>ENA-UOOA01000260-UOOA01000260.1-human-gut-metagenome-genome-assembly--contig:-P61old-NODE-260-length-114914-cov-13.887958_pt1 | contig 114914 bp, 106 predicted proteins | sample MGYA00242467_ERZ724014 | MGnify/ENA metagenome assembly ERZ724014 | reverse complement strand
TTAATATATTTCATTTCCTTTTTTTAAAATCTCGACCGTTTGGGTCGTTTTTTTTGGGGGGAGAGGGAAGCGACTCAGTTGCTAAAAGGCGTTTATGCGTGTAAAGATTTGTTTAAACCTTTGACATGACATGAAAATTATTGTCTAATAAGAATAAGACTATAGTTGGGTAGGATTAATGTACATAAAACAGCTTGAAATAGATAACTTTAAATCATTTGCCAATAAATCAGAAATCCCGCTTCTGGAAGGTTTTACAACAATTTCAGGTCCGAACGGCTCCGGAAAAAGCAATATAATCGACAGTGTTTTGTTTGCGCTCGGGCTTGCAAATGCAAGCGAATTACGCGCCGAGAACCTTTCACACTTTATCTCTACTTACACAAAACGGAATGATGCTCTTGTTAAAGTTACCTTCGGCGGAATGGAAAACGGACAGGACTTAAGCATTGCAAGACGTATCCGCAAAACAAATCAAGGTTATGCAAGTACATATTACATAAATGACTCGGTTACAACGCTCACAAATGTCCATGCAGAACTTGAAAAGTACAATGTAACGCCAAACAGCTACAACGTAATGATGCAGGGCGATGTAATGGGAATTACAAACTGTTCGCCCAAAAACAGACGTAAAATTATCGACGAAATAGCAGGCGTTGCAGATTTTGACAGAAGAATAGAGCAGGCTACAAACGAACTTACAACCGTTGAACAGCGGGTTGAACGCTCTTCGGTAATATTAAACGAAGTTGATGTAAGGCTTGAGCAGCTTAAAGAAGAACGTGAAGTTGCCCTTAAATACCAGAAATTACGCGAAGAAAAGACCGAACTTGAGGGACAGATAAATAAAGTCAGATTTTTCGACATAAAACGCAATATTGAAAAAGCGCATGAAAACATTCTTGAATTCACTAAAAAGAAAAAAGAAGAAGAGGTTAAAAACAAAGATTTAGACGAGCGTTTGACCTTAATCAAGGGAAAATATCAGGAAATTTCCGAAATAGTCAAAGAAAAAGGCGAAGCGCGCCAGATTGAACTCAAAAAACAGCAGGAAGAACTCAAAGGCGAAATCGACCGAAAAAATAACGCCTCAATTTATGCTGACAAGCAGATTATGGACGGCCTGCGCCGCATTGAAAATGCTAAAAACGGTATTGAAACTTACAAGCAAAAAATTGAAGATTTCAATTTAAAAATTAAACTCAAAGATGACGAAATCAAAATTATTGAAGGTAATATCGCGGAAAAACAGGCGGAATTAAAGAAAATTCTTGAAGATATGACCGGTTTGAACGCAACGGCGGACCAGCATATTGAAAAGCGCAACAATTTACGAAAAAATCTTGAAAATCTTCAGGATAAAGAAAATGCTCTTATCAAAGAAAAACTTCCGCTTGAAAATGATTTAAAAAATCTTCAAAGCGAGCTTTCAAAAGCCAAAGCAACACTTGAAGAGCTCGAAACATTAAAGGCAAATTTCGCGTCAGACTTTGATTTGAAGAAAACTCTTGTTGAACAGCTTCAAAAAGAAATGGCGGATTTCAAAATCATCCAGCAGAACACTTTGCATGATTTGGACACGACCAAAAATGAAATTGACGACGTAAACCACGATATTCAGATGGCTTATCGAAAAGTTTCAGCAATGGAGGCTAAAAAACAGGTCGCGCAATCAAGTTTTAACAATGCAATTGATACGGTTATGAATGCGAAGCTTCGCGGAGTTCATGCCCCGCTGGTTAAGCTTGGAACTGTTGATAAAGAGTATTCAACCGCAATGGAAGTTGCTTTTGGCGGCAGAATGACACACATCGTTGTTGACGATGAACATGTTGCATCAGTTGCGATTGAACTTTTAAAATCCTCTGGCGCAGGCCGCGCAACTTTCATTCCGCTAAACAAAATTGTTAAAGCGCCATCAAAATTAAATCTTCCAAAAGACAAAGGCGTAATTGATTTTGCCATAAATCTTGTGGATTTCGACGACCAATATATTAATGCGTTTTATTATGCAGTCGGCGACACTCTTGTTGTAGAAGATATGGAATGCGCCAAAAAACTCATCGGAAAATACAGAATGGTTACGCTTCAGGGCGAAATTTTCGAAAAATCAGGTTCTATGACCGGCGGTTCACAGCGCAGAACAGGTTTAAGCTTTAGCCAGAATGACGACGATGAGCTTGAAAACTTCAAAAGGAATTTGAAAGCGCTTGAAGACAGAGCGTCTGCTTTGAATAGCAAAAAAGCTTCACTGGAAGCGAAACTTGACGACATTCGCCAGAAATATTCTGATTCAATGAGCGAATACTCAAAATCCAAGGTTGAACTTGAGAACATGAACAGAAATTACGCGAACAGTGAAAATATTCTTGCTGAACGCGCTGAATTTGTCAAAAACGCGGAGCCGCAAATAGACGAATTAAACAAAAAACTTGATAAACTAGAAGAACAGACAGTAAAAGTTTACGATGATATGGCGCAGGTTCAATCCGACATTGAGGAAGTTGAAAAATTGATTAATGACCAGGATTTGAAGGATTTGAAAGAAAAAACAGAAGGCGTCGAACATGAAATTAAGCGGCTCCAACAGAATCTGATGCATGCTAATGCTGCCAAAAACGACTTTAACCGTGACATCGCGTTCAACGAAAACCTTATTGAAACCAAAACCGAAGAAATTCAAAGTATTGAATCCGCAAATGTCAAGCTTGAAGCAGACAAAATCAGATTTAAAGAAGAAATAGAGGAATTAAACAAGAAAGCAGAAGCTTTGAACGAGCAAATCACTGAAATAGAAGAAAAACTCGGAAAACTTCTCAAAGAACGCGACGAAATCAATAATGAACTTATTGAACTTGAAAAACAAAAACACATCAGACAATCTGATATTGAAAGAATTGCTGAACAAATCGAATCATTCCGCGCAAGACGCCGCGAACTTGAGCCTCAGCTTGAAACAGCGCGCGAAGAACTTAAAAATGCCGGAATTGAGATTGAAAAACTTGAACCGGTTGAAATTTCAATAGAAGAAATCACATCAAAAATACAACGGCTTGAAAAGAGAATGCAGGAACTCGGGGACGTAAATATGCGTGCAATTGCAGCATACGAAGAAGTTCAAACACGCCAGAACGAATTAAAAGCTCAAATCGAAACCCTTTCAAAAGAGAGAAAAGAAATTCTGGACAGAATGAGCGGCTACGAACAGTCTAAAAAAGAAGCTTTCATGAAAACTTACAACAATATCAACGAAAACTTTAAACAGGTTTTCCACCAGCTATCAGAAGGCGAAGGCGAACTTAAACTGGAAAATCCTGATGACCCGCTTTCCGGTGGTATGACAATTGAAGCACAGCCTCGCGACAAAAAACTTCAAAGATTAGAGAGTATGTCAGGCGGCGAAAAATCTTTAACCGCACTTGCATTTGTCTTCGCAATCCAGCGCTATATGCCCTCCCCCTTCTATGCGTTTGACGAAGTTGATGCAAGTTTGGACACAATGAATGTTGAACGTATCGCCCAAATGGTGCAGAACCAGTCAAAAAATACGCAATTTATAGTAGTTAGCCACCGCAAACCTATGATAGAATCTGCTAATAGGACGATAGGTGTAACTCAAAAAGAAAAAGGTATAACCCGTGTGACGGGAGTGAAACTTAGAGATTAATTATGAGTAGTGAGACAGCAATACTTAACTATAACAGTTCGGCAATTCCGGAGAATGTCAATGTTGACAATGAAGGAATTGGAATTCTCGTTTCAATGGCGAAAGCCGGTAAAATTGACCCTTGGAACATTGACATAATTGATGTTACCGACAAATACCTTGCACACATGTGCGAAATGAAGTCGCAGGATTTGCGTCTTACCGGCAGAACGTTTCTTTTCGCCTCTGTTCTTCTAAAGCTTAAGTCAAATGTGCTTGAAGGCATTGATATCATGCAGTTTGAAAATCAGCCGCAGGAGAATATTGAATTTGATGACGACGGTTTTATTGTTGATTACAGCGAAGAAGACGATTATGTTCCTACAAACAATGTTGTTTCAATTGATGAAGTTCTTCAGCGCCGTACAAGCGTAAGATTAAACCGAAACCGCGTTGTAACATTGCGCGACTTGATTCGACAGTTGGAATTCTACGAAAAACTGGAGCATAAACAATCTCTTCAAAGTGCTCACGAGCGTGCAAAACGCCGTGTTCAATCTTATTCCAGATTTACGGCTGACGACATTATTAATCTTGCGCATGAGGAATACATTGAAGACTGCGTTTTGAGATTAAAAGAAAATTTATCACAGATTTTTGAAAAAGAAGAAAAAATCGAACTTAACGAGCTTACTCTTCTCGGAATGGACAAAATAAGCGCATATATCGCACTTTTATTTTTGACCGCCGAAACTGATTACGAACTTGTTCAAGACGAATTTTACTCAGATTTGTATGTTGTAAGAGGTGAAAATGGAAAACTTGAAAGCCAGAATTGAAGCAGTTCTTTTTACAACAGCCAAGGCTCTTTCAACAAGCGAAATCGCTGAAATTCTGGAGGTTGAAAACGAGCTGGTAGAAGAATCCATATTGGATTTAATAATGGACTACTCGGCACGCGACGGGGCGCTTGAAATTGACGATGAAAACGGTTATATTCTTCAAGTCAAAGAAGAACATATGGATATAGTTGAAAAACTTTGTCCTGTTGACCTGCGGCCTGCTGTAATGAGAACTCTTGCAGTAATTGCGCTAAAAGAACCCATCCGCCAGACTGATTTAAAAGAGCTTCGCGGTTCTACAGCTTATGAACATGTTGCAGAACTTATCGAAAAAGGCTTAATCAGCCGGACTCGCGACAAAAACGGCAGAAGTTTCAACCTGAAAACTACTCCAAAATTCGCAGAATACTTTAAACTTAAAGGCGACACCAGAGCGCTTGAAAAACTTCTTGAACAGGGAAAAATGGATGAGTAAGCAGACTCTTAGCAAAATTCTTTTAATTCTTTCAATAATTTTTATTGGTGCAATCGTTTATAATATTCCGATATTCTACAGCATTGCAGGTGTTAACCAGTTAAAAAAACAACAGCCGGTAAAGGCTTACAATCTGCTTAAAAAAGCTTATTTGCTGAGACCGGGCAACAAAGATATCAGATATTATTATGTCAAAGCAATGTGCGGTTTGAAGCCGACAGAAAAAATTCAGACCGAAATGTATAAAATATCACAGGAACCGGTGCTTGATGCAGCAAAAAAACTTGCCAATCAAAAAATCTTTGAATGGAAATACAATATTTTAAATAATATTGGAGACAATTATATTGAACAGGCTCCTTATGACAGAAATCTGCTCCGATGGGATGTTAATACCTTCCCGCTGAAAGTGAAAATAGAAGTGCCGATTTCAACACCAGACTATTACAGGGCTGAAATTGAAAAGGCATTTACTCAATGGGCGTTGAGTACCGAATTCTTACAGTTTCAATTTGTTGAAAAAGGAAATGCTGATATTATCGTAAAATTTGAAGCTTTACCGGAAGATATATGTGAAGACGGCATTTGTAAATACGTTGTAGCTTATACAAATCCTAAAATACAAGGCAAAATCCTTAAATCAATGACAATAACCATGTATGACAAAGATGCAAACGGAAATTATTTTTCAGACAAAGAGATTTACAATACAGTTTTGCATGAAATAGGTCATGCACTTGGTATTATGGGTCATAGTTACAGCTCTGATGATTTGATGTATATGTCAACGCAGCCTGACACAATGTACACACGTTACAGAAGCGATTTTCAATATATATCGCAGCAGGATTTAAATACTGTTAATCTGCTTTATAAAATGATACCTGATATTTCGAATGTTCCTATGTCTAAATTCAACAAAGACGGACTTATTTATGCTCCAATTGTTCTAGGCAATGAACGCGACATCGGCAGACGAAAAATTGCTGAAGCTGAGCATTACATTGAATCTGCACCCGAAATTCCGGGCGGATATATTGATTTGGCAATAGCCTATGCGGATTTGGAAAAATATCCGCAGGCAATTGAGGCGTTGAGAAAAGCTCTTGAACTTGCAAAATCAGACGACGACAGATATCTAATCTATTTTAATATAGCGGTAATCTATCTTAATACAAATAAACTTGAAGAAGCTCAAAAATATATTGACCTTGCAAAAACAATTAACGACAATGATGATATTGCAGAATTTCAGAGCAATCTAAACCATGCGCGTGCGGCTAAAAAGAAACCTTTTAAGACAAATCTGTCAAATTAGCTGATATTCAAAGCCTTTACGAAAACTTAACAAAAACTTACAAAAGCTTTTAAAATAACCTTGTTCGGTTTAAAGTTAAGGTGTATGGGCGATTTTGAAGGCTCAAACAGTTACCCGAAATTAAGAATGAGGAAATCTAATGAATTACAACGTAGCAATTATCGGCGCAGGCCCCGCAGGAATTTTCGCAGCACTGGAAATTACCAAACTTAAACCGGATTGGAAAGTTATCTTAATCGAAAAAGGTCAAAAAATCGAAAAAAGAGTTTGTCTTCTTCGCGAGGGCTACGAAAAATGCCCAAACTGCAAGAAATGCGGACTTTTATGCGGATGGGGCGGAGCCGGTGCGTTTTCTGACGGCAAGTTAACACTTACGCCGGATGTAGGCGGACATCTTGTTGACTATATGTCCAGAGAAAAGGTTGAAGAACTTATTGATTACTCAGACAAATTATATTTGAAATTCGGCGCAACAGAAGAAGTTTTTGGAACAGATATGAAGATTTTCAAAGAACTTGAAAGAGAAGCTGCACTTGCCGAACTTAAACTTGTTCACTCTCCTGTCAGACATTTAGGAACTGAAAGAAGTTTGGATGTTCTAAAAAACATGCAGGACTATCTGGACGAAAGAATTACAATTTTAAACAATGTTTCAGCTAAAAACCTGATTGTTGAATGTGAACAGGTTAAAGGAATTGTTCTTGATAACGGTGAAACTATATGCGCAGATTACACAATTATCGCTCCTGGCCGTGAAGGCGCAGATTGGCTTACAAAAGAGTTTGCCCAAAATAAAATAGGCATGGTAAATAATGCTGTTGATATAGGCGTCCGCGTTGAACTTCCAGCACCGGTGTTTGAACCTTTGACTGATAAGCTTTATGAATCAAAACTTGTTTACCACTCACCGACCTTTGGAGATGAAGTCAGAACCTTCTGCATGAACCCGAACGGCGAAGTTGTTCAGGAGAATTACAACGGTATCGCAACAGTAAACGGCCACAGTTATGCAGAAAAAACAACTAACAACACAAACTTTGCACTTTTAGTAAGCGAAAAATTCACAGAACCTTTTAAAGAACCTATTCAGTACGGCCAGCATATCGCAAGCCTTGCAAACATGCTTGGCGGCGGAATTCTTGTTCAGCGTTTCGGCGATTTGCTTGACGGACGCCGCTCAACTCCTGAAAGAATTAAATCCAGCATAATTACGCCAACCTTAACCTGCGCAACACCAGGCGATTTAAGTTTGGTAATTCCTTACAGACAAATGACAAGTATTATTGAAATGCTTTATGCACTTGACAAAGTCTGCCCCGGAACAGCTTCAAGATACACACTTCTTTACGGTATTGAGGTTAAATTCTATTCAGCACGCGTAAAACTGACAAATGAACTTGAAACGGAAGGTGTTAAAAACCTGTTCACAATCGGCGACGGCGCAGGTGTAACAAGAGGCCTAATTCAAGCTTCAGCATCAGGCATTTATGTCGCAAGAACGATTTGCGCAAGATAGAATTCAAGTTTAATATATTCAACTAAAAAGCGCCTATATAAGGCGCTTTTTAGTAATTCATTTTACCTTCTGTAATAACCCTGTAAGCACAACTATAACCTTCTTTATTTATATCACAGGTATTTCTCTTATCAACCTGGCCGTAATGAAATGTTTCATTAGTATATGGTAAAATCTTGCCTGAATTATTATCCATATATAAAAAGAATACATCACGACCTAACTGATTTGGTCCTTTTAGACCATTTACATCAACAACAAAGTGAAATGGAACACCATAAAAAGTTTGTCCTGATCCATAACTAAATGTGAGTCCTACTATACTTCCGTCCCGTAATAGTATTGGATAGGAATATACAAACAAAGGACTTCCGTAAAGACCTTTTGCCTCTGGACTACCGCTCAAAAATCTGTAAGTTAATCTCGGTACCCCTGGAAAAAGTTCGGTGCACCAGTTGCAACGCTTTCCACTCATTAATATGTCAAAATGTTTTTTATAAAGCTCTACAATTCGTTCATTTCCAGAGTTATCTTGGGATTGATGCACAGTCCATCCCCAGGTGTTTGGTAATCCTTCTTCTGCAATGATTAAATTTGTAGCATTTTGTATTGACGAATATGCTTTTTGTAAACCTGTGACATAACCTTTATTTCTTAGATTATTTATTACGCTTGGTAAAGTTAAAGCAATCAACACGCCGATTATACCAAGAGTAATAACAACTTCCGCTAATGTAAATCCTGAAAACCTTAAATGAGCGTTATTTGCAGGTGCCCCCCCCCCCCTGAAATTCAATCATAGCCTGGTTTTTATACATTTTACCTCCTTGTTTTATAATTATAATTTATTAAATTACAAATAATTAATCCAAATCTACAGGTTCTCTTTGAATTTTATCAATTGCCTCGCGAGCAGTAAAAACAAGAGCCTCCGGCACATTTTCAATCGTAGTAAATTGTCTTAAAACATCAACAACACGTTTAAAAGCCCTCACAATATCACCTTCGCCAATATCAATCTGGCCGCAGATAGATTCCCACTCTGCACCCTCAACCCAGAGTTCAATAAGTGATGAAAAATACGGATTTATATATAAAGGCGCTTCAACCTGATAATTATTTTGAACTTTTTCGATTTTGCGGCGAATATTTCTGATTAAATTTAGAGTCTTTCTAACAGGCTCAGAAAAAGGTATATATGGAATTTCAATTCTCAAATCTTCGGTTGTAATCGCACAAATAACACCTGCCAATTGCGATGGTGTTAATTTTTCGAGAATTCCGGAGAAAATTATTTCGGAAATATAAAGTTCGTTTTCTGAGCGTATTTGTGAAGTCGTTATGCCACGTTCTGTCGGGTAATCGTCTTTGAGATACCCGAAGTCAATCAAAACGCTTCTGTGCGCCAGAAACTTATTCCAGAAAATATCCCGCTGACGGTCGATTTCTTTTTCAAGCTTTTTCTGGCGAACGTTTAGACGCTCTATAACTTCAATATTTTTTGAATGTTTTTTATAAAGCTTGCAGGTGTCACAATGAAATTCGTGCATTTTGGCAAGCATTGCCTTTGTCTCGCGGCCAAACTGAATTGCTTCTGCTGAAAGCGGTCTGTTTTTTGCTTTCTCCTGCTTACATATTTTTTTGTAAGTTTGGCGGTTTTGAACATAAATATGACGAATTTTATCATATTCAAAAAGCTCGCTGTCAGAATATTTATGCGGGCAGGCAAATTGACGTTCCGCAATTTCGCGGTTATTAAGTTCAATCTGCTTTAAAATGGGCTGCAAACGTGAACCTGATGAAAAATATCCAAAACTTTTTAAAATAAGTTCCTTTGCCTCATCAAGAGAGAAGCGTTGAAGTAAATTGAGAACCATTGAATAACTTGGAGAAAAACGGCTTTCAAGAGGATTTGCGTCGCTTAAAACGAGTTCTGCAACCTCTTCGGGTGACTGGAAAGGCGTTCCAACAATCGTAACATATCCGACCTCATCCATTCCACGGCGGCCAGCGCGGCCTGACATTTGCAAAAATTCGCTTGCCGTAAGCATTCTATGCCCGCTGTCAGTACGTTTGCTTGTTGAACTTATAACAGTTGAACGCGCCGGCATATTTATTCCAGCCGCAAGGGTTTCTGTAGCGAAAACAACTTTTATCAAACCTTTTTGGAAAAGCTTTTCAACCAAACACTTCCATGAAGGCAAAAGCCCTGCGTGATGTGATGCAACACCGCATAAAAGATATTCAATGTGCTTGTTGTTATATAGATAAGGATTTTCTGCTATGTAATCATCAATAAACTGGCGTATTTGAGCTTTTTCACCGGGCGTTACAAGTTCAAGCCCTGCGCATTTTTCCATCTGCTCGTCGCACTTGCGGCGGGAAAATGTAAAGTAAATTGCCGGGAGCATATCTTGTGACTGTAAATTTCTAACAACTTCTTTTACATAACTTTTTTGTTTCATTTTTCCGTGTGAAAACTGGCGGCGTTCGGGTTTAATTTTATTATTCAAAGCTCCGGACGGCGTCAGAAGCGGAAGCAATTTTGTCGGCTGGGAGCTGTCAAAATAGAAAAATTTCAGCGGAACAGGACGAAAATCAGTATTTACAAGTTCGGTTTTTGAGTGAACCGTGTTTATCCAGTCCGTAAGCTCATCAGCGTTCGCAACTGTTGCAGAAAGCGCTATTATCTGAACATTTGTGGGGCAGTAGATTATACTTTCTTCCCAAACAGTTCCGCGCTGTTCGTCGTTCATATAATGAACTTCGTCAAGCACAACATATTTTACGTCTTTCATATTATCCGCAACCGCGCCAAAATTCGTGCCGTAAAGCATGTTTCTGAAAACTTCGGTTGTCATTACAACGATTTGCGCGCCACGGTTAATTGAAGTGTCACCAGTCAAAAGTCCGACTTTATCAGTTCCGTATTTTTCGCCAAAGTCATAGAACTTCTGGTTGGAAAGTGCTTTTAAAGGTGTTGTATAAAAAACTCTTTTGCCTTCTTCAAGAGCCTTGTGAATTGCGTGCTGTGCAATAACGGTTTTTCCGGCACCTGTAGGCGCGCAAACCACAACGCTTTTGCCTTCACTTATAAAATTACACGCGTCTTTTTGAAATTCATCCAGCTCAAATGGAAATTCGTGCATTATTAATCCTTTAAAAAACTGTTCCTTTTTTATTATAGCATATTTTATAAAGATATGAAACATCATTTTAAATTGGTAGCAAAAAATTTTATTCAGATGTTTATAACTGAAAAATAAAGGAGAATAATAATGAAAATTAACTTCAATCAAGAATCAAACAAGCTAAAGATTTAGAAAAATTAAATAATATAATAGAGCGTGAAGCTAAAAACAAATTAATTGATATAACATTATTAGCTGATACAAATGATTCGCTAAGCGCAAATTAACAAATTGAAATAACTTAAAAAAGCTCCCAAAATGGGAGCTTTTTTTAAATCTTATCAAATCCTGTGTATTTTCTTAAGACCTCCGGAATAATAATAGTTCCATCTGCCTGCTGGTAATTTTCAACGATTGCCGCAAATGTTCTTCCGACAGCAAGCCCTGAGCCGTTAATTGTGTGAACAAGTCTTACCTTGCCGGTTGCTTTTTCGCGGTAACGAATGTTTGCGCGGCGTGCCTGGTAGTCGCCGTAGTTTGAACAGCTTGAAATTTCTTTATAAGTTCCATAAGACGGCATCCAAACTTCCAAATCCCAGCATTTGTTTGCTGAAAATCCGATATCGCCTGTTGATAACGCTTCGCGTCTGTATGGAAGTTCAAGCAATTGAAGCATCTTTTCAGCATCTTCAGTCAATTTTTCATGTTCTTCTGCGCTTGTTTCTGGCGTACAAAGTTTTACCAATTCGACTTTGTTAAACTGGTGAACGCGTATTAAACCGCGTGTATCTTTTCCGGCAGAACCTGCTTCACGGCGGAAGCACGGTGTGTATGCTGTCATGTATTTCGGCAAATCGTCTTCTGAAAGAATTTCGCCGGCGTAAATATTTGTCACAGGAACTTCAGCCGTCGGAATTAAGTACAAATCCTCATCAACACATTTGTACATATCTTCTGCAAACTTCGGCAGCTGCCCTGTTCCTGTCATTGTTGCAGCGTTTGCCATAAACGGCGGCAAAATTTCTTCATAACCCTGTTGCTCACAATGATAATCAAGGAAAAAGTTTATAATCGCACGTTCAAGCTTTGCTCCTTTGCCGCGGTAAAGCGTAAATCTGCTCTGTGAAAGTTTTACGCCGCGTTCAAAGTCAACAAGTCCTTTTTCTTCGCATAAATCCCAGTGGGGTTTAAATTCAAAATCAAATTTGCGAGGTTCGCCCCATTTGTAAACTTCAACATTGTCATCTTCTGAAAGTCCGATTGGTGTTGTTTCATCCGGTATATTAGGTATGTGAAGCAAAATAGTTCTTTGTTTTGCGTCTAATTCAGTCTGTGTTTCTTCCAATGCTTTGATATCATCGCCGATTTTACGAACATCTTCCTGAATTGCGTCGGTATTTTCGCCTTTTTTCTTCAATTCTCCGATTTTTTGTGATTCGGCTTTTCTTTTTGCTCTTAATTCATCGGCTTGAGTTTGAATTTTGCGTCTTTCTTCATCAATCTTAATAACTTCATCTATTGAAAGTTCGGGGTTTCTTCTTTTTAAAAGTTCGTTAATCTTATCGGGGTTTTCACGAATAAGTTTGATATCAAGCATTTTAGACCTCTTTCATCTTATTATTTATAGCAAAAATATTATAATTTAAAGAAATATTATAATCAAGATTGGATAAATCTTAAGATTGATTGCAAAATTTTAAAAATAGTGCATAATTATTATAGGGAGAATGTGTGTATGTTCAGAAAAATTGTTTCAAAACTAAATAACCAAAAGAAACAAAAAGCAGTTCAGGGAATGATTAATCCAATTTCAGCAAATTTTGAACCGGCAAAAAATGATTTTCTAGACGGACTTTCAAAACGCGCAGTTGAAATGTTTGAAAAGAATTGCGATATCAAGAACTTTTCAAAATTAGTTCTGTCTGATACTGAAAACGCTTCACACATTGACATGATGGAAGAAATGCGTGCTAAAGGCATTGTTGACCCTTTTGAAGACGAAAAACTTGCCGAACTTGCCGACAACAAGAAGTTTTTAAGGGATTTGGGGCTTCTATAGTATTTCGATGAGCCTGTAAATAATTCTGAGCTGTTCTTTGTTTAAGCCATTCAAACGTGATGAAATAGCATTAATTAATTCTTTGTCTGATTTTTCCAGATAATCAAAATCAAAAAGTTCTTTCATCTCAACCTCTAAAGCTTCTGCAATTTTTAAAAGCGAGGAGGCCGGGAAAGTATTTCCACACTCAATATTACTTATGCTGCGTCTGTCAAGAGAAACCATTTCTGCAAAATTTTCCTGTGATAGATTTTTTTTTCGGCGCAATTCTTTTATTCTTGCGCCAAGTTTAGCTTTGAGTGTATTCATACTAAAATGATACCTTATTTTAAAAATATTTATAAGGAAATTTTTATAGCAAAATATAATATATTGCTAAATATTATTTCTCATGATATAGTTAAATGTGAAATTAAACATGGAGCTATTGTTATGAAAAATGAATCTTGTTTTACGCTCGCAGAAGTGTTGATTACATTGGGCATTATTGGAATAGTAGCAGCAATGACACTGCCATCGCTTTTAGGAAACTGGAAAAAGAAAACCATTGAGGCAAGGCTTAAAAAATTTTACTCAACTGCAAATCAGGCAATAATACTTTCAGAAGTGAAAAACGGACCTAAAGAATACTGGCCTTGTATGGTCTCGGGTTGTGATAACCGTATTTCCAGCAGCGAGTTTGAATGGTGGTATAATACATATCTAAAGGATTTCTTAAATACAATACGTGTCGAACATTTCAGTGACGCGGGAGGAAAAAATACCGCAGCATATTTTGAAGACGGCAGCGTCATGGTGATTAAGGATGGATATGATATCTATTTTTATCCGTTTGCTAAAGATTTTAAGAAAGAAAAATTCACAGAAATCACAGAAGACGGCAACCGCACAAGACCCGATAGCGGAAAGACATTTTTTGCATTTTCATTTCAACCAGGCCGTAAGGCAGATAGTGCAAGACATTATCAGGGCAAGGGTATTGAACCTTATCGTTCGTTAATATGTAAAAAAAATGAAGAAGGAATAAAGATATGCAACACTCTTACCAGAGAAGAGCTTTTAAATAATTCTGAATACGGATGTAATAAAAGTTCGCCATACAAAGTTTATTGCACAGCTCTTATTCAAGAGAACAATTGGGAAATTCCCGAGGATTACCCGTTTAAATTTTAATTATTCATATTTTTTATCACAGCGTCTGCAAACTCTTTAGTGCCGAGATTTCCGCCTAAATCCGCCGTGCATTCGCCATTTTCAAGAGTTTTAAACAAAGCTTTTTCGATTTTTTCTGCATATCCTGCTTCGCCGATGTATCTGAGCATTTCAATTGCAGAAAGCAATAGTGCTGTCGGATTTGCCTTGTTTTGGCCTTTAATGTCCGGAGCAGACCCATGAACAGGCTCAAACACTGCATAATTCAGTCCGATATTTGCGCCTTGCGCAACACCAAGTCCGCCGATTAAACCTGCACACAAATCAGAAACAATATCACCGTATAAATTCGGTAAAACCAAAACGTCAAACCGGTTAGGGTTTTGCACAAGCTGCATGCAAAGATTATCAACTAAAATTTCGCGTTTTTTTATTTGAGGATAATTTTCAGCAACCTTGCGGTAAGTATCCAGGAACAAACCGTCAGAAAGCTTCATAATATTAGCTTTTGTAACAACACAAACTTCTTTGCGGCTATTTTTTACTGCATATTCAAAAGCAAATTTACAAATACGTTCGCTCGCCTTTCTCGTAATGATTTTAATGCTTTCGGCCGTGTTTTCATCAACCTGGCGCTCAATTCCTGCATACAAATCCTCAGTGTTTTCTCTCACAACAACAACATCAACCCCATCAAAACGTGTTTTGACATTTGGAAGATTTTTGCACGGTCGCAAATTTGCATACAAATCAAGGTCTTTTCTAAGCTGAACATTAACAGAGCGGAAGCCTTTGCCAATTGGTGTCGTTACCGGAGCTTTAAGTGCAACTTTATTTTTCCTGATTGACTCTAAGACTCTTTCAGGAAGCGGAACTCCTTCTTTTTCAATCACATCTTCGCCCGCAGTTTGAACATCCCAGTTGATTTTCAACCCGGAAGCCTCAATTATTCTGACGACCGCGTCGGAAATTTCAGGCCCGATACCATCTCCGTTAATAAGTGTAATATTATGCATTTAATCCCCTTTTACAATATGCAGCTTTCTTTTAAATTCTCTATAAAATCCGCAGTCTGTTACTTGAAGCGAGTTTTCGAGAAAAACATCACCTTGTGCAAGCGCTGAAAGTAAAGGACAATTCAAATCCTGAACATAATTTTGACAACTTATGCACAAATCATCATTCTCAATAAAGACTTTGGATTCCACGCAATACATACAATAATTATAACTCGTATTAAAGAGTTTGTAAATGAGTCTTAAAGGCGTGTTTGTTTTAAAAAATGTTTATGCTTCGAGTGGACCGTCAGGATTAATTTTTTCTTTCCAAGCTTTTATTATACGCTTTTTAATTGTTTCGACATCTTCAGGCGTGTATTTTTCGTAATTTCGCGGCATATGAATGTAACTCCAAGCGGCTCGAATATGTTCTTCGGTATCAATCGGGTATTTGTCATTTACAGGGTCTGCAAATTTTACATCGCCGTATTCATGCAGGCCTCTGTTTTTATAAATGTCTTCTCTTTTTTCCATAACAATATTCTCCTCAAAAATCTGTAATTTGACATTGTTCAATCGACTTTAGAAAAATAGATATTTTACATTTTGTTACAATTTTAAGATTAATGTCAATTCTTCATCAGAAATTTTTTTTATGTATATAAGGTTAGGTAAATTTAAGGTAGGTTAATTATGACAAGCATCGATGGTGTAATGTCAAATGCGTGGCGTGTTACCAAAGCAATGCCGGGCTTTATTTTCGGAACAGAAGCGGATTTAATGGGCGAAACCTTGAGAAAAAGTTATAAAAATCAAGGCTTCAAAGGCTTTAAAACCCAAATCGGCGATGCCTTTATAAAAGGTATGGAAGATCATGAAGCGGCAGTTAGTGCAAATAAAGGCTTTTTCAAAAATATGTGGAAAGATATCACAAGTATATTTCCAGAGATAAAAGATAACTGGCAGCAGGTCGGAAAGGTTGCAGATGCGGCAAACAAAACAGGCTGGTCAAAATTTTGGCCTCAGCTTAAAAGTGTTGGAAAAGCATTTGGTAAAAGAATGCCTTTAATAGGTGCTATTGCGATTTTAGCAACAGAACTTCCAAATATAATAAAAGCCAGCTGGAATGAAGGGCTTTTAGCAGGCGCCGGTGAAACCGCAAAAACAGGTGTAAGGCTTGGTCTGGGCGCTGTCGGCGGCGCAATTGGCGCTGCTGTAATCCCAATTCCTCTTTTAGGTTCAGTTGTCGGTTACGCTGTTGGTGATATGATTGGAAAGTTTATTGTCGGTAAATCATATTCCGAAAAGCAAGCTGAAAGCGGCGCAAATAACAACCAAAAAAGTGCAAACAACTTCCAATTTGACCCAAACAGTATTCCTGGCTGCGGAAATTTGATGAGTGACGAAGAATTTCAAAAACTTCAACAGTCATATATGCAGATGGCAAATCCCGGAGCAAACAACTTCATGATGCCCCAAATGGGACAACTGCCGCAAGGTGGCTTTAATACCGTAGGATAAAATTTAACTCCAAATCCCCTGCAACCCTGGGGTAAAAGTCCTGAGTTTAACAAAACTTAGGACTTTTCACATGAGAAAAGCAATTTTTTTATTTAAAAATACTTTATATAATTACGGGGAAATTTTTAAAAGGGAAAATTATGAGTGACAGCCTTCAGGTAAATAATGATGTTAAAAATGCAGTGAAATATGCGACCGGCCTGGACTATGAAAGCAATGCAAACACTGCCGGCGGTACTGCAACTACAATCGGTGTTGAAAAAGGTATCAGAGCAGGCATCTCAATTTTTCGTGACAAAAAAGGTTATTTAACAACACAAAAGGGTATTGAACAAACACTTAAAGGCGATTCTTTCAAAGAAACAACGAGAAATTACCGAAGAAATCTTGATATACAAAATATTGAAAGAAGACTCAAAAACATTGAGATAGAAAAGATACAAAATTCAGGACTTAGCAAGCAGCAGGCTGAAAGACTTATAAATACGCGTCAATCTCAATTCGATCAGAATGTAAAACAAATGCTTTCTGATACAAAAAATTTAAACAGCAAAGACTACGCAGCAAAATTAAAAGAATACGAAAAACTTATTGCAGAAGAGAACAAAAAGCTTCTTGAACTTAAAAAGCTTAATGCTCAACCGACATCAAAAATGGGTAAAGCCTGGAAAGGTGTTAAAAAAGTAACCGGCTACACAAAAGGTAAAGAAGTTTTGGCAGATGCGATGACAAAATCATCAAAACTGAGAAGTATTGCAAAATTTGGGCGTTCAAATGCCCTGACAGCAGTATCTTTTGATTTGGCACTTGCAATACCCGAAATTGCAGCTACAAAACAATACTTTGACACAGTAGATGAAAACGGTATTCCTATAACAGATGAATCAAAAAAACAAGGAACAGAAAAAGCAATTAAACAAACTGTCAGAACTGTAGGCTTTACCGGAGCAAAAGTTGCAGCCTATGCGGCAGGAAACGCACTTGGAACAGCGGCAATGGCGTCCTTGTGGGCGGCAAAAGGCGCGGCTCTGGGGTCTGTTGCACCCGGAATTGGAACCGCAATTGGCGCTGTTGTTGGATGTCTGGTTGGAATTGGAGCAAGCTATTTGGCAGGAAAAGCATTAGAAAAAACTTTCGGTAAATCCGAAATAGAAGTCGCTCAAGATAAACTCGCTGAAAATTATGCTAAAGAAGTCCAAGGAGATGATGAACAGCTCATAGATCTTATGAATGGAGTAAAATTGCGAGCCAAAGCAGAACCCGAAACTGCTGAAAAATCAGTTGAAGTTTGCAATAATCTTGTACAAGCTTGGAAAAAAGGCGAAATCGAAACAAATTCAGAATTATCAGCGCCGGCAGCAGAACAAGAAACTCCAGCCAAAAAGGAATCAGCTGAAAAGACAGAGCCTCTATCAAGCAATCCAAGTAAAGCCGGAACTGATGTAGAACTCCCTATTGCAAAGACTTCAAGCAAGAAAAAAGATAACAAACAATACGATAATATCCTTAAAATGCTTGATTATTATATCAATACAATAAGTTCTTACAGCAATTTCACGCCGTTTAATCTAATGTCCTCATTTATGAATATAGGAAATTTCGGCGGCAATCAAGCCTTTAGCATGCCGAATATGTCTTATAATAATATGGGACAAATAGATTTTACTATTTAAACAACACTTTAGTTAAACTAAAGTGTTGTTACATGAAAATCTCGCTCAGAAAGGGAAGTTGTGCATTCCAATACATTGTTTAAAAACTTTTCAATGGCACATTCCATTGAAGAAATTTCTGTCTTCAAATTTTTGTAACTTTCTTCTCTTCTTTCACGTTTTGCGTTTTCAAAAATTTCATCACGGTACATATTTACATACTCCAATTAACTTTACATAATACCCTTACGGTTATTTTTCCCAAATCTTTATAGTTTTAATTATTTTTGTTACAAAATTTATAAATATAAGAAATTCAAAATAATTTAAAGTACAATATTAAAATAATATTTGCAAAGGACATAATATGAAAACAGATTTCCAGTTGACAAGTTATGATTATTATTCAAGCCGCCGCGATATGGAAGTTATATCCGTTATTGTGGAGGCGTTGAAGAAGATTTTGGAAGAAGACAAACAGCAGCCGCAGCCGCTTTTTTTGAAAACCTCGGATAACCTGATTTTGAACATTGCAAGAATGGTTGTTCAGGAAAAGAAAAAAACTTTTTTAATCGGGATAACCGGTGAAAGCGCTTCAGGTAAAACTGTTTTTGTCGACAATACGATTAAAGCCTGCATAAAAGATAAAAAAGAGGGAATTTACACTGTAATCAGATGTGATGACTATTATAAAGATACTTCAAAAGAACTTAAAGAAGCAGGAAGTTATGAAGAACTTTTCAAAACAGGCTTCAGCTTCGACACTCCGGCAGCTATAGATCTTGAATTGATGAAAAAACATCTTATGGACTTAAAACGCGGAAGAGAGATAAAATCACCGCTTTATAACTTTGTTACCTGCGAAAGTAATCCGGACGGGGAACTTAAAAAGCCGGCGAAAGTGATTTTAACAGAAGGTTTATACGTTTTGAATGAAGGCATACGCGAAATTATGGACGTAAAAGTCTATGTCTTCACTCCGCTTGATGTAATAAAGGAACGCTGGTACAAACGTGCTGCACTTCGAGGGAAAACAGGAACCGCCGCCGATATGCAGTTTGCAGATGTAAACAGAACGGCTCAAGAATATATTCGTCCTGCATATCAGATTTCGGATGCTGTAATTAACGGAATGGTAAGCCAGGAATATATACAGCAAATTACAGACAAAATCTTTAATACATTAATGGAAATTGTAAGTTAATTTTTCTAATCAATACAAAAGAGAAACCCCATAACGCCGGGGTTTCTCTTTTTATATAGCGCCGGTCTTCGATTAACTCCGGACGCACCTCATGATTAATCATAAAGTTCTAGTAATTGTACATAATCCTTGTTTGACAAGGACATGGTCTGTCAGGGAAGGCTTTTACACATCTTTCGCATGGTTTAACAAGAACCTTTGCTTTACAAGGGTCGCATTCAGCTTTTTTAACCTTACAAGGATTGCAGTTCTTAAATCCGGTAAATGGATTTAAGCTAAATGAACTTGAGTTATGGCCGATTCCAATATATGGAAGCGGGTTAAGCTGGCTTATAGACCAGGCATTAGCACTTTGTGCAGGTATTAAAAATAAGCCGAACAAGGCAAGTGTCATAAATAATCTTTTCATACATATCTCCTATTAATTTTACGGATATATCTCATCCACATCTTCATTTTAAATTTTTTTAAATAAATTGCGATACCTGAAAGATTAACAAGACCAGCCGAACAGATTAAGCAAAAAGGTCTATATTTTAAACAAAAAAGAGTCCGGTAAAATTACCGGACTCAATCTGTATCAAATAAAAATAGTTTAAATTACAATGCCTGTCTTGCAACAGCAGCATCTTCAAGAAGAATTACATAAATTTCTTCACCTGATTTTGCATGGTATTTAAGACCTGGAGTTACAAGACCGGTTACAAGACCAACGGCTGCGCCGATAGGAGTACCAATTGCAACACCTGTACCGATTTTAGCCGGGCTTGGAATGAAGGCAAAACCAACACCTGCACCTGTACCAACAGCAGTACCGCCTGCAGTGTAAAGTAATAATTTTCCGGCAGTCATCCAAGGACCTTCTTTAAGTTCATAATTTTTGTAGAAAGGTTTAGCATTAATTGCAGTTTTGTCGCCATCTGGAGTTACAATTTCATTAATTTGAACATAAACTCTTGCGTTTTTGTTAAACCATTTTTCTTTTTGAATGCCAAGAACTGTTCCGTTGAATTTTGAATTTGCCGGAATAATAAGCGTTCCTTCTTCTGTGTAGATAGGTTCTTCATTTACAAAATACACAGCTTCACCAGTTGCGCTTGCTTCTGATTTAAATTTATCAGTAAAAGCAATTTGCAAAACATTGCCTTCTTTAACAATGTTAGCTTTTTCCATTACATAAACTTCATTGTTTGGAGCATTCTTTTTAACTTTTAAGTGCTCAATAGCTTCGCCTTTGTATTGGTTTTTAACAAGGTCAAGTTTTGCTTTTAATCTTGAAAGAAGAACTGCTGCTTCGGCTCTTGTTAAAATGTCGTTCGGACGAAGTTCATTTTCATTCGGATAATTTACATAGATGCCATATTCAAGAGTTTTAGCATAAACCGGCTTTGCCCAGCATGGAACAGCTTTGTAATCAACAAAAGAAGTTAAAGCTGAAGTATCAGAAACTTTGTCTTTTGTGATGTGGCTGATAACAGATTGGGTTTCAGCTCTTGTCATCAATTTTGAAGCTTTGAAAGTACCGTCCGGATATCCGTAAACAATACCTAGCTGCTGAGAACGCAAAATATCAGCATAATTTTTGTCATTGTCAGCAACATCTGAGAATGAATTTTTGATAGAAACATTTAAGTTATCATTAGATAACAGTTTGAGCAAAGATTTCACAAAACAAATTCTGGAAACTTTGCCTTCCGGGTTGAAATTGCTGTTTTCATCAAGTTTCATAATGTCATTTGAAACGACATCAACAATTTCTTTGTTTGCCCAGTAATCAGCGCTTACATCGGCAATTTTAGCCGCAGAAAACGCAGGAATGGCACAAAATGCAGTTAAGCAGAAGGCCATTAAGCTTGCAAATAATTTTTTCATAAATCTCAATTCCTCATCTTTACTAGTAAACTATTTTTATTTATGATATATATTATATTAAAGATAATAATTTTTGTAAAGTATGAATTAAAACTTTAATATAAAGTTGTTATGATAGTTATATATTAAAATATTAGTAAATCCAGGAGAATGAGAAATGGACAATTTTAACATGACCAAAATAGTTGCAACGCTTGGGCCTGCAACTAACACCAAAGAAATGATTAGAAAGCTTTTTAAAGCCGGCGTAACAATGTTTAGGTTGAATTCATCACATGGTGATGTGGAAATGCATAAACAAAACCTTACATTTATCAGAGAGATAGAAAAGGAAGAAAATGCACTTATTCCTGTTCTTCTTGACCTCCAAGGACCAAAAATCCGAATAGGTATACTTCCAAACCCTATTGAACTTAAAAAAGGTGATATACTAAAATTTCGTCATCAAGATGAGGTTACAGGAGATATTTTACCTGTAGATTATAAAGGAATGGCTGATGATGTACACCCTGGAGAACTCATTCTTATTGACGACGGCAAAATTCAGCTTGAAGTTCAAAAGGTTGAAGACAAAATAATATATGCAAAAGTTTTGACAGACGGGCTTCTTAAACAAAGAAAAGGCATAAATATTCCAGGTTCAACAGGAAGTATTGAGGTTTTAACAGAAAGAGACAAAAAGTTTGTTGAATTTGCGGCCAATAATGAAATAGATTATCTCGGACTATCTTTTGTAAGAGAAGCTGAAGATGTCATCAAACTTAGAGAGCTGCTTAATAAATATAACAAGCCTGAAATAAAGATAATTTCAAAAATTGAAAAACCTCAGGCTGTTGAAAACATTGACAGTATTATTGAAGTTTCTGACGGAATTATGGTTGCAAGAGGCGATTTGGGTATTGAAATTTCAACTGAAAAAGTTCCTATTGTCCAAAAAACAATTATAAGAAAATCGAATGTAAAAAGAAAAGTTGTAATTGTTGCAACGCAAATGCTTGAAAGTATGATTGAAAATCCAATTCCGACACGTGCAGAAACAAGTGATGTTGCAAACGCAATTCTTGACGGAACTGATGCGATTATGCTTTCAGGAGAAACCGCTGCCGGGGCATATCCAGTTGAAGCTGTTTCAATGATGAAAAAAATTGCGGATACAGTTGAGCATTCACCATTTATGCGCAGAAATAAATTTCCCTGGAAAATGACAGAGGAAGAAAAAGACAATCAAGCAATGGCTATAGGAATGTCAATTGCAGATATGTCAAAGAAAATGCCGATTAAAGCTGTTGTTGCGCTTACTGCTAGCGGATTTACGGCCAAATTTCTGTCTGAAGGCAAGTTAAGTGTACCAATTTTCGCATGCTGCCCTAAGAAAAAAGTTTGCAGGTACATTAAACTATATAGAGGCGTTAATCCTGTTGCAATTGATTTCGATGGCAAAATTGACCGCCCTGCACTACAAAAAATTGATGAATTTCTTACAGCTCAGCTGTGTTTCAACAATGGTGACACTGTAATCTTAACAGGGTCAGTGCCTGAACTCTTAGTTGGCGGCACAAACTTTATTAAGATACATGTGATTGGTTCCGCAAACTAATCATAACCTTTTGAAATACTAAAACCCGTCTTTCAAGATAAACTTAAAAGACGGGTTTTAAAATGCATATAAAAAATTAAAATTACGCCAGAACAGAAAATGAATTTTTAATATTTTGCTCCTGGTGTTTTTTTGCCATTTTTTCCTGAAGGCTTGCAATTTTGTAAAGAAGAGAGTTGGAAGCCAAATCCAGGCTTAATTTTTTGTCCATTTGATGCAGCATTGTAAGATTATTTTCTCCGCCAAATGTGCTATTTGAAACAGCATTACTCATTTGAGTATAGTTTTGCATAATTCCAAAAGCAGCATTGTTCATGCTTTGTGCTGCGTTAAATCTTGCAATTGATGAAACTAACATTTACCCTCACTAACCTGGGTATTTATACCCACCCAAAACCATGTCTTACTAATTAATTTTAAAACATAGTTTATATTTTTGCAAGTAGTAAATTTGATTATTTTAGTGTAAAGTTTTGTAACAGTTATGATTAATTCTGAAATTTCCTATAATTTATATACTTTATATATACAAGAGAAACATTAAATATCACGAGAGATATTAAAGAGAGATTATCCGTTAAATAAAAGAGAGATACTTAATTCCTTCCTTCCTAGAAAAAAATTTCAGCTCCTTTAAAAGGGGCTTTTCTTTTGTCAAATTTTAAAACTATTTCAAAGAAACTTCTTCAACAAAAAGATATTTGACCATCTTTGAAAATATAACCGGAATAATTGAAACAACAATTAAAACAGGAATAATCCCTTTTGTTTGCGCTATAAATCCGATTGCAGACATAAATATAGCAACAATTCCCCAGGCAAATCCATTTATAAAACCTCCCATAATACTTTTATACTGAGGAAGAACACTTTGTGCCATAACCATCGTAACAGGCTGGGCAAGCATCGTAACAAAGCCTATTATGACAAAAATTGAGACAGCCAAAAATGGTAAAGTTTTATAAGTTAATGCAAAAAGCCCCATCAGAGGAAGCGTTGACAACATTGAAATATAAAAAATATTTGCAGTTCCCGCTTTTTTCTCAAAATTTCTGCTTAAAATTGAGCCAACGCCGCCGGCCAAAATAAAACAGAATAAAACTGCCCCGATATAAAACGGCTGATAACCGAGATTTTTCAGCAAAAAAGGTACCAGAATCAGACAGGAAGTTGTGACAAGAGTTTTTAGTATTGCAATAATAATTAAGATTTGAAGTTTTTTATTTGTCAAAATATCTTTAAATGCTTTTGTAAATTTTAAGTTAGGTTTTTCTGATGAGTTTGAATAAATTTTAGGAACGAAGGAAAACATTAGAAAAGCAGTTAATAATCCCGGAATACAAAGAATCGGCATGTGTGAAAGACCCAAATATTGTGCAACATAAGCAGATAAAAGCGGTCCGATAGAAAAACCGATTGAACCCATCGCGATAAAAATTCCCATGGTTTTTGCAAGGTCTTTCTCTGCAAACCTTACTACGAAACCTAACGCCTGCGGATGGAAAAAGCTTGACCCGAGGCTTCCCAGGATAATACAAAGGATTAAAAGAAAGACTTCATGAGAAGCAGGCGCAATAGAGATAAAAATAGAAGTGCAAATCAACCCCCAAAAGATAAAGGCGCGTTTGACAATTTTATCAGCGAAAAATCCAAACAAAGGCTGCAAGAGCGAAGAAAAAATATGCGACATGCTTAAAATTATCGTTGCAAACGCCATTGAAATACCCAGCTTTACTGCTATAAACGGCATAATAGGATTAAGAATTCCCGTATAAATATCATTTACCAGATGCGCTGAATTAAGCCATAAAATGGGGTTCTTTTTCTTAATATCTCTAATCATAAATTTATAAAAACACTAAAATATGGAAAAATCAATTAAACAATGTTCTTTTCTTTTTATACAAAAGATAAAACATAAATGCCATAGCAAACAGGAAAATAAGCACTGAAATAATTTGAGCAATGTGAATTCCGCTAACATTCATTGCACTGTCAAGTCTTATGCCTTCGACAAAAAACCTGGCAGCCGAATAAAGCATAAGATAAATACAAAGTGTAATTCCCTCATGTTTTACGCCGAAATTATTAATTATAAAAAGCAAAACCAAAAATATTACAAAATCCGCTGCGCTTTCATATAAAAAAGCCGGATGAAAATACTGAACCTGCTCAAGCCCTGACGGACGATGCGAAAGCGGAATAAATAATTTCACCAAGCCGTCGTAAGGACCGCCGAACGCTTCGTTATTAAAAAAATTTCCCCAACGGCCGATGCTTTGCGCCAGAACAGTTCCTACAGAAAACACGTCAAGGAGTCTTAAAAAAGAAATCTTATATTTTCTCGAAGCAAGCCAAAGCCCTGCAATTCCGGCAATGATTCCGCCATGAATAGACATTCCGCCGCCTCTGATGTAAAAGATTTCAAGAGGATGCTGAAAATAATAAGTAAAATTCACCAAACAATAATAAAGCCGCGCTCCCAGAATTCCGAGAATAAGCACAAAAGGTGAAATTTCCCAGATTAAATCGGCCTTTCCGTCTTTATAAACCTTGTCATACACAACTTTTGCAATAAAAACAGCTACAAAACAAGCCGCAGCAAGAATTATTCCGTAATAATAAACGGGAAAATTAAAAAGTGTAAATGCAGTATCACCGGGCGATTTCAAAATCATCTCTAACCTGCAGTGTTAGTTTGAGGAGCCTGATTACCGGCTTTTTCTTCGTTAAGTCTTTCGATTTTTTCCTTAACTTCATCGCCGTCCTGTATATCAGCACCCTTTTGCAGATAAATTGTATAATTGTTAACGGCTTCAGTCAATAAATCATTTATAAGCTTTTCAGCTTCAGGCGTGATAGTAATTTTCTCTTGTTTTTCGAGTTCTTTTTCATCAACTTTAACCGGATTGCCGTTTTCATCAAGTTTTAAAACACCTTTAGCAAGGTCAACAGAAAAATCTTCTTCTGCCACTGCAAGAGAATAGTAAGCGTCGGCAAAATCAGGATTAATTTCTATAGCTTTTTTATAGGAAGCAATCGCATTAGGATAATCCTCAGCCTGAGTATATGCAACAGCAAGGTTGTAATGGGTTTCAAAAACCGTATCATCTAAATCAACACTGGATTTCAAACGTTCAATAGCATTCTGGTAATCACCCTGCTCAATATAGCCTTTAGCCTTATTATTAAGCTCCTGAACGGCAAATTTATTTATACACGCAGTCGAAACAACTGATATAAACAAAACGCTGACCAGCAAAAGTGCTTTCTTCATTACTCATCATCCTCTTATATTAACTGTTGTAAATGTAATTATAAAATAAGCAAAAAAATTTGGCAAATTTTATAAATTTAAGTTACAATTAACATGAAAAATATAAACCGTCCATGTAAACTATTTTGAAAAGGTTAGGTTTATAGAAAAATACAGGGGCAGAAAACAGGAGAAACCTAATGTCTGATGATAAAATTATAAGATTAGGAGAGAAACGCGAGCACACGCCAAAAGCTGACAGTGAGCCGAAAGATAAAGAGGAAAGCAAAGGCTTTGAACCGATATACTGCAGCTTTTGCGGAAGGCCAAACACGCAGGTCTTAAAAATGGTAAAAGGTCCCGGGGTTAATATTTGCTCTGAATGCGCAATGATTGCTGTCCAATATTTAATTTTGAATGACAGAATGCCTTCTGCAGATGCACAGAAAATTCTTGATGCCTTCTGGGGGAAAGCCAAAAGATGACAGAATTAGTCAAGCAGCTTAATCCTTTTGAAGTTAAAACCTATCTCCTGAAAATTATCGAAAATTTCAGCGCGATAAACGATTTAAGCGTGCTGAAAAATTTGAATGTTGATGTTTTAGACGCGCAGCAGGATAAAAAAACAATCGTTAAGCTTCTTTACAAAGAATTAAACAACGCAACCGAGAACAATCAGTATATTTTAAGAATTCTTCTTGAGCGTTATGCTGATAAAACTGATTTAACAGCACATTTATGGTCAATGCTGAAAAACAGCATGGTTTCGAATGAAACAAAAATAGTCGTACTGAATTTTCTCCGCGACCTTGATTCAAACTGGTCTTATGATACTTGCGGACAGTATCTGGAGAATGAAGATGAACTTGTAGACAACGATACAAAGCTTCTTTTAAAAAACGCAATTATCAACCCGGAAGTGCAAATTGATTTTTTGGATTTTGTGAATTCTCTTAACGCAAAAGACAAAATCACGCTTATCGACTCGCTCGGCAATGATTATTCAGAGGACGCACTTGCAAACATTCTTGTTCCGGTCTTTTTATCAAATCCGTATTCGGAAGAAGGCATGGCGGCTCTTAACAAACTCGGCGGGTCAAAATCACAACTGGCATACCACGCGCTTAATGAGGCCTTAAAATATGCAAAAGAAGATATTCAGCCTGCAATAAGAAAAAATCTTTCCATATTAAAACTTTCCGGAATTAGAGAAGACAACACCCATGAATTTTATAAAGCGCTTCTTGTTGATACAAAGCCGTACATTTTTTGCCTGACTTATCCTGACGGTCACGGGCAGCAGGCGCTTATTTTCACACGTGAAAAAGAAAACGAACGAATCCAGTTTGTTGCAGTTGTAATTGATGATTATAACGGAATTCGAGATTGTTTTGGATTTAATGACATTTCCAAATTCGAATGCGACAAGATTATTGAGAGATTTTATCAGGACGAGCAGGTGTTGAAAATCACTCCGGAAGCGCTTAAAGCAATTCTTTTAAACGCCGAAAAACTTTCAGACAAATTCCCGTACGAATATATCTGCTGGAAAAACCTGCTTGCGGACACTGAGCCGGAAAGCATTGATATTAAAGCAATTTTAAATAAAAATCTCTCACCGGCTGAAATTTCCGAAACGGATTTGGAAAAACTTTACAGCGATGAATTTACCCAGCACTGGTTTATGGATTACGGCTACGGTGATGAATTCAATGAAATGATTGATATTTTGAATTTACGACTTCAAAATAAAGAATATAAAATCGACTTTGACGCAATAATAAACCTTTATCTTCCTAAGATTTTTTATCCGGAGGAACTTAAAGCCTGGCGTGAAAGACTAGTTATGTGTGCATATTTGAAACTTCTGACCGGTAAAAAAGAACGAGCAGAACTCATTTACAGCCTTTATTCCGACGAAAATTTAATTTGCGAATTTCTGAAAAACATTTTAAGAAGAAGTGTTTATGAATATTATTTTGCACTGAAATACGACACCGAACTTAACGATGGCAAATTCAGCCTCAATGAACTTGATTATATAATCAAGCTGATTGAAAAAAGGTGGGTGAAGAATGTATAAAGTTATGGCTTTGGATGTTGGAACAAAACGAATCGGTGTTGCGTTAAGCGATTTTCTTTTAATGCTTTCAAACGGGCATTCCTGCATTGCCCGCCAGCCCGAGAATAAAGCCGTTGAAGAAATTCTCAAAATAGCAAAAGAAAATCACGTAAAAAAAATTATTGTCGGGCTTCCCATAAATATGGATGGCACTCAAGGCTCTCAAGCGCAGGATTGCAAAGACTTTGCAGCAAAAATCACCGGTTATGAAATTATTTTTGAAGACGAACGGCTCACATCAGATGCGGCAGAAGAAAATTTAAGAAATAAAAAAATAGACTTCAAAAAAAATAAAGGACTGGTTGATATTGAGAGCGCTTGTATTATACTGGAACAATACCTAAGCAGAAAACAATCATAAAAATAAAAGGAGAAAATCATGGAAAACGATGAAAAACAGCTAATTGAAACAGTTGATGAAGAAGGCAATGTAATAAACTTTGAACTTTTTGACATTATTGAGGTTGATGAACAGGAATACGCGCTTCTTCTGCCGGCTGAAGCCGAGGAAGAAGACAGCGAAGAAGGCGAAATTGTTCTTATGCGCTTAACAAAAGACGGCGAAGATTACCTGTTTGAAACAATCGAAGACGATGAAGAATTTAAAAAAGTTGAAGAATACATCAAAACAATGGAAGATGAAGAAGACGAGGAAGAATAATTGTTAGAAAAATTTACGGAAAAGGCAATAAATGTTGTAAGCACCGCACAAAAATGCGCAAATGATATGCATTCTGCAAAAATAGTTTCAGAGCATCTTTTGCTTGCGCTTTTTATTGAAGCAAAAGGCATAGCTCAAAAAATCTTCAAAATGTATGATATCACATGCGAGGCCTTGCACAAGGAGGTGACAGAAAGCCTTAATATTGACAAGAATATAAGCACGGAGGAAACAACGCCGGTATTCAGCGACCATTTGAAAGAACTTCTGAAAAATGCGCTTGACCTTGCAAATAAATCAGGCAATCCGTCAATTCTCTATGAACATCTGTTCCTTGCCGTAATTAATGACAGAAAGTCAAACAACGTCAGAATTCTTGAAAAACTTGGGTTTGACGTTGTCAAATCAAAAATTCTGCTCGAAAAACTTGTTCAAAAAAAGACCAAACGTCTTTATCATCCTGAATTTGACGAAAATAGAGAAATCGAGGCGAACAACTCTGAGAAAACCGACGCAATATTTGACAGCGAAGAATCTTCAAGAGTTTTTGAACGCGCTGTTGCTAAGCTTTCGGCTTCAAACTACGAAATTTTAGGTACAGAGCAGATTATTTCGTCAATTTTAGAAGATAAAGACTCCGAATTGGCTCATATTCTTGCAGGCTACGGAATTACAGCAGAAGAATTTGAAACAAAACTTGCAAATATACAATCACGCCAGTCAGAATATGAAAACAGGCAGATTATTTTTACACCAAACGCTTTCAGGACAATGAACCTGGCGCTTCAAACAGCAAAAGAACTCGGCTCCTCTGTTGTTCTTCCCGAGCACATTGTATTAGGTGTTTTGAAGGCTAAAAAAGGAATCGCGTACGACATTTTAAAAGAAATGCACATAAATGACGATGATGTTGCGCATTCAATTATAAAACCAATAGAAAAGCAGATGCCGGAAACACTTACAATATTAAGGCTTGCAAAAGAAGAAGCCCGCAGGCTTGGACGTAACATTGTAGGGACTGAAATGTTTCTTCTCGGCATAATCGGCGAAGCTACAGGGCTTGGCGCAGAAGTTTTAAACGAACTTGAAATAAATATCAAAGATGCCAGAAAAGAAGTTGAACAATTAATCGGTTTCGGCAACGAATATTTTGACACGGAAATTATTTTTACAAAACGCGCCAAAAGAGTTCTGGAAAAGGCTTGGGAATTGGCAAAAGCAGACAATAAAACCCGTATCGGGTCAGAGCACATGCTTCTTGCCCTGACTTATGAACCATCCTGCCTTGCAATGAAAGCCCTTGAACAGCTTGGAGTTGACGCGGTTGAAATTAAGGAAGGGATTAATATTCAAAAGCGGCTTGCGGCTTCAAATATATCATAATGGAAAAAATTGAGGAAAAAGTTAAATATTTTTTAGAAAAATATAACCTCTTGAATTCCGAAACACCTGTTTTAATCGCATTTTCAGGCGGCTATGATTCAATGTGCCTTCTTGATGTTCTAAGCCGGCTTTGCACAAACGTCGTTGCCATCCATCTTAACCACAATTGGCGCGGGCAGGAAAGCCTTAAGGACGAAAAAAATTGCAAACATTTTTGCGATGAAAAAGGCGTAAAATTTTACAGCGAAACTCTCTCTGCAAAGATTCAAAAAACCGAAACAGCAGCGCGGACAGCAAGATATGAGTTTTTTGAAAAATGCGCTGAAAAATTTAATTCAAAAGTTGTTTTTACAGCTCACAATGCAAACGATAATGCCGAAACAATTATTTACAGAATAGCAAAAGGCACGGGGATTTCCGGACTTTGCGGGATTGCAGAAAAACGCGGGATTTTTTACAGACCGCTTCTAACTGTCAAACGCTCTGAAATCGAGGCTTACTGTAAAAAACACAATTTAAATCCGAATAATGACAGTTCGAATTCTGATACAAAATACAAAAGAAATTTAATCAGAAAAAATATACTTCCACAGCTTGAAAGTATAAATCCGAACGCGATTGAAACGATTAATTCGCTCTCAGAAGTCGCGAAATCTGACAACGCAGTTATCGAAGAATACTTGAAAACGCTTAAAAATCCTTATGAAACGAAGAATTTTCTTAAATTTTCAACCGCTGTTCAGGCAAGATTGATTTACAATCTTTTTACTCAATATAATCTCAATTATGACAGAGCAAAAATTGAGCGGGCAATAAAATTCATACAAGAAAATCACACCTCAAAAAGCGGCAAAACCCTTTCTCTGAACAAAAATCACAGCGTGTTTGTAAATAACAAAACAATTGAAATAATCACAAAAAAAACGCATACTGATTTGGCTGTCACTATCTTAAAAGAAGGAAGTTACGAATTTGAAGACAAAATATTTATAATTCAAAAAGCCGCTGAAAAACAAGTTTCAGAATTTCCAAATGACAGCGAACTGAAAGCATTTGTTGATTTAAGCGGCTATAAAGAACTGACTTTGCGCCACAGAAAAGATGGCGATTTTATAAAGCCGCTCGGATGCTGCGGCACACAGAAACTAAAAAAATATTTAAATGAAAAAAAAGTTCCGGCACATAAAAAAGATAAAATGGTTTTTCTTGCCAGCAAAAACGAAATTTTATGGGCGCCGGCACTTGGTTTGAGCGAAAAAATTAAAGTTGTAAACAGGCCGACGCATGTGCTAAAATTAATAAACAGCGAAAGTAAAGGAGCTTAAAGATGAAAATAAAAGAGAGAGATTTAAAAATAATGTTCAGTGAACAGGAAATTCAAGCAAGAATAAAAGAACTTGCAGGCGAAATCAACACTTATTTTAACGGTGAAGAAGTTTATGCTGTTTGCGTTTTAAAGGGCGCAGTGATGTTTGCTGTGGATTTAGTTAAAAATTTAAATATGCCTCTGAGAATGGAATTTATCAGACTTTCAAGCTACGGCTCGGCAACGGTTTCAAGCGGAAAAGTCAATGCTGTTGACATTAAGCTTCCTGATTTAAACGGCAAGAACGTTCTGATTATTGAAGATATCGTTGACAAAGGTCACACTGCAAAGTTTCTAATGGATTTTATTTCATTAAACTTCAAAACAAAATCAACAAAATTCTGTTCACTTTTGGATAAGAAATGCACAAGAATTGTTGATATTGAACCGGATTACTACGGATTTGACGTTGACGATGAATTTTTAATAGGCTACGGGCTTGATTATGACGGGTATTTCAGAAATCTTACATACATCGGATATGCTGACAAGGCTTTGCTGGAGTAATTGTGGAAAAATCTTTTGACGAAACGCTTTCAAAACTCGAAATATTTTTTAGCGGAACGATAAAATCATATCCAGAAATATTTTCTGCCCTGAAAAAACTTTTTTATTTTGAAAACGGTACAGTTTACTTTTTGTCGCCGGAAGCGCTGAGAATAGAGTTTGCATATCCTAAAAACGCTTCAGGCAAAGAAATAAAAATTACAGAAACCGAAAAAAACTCGTTTTACAATGCAGAAGAAAAACTTAAAACAGAATTTTTCACAGGAGAAAACCTTCTTGCTGAGCGGCTCATTGTGCAAAACTGTGTTTTCGGAATTTTAGTTGTCAGTTCAAGCAAAAAATTTTCAGAAAGAGATAAGCGTGTTTTTAAAACCTGCACAATTGCAATTTCAAATATTATCAAGGAAATTGAGCTTTCAAAAATTCTTAAAATGCAGACAAAAGTTCTCCAGGAGGGAATTGTAAAAACCGGAAAAGCCTACAGGCTTACAAAATCGCAGAATAAAAAAATCCTGGAAGCCGACAAAATTAAAAGCAAATTTCTTTCGAATGTTTCGCATGAACTCCGTACACCGCTTAATTCTATTATAGGATTTTCAGAACTTCTGCAAAACCCTGCAACAGGAACCCTGAACAGCAGACAAACCGAGTTTGTAAGAGATATTCAAACAGCCGGAATTCATTTGCTCGGAATGATAAATGAAATTCTTGACCTTTCAAAGCTTGAAGCTGATGCTATGAAATTGAAGGTTAGAAACTTTGAAATTTCGCAATGCATAGAAGAAACGCTGAATATTCTAAAACCGCTTTACGTGAAAAAAAATATTTCTGTTTCAAAAAACATCATAAACAGCATAATTACGGCGGATTACCAGAAAGTCCAGCAGATTCTTTTTAATCTGATTAATAACGCTATAAAATTTACGGAAAATAACGGAAATATAGAAATAGCAGCAAAACCAAAACGAAAATTCATAGAAATAAGAATTAAAGATGACGGCTGCGGGATTGAGAAAAAATATCACCGCAAGGTCTTCAAAAAATTTGAACAGGCTAAACCATCTGAAAATTCAACCGGACTCGGTCTAACAATCACAAAAGAACTTGTTCTGCTTCACGGGGGCAGCATAAAACTGAAAAGCGAAATTGAGAAAGGCGCGGAATTTATTGTAACCCTGCCGATATCAGTTGCCCGATATATATAAATATGCTATACTGAAAGAGCATAGTAAGAAGAAAGGAGTAAAAGAATGGCTTCAATGAAAGATGCATGGGATGAATGCGTATTTGAGCATCATGCAATGGTAAAATTTCTGATTGCAGCAGCGCCGGTTTTCGGAGCAATATATTTTTATCAGGCTGATCCCAAAAACATGTCTCTTGTATATATTTTCGGCACAATAAGCGCAATAATATCACTCGGCACAATAACACGTGTAGCAAACAATGTAATGAATTTCCGCGAAACAATTTTACCGACATTTAATGTTTTCACACTGATTTTTGATGCGATAAGAGCAATCGTGGCAATTGGCCCGGCCCTTGCGATAAACGGTTTTGCAGCATATTATCTTGTTACAAAATTTTATCCAATGATTTCTGTTGATTGGATTCGAATTGCTGCAACTTATATAACTTATGCGGTTTGCGGGTCAATTGTATTGACAGTATTTATGCTTTTCTCAAAAAGATTTAACCCTATTGATGCCTTTGACTTCAAAGCAATATCTGATTCTTGTATAGATGTATTAATTCAAACGATTTGGATGACAATTCAGCTTGCAGTTATAGATGCTGTTTTGGCAGGTGCTGTAACTTATCTTTGCTGGCTGTTTATAGGACTAGATAATTTTATTACTTACATCTGCTGGAGTATTACGGCTGTTATAAACGTAGCCTTAATCGGAAACTACCTCGGGCAGCTAAATTATGAAGCTCTTCACCAGGCAGAAGTTAAAGCTGAAAAGAAAAAAGAGAAAGAAGAAATAAAAAATCTTCAAAAGTCTTAGTTGTTCAACATCTCGCGCATTTTTTTCAACTTATCGCGAATTTCGGCGGCACGTTCAAAATCAAGAATTTTCGCCGCCTTATGCATATCTTTCTCAAGCTTGTCGATTAATTTCGGCAAGTCTTTTTTATCAATGCCCATATCAACCATTTCTTCAGCAACAATATCTTCAAGGTCTCGATAACTTGCAACAAGTGATAAAAGGTTGTTTTCAATAGGTTTTTTAATAGTTTGCGGAACAATTCCGTATTTTTTATTGTGTGCGATTTGAATTTCACGGCGCCTGTTTGTTTCAGAAATAGCTTTCTCCATACTTTCAGTCATTCTGTCCGCATACATTATAACCTCGCCGCAAGCGTTACGAGCCGCACGCCCGATTGTCTGAATTAAACTTGTTTCACTTCTTAAAAAGCCTTCTTTATCAGCATCCATAATCGCAACAAGCGAAACTTCCGGAATATCCAGCCCTTCTCTCAAAAGGTTAACGCCTATCAAAACATCAAATTCGCCAAGACGTAAATCCCTCAAAATTTCAACACGTTCCAGCGATTGAATTTCAGAATGAAGATATCTGACACGAATTCCCTCCTGAAGAAAGAAATCTGTTAAATCTTCAGCCATTTTCTTTGTCAAAGTAGTGATAAGAACGCGTTCATCTTTTTCCGTGCGTTTCTTAATTTCATTTTTTAAATCATTAATCTGTGTATCAATCGGGCGCACTGAAATCTTAGGGTCAACAAGACCGGTTGGACGAATTATCTGTTCGACAAGCTGTTCAGAAGTTCTTCGCTCAAATTCACCCGGGGTCGCAGAAATATAAATTTTCTGGTGAACACGCGAGAAGAATTCATCATTTGTAAGCGGCCTATTATCTTTTGCGCAAGGCAATCTGAAACCGTATTCAATCAAAGTATCTTTTCTTGCAGCATCTCCGTGCGACATTCCTTTTAATTGAGGGAGCGTGACGTGTGATTCATCAATTACAGTTAGAAAATCCCCTTGAAAATAATCAAGTAAAGTAGCAGGAGGGCTTCCCGGCCGGCGGCGCTCAATTATTCTTGAATAATTTTCAATACCGGAACAATATCCCATTTCCTTAATCATTTCAATATCATATTTCACACGCTGTGCAAGCCTTTGCGCTTCAACCAGCTTATTCTGGCTTTCTAACTCTGCAAGCCTTGAAGAAAGTTCTTGACGAATTAAGTCAAGCGTTTCCTCCGCATTTTCGTCGTAGGAAAGGTAATGAACCGCCGGATAAATGACAACGCTGTCAGGCGTTTCAAGAATTTCACCCGAAACATTATCAATTCTGACGATTTTTTCTATTTCATCTCCGAAAAAGTAAATTCTTGTAATGATTTTTTCATAAGCCGGCATAATTTCAACGATATCGCCGCGCGCTCTAAAAGTTGCCCTTTCCAGCACCAAATCATTTCTTGTATACTGTACGCTTACTAAATGGCGCAAAAGGTCATCTCTTTCAACCTCATCACCGACTTTTAATTCAACCGAACCGCGAAAATAATTTTCAGGTAATCCCAAGCCGTAAATACAACTCACAGAGGCAACAATAATAACATCATTCCGCTCATAAAGACTTCTGGTTGAATTGTGGCGGAGACGGTCAATTTCATCGTTGATTGAAGCAGACTTTTCAATATAAGTATCCGTGCGCGGAATATATGCTTCCGGCTGATAGTAATCGTAATAACTTATGAAATATTCAACTGCATTGTCCGGAAAAAGTTCTTTAAATTCGTTATAAAGCTGTGCAGCCAGAGTTTTGTTATGAGCAATAATGAGTGTAGGCTTTTGGACTTTTTCAATAACATTCGCAATTGTAAAAGTTTTACCGGAACCGGTTATCCCGAGAAGAGTTTGGGCATCATCACCCTCCTGAATGCCTCTAGCTAAAGCTTCAATTGCCTTTGGCTGGTCGCCGGCTGGTGAGTATTTAGAATTAATTTTGAACTTTCTTTTTTCCATATCAAAATTTTATCTCAAATATATAAGTTTTCCATAGCAAAAAAGTTTATTCTTGAGTATTGTATAATTAACAAGCAGATAAATATTATGAGAAGAATGGCATGCCAGTAATCACCTCAACGGGAGCGAAACCCGAACATAAGCAAAATAAGAAAATAGAAAAAAACTACAAAGACCCGTTAAACAGCTGGGGAATTCGTGCTTTGATGTATTCAAGTGAAATCGGCGCAACGGTCAATGAAATTGCGCCAAAACTTACTTTTGCATTGTGGGTGCCTTCGTTTATGTATCTTGGAGCGGATATTTATGACAAATACAAAAATGATAAAAACGAATTTTCTCCAAGCAGCAAAAGAGGTGTTAAAGAAGCAATAAGACAGGCATTTTCCTTTTTCATACTCCCAACCGGCGCAACTATTTTAGGACAAAAACTTACATCTCCGCTTGGAAAGCTTATCAGCGACAAGCTTTCAATAAACGCCAAAGACGGAATTTACAGACATACGAAAGATGTAATTGACCAGAGTATTGGCAATAATTTTAATAACAAAGATAAATTTAAAACCTTTTTAATTAACTCATTAAAAAATAAAGTTACATCCCTTGAAAATTCTAAAAAAACAGATAATATTTTCAAAAAATTTCACAGATATTTAAAGGGCGACTTTTCTTTAGCAGATTCTGACAATAAAAAACTTTACGCTTTTGCTGAAAAAAACGCAAATCTGCTTTTTGAAATTAAGGATGCATTGCAAAATAATAAAAAGCACAAAAATATACCTGAAAGAATTTACAAGAAATACAACAAAACACTTCCCATAATGAAGCATCTTTATGGAGAAGATTGCACTGACTATGCATTAAAAACCGCACTCAAAGAGTATCAAAATACCCTAATTGTTAAAAACAAAATTACCAAAACAATAGGCGGTGTTGTTTCCTGCCTGCTTTTGACACAGCCAATAAGCTATATTGTCAACAAAATACTAATGCCCAAATATATTACGCCCGGCGTCGAGATTATAAGCTTAAAATTCCGCGAAAGCAACCTTATCAGGCAGCATGTTGAAAAAGTTGACCAAAACCGAAAGAAACAGCTTAATTCTACAACTCTTTTAAACGTGCATGAAAAGAGTCGGACAAAGGAGCCTCCTCCATTTCAGAAATCTGAGAAGCCTGCTGATAAGCCTCAGGCAAATCAAGAAAGTATTCACCGTCAACAAAACGTACAAGTTCGTTCATAACAAGTGAGGACGATTTTGTGGAAGTAATTTCCATTATTGAAGCAATTCTATACGTATCTTTAAATTTTTCAATATGAATTGCAAAATCATAAATACTTGAAAGTTTTGTTTTTGCCTGCTTTTCAGTACATTTCAATGAAGCCGTAGTTAAGGTGGTTATTTTAGACGCAGCATCAGCCGGAGTTTGAGCGCGCATTCCCGTTAAAAGACCACTTTTTGAATTCTCCTGTTTCAGATAATAGGAGGAGAATTTCTTTAAATCGTTTATTTGAGAGGCCGAAAAATCAAAATCCAAATCTTCAACAGTTGAAATTACATATTCATAATCAAAATTCTCAATCTGCTGAGCAGAGAAAAGAGCAACGTTTTCATTAGTGTCGGGGAAAATTCCGTTGTCTTCGAGCATGGCACACCGGGCGTCATCAGAAACAGAATTTAAAAGAACCTGTATAAACCAGCATAAATCCTCATCATTTACAGAAGAAATCAACAGGTTTTTACGCTCCGAAAGAACAGTTTTCAAAAAATACTTTAATTCAGGGTTTATAATTGATTTTTGTGTAAGAATATCTAAATTATCTGAAATATTCTTGATTTTTCTTATAATAAGCGTGTCCAGGCAAACCGGAGGCCTTAATATTGTTACCCTAAAATCATTACGCTTGCTTTTAGCTACCGGAGTTTCGGCATTAAAGGTTTTAATTAAGGCTTCAAGCTGTTCTTTTGTTATGGTGTATGAAGTTTTTTTAAACCCATCATGAGACTTTGCATATACGACACCGGAAGAATTCACAGACACAGCGCTCACATTTTCTTTTGCAAGCACCCTGTCCAAAATACCAAACCCGTAATTTGTTTTCAAAAACTCTTTTGCTATTGTTTTTTTGTCTTCATCAGAAAGAACAAGCCCCTCAAATTCAGAAGTTAACTTGTTATCCAGAAAACTCATTACTAATTCAAGTTTTTTATCATAATCGTATTCAAACCAAACCGGAACAGAAGCAGCTTTTTTGCTTAAGGACTCCATTATAAAATCACCAAAATCAAAATCAGAGTCTTCTTCAAAAGTTTCAATTCTATCAGAAGCCGGTTCATATTCATTTACATTATCAAACTTTTTTAATCTATCGCTTAGTCCCATTTCTCCCCGCTTTTACCCCTGTTGAATACTGTCAATATAATCGGATGATGCATATTTTTTAATAAGTTTATTTCTGTAAACCATATCAGATACTGACATGGCTAAATTCTTGTAACTTATTGCTACGTTTGATTCCGAATTAACCTCTGAGACTGAAACGCCTTTGTTAATCGCAGACATCATTGTAAAATAGTTGTTCGGGATTTTCCAGTAAACTTCTTTTCCAAGAACTTGTTCAACATCTTCAACCTTTATCTCATCGTTCTCCATGTAACGATTAATTACAATCTGCGTCTTTTCTTTGTCATAACCGAGTTTATCAAACAGGTCAAGTATTCTCTGACAATTTCTCAACGCCGGCAGATTTACGATTGTTACAAGAAAAATCAAATCCGAATTATCCAATGCTGTAACAGTTTTCTCATCAAAGGTCGAATCCGTATCAATTACAATATAAGAAAAGGTATTTTTTAAAGCGTCAATAAGTTTTGAAACCTGTTTTTTGGAAACCTTCTCGGCCTGCCTAAAATACGGAGGGTCTGCAAGAATATACAGGCTTGTATCTTTGTATCTTTCAACAGTGTTAAGCAAAAATTCTTCAGTAAGCTTTTCTGGATTTTGCAGCATGTAAGAAATATTAAAAGAGGGCTTAACATCCAAAAATGACGTAATGTCTCCAAGCTGGAAATTTAAATCTACAAGTGCAACATTCTCTTTTGTAATCTTTGCCAATTCAAGCGCCAGATTTGAGGCAATAGACGTTTTGCCGATTCCACCCTTGTTTGAAAAGACTGTGACAACTCTGCATTTATTTTCTTTTGGCTTGTTCTCGGTAAGCTGCACAAAAATTCTTTCCAAAACTTCAAAAAATTCTCCTTTAATTACAGGAGCCGGCAAGAAATCTTTTGCACCTGCACGCATAGCCTTAACAATCAAATCTACAGACGGGTTGTCCGAGATGGCTATAATTTTACAATTCGCGCAGGCAGAACTTATGTTTTCAATGAATTCCAGATATTTTGAAGTGTTTTTTGAAACATCAACAATCAGCAAGGATTTTTGAAGACTGGAAAGAGTATTAAAAATATCTGACAAATCACTAAAATCAAACAAAAGATTATATTTGCCGAATTCTTCAGCATACAACTTCAGAACATTTTTTGTATGTTCAGCTTCGGATAATATAACAGCTGAAATATCTTCACTCATAAAAACCTCGGTTCTTACCATGAATTTTATCACAGCAAAACCCATCGGGCAAGAAGGTTAAGGATAAAAAAGAAGTTAAGCATTCAGGGATTTTTACCCCTCACCAAGAGATACTAAATTCGCTTTCGCTCATTAAGTATCTCTATCCTCTCCCGCAAGGGGCGAGGAATATGCGAAAAAACCATTGTAAAACTGACAAATTCCACAAGTATCGTCAAAAGGCATTTATCGTTCAAAGCACCTATACTAATATCTACACTTTACACCTAATCTCTGAAAATGCGGTACTGGTATGACAGCTCCAATGTACAAGAGCACACTACGTGTAAAAATTGTCGTCTTACACAAATTTTGTCAGAAAACATATATTGCTCCAAGCGTCTACGCTAATATCTACACTTTACACCTAATCTCTGCAAATGCGGTATTGGTATGACAGTTCCAAAGTACAAGAGCACACTACGTGTAAAAATTGCCGCCTTCCACAAATATCGTCAAAAGACATCTATCGTTCCAAGCACCTACACTAATATCTACACTCTACACCTAATCCCTGCAAATGCGGTATTGGTATGACAGCTCCAATGTACAGGAGCACACTACGTGTGCCAAAAAAAGCCTGATTTTTCAGGGGGAAAAATCAGGTATAAATGATTTGTAGGGGAAAAATTAATTGGAGTTAAAATTATAGTAAGTATTGATTAAAATCTTATATCAGATGAAGCGCCTGCCTGTTGGCTAAGGCTATAAAGTTCATCTGGGCTAAGAGAACTTCAGAACGGTCTTCATAAACTGCATTTTGAGCTGTTGTGACTTTGTCTTGATACATATCTTTCAATTTGTCATCAATTTTTTTCAAATTTGCAACTGCCATATCTTTAAGCCTCTCTTATTATTTTCGTCTTGTGTATATATAAAGTATATACAAATTAGAAAATTTCAGTTTTGCTTTAACTTGTTACATAACTTTACAAACAAAACGAAAAATCCTATATTAAGGCAATTTGGCTTCACAAAATGTTTTTATAATTATATAGGGGAACAAGGTTAGTAATATGGTCAACTCAATGAATCCGCAACAATATAATATTCCGATGCAGGCAATTGATGGACAAGTTTTGCCTGTAAACATTGATAAGGAAAAAATTAAAGAGGGGGTTGACAATTCTTACCTTGCTAACCGTGTTAAAGCTTCACAAGACGAACAGACAAATCCTCTTTTATATGCTGGAACCGGCGCAGCAATTTGGTATGGTATTTCTCAGGGAATGGATGTTTTCAACAGAAGCTGTGCAAAAGACTATGAAAAAACAGCTTTTGGCAAACTTGGTGCCTGGGGTGACAAAATCGCAACAGCCTGGAACAACACAGCTTTAGGTAAATTATTTAACGGTGCCGGAAGAAAAGCAAAAGACCTCGGACATTGGATGACCGAGAAAAACAGTATTGCATATTCGCTTGCAAATCATTCGACAAATCCGGAATGGCATTTTGCAAAAACTCCGGGTGCCGGTGTTCATGGATTTTTGGCAATGGACATGCAACAGGTCTTTGATGAATATTTGAAACCAATTTCTAAGAATTCAAATAAATTATCTTGGTTTAGCGGCAAAAATGTCAATCCGCAAAGGCTGGAACAGTACGGCTTAAAACAAGCCGACATTGACGCGTTCAAAAATACACTCAAAGGCAAAACTTATGCCGAAAAAGCTCTTGCAATTCAGAAAAAAGAACTTGAATTATTAGGCGTAAAACCTGACAGGCTTGCCGGCAAAAAACTTGAAGTTCTTGAACGATATGCAAAACGTTTAAAAATTAAACGATTAGGTTTTGAGTCAGTAGCAGAATTTGAAAAAGTCAAAGGCGACATTTTATCACATCCTGACAAAGTTATGCAGGCATTGAAAAACGCTACAAAAGACGGTGATGTTATAGTTCCGATTTGGCGCAAGAGCGGTAATCTCGGCAAAGTACAGAACCATCTTTTCGGAAGACAGGTTTCACTAAAAGAATATCTAAATAAATATAAAGCAGCTCTTGGTCAAGGTAACAAAACCGCATTGGGCAGATTTTTACCCAAAGCGCTTTCATGGCTTCTTGAGGGCTGCACAAACAGGTTTGCAGGCGGTAAAATAGCAGTTGCAATGCAAGCTGGGATTTTTGCCGACATGTTAATTCATACATTCAAAGCTCCAAAAGGTGAAAAAGGCAAAACTTTAGCTGAAAGATTTGTAAATGACTTTACATACTTTATGGCAATGCCTTTGGGTATTGTTGCAATGCATAAAGTCGGCGGCTTGAAGTATGCAGGCATGACAACAGAACAGGTTAAAGCATACAGAGAATCCTTGAAGCAGTTTAACAATGATGTCAAATCCGGATTGTTGTCTGACAAAGCAAAATACAAAGCACGCGCAAAAGACTTGAAGAATATGCTTAAAGCAGATGTCAAAAACCCGATTACAAAGCTATTCAAAAAAATCGGCGGACTTATTAATATCGGTAACGAGACAAAACTTGCTAGACGTTCAGCCAGCAAGTGGAATTTGAACTTGCTCAGAAAATCCGGAAACTTTTTCCGCAACCTTGCCGGTGTACCTTTAAGAATTGCAATTCCGCTTGCAATAGTTTCGCCTTTCCTTGCAAAACTCACAACAAAAGGAGCGCATGCAATCTTTGGAAAGCCAACAAAATCAGTTCTTGATGAAGGTAAAGAGGAAGAAAACAACCAAACAGCACAAACACTTTCGCCGGAACAGCAAAAAGCAATGCAGGAAGCTATAATTAAAGCAGCACAAGCTCAAATACATCAAGTTCCGCAATCTCAGACAAACCTTATAAATCAATATGTTAATGCGCAGAAAAATCAAACTTCAAACACCAATACAAATTTGATTAATCAAGCAGTAACAAATGCTCAACAGACTTCAATTGCCAATAAGCCAAATGTCAAAAATGCGGCAGATAAGCTTCCGGCCTCAAACGCACCAAAGAGAAGCTACATTCCTTCTCCGGAGTGTGGAATTAAAACAGAAGTTAAAAAGTCTAAATACATACCATCCCCGGAATCAGTCGTATCGGCAGGGCCGGCAGAAGACTACAGCGCGGCAGAAATGGCGCTAAGCAAGGCTGACCAGGCAGAAAAGAATGTTATGGAAACTCTTGGTATGCGCTGGTAAAAATTTGAAGGTATTATAAATTTATAAGACTGTCAGATATTGAACTTTTTAAAACAATCTGTTATAATAAAATTAATGTACGGGTGTTCAATTTTGTTCCTACATTTAACTAAATAGGGAGAGTTGACTCTCATGGCATTGCAGTATACCCGCCGATTTAAAATCGCCAGCGGGAAACGGATTTGTCAAGGCGCTCACCCACCTGCGAGACTAGCAGGTAACAAAATCGCATTCGTACTAAAATCCCGAAACCTGATGGCTTCGGGATTTTTAATTTTATTATGAAAAGATTTTAAAATTTCTTTCAACATTTTTTTCGATGACACTTTTTATGCTGTCATATTCTGTTTGAAGGGCATTGTGCTCTGTATCAAGTTTTTTCATCTGAACATCCAGCTGTTTATCTTTTGCCTCAATATCACTCAAAGCTTGCTCATATTCTGTTTCTGCTTTAGTGATAGCAATTTGGTCTTTTTGTTCTGTCACATCAGTAATTGTATCAAAAATTACAGATGTCCAGGCTACATTTTCAAGCCCTGAATCAGAATCTGACGGATTAGTAAACTGAACTTGTTCAATAGTAATAAGACCGTTATCAATAGCATATTTAAGATATTCGGGGCTGTTCATATCGCCGTCTTTTAAAATAGCCCAGCTTTGTTCGGTTTTTGATTTAGAAGCCCAGCCTTCAGAAGGATCATATTCAGCACTGTCGCCGAAACCGCCTTTAAAATCGCTTGTACCATTCATACGATGCCACAAGTTTATATACCATTGAGCTTTGTCGCTATCTGTAACTTTTCTTACTTCTTTGTCGACATACATTGGTACATCTGGTTTTTGAGGTTCTTTAGCCTGCCATTCCTCTAAATCTGCTTGATATAATTCATCATTAAACTCATATTCCGGATCTTTTTGAAGAGCCTGCTTTAAATCGTGTTCAAGAATGTGGATAAATTCTTCATAACATTCAATACCGCCTGTTTCTTCTCGGTATCCACCTTCACCCATAGGACCTTCTGGATCAAAATATTTTCTTGCTTCCCAATATAAATCTACAACTTTTTGATATATAGTTTCATTAGAATTACATGGAGCATCTCCACACTCGTTATTAGTATAATCCTTTCCAGCTACGGTGATTGTATGGTTATTTCCACATCCATCCTGCACATTCCCGCAGCAGGGCGTATTTTTTATAGCTTCAGTAACTGCTTCCATTGTTTCTGTTCTTGCATTAGCAGTCATATCAAGCCCATATGTTCCACTGCCCGGGTATACAGTATAAGTTTGCCCATCAGAGGTTGTATGCTCTCCTGGCCCCATTAAATCAATTAATACATGCATGTAGCAATTTGAGCCAAGTTCAAAAGTATCATGCAGGCAAGGTGTTGTAGCAGACATAAATTTTTCATACAAATCAGAATTCAATGTTGAGCCTGGAATTTCAGTCAGATATTTTTCATCTTCCGGATCAGGTTTCTGAGTCATCCATTCATCATAGAGCTTTTCATACTCATCCATTGCAGGAGCATACTCCGGATTAGTAACCTGAACAATCTCACCTTTGCCGGGTTCTGACAAAACTCCGTATTTGTCCAAAAATTCTTCCAAGGTGTTTGATTCCTGGAAATTTTTGCCATCAAGCTCGCTTACCAAAATTTGTCCGGCTGAATTTATTAAACCATACTGATTTTTTAATTCGCCGTAATTGGTCAATGCGGCACCTGTCAAATCCTGAGTTATCATTTCACCTTTTGCATTGTAGGTGTTATACAGGTATTCTGTCTTATTTAAAGCTTTTATGTACTTATCACTTGCTCTCTGCGTATTATCAGAAAGTCTGATTTTTGCATTAGAAAGGTTTTGAGACTCAAGTTCAATGTGGTTAAGTCTCGCCGTAATTGTTAATAGTCTGGCTTGTGATGCTGCCATTCCCATTTTTCGACATTTCCTTTCGTTTTTGTAAAAATCGACCTTTTCCACCATGTAATACGGCATAAAATCATTTTTGCTTTACATTAGCATTTATAATTGTTACAATACTTTACAAATCTAATTACAGCTGATATAATCTTGACTATGAAATTGTGCATATTTTCAGGAACTTTTAATCCTATTCACAACGGGCATTTATATATGGCTGAATATGTTTTAAAGAATTTTGATATAAAAAAAATTCTTTTTATACCTGCATATATTCCGCCGCAAAAGGATTCCGACCCTGAAATGGCCTATCACAGACTTAAAATGACTGAACTTGCAATTGAAAACTACAACGATTTTGAAGTATCTGATATTGAATTTAGAATGGGAGGAACTTCTTACACATATTTAACAGTTCAGGAACTTTATAAACTTTACAAACCCGACGGAAAAATAAATTTCATAATCGGAACCGATGCTTTCGAAAATCTGGACAGCTGGTTTGAAAGCGAAAAGTTGAGGCAAATTCTTGATTTCATAGTATTTGTACGCAAAGACGACTTTCAAGAAGACAAATATGAATATATGAAATCACAAGGTTACAATTTTAGATTTGCGAAAATGCAATATAATGACATTTCATCAACAGAGATACGTAACAGAATTAAAAACAACAAACCCTTAAACGGGTTTTTGCCTGAGAAAGTGGAAGGATACATTAGAGAAAATGGTTTATACAAAAATTAACGACGACGAAATAAAAAAATGGCTCAAAGAAAATTTGAATGAAGAAAGATATCTTCACTCGCTTGGAACGGCAGAATGCGCGGTTGAACTTGCGGACAAATTCGGATTAGACAAAGAAAAAGCTTATACGGCAGGGCTTTTGCACGACTGCGCAAAATGTTTTTCAAAAGAAAAATTAAAAAAAATAATTAACGACCATTTACAGGTTGAAGAATGTGAGATGCTGAATTACAAAACGCTTCATGCGCCCGTAAGTGCGTACATAGCCCAAAAGGATTTCGGGGTTGAAGATAATGAAATTCTTTCAGCAATCCGCTGGCATACTTTAGGCAAAATTGATATGACAACCTTCGAAAAAGTTATTTTTCTGGCAGATAAAATAGAGCCAAATACAAGAGAAGAAAAATATCGAAACGAAATTCTTGAAATTCTAAATGAAGAGAACGGTTTAAATCTGGCGTTGCTGCGGTGTTATAAAGAAACCATCAAAAGTCTTGTAAAACGTGAGCTAAAAATTTGCTTGACAACCATAAATATCTACAATCACCTCCTTGATTTAAAAAATGTTTCAGATACTTAATGAAGGATTTTATAACCGGAATTTTCATGATAAAATCAGCATAAAAGAGGAAAATTTGATGAAAGTATTGGAAATTAAGAATAATTTAGTAAAAATCTTATATGACACAGAAGACAAACTTGTTCTTGCGGGATTTGTTGTAATCGAGGATGACAAAACACCTTATGTAGCGCAAATTGTGAGCTTAAAGGCTGATAACGGAATAACTTATGCGATTGCAAGACTTATTTTCACTTTTGACAGCGAAGGTATTGTAAAAAACTACAATGGTTCAATACCGGCGCTCAATGCAAATGTAACCCCGCTTTCACCGGAAGAACTTCTTGATATACTTCCGGTTAAATCTCCTGTTAAGCTTGGAAGCATTGCCCAGCAGGATTTCCTTCTTAATGTAGATACTTCAATACTGCAAAATAACCTCTTAATATGCTCGGACAACTCTGTTAATACAGCAATACTGGTTTCAAACTTCGCCAAACAACTCGAAAACAGAGCTGAAAGTTCCATTCTTATAGATACCGACGGAAAATTTAAAGATGAAAGACGCCTTGTTTTCGGAAAACACTTTAAACTACCGCTTAATTTTGAAACAATAAATTTCATATACGGAAATGATTTAAACGATGTTGATGCAACAAGCAGAGCCGTAATTCAGGATATCTTTCTTGAAGTTCAAAGCTACACAAGAACTATTCCGGAAAAGTTTATTCCATTTGATACCTTTATTGATGTAGTCGACCAGCAATATGCAGAATCGAATATTCCGGAACTTGCTCTTTTGAAAAATAAACTTCTGAAATACAAAGAAGACAATGTGTTTGCGCAGTCTAAATACGAAATTTCAAGCCTGAAAGATTATATCAAAGACAATTACACCGTAACTCTTGATATTTCAAATGTTGATGCAAAACTTCAACGTGAAATTATCTTCTACGTATACGGAGTTTTGGAAGAAATGGATTCTTACATCACATCTTTTGTAAAAATTAACGACAGTAACAGCGACAAAAAACTCTTGAAAATGCTGCTCACAGAAAACAAAATTTACACAAATATTATTTGCAACCATAACTACAAATATGTTTATGAGCTTAAAGAAAAATCAGACAACCTTATTCTATTTGCTCCCGAAACAACTCAACACGACTTTGCAGCATATAATACCTTCCTGAACAAGTTAAATCACGACGAATTCATTGTTTGGGGTAAAGCAACACAAAGAATTCCGCTTATTGTCGAACTTGCTCCGGTTGAAATAATTAAAGACGAGCCGGTAAAACCAACAGAACATCAGGAGACCCAGCTTCAACAGCCAGAAACCGCTCAGGAAGAAACCGATGAAGTAGTAAATTCAGTTGAAAGTGAAGCCGCTGGCGAAGTTGCCTCCAATGTTCATCCGGCAGACGATTTTACAGAAAATGAAGACACTTACACGGATTTGTCTGATGATATTGAGCGAAAACCTCCGGAAGAAGAGGATTATTCAGCACTTAGCAAGGAACAGGAGCCTCCAGTTGAAGAAAGTGAAGATAACTTTGAAGAAGAACTTGAAAAAAGTTCTGAGGAACTTCCCAAAGAGCCGGAATTAGAGCTTTCCGAGCCGGAAATTATAGAAGAAAATGAAGAGGCATCGACTAATAATTTTTTTACGGAAGCTGAACTTCAGGAAGAACCTGAAGTTGTAAAAACTCCGGAAGAGGAACCTCAACCGGAAGAAAACATTTTTACTCATGAAGAAATTATAATGCCGAACGGTGATGTGATTGAGGAAGAGGACTTGTTAGAAAACGGACTTCAACAGGAAGCACCTTTAGAGCTTCACGTAGATGATTTAACAATTACAGAACCGCTTCAAGAAGAAATAGAGTCAACCATATCACAAACAAGATTTGAGCCGCTTGAAACAACGCAGGCAGTTCAGCCTGAACCTCAAATCCTTGAAGAAGAACCGGAGATAAAGGAAGATGTTATTGAAGAAGATTTCCCCCCGCTTCAAGAGGAAATTCTGATTCCTGAGCCGTCTATTGACGAGAGAATACCCGATAAAGAGCCTGAAATTACGGAAGTAGAACAAGAAATCACTTCTGAAACGCTTCCGGCAGAAAATGAGGTTTTGGAAGAAATAGAAATGACGCCTTTTGAAAATGAATTAACCGCAGAACCGGCACCGTTAATTCAGGAGGATAATTCGTTGAATGACGAACTTATTGAAAAAGCCGCCAGAGATATTGATGAAAACTTCATTTACTCGAAAATTGAACAGGATAATATTGATGATTCAGAGCAGGATGTTCTGACTGAAGATGATTTGAACTTTATTGACGATATCAATAACGGCGGAACTGAAATTCTGGAACCGCAGACAGATTTTCAGCAAGAGCTTCCACAGGAAGAACCCGTTGAAGAACCGGAAGCCGACCCAGAACCCGAGCCTCAAGTTGTGCCTGTTTATGCAGCCAAAACACCTTCAACCTCCCAAACTTTTGAACAGGGCGACCATGTTTCACACCCGAAATATGGTGAAGGCATCATCGAAAAGATGATTAAGTATGGCTCTAAAACACTATGTTCGATAAACTTCGCGAATGTCGGCAGAAGACTGCTTGACCCGGCAATCTCTGAAATTTCAAAACTTTAATATGCCAAACTTGCCAAAGAGGCTTATTTAATCTATACTTTTAACTAAAGAGAGGTAAAAATGGCACTAAAAAAAGTTTTACAATATGGAGAGAAGTCTTTGCGTGAACCTTCTAAAGAAGTTCATAAAGTTTCGAAAAAAATCACCGAGTTAGTACAGGATTTGCTTGACACAATGTATGCGAAAAACGGAGTAGGGCTTGCAGCACCGCAAATTGGTATTAATTTAAGAGTTTTTGTAATTGATGTTTCCACAAATGACGAGCCTTTAAAACCGTTTGTGTTCATAAACCCCAAAATAATCAAAAAATCAGGTGCGATTGTCTGTGAAGAAGGCTGCTTAAGTTTTCCGGAAGCCTACGCAAAAGCTAAAAGATACAAATATGTTATGGTAAAAGCGCTTGATATTCATGGCAAACCATTTGTTATGGAAGCTTTTGACGGGTCGCTTCTGGCACGCGCAATCCAGCATGAAAATGACCATCTTGACGGTATTTTATTCATAGACCACTGTGCAAGCAGATTTGAGATGGATGAAGTTCTAAAAGAGCACAATCTGCCGCCGCTTGAACCGGACAAGCTTCTTGATGAACCTGAAATTGACAAAGAATTGGAGCAGGAACAATCGAATGATTAAAATTGTTTTTTTCGGAACCCCTAAAATTGCAGTAAAATCTTTAGAATATCTGAATAACAGCAAAGATTTTGAAGTTGCAGCTGTCGTAACCCAGCCTGACAAGCCGGCAGGACGCGGCAAAAAACTTTCGATGTCGCCTGTAAAAGAATTTGCTCTTTCGCATAATATTCCGGTCTTCCAGCCAAAATCCATCAGAAAAGAACCGGGAATTCTTGAAGAATTAAAAAAAATAAAACCGGATTTCTTTGTAACTTTTGCCTTCGGACAAATTTTATCGCAGGAGGTTCTTGATATACCCAAATATCATACAATTAATCTTCATGCGTCGCTTTTGCCGAAATATCGCGGTGCAAACCCTATTCAGCGTGCAATTATCAACGGCGACAAGGAAACCGGAATTTGTACAATGATTACCGAACTCGGGCTTGATTGCGGTGATGTATGTCTTAAAAAAGTGATTTCAATATCAGACTTAATGAATTGTGAAGAGTTGCTTGAGCAAATCAGCGACTTATCGCCGGAACTTCTTGCAGAAACACTTAAAGGGCTAGTTGACGGTTCAATTAAGCCTGTTCCGCAGTGTGAAGACGGCGTTTGTATGGCAAATAAGCTCACAAAAGAAGAAACCTTAATTGATTGGTCCAATCCGGCTGAAAAAATTCACAATCTTGTAAGAGGCATTTACAAATCGCCATGCGCCTATTTCCTTCACGACGGCAAGATTATAAAGGTTTTGGAAACCAAAGTTGAGAAAGGAATAAGCGGCAAACCCGGAGAATTAATTAAGGCAGGCAAAGATGGCGTTCAATTCGGCTGCGGTCAGGATTGTATTACACTTATTCGTGTTAAACCTGAAGGAAAAGGCGAAATGCCGGCACACGACTGGTACAACGGGATTAAAAACAGGTAAATATGGCAGTAAAAGGGATTAGAGGCGCAATAACCATAAAAAGCAACACCGTTGCTGACATAAGAGAAGCTGTAGTTGAACTTTTGGGACAAATGCTTAAGCAAAACAACATTGAAATTAAAAACATTTCGCATGTTATCTTTACAATGACAAAGGATTTAAACGCGGCTTTTCCGGCCAAATTTGCACGCACTGAACTTGGTTTTACAGAAACTGCAATGATGTGTTTTAACGAAATCGACGTTCCCGGAGCATTGAAGAAATGTATGAGAATTTTAATCGTCTTAAACTGTAAAGACGATTTTGTTCCTCAATTTGTTTATCTTAAAGGCGCTGAAACTTTAAGAAACTAAGCCAAGAGCATCTGAAACAACAAATCAGCGCACTGACAGGAATTTATGAACCTGCGGGATTAATCTTACTTTGTTATATTTTTTGAGGAATTTATCCAGAACTGTCACTGCAAAAACAGAAGTTATGCTCATGGCTTCCTCCTCCATTTTTGGCTGTAAAATAAGCAGGATTTGATATTTTTTTGCAATTTCTACACAGTTTTCGATTTCTTCATCGGTAATGTTGTCATCAAAAACTATTTTTGCAAAGCATTCTTTACCTTTGCAAACTTCAAAAAATTTATCATGAGCTTCAAAGGATTTAACCATACCGGTTGCGCTTTCAAGTTTAATATCTGCTGCCACAACATCAATATAATCGATAATCCGTTTCAATTCATCAGGAAGAGTTGCATTTGTTTCAAGATAAATTTTTAGGTGATGTTCTTTCAGGATTGGTAAAAACTTTTCAAGAAAATCAACAGACAAAAGCGGCTCGCCGCCGGTTAAAGAGACTGAATAAATCGTATTTAAATCAAATTGTTTAATAACCTCCAAAAGGCCTTCAGGAGTATATTCTTCACTGTCGCCGGTAAAATCCGTGTCACAGTAATGGCATCTTAAATTACAGTCACAAAAGCGTATAAACAGCTGCTTTGCACCGATATAAGGCCCTTCACCCTGGATTGAGGCAAAAACTTCTTTAATTCTTGCAGTATCACCTGTTGTTGTCAGATTTTCTTCGTTAATCATTTTGAATCTCTCAAATTTTCTCCCGCAAGTTCTTGAAGTTGTTTATACAAGTTAATTTCTTCATCAGAAAGCTTGTCGGGAATTTGTATCTTTACTGTAACTATTATATCACCAACAAGATTATTTTTCTTCAAGCCTTTTGAAGAAATTCTGAAAATTTGGCCGGACCTGGTACAAGGCGGTAATTTTAGAACTACACTGTCCTCAAGTGACGGAACTTTGATATCCCCGCCGAGAACAGCCTCAAACGGAGATATCTCAACTTCACATAATAAATCGTTTCCGTCGATTTTAAATAAAGAATCCGGCGCAATCTTGATTTTTAAGTATAAATCACCGTTTTTGCCGCCGTTGACTCCTTTTTTCCCCTCGCCTGACAGCCGTAATTTTGAGCCGTCTTTGACATGTGCAGGAATTGTTACATTAATCTTCTGATGTCTTGTAATTTCGCCTTTGCCACCGCATTTCGGGCATTTGGAACCATTTATAAACTTCCGGCCTGCACATTGTTCACAAACTTCTGTATGTACAACATTCACAATCTTATGAGTACCTGAAACAGATTCTTTTAATGTTACGGTAACATCAGCATAAATATCCGCTCCTTTTTGTGATTTTGGCGGATTTGGAGCTTTTTTTCTGCGCGTGGACTGTGAAAAGCCGTCAATAATATCGTTTATTATATCAGTAAAAACTTTTTCATCTCTTTGAGTTTTTTTATACTTAATTTCAGGTTCTTTTTTATAACCATTTTTCAAATCAGAATTTGAGCAAGTTGATTTTTTGAAAGATTTTCTGTAGGTGTTTTGCGGATTTTCAGCAGCTTTCGAGGATTTAAAAAATCCGTTTATCATGTCATATTGTTTGCGCTGTTTTTCATCCGAAAGGACTTCGTAAGCTTCTGTGATGTCTTTAAAAATTAATTCGCCGTCAGGATTTATGTCAGGATGATATTTCCGCACCAAACGTCTGTAAACAGCTTTCAGCTGCGAAAGTTCTACATCCGGTGTAACTCCTAAAATTTCATAGTAATTTTTGCTGCTTTTAATCATAGAATGTTATTTAATGATGTTTTGTAAAATATCAAGTTAGTCCGTAAATTTACAGATATCACTCCGGTATTTTTTACCGCTAAATTTTATAACATCAACATTCTCATAGAGCAATTCCCTGGCTCGCGTCAGAGTGGAGGAGGTTTTTGTAAGAACAATTGAACGCCCGCCGGAGGTTAAGTATTCAAAAAACTCGTTTCTTTTTGTATTAAAATGGTTAATATCAACTTCATCTTCTGCAATGTCGAGTCCTTCTATAACAGAATCCGAGATTTTACCTGAAGACAGAACACATGAAACAGAAGAATTATCAGAAACATCTATGTGTTCATAATCATCCGCGAAAGCTCCGATTGCGCATGCTTCAAAGAGTGTATAAAGATTTTCATTAATAAGATTTAGCACAGCCTGAGCATCATGTTCTGAGAAGAAGGTTTTTAATTCAAGCACAGAGTAGCCGCCGTCCTCTGTCAAAACACCTTCAATACCAAGAATACCCAGATAAGGAGCTCCGCGTCTCTCAAGACAGGATAACACAGGTTGAACAACCTGATTCAAAATTTGCTGTTCAATATCATAAGAAATTTTGTAATCAGGACAGTAAACACCCATTCCGGGAGTTAAAATTCCGCCGCTTCCATCCTCCATAAACTTGTAATTTGCGCATGAAGTCAAAGGAAGAAAATGATAACCGTCAGTTATAACATAATAAATAAATTCATGGCCATAAACAAAATTTTCAAGAAGGATTTTGCTTTCACCGGACAAAAATAAGTCTTCCACAAACACCGAAGCAGTTCTGATAGAATTACAAACCTGCCTGTCGGCACCGGCAGAAGCTTCATCTTTTCTGATTACAACCGGATAATCACATTTCTTCAGATAATCAATTGCAAGCTGTGATTTTTCAAAAATACCAAACCTCGGAGTCGGAATATGAAGTTTATAAAAAAGCCGTTTTCCCGCAGATTTGGAAATTGCCGCATAAGCGCTTTGAGCAGACGGAGCAAAAATCTGCTGGTCATTCTCTTGAAAAATCGTTGCTATATCAGCTTTTATTGCCCGCTCATCAGAGGCAATTGTTAAATCAACTGCATTTTCCATGGCAAATTCCAGAATTTTTGCAGCATCAGAAGGTCTTATATCAACTAACTCGCAAGTTTCAGCCATTGCAGAATTTCCTGGCACAGCATAAACTTTTTCAACAAAATCATATCCTGCAAAAACCTTTGCAAGCGCATGTTCTTTTGCAGAGCTTCCGACAATTAAAATCCTTTTCTTTTGATTCTCCATAAATCAATTATAAAGAATTTATATATTTATTGCAAGGAGAATTTATACAGCAGAAGAAGGATTTTGTTAATTTATATTAAAATTTTTGAGAAACTATGTTATAATAGTGACAGATAAAAATTAATTATTAAAAATATTTTGTTAGTAAGGTAATAGGTATAGTAAATGGCAAGTTTAGTAAGTATTTTATCGAATGTATTTGCACCTCAGCAGTCAACACCGGCAATTTCAGCGCCTGCGATAAGCACAACAACTTCAAGCAATCCCTTTAGCAACAATCCGTTTGTGAGTTACAACGGAAACCGTTTCAGCAGTGCAACTTACGCTAAAAATCAGCCCGTTAAAGGCGGTTACTTTGCCGGCTACTACAACGGCAAACAAAATATTGTCGGACAAAGATTGTTTATCGAAGTTTAATTATTATTTTCATTAATTTCTGCAGGCGTATCTGAATATACGTCTTTTGAGAAGGCATATCTGTATAATGCATAAAAATATGCAACTGACATGATAATTGTTCCTGCCATAACAACATAACTTTCTTTTATGAGATATCCCTGTGATATTGACATAAAATCTTCGCTGCACAAGAAGACACAAGCCGTCATTAGAAGGGCATATGGTATTGAGATAATTTTCCAGAATGTTTGTTTGCCGAATTTAACATTATAAGCGTAGCCGACCATAAACAAAACATCAACAACTACCGAAACCATAACAATCCAATCCCATAAGTTTATTTTGTTTAGCGGCAATGCAAAAAGCAAATAAACAGTGTTGATAATCAATACAACTGAGCTATATGTCAAAAAAAGCTTCCAGTAAGGTCTTTTAACCTCTGCCATCTCAGAAAAATATTTTTTATACTTAAAAAATGCTGTAATAACTGGGGAATAAATAATTGAATAAAGAAGCAACGAAAATAGTGAAATTGTAACAATCCCGCCGATAAAGCGCGAATGGTCTTCCTGACCGGCTGATTGTATAAATAACTGCGGCATTGCCGAATAAACTGCCAGAAATACTGTTAACAGAATAAAAAGCAATATTCCCGAAAAAATTATATTGTTTGCTTTAAGTGAAAACAACTTTTTACGCCAACCAAGAGCGAAAAAATATCCCCCGATAAATACATAAACAACTGACAAAATATATCCTAATGCCAAATTTACTTCAGTCACCTGCAATGTTCCTGTTATACCATTTATCTGCAAGAAAGCAAACAATAATGCAAAAAGTATAAAAAATATTTTCCAAACCATAATTTACTCCTTAAATTACTTATTTAAATTAGCATATATATCAAATTTTGTAAATTATCAAAAAAATAAACTTAATATTAATCATAAAAAATATATATTTTAAGTATAATATTCTTTGTAAACGTTGAAAAGGGAAAATCATGATTAAAAGTTTAAAAGTAATTTACGAAAGACTAAGCAATACACAAGCCTGGCATAATTATTCAAGAATGTGGCCGTTTGTTAAACCGTATTGGTTCAGAGCGCTTTTGGCGGTGTTAATATGTATTCCGATTGGCTCTTTGGATGCGGTAATTGCTCTTTCTTTAAAGCCATATATGGATTTAGTCATGGTTGAAAAAACTGTTCAATCACCATGGTATATTCCATTTGGAATAGTTGCATTTACCTGTATTCAAGGTTTTTTAAATTACATGGCAACCTATCTTAACACCTGGGTCGGAACAAAAATCACTAACGATTTAAAATTTAAACTTTATTCAAAAATGCTTTCATTTGAAACATCTTTCTTTGACGCAAGACAATCCGGCGATGTGATTTTCAGATTTAATAATGATGCGGATATGGCATGTGCAGGACTCCTTAATAACTTGAAGACCTTTGTTTCAAGACTTTTCTCTTCAATTTCTTTAGTCGGAGTTTTAATTTATAATTCATGGCAGCTGGCCATTATTGCAATTGTTGTGCTCGGCTGTGCTTTTCTTCCGCTCGCCAAAATCAGAAAACGGATTCAAAGTGTAATGGATAAAACAGTTATGGCTGATTCAACAATTATAACAGCCTACAATGAAAGCTACGCCGGAAACAAGACAATTACAGCATATAATCTAAAAGATTATCAGGAAAACAAATTCCAAATGATTTTAAAAAGTATTTTTGGCTTACGCATAAAAATGATTCAACGTACAAGCTGGCTTTCGCCAATGATGCACGTAATTGTTTCAATAGGTATCGGTCTTGCTATCGGATACGGAAGCCACTTAATCCTGACAAAACAAATTACAAGCGGAAACTTTGTTTCCTTTATCACCGCCTTAATTATGCTTTATACACCTATCAAGAACCTTGGAAATAACTTTAATGCTGTTCAATTCTCATTTATGGCAATTGAACGAGCTTTTGATATTTTGGAAAGCACTCCGGCAATCAAAAACAAACCTGATGCAAAAGTTCTTAGCAATATAAATTCCTCTATTGCATTTGAGCATGTGAACTTTGAATATATTCCGGGTAAACCTGTCCTTAAGGACATTAATCTTGAAGTTAAAAAGGGTGAAACCATTGCGCTTGTCGGAAACTCCGGCGGCGGAAAAACAACAATAGTTAATTTAATTCCAAGATTTTATGACATAAATTCAGGTTCAATAAAAATTGACGGTACCGATATAAGAGACTACACGCTTGAAAGCCTTAGAAACCAAATTGCTGTTGTTTTCCAGGATAACTTCCTATTCTCAGGAACAATAAGAGAAAATATTCTCCTAGGAAAACATGATGCAACTGATGCAGAAATTCAAAAAGCTTTAGAGATGGCTTATTTGGATGAATTTGTATCAACTCTTGCCGAAGGACTTGATACACAAATAGGCGAACGCGGAATACTTCTTTCCGGCGGTCAAAAACAGCGTGTGGCAATTGCAAGAGCATTTATTAAAAACGCGCCTGTTGTAATTCTTGATGAAGCAACTTCAGCATTGGACAACAAGTCAGAAGCAATTGTTCAAAAAGCTATTGACAATCTTATGATTGATAAAACTGTTTTTGTTATTGCGCACAGATTATCTACAATCCAGAATGCAGACAGAATTGCTGTAATTAATGAAGGTGTTCTTGCTGAACTTGGTACTCATGATGAGCTTATGCAGCTTGAACACGGAAAATATAAAACACTTTATGAAATGCAGTTTAGGAGTCAAAAAACTCCTGCCGCGGTTTAAATATTAACCGTCCGGCTAATAGACAAACGGATATAATTTTAATATAATAACAGCAGTTACTTGTTAATTATTATAAGAGGTGATATAGGCTCCTAATGGAGTTCAATTTCAATTTGTTGAAAATGATTTTAAACATATATAGTTATAAAATCAAATTCAAAAAAGACTTAATCCTTTTAGGTTTTCTGCATCCATTTATATTTAATTAAATCAGCTCGTTTTCAGCCAGAATATTTTTTAAGGCGTGAGCTGATTCTTGCAACTTGCTAAGTTCATCAAAGCTTAATGAAATTGGAACAAGTGTTTCAATGCCATCCTTACCGACAATTGCGGGCATGCTTAACGAAACATCACTAATTCCATATTCGCCATGCATTATTGTTGAAACCGGAAGAATCGACCTTTCATTTCTGACTATTGCCTCACAAATTCTTTTAACTGACATTGCAATCCCGTAATTCGTAGCTTTTTTCATGGAAATAATTTCATAAGCACTATTTTTTACATCGGTTGCAATTTTTTCCGTAGCATTTTTGTGGTCATAATGCCCGCGCATTTCACAAAAATTATTTAGCGGGACACCGGACACATTAGCGCTGCTCCAAACTGCAATTTCGCTATCTCCATGCTCTCCTATAATAAAAGCATGAACGCTTCTGCTATCAACATTTAAATGACGACCTATTGCATATTTTAATCTTGCTGTATCAAGCACAGTACCAGAACCAATAACCCTATTCTCCGGAAGAGCGCTCAGTTTTACAGCGGCATAAGTCAAAATATCAACAGGATTAGCAACAATTAAAAGAATTCCATTAAAATTTCTTTTCTTTATTTCAGGAATAATTGTTTTAAAAATATTTATATTTTTTTTAACCAAATCAAGACGTGTTTCACCGGGTTGTTGATTTGCACCAGCTGTAACAATAACAATTCCAGCATTTTTTACATCATCGTAATCACCAGCATGAATTTTCATTGGTTTTGAAAAAGGTATTCCATGGCTAATATCAAGAGCCTCACCTTCAGCTCTTTTAGAATCAGAATCTATCAAAACAAGTTCTGTGAATAATCCGCTTTGCATTAAGCAAAATGCCGATGCTGAACCCACAAACCCACATCCAACAATTACGGCTTTATTAAAATTAATTGTTTCTTTAATTTCATTCATACATGCCCCCTTTTCATATTTTTACACTTTGTCAATGGGATTTTATCACAGAAATGATTTTATAACAGTAAAGTACTATAAAAACTGCCCTTATGTATAAAAAATTGGGCAGTTTTTGAACTATTTACTTATAAATAATATATTTTATTATTATTTTTTTATAAGTGAAGTAATTTTGTTTTTTAGCATTTCACCCATAAATTTGAAGGGAGCTTTAACCTCAACTTCAAAAAATGATTTTAAGTTAAATTTAAGTATATCAAGCCTCGAAGCCTTCTCCGGACATTCATTTATTTTTCCCGGCATTGTACCGAACTCCTTGCAAATAGGTGGACGGTCATTATACACGCTGCAGCTTGCATCAGATTTAATAAACGGACAATAATTATATATCTTTTTAGCTTCATATTCCGCTAAAAGATTATGCACATCATCCATATTTTTAAGCTGTAATTTTTTTGCTACTTCAGGGGAAATGCCGCACAACATTTTTCCGTCAGTATCATAGCCGATAAAAATTATCGGCCGAGTACTGTAAATTACAGAATTATAAGTGTCTCTGATATCATTTTGACCCATATTAAACGCACCAAATATCTGTCTTTGAATTTTATCTTTATGTTTGGGTAAAAAATCCTCAGGCAGAGGTGCATTTATGCAACACTTTGAACGACATTGGGGAATGTAGCATTTGTAAGGCTTATTTAAATATGTTTTGAGGTTTGTAATTTTTGTCATATTTACCCAAAATCAGAACAAAATATTTTTTGCTAGCGAAATAAAAAATTGTAAATTACATTATATAAAAACGGCCCCGGCGCGATTCGAACGCGCGATCTTCGGTTTAGGAAACCGCTGCTCTATCCTGCTGAGCTACGAGGCCAAAGTATGTGCCTGATGCGATTCGAACGCACGACCTTTTCCTTCGGAGGGAAACGCTCTATCCAACTGAGCTACAAGCACAATTTTTTGTACCTTTTTATATTAAATAAAAAGCCGCTTATTAGCAAGCGGCTTTTTTAGATATTTCTTTATTTTTATTTAAAATATTCCTGAGCATTTACAGCCTGACGTTCTCTTTCGTCTTCAACCTTGAAGAAAGGCATTTGTTTGAAATTAAACATCGCTGCAATTATAGAGCTAGGGAAAAGTTCTGTTGCATTGTTTAACTCTAAAACAGCTGCGTTATAAAATCTTCTTGCGGCTGCAATGTGTTCTTCTACCTCATTATAGGTTTGCATTGACTGAATCATTGTCTGGTCAGCTTTGATTTGAGGATAATTTTCCATATTAACCATTAATTGACCCATTTGACGGGAAATTTCTCCGTCTAATTTCAGTTTGTCACCTACGCTGCTCAGGTCAGATGATAGTTTAAGAGCTTGAGCTCTCAAGGCTGTAATGTTTTCCATCAAACCTCTTTCATGCTCCATGAATTTATTAGCAATTGTTAAAATGTTAGGAATTAAATCATAACGTTTTTTCAACTGTACATCAATACTTGAAAAAGCTTCTTTAACTTTGTTCCTTTTGGTAACAAGCGAGTTGTAGATACCGATAATAAACACTATTAAAAGGACTAATATTCCTAATAATATCATGCTTGGTTCAATTGACATTCCGCCACCTCCTGTTGCTGCATCAGCATATTGTTTTCCATTTACTAAATTATTCATATTACCTCACTTTTATAAGTATAACATCCAAAATATTTAAAAATACGACTAAACAGAGTATTTTTCACCAAGTTTTTCAAATGAAACGACTTCATCAAAATCTTTACGGCTTTTAACAGTTTTGATATGTTCTTTTTCATAACCGAGAGTTAAAAGCGAAATTAAAATTTGTTTTTCGTTTAATCCTAAAAGCTCTTTAACTGTTGTCGCAGCATTATTTTCGTTATGTGTAAGCTCATTTGCGATTGCGCCGACAATACAGCAGCCAACGCCGAGTTCTTCAGCGCGAAGCGTCATATAACCAATTGCATAAGACATTTGCTCAATAGTTCTTAACAGAGTTTCATACTCGCCCAGAAGTGACGGATTTAAAACCGGATTTGAGAGAATATAATTTCTAACATCAGCATTTCTCCCTTGTTTCTCCATAACTTTAGAGAACTTATCGTCCTCCCAGGCTGTCATATCTGCAACACAACAGACAACAGCAGAAGCATTTTTAACCTGATTTTGATTATTTGCAGCTATTGAAAGTTTATCTTTTACAGCCTGATTTTTAACAACAATGAAGTGCCAGGGCTGAACATTTACCCAGCTTGGCGCCATCATACCTGCTGTAAGAATTTCTTTAATGATTTTATCCTCAACAGGTTTATCGCTGTAAGAACGTACGCTTTTTCTGTTTAAAATAGCATTTGCGACCATGACTGACTCCCTTCTTTTTATATAACAAGTATATAATTATTTCCCGGCTATGACAACAGTGAAGTCAGTTCCGTCACAATAGTAGTTATTCGGTTCAAAAACAAACTGGTATCCGATAATTGAAGGCATTTTCTTCTTCAACCAGTTGTAATAATCATTTGTAATATTTTTTGAGTGAGCTACAAATTGGGTATGGGTTTTGCTCACAGTTCCGGTACAGGAAACATTTATTCCTAAATTTGCAAGCTGTTCCTTAACCAGTCTTGCTTCTTCTTCGTTGCCTTCAGAATACATTATACCGGCTTTAACGTCTGTCATACTTTCCGGATTGATTTTTTCGCGGTAAATAAGCCTGTTAACAACTTCCTGAGTCTTTTCAGGGTCTAAAATCCAGTAGCTGATATAACCTTTTTTATTTGGAGCCCCCGGAAGCATTGCGATCTCAATTTTGTCCATGTCCAGATGTTTCGCAAAACCTGCATACTGGGAAAGTTCATAGAAAGACATGTTTGTTTTAATGTATTTGCTGGCAACATTAATTATTTCAGGAAGCTTTGTAATGGTTTCGGGCTTTTTAAGCGCCTCCATCATGCCTCTTAAAAACCACTGCTGACGCTGGGTTCTTCCGATGTCGCCCATCGGGTCATGCCTAAATCTTAAATATCCGATAACTTCTTTACCGCTCAAATGGTTCGGACCTTTTTTAAGATTTATAAATAATTTTCCGGAATAATCGTTATAATGCATGTTTTTTTCGACGTAAATATCAACGCCGCCAAGTGCATCAACAATTTCTTTCACAGCTTCATCATGAACCATTATATATCTGTCGATTTTAACACCGAGAGTTTCTTCAATTGTGCGAATAGTCATTCCAATGCCGCCGATAGCATGTGCAGCATTAATTTTCTGCACACCATGGTCATCCGGCAGAAAAACCTTGCTGTCACGGGGAATTGAAAGTGCATTTAAAGATTTTGTTCTTGGGTCAACATTTAATAAAATTATTGTATCAGTTCTAGTACCTTCCCACGGGTCAGTTCCTTCTCCGTTTGAATCAACACCAAGCAAAAGAATATTTCTTCTTTTATTGCCAAAAGGCAATGAGAAATCAGCCTTATGCTTAGTATCATTATCTTGCGAAAGTTTTACAAACAGCTGAGTTATGACGTTATCTTTACCCAAGTGTTTTTCAAGAAATTCCTGGTTGTCAGCCAATAGAAAGAAACTAATTGCCACACCTATTATCAGAATTGTTAAAACCAAAACCGTGCGCAAAAATTTTGAACTTTCACGCCTTCTTAGTTTAGCCTGTTTTATATAACTATCTTCTCTGTTAACCTGACTTCTTCTTGGTCCTTTGTATGAATCTGTTTTCATATATATTCCTTGTTTTCACGTGTATAATAATATAATATTATAGATTAATCATTTGCATATACAATAGTTTAATGATTTTATCAAAAAATCTTCAACAAAAATGTTGACACAAGAGTAAAGTAAACAATTAACCCTACAACGTCAATTGTGGTTGCAATTACCGGTCCAGAAGCGACAGCAGGGTCAATATTTAAAGACTTCAAAGCAAATGGTGTGAAGGTTCCGATAATCGTTGCCATTGTCATATTAATTGTCATCGCAATACCTACAACAACACCGAGTTCAATGCTGTGCTGCCACCCGAAAGTTGCAAAGGTTACGATTATGCCAAAAATTGCACCAATAATTAAACCTACAAACATCTCCCTGACAATATGGTAAAAAGCAGAACTCATTGTGACCTGGCCTGTAGAAAGACCACGAACCATAAGAGTAATACTTTGTGTCCCGATATTTCCACCTAGCCCCGCCAAAAGCGGCATAAAAATTGCAACAATCGGAATTGCCGCAATTGTATGGTCAAAATGATGCGCAACATTTACTGCAACAAATTCTCCCAAAAGGGTTATAAAAAGCCACGGAGTTCTTGCACGTATTGCGTTTAAGATGTTTCCCGAAAGAATTTCGTCTTCATCGACGACTTCAGTTGAAATACCCGAAGACTGGTAGATTTCTTCTGTTGTTTCTTCTTCAAACAAGTCATGAACGTCATCCCATGTTATCATTCCCTTAAGCCTGTTGTACAAATCAACAACCGGCAGAGCGTTGTATTGATATTTCATAAACTCATCAGTAATATAATCACTATAATCGTCAACATGAAGTTTTACGATATCGGAAATCATTATATCTTCAACTTTTTTGTTGGCCGGTGATGTAAGCAGTTTTCTCAACGAAACAACACCTAAAAGATGGTTTTGCTTGTCTGTTACATAAATATAATACAATTCAAGATTATCTTTTTCAGCTTTTATACGAATATAATTTAAAACATCCTGAACTGTCATATCTGAATTAACAGTGAGGACAACAGGGTTCATAATACCGCCTGCCGTGTCCTCGTTATAAGTAAGAAGTTCTCTGACTTCTTCTGAAAATTTGTGCGGAAGCTTATCAAGATAAGTTTCGCTCTCGTCCTCTTCCATATCCCCCAAAACATCAGCCGCAGCATCATGAGGAAGTTTTGTCAAAATTTTTGAAGCGACTTCCTGGTCAATGTCTCCTAAAAGTTCCACCTGCATTTGCGGGGAAAGATATTCCATAAGTTCCGCTGCTTTTTCAATATCAAGAAGCTTAAAACACTCAAGCCTTTCTTCGGCTTTAAGTTCCTGAAAAATATCTGCAAGGTCAGCACTATGAAATCCGGCCAATTCTTCTTTCAATTGGTCAAGAGTTTCATCTTCCATTATTTCCCGTAATCTTTCAATAACGTTTGAGACATTCATCATAACAATATTATATTATAAATATGGAATTTGAATATTTTTATTCCCACTTAATTTTGTAGCCTAAAACCTCGGCAATATTTTTTGCATCAATATATCTCAAAGAGCCGCGGGCAAGTTTGTTATTCAAACTTTGTGCTGTAATATTTTCACCGAATTTGTCAGTAAGTAAAGCTGCAACAGACTTGTACGTCTGTCCTCTGGCCACCATATATGAACGGATTTCATTTCTTATATCGGTAATTTCTGACATAAGTCAATTTTAAACTTGCTGATTTTATTTGTAAACATAAACCCGCTAATGTAAACGTAAATAATTGCAAATTATATGAAAACATGTATAATATACATGAAAACAAAATAAATTATTACATCAGGAGGAGAAATGAATAATAACAAAGGCGCGTTTACTTTGGCGGAGGTTTTAATAACTTTAGGGATTATAGGAATAGTTGCTTCAATGACACTTCCGGCACTGATTACGCGAAACCAAAATAAAGCTCTTGAAGCTTCTTTAAAAAAAAATTATTCTGTTCTTCAACAGGCTCTTGATATGTATCAGGCCGAGCATGGTGAAAGATTAAAACCTGAAATTATCGGCATACACGAATTGAAACCTGCCATAATAAAATACTTTTCAGTCTTGATAGATTGCGGATTCGGGGCAAAAGATGCCGACAAAGCATGTATGGCAGTTTATGAAGTTGATAATGAAAATTATAAAGGTTATTACAAGACTTATAATAAAAACATAATGCGTTTAGCCCTTCTGGATGACGGGCAATTTATTCTAAAAGATGGAAGCACTATATTTATAGAGAATTTTGCAGAAAACGTGGTATTCATTTCTGTAGATGTTAATGGATATAGAAAAAATCCTAACCAATGGGGACACGATTTATTTACCTTCCAATTGATGAAGGACGGAAGTATTTTGCCGGCAGGTGCGCCCGAAACCCTCTATAATAACAAAAACACATATTGTTCAGCAACTTCAACGAATAGCTACAATGGAGTTGGCTGCACATATTATGCAATTAACGATAAAGATTACTTCAACAACCTGCCGCGGTAGCTGCAGAATAGCCTGTCCTTCATACAGATAATCAAACTCTCCATGTTTATGATAAAATTTAAATCACAGGAGAGAAAAAGATGATTAAAGACTATTTTATAGAAAAAATTGAAAACGCTTTGTTAAAGGCAGTAAGTGAAAACAAACTCGCACAAATGAAGGAATATACAAAAGGTTCGCTTGTTGTCGAAAAACCTAAAAATCCTGATTTTGGGGATTTTGCGGTGAACGTTTCATCACTTGCACGCACGGCTAAAATTGCACCGCCTATGATTGCAAACGCAATTGTCTCTGAAATAGCAGAAGACGGCAATGAATATTCAGTAATCGGAGGTTTTATAAATTTCAAAGCCGGAAACGAACTTCTGGCAGACGCGGTTGATGAAATCTTCAAAAAACGCGAAAATTTCGGGCGTCCGGAAAAAATTGAGAAAGAAAAAATTCTTCTTGAATACATTTCAGCAAACCCGACAGGCCCTTTCCACATTGGTCATGGCAGATGGGCTGCAATGGGTTCAGCTTTGGCAAACCTTTTGAAATTTTACGGGCATGAGGTTTATCAGGAGTTTTACATTAACGACGCAGGAAGCCAAATTCAAAAACTCGGAAATTCGCTTGCTATAAGAATTCGTCAGGAGTTAGGCGAAGATATTGACTTCCCGGCTGACGAAACCGAACGCAAAAATTACTATCCGGGAGATTATTTAATTCCGGTTGCAAAAAAATTCATTGAAGAACATAAACTTTCCACCCTCGCCCCTTGCGGGAGAGGGATTGAGGGTGAGGGGTCAAAATTGCCTGACGTAAAAGAACTGAGTGATTTTGCAAAGTTAGAAATGGAAAATCTTCAAAAGGCTTTGCTTGACAACTTCCGCGTTCATTTTGACAACTTCTATTCTGAACTTACGCTGCATAACTCAGGCAAAGTTGAGGAATGCGTAAACAAATTGAAATCAAGCGGCAAAATTTATGAAAAAGACGGTGCGGTTTGGTTTAAATCCTCTGATTACGGCGATGATCAGGATAGAGTCATTAAAAAAGCCGACGGGTCAAACACATATTTGACAGCCGACATTGCATACCACATTGATAAATTGGAACGCGGCTTTGACAGATTAATTAACATCTGGGGCGCTGACCATCATGGTTATGTTGCACGTGTGAGAGCGTCGATTGAAGCCCTCGGATACAACCCTGATAAACTTGAAGTTCTTCTGGGACAACTCGTAAACCTTGTAATTAACGGCAACGAAGTCAGAATGGGCAAACGTAAAAATATGGTTACCCTTGAAGATTTGATTGAGGAAGTCGGGGTTGATGCAACCCGTTTCTGGATGTCAATGCGAAATATAGATACTACACTGGATTTTGATATTGAACTTGCTAAAACAAACAGTGACGAAAACCCTGTGTTTTATGTCCAATATGCCCATGCCCGTGCATGCTCTATTTTGCGTAATGCAGTAGAAGAAAAAATTGATACCGAAACCGGTAAAACAATTCCGGCACCGCTGAGTTCAGCAGAATTTGAGGAATTGAAAAACAACTACAAAAAAGAAGATTTGCTTCCGACAATTGAAACAGCGCGAAAACTTATTTTAAAATTAGAAGAATTTAAGTCAATGATTAAGATGTCTGCTGAAACCCGTCAGGTTTACACGATTTGCAGATACGTTCAGGAACTTGCGTCTGAATTCCATTCTTTCTACAACGCAAACCGCGTGATTTCTGAGGACAAAGCATTGATGAAATCCCGTCTGGCACTGGTTCTTTCAGTAAAACAGGTTCTGAATAATGCACTTGAAATACTTGCAGTTACAGCACCTGAAAGAATGTAGCTAACAAAACGAGGGCGGCTAAAAAGTCTAAATCATTGTGTCATTGCGAGGACGAACGTCAGTGAGGACGTGGCAATCCGAAACAAAACCAGACTTTTTAGTCACCCTCGTTTTTATGCTAAAAAGTTACGGGTTTTAGCGCTTATTACTTCCTTTGCTTTTTCATATGTTTTTTCAGGATTAGAGTTATGCTGTTCTATTGAACTTTTAAAAGCTTTGATTTCGCCAAATCGATTCTTCACTACTTTAATTATTTCATCAGGAAGCCTGAAAACATCAAGTTTACTGCCGTCCTGAAAAGACTTTGTCGAGAATTCACATTTTATACCGTCTCTTGTTGAAAATTTATGAGACTCAATTTTCGGCATTAACGGGGATTTAGTATAATATTTTGTGTTTGTCATGCGATAACCGGGAGTACGGGAGCTGTTAAATTCAATCGACTTCTTTAATAATGGAACTGCATTTTTTAAAATTGATATTGTCATAATCTTTTTCCTTTACTGCTGATGTAAATGTATATAAATAAAATTAATTGCTGTTATTTTAAACAGTTTTTACAATTCTTAATTCGTTAAGCATTTTTATAATGTTATCGTAATTTTCTTCAAGTACAAGCTTTGCGCGCAAATTCTTTGCATTATGGAAGCCTGCAAAATAATACGGATAAAATTTCCGCATGAATTTTATCGCTGTATTTTCTCCGCGCAGTGCAATTTCTTCATCAATATGCACCTTAAGCATTTCGGCTTTTTCTTCAAGCGCCGGCGGAGGAAGTTTCTCGCCGGTTTTCAGGTAATGTGAAATTCTTCCGAGCAGAGTCGGATCTCCAAGCGCCCCACGGCCAATAGCAACGCCATCGGCATTTGACTGCTCCAGACATAACAAAGCATCTTCAATAGATGTGACATCTCCGTTTGCAAAAACCGGTATATCAACTGCGGCTTTAAGTTCTGCAATTTTAGACCAGTTTGCTTGCCCTGAGTACATTTGGGAACGAGTGCGGCCGTGGATTGTAATAAAATCCGCGCCTGCTTCCTGCATTTTTACGCCAAATTCTACAAAATTCATCTCATCAGCAGTATATCCAAGCCGAAACTTGACACTTACGGGCTTATCCGTTCCGGACTTTACGGCTTTTACAAGTTCGGCGGCAAGCTGCGGATTTCTCATCAATGCACAGCCATCCTGACCTTTGACAACTTTATTAACAGGGCAGCCCATGTTTATATCAATCATATCTGCGTACTGATTCAAAAATTCAGCGGCTTTTTGCATCATCTCCGGTTTATGACCGCTTATTTGATATGAAATAGGGCTATGCTCTTCGTCGCGTTTAAAAATCTCAGTGCCGGAACGCCCGTTAAGCGTCTGCGCAAGGTATTCCGAACTTATCATCTCTGTTGTTAAAAGCACGCCCGGAGAATATCTTCTGACCAGGCTTCTCAGTACATAATCAGTTATCCCTGCCATAGGGGCAAGGGAAACACGGCTTTGTATTAAATCTTTTACTTTATTTTGCATATTGCTTTAATTCTTCCAGACGGGCTTTTGCATACTGTTTATATTCGTCCTCCGGAGCGTTTGAGAAGGAATATTTCTGATAATATCCGTATGCTTCTTTATATTTTTCGAGACTGTCTAAATCCACTGCAATAAGATAATTCACAATATTTAAGTCTTCACCGCTTCCGTATTTTAGCGAATTTTTAAAATTATTTACAGCTTCAGGTTTATTCTCCTTTGTATCGTAAATCATGCCGCGGTAGTAATAGCCATAGGCATTCATAGGGTCTGCAACAAGAAGCTTATTTAATATATTTAAACTTTCATCATATTTTTGGCTGTCATAAAGTGCAATCGCTTCATTAAGCATATTTGCGTTATTTTGCTGCTGAAGAGATTTTAAATAATCTGAAGCCTTTTGATTGTTTTTATTGAGGGCAAGAGATTTTTTCAAATATTCTTCTGCGGCAGTGTTATTTTCGTCTTCTGCATACAAAACGCCGATATAATAAGCAATATCAGAATCAGTCGGCTTTAGCGAAAGTGCTTTCTGATAGTATTCTATTGCTTTTGCACGGTTCTCAAGATTTTGATATGCAGAAGCTATGCCAAGCATTGAATCTGCAGTCGGCGGCTGAACTTTTTGATATTCTGCAATCGCCGCCTGATAATCCTTGTTATTGAAATATTCTGCGGCTTTATCAAATTTTGAGGCTATATTTTCGTTTTGAAGATTTTTTATTGCATCGTTAATCTGCGAATTGTTCGGAAATTTTGATTTCGCGTTGTTAAGAGTAGTCAAAGCTCCGTCATAATTCTTCATTTGCCCTTGAGCAATCGCAAGGTTTACGAACACTTCCGGATTGTTTGAAGCTTTTGTAATTTCAGAATAAACGCTTATTGCATCTTCAAGTTTATTTTGTCTGTGCAAATCAAGTGCGTAACTGTATAAGATTTCGGCAGCGGCAGAAGAATTTGCGTTCTTTTTAACATAGTCAACATACTGCAAAGGTGTCATTGATGCTTTTGCAGAACTGAACATTTCATTTAAAGCAATTTCGTTGTCCGGTTCAATACTCAAAACCTTTTTAAAATAGGTTTGTGCAGCCTTGTTATCACCCAGCGCAGCGAGCGACTGTGCCTTGTATAAATTAGCCTGGACATTATCAGGATAGAGGATTAAAACACTGTCATAAGCAACAACAGCGGTTTTGTAATCGCCTTTTTGCTGATAAAGAGTTCCGACATTAAGGCGTGTATTAATATTTGAAGGGTCAATAGATTCTGCTTTTTGATAATAAGACAGAGCATCCTCTAATTTTCCCTGCTTTTGAAGAATAGCGCCTAAATTTGCGATTGTATCAGCATCTTTTGGATTTTCTTCCAGTTTTTTCTTATAGATTCGCTCTAAAGAATATAAAACTTCTTTATTATCAATACTTCTGGTTAGAATAAAGTTGTATTCTTCAACAGCAAGCTCCTCGCTGCCAAGTTTATCAAGAACTTTTGCGTAAGAAAGTCTTAGAGGAATATCATTCGGGGCAGCCGCAACTGCTTTTCTGTAATATTCGGCACTTTTCGGGTCATTACCAAACAGTTTCATAATATCGCCGATTTGTTGAAACGAATCTTTGACAAGCTCTTTTGAGCCTAAAGACTGTGAAAATTCATATGCCGCGGCGGCAAAATCACCCTGCGCGCGAAGCTGTTTAGCTTTATTAAAGCGGGATTGAGGGTTTTTATCAAAATTAGTGACTTCAAGACACTTTTCCAGGTTTCCGCTAACCTGCGTTATAGCATGAGCTGAATTTTTTACACTATTCGCATTGGGGTACATGGAAAGATAAAATAGTGCGCTTCTGTAATCATCAGCAGCTTTATCGTAATTTTTTTCTGTATTAGCATGGTATGTACCGCGGGCAAGATAGGAATTCACAAGACCGATACGTGCTGAATTGTCCATATAATTTATCTTTAAAGCGTTCTTGAATTCTGAAATAGCGCTTGAATACTGATAATTAGACAAATACTGCTGTGCAAGGTCGAAATGTTCTTTGAAGCCGGCATTGGCAGGGAGGCTTAGAGCTAAAATTCCTAAAAATGATATTACAAATTTTTTCATCAGTAACATACCCTCATCTTATGAAAAAATTTTAATACAAGAATAAGTGTATGTATACCGACAAATAACTATCCGGCAATACAATTTAATATTTTGTAACTATTTGCATTAAAAAAGCCCTTTTACAGGGCTTTTTATAATTTAGGCTATATCTTTAAAATCAGTTTTTGAGATAAATGTTGTAAATTGGTCAAACAACATTTGCAGCGGAATCTCCATCGAGAATGTTAAGTCTTCATCAATTTTCACCCCATCAACCGGCGCAAGTGACATATTTTTCAGTGCCAACATGCTTGCTTTTTTTCTTCTCATAATCAAATACTCCTATAATTGCTGTAAATCTTAACAATATAATTATCGGCATTTGAAATTGGAACTTTAATCGTATTAAAGAACTATTTTTTAAAACCCTTTATTTACAGGCATTTCCGGAATAAAATTTCTTTTAACAATTTGTAACATAAAAAATTTATGAGCAAAATGTGCAAAAAAGCTCAACTTGTGGTATTATAAACCTGTAATAACAACATAAGGAGACACAACAATAGCAAACGACAACAGAAACAGGGACAAAGACCAAACGATTATGAACGAGCGTATAAGAGCTCGCGAAGTCCGCTTAATAGATGAAAAAGGCGAAAACCATGGAATTATAGAAACATCAAAAGCCTTAAAAATGGCTTATGATGCTGAATTGGATTTAGTTTTAATAAGCCCGAACCAGGTTCCACCGGTTGCAAAAATTCTAAACTACGGAAAATATAAATACGAACAGGAGAAAAAGGCTAAAGAAGCCAAGAAAAAACAACATACTGTAGAAGTTAAAGAAGTTAAAATCAGATATAAAATTGATACGCACGATTATCAGGTTAGAATCAAGAGTATTCAAAAATTTATAGCACAGGGCAACAAGGTTAAAGTTGTGATAATGATGCGTGGACGTGAAATGCAGCATTCTAACCTTGCCTTTGATTTGGCAAACAGATTTATTGAAGACCTTAAATCAGAACCTTTGCAAATTGAGAAAAAGCCAATGCTTGAAGGGCGCAACGTCACTTTATATCTTGCACCTCAGGCAGCTAACTAAGCAGAATATACAAACTTTTACGGGCTGGGCAAACTACTCCGGCCCGTTTTTTAGTATATAAATAAGCAGACAATTTTTTATGGAAAAATATTTTTAAATTCAAAAATTTCTCTTGACTTTCAAGTTTGAGCAAATATAATAGAAAATGTGGCTGATGAGTCACAGAGAACTTCCTCAATAGTGTGTGAAGATGTAGAGAGTCTCAAAGGCAATATGAAAACCAAATATGATATGCCGCAATAGCTCAGTTGGTAGAGCAAGGGACTGAAAATCCCTGTGTCCTTGGTTCAATTCCGAGTTGCGGCATATTTTTTTATGTCTATTTCATCGTGACAACATTTACAAAATTAAATGTATTTTCCATGTGCTTTTGTATTTAAACGTCCAGTTTGAATTATGTCTGACCCTATTGAAATCAAACTTGATAACAAAGAAGTTGAAGCAAAATTACTTGATTTTGCAAAACGAAGCGAAAACCAGCGGCCGTTAATGCAAAACATCGCAGGTATTTTCGCTTATTCAACTGAAAAAAATTTCAAAGAACAAGGTCGACCAAAATGGCAGAATTTGAAAGATTCAACCATAAAACAACGAACTAAAAAGAAACAGTGGCCGGGCAAGATTTTTGTATTTAAACGTCCAGTTTGATTATAACAGACAGTTTGATTTTTAAGGCGTAAACCCTTGATTTTACTATATTTCAGTCGTCGGAAGCCTCGAGATTTTCGAAAAATCAAACTGGACAAAAATGGACTTTTTTACCAAAAAACAGACAGTTGATTTTACCATATTTACACCTGTAGCATCCTGTAACCTATGCCTATATGAGTTTTTATATATTCAGAAGCATTTAGTTTTTTACGTAAGTTTGTAACAAATACTCTTAAAGACAATTGAGAGTCACAGCCATTATCATCAAGCCATATTTCCTGTTTTATGTAATTATGTGTTAAAACTTTTCCAATATTTTTTGCTAAAAGACAGAGTAATTTGTATTCTATTGCTGTCAAATGTACTTCCTGTCCCTCAACATAAACACAATTACTTGTATAATCAATTTTAAGATTACCATTCTCAAAAACATTTGACTGAACAGAAGGTTCATTCCCATAATTAGTACGTCTTACAGCTACACGAATTCTCGCGAGAAGTTCTTCCGTATTAAAAGGCTTTGTGATATAGTCATCAGCACCTTCATCTAATGCAGCTATTTTGTCCGCATTATCTATTCTTGCACTAACGACAATTATAGGAATTTTCGAAAAAGAACGGATTTTTCTAATTACATTAATTCCATCCATATCAGGAAGGCCTAAATCTAAAATAATTACATCAAAGATTTCTGATGTAATTTTCAGTAATCCTTGCTGCGCCGTCATAGCAGTATGAAAATTGTAGTTATTAAGTTCCAGAGTTGTAGCAATAAGGTTTTGAATCATTTTATCATCTTCGATAACCAAGATGTTAGTCTTTTGGCTCATAAAAATCTCCCTTTAGTTTAAATGAAAATATTGTACCACATGGTTTGTTGTCTTGAACACTAATTTGACCGTCATGAGCTTCCACAACGGCTTTACAAAGAGCAAGCCCTAATCCCAAGCCACGTCTTCCATCAGATACCGAATTGTTAACAGTATAGAACATTTCAAAAATTTTCTTTTTATTTTCGTCGCTTATACCGCAGCCTTCATCTTCAACCGAAACTTCAACACAATCATCGCAGGCTTTGGCACGAACAGTAATTGTAGTATTTTCGGGCGAATATTTTATAGCATTATTAACAAGGTTGAAAACAACCTGAGATATCAATTTCCCATCCATTTTAGCAGAGAGAAATTCGTTTTCTATAACAGTTTTAATTTTAAAATTTTTCTTCTCTCTTCCGAGATGCGAAACTGCCTCTGTGATAATATCTTCAATAAATTCCGACTCTTTATTGATAGAAATCTTGTTTTCATCAAATCTTGTTATTGAAAGTATATTTTCTATTAAATTTAAAAGCCAAACCGAATCATCATAAATGTATGTAAACATTTCAGATTTCTTTTCATCTGACAATAAAGCTCCATTTTTAATAAGTAAATCCGCATAACCGGAGATACCGGTTAAGGGGGTTCGCAAATCATGTGAAATTGCTCTAAGAAGAGTAGAACGCAGTTCTTCTTGTTTATTTTTTAAAAGCAGTTCGTTTTTTGCAGCAGAATATTCTTCATTTTCGTAAGCAAGAGCAGATTCACGAAGCATTGCATTTATAAGGTTTTTCTGAAATTCATTAATATTATTTTTGCCAATTTCAACAATAGCAAAGATTTTTTTAGTATTCTGGATAGGGATAAAAAGCTTCTCTGGCATATTCTCTTCTTGGGCATAATCTGGTGAATGCATTTTAACATCACAATCAAGCAGTTTCTTAATCTGCTCAATAGTAACATTTGTTATTTCTGATTTAGAATTGCATTTTTGAAGCTGCTGGCTCATTTCCAGCATAACTTCTGTACTGTAAGCCTTTATAGAAGATTTTCTGGATTGTTCTTTGCTTTTCTTTGTCAAACTGCTTGAAAAGAAGGCAACAATGAACATAATCAGAAAGGTTAAATAATTATTCTGTTTGCTTGCCAAAAAAGTTTGATAAGGTTCCGTAAAAAGAAAATTATATATCAAAATTATTAAAAAAGATGAAAGCACACTATAGAACTTACTTTCAGTAAAATACGCAACAAGCAGCACCGCAAGAACGTAAATCAAAGTAATGTCAGCAGTATTGGCCCCGAGTTTTGAAAAAAGCAAATTTATCGCTGTTGCAAATATGAGAATTATAATTGTTTTCAAACTATCTTTTGCTGTAATATTTGGTATTTTAAAATCTTTATCTGCTTCTATATATAATTTTTGAACTTTATCCGGAATTACATATATTTCAATATCAGGATTAAGTTCAATAAGTTTATCAATAAAATTAGGCGGATTAAAAAATCCATTTGGTTTGTAGCCGCTTCTACCAATAACTATTTTCGTAACTTTAGCAGCCTTTGCATATTGAGAAACTTGAAAGGCTATATCTTCCCCGTTAATTGTTACAATTTTAGCATTATTATTTTTGGCAGTCATTGTATTTTCGAGTAAACGCTGCTTATTTCCCTGACTTAATGGAGTTGAGGTTTCTATATATAATGCAGTAAATTCTGCTCTAAAAACCTTTGACATCTCACTTGCTGTTTTTATAACTTTTGGATTTGACGGAGAGCTTGAAAGGCAAACCAAAACATGTTCTTTTGTTAGAGAATTTGTTTCCATTTCTTAATATTAGCACATTATTTGTTAAAAAGGAATTAAAGTTTCAATGCCAACATTAAGATAGCGTTAAAATTTGCATAATGCTATTGAAATAAAAAAAAAACAGGTTTATATATATATACGACAATATTTAAGGAGGAACTTTCTAAAAGAAAGTAAATAAAAATGAATTTAACAATTAATACACCCCTAATAGACAAAAAACAAAATAGTTATGTTACAGCAACAACAAAAACTGCTTCAGCCGCAGGAGCTATTGCAGGCGTTGGAATTGCTTTAACTGCAATATCAAGAAAAAGAGGGTTAAAAGTTCCTTCCTCCTTCAAAGACCCTAAAAAGGTTGTTGATATTTTCAAAAAAATGGAAATAAAAGAAGCAGATGCAATAAAAATTGCTTCAGCATCAATTGGCGGAGGGCTTCTTGGGGGTTCTCTAACCGACAGCAAAAATATCAAAGCGAAAACAAAAGAAGGCATTGTACAACTCGTTGGTAATTACATTATTCCAACCATATTTGTAGGCATGGGAATTAAATTAAATAAATTGTTAAATAATAAATTTAAATTTCCTCCCGTAACAAAGGCAATTCAGTTTGGGTTTGGTTTTACAAGCTTGATTGCAGGTGTAGTGGCAGGAAACAGAGTTTCAAGAGAAATAAACAAAAACGTATTTAAAGAAGACGCATACAGAAAACTTTCCTGGAAAGACTGGATTCTGCAAGGTGACAATGTTTGTCTTGTCACATCTGTATCAAATTCCGGAACTAATACTGCAAAAATTGCATCAAGATTTATCCCCGCAGTTAACATAATCCCAGGATACCTGGTTGGAATAAAACAAAAATAGCCATTGGAGAATAAATGTTAGTAAAGAAAAAATTATTAAAATTTGACAGGAACAAAAAGCCCTTTAAATCAATAGCTACAGGCTTTTTATTTTATATAATCATCGGTGTACTGTTAATTTCACTGCCATTCGCTCAAAAAATACCTGTGTCCTTTGTGGACAACCTGTTTAATGTTGTATCAGCTATGTCAACAACAGGACTTACAACAGGCTCTATATCGGAACTATATACCCCGTTTGGCAAATTAATTCTTTTAGGATTAATTCAATTGGGTGCAATTGGTTATATGACCTTAACCTCTTTTCTTATACTTTCACGAAAAGACAAAATGCCAACTCACAGAGTTAAAGTACTTTCTGCTGAATTTTCGATTCCGCAAGAGTTTAATATAAAGCAATTTATTAAAAACATTATTATTTACACATTTTCCGTAGAATTAATCGGAACTCTACTTTTATATTGGCAATTTTCACTTCTTGGATTAGAAAAACCTCTATGGTCAGCATTTTTTCATTCAATCTCTACCTTTGCAACAGCTGGGTTTAGCATTTATTCTGATAGCCTTATGAGGTTCCAGGACAACACATTTATCAATATTATATTTATTACGCTTATGTACGCAGGCTCCATTGGCTTTATCGTGCCAATGGATGTTTACAGAAAACTAAGAGGAGAAAGTAAAAATATTACTTTAACCTCTAGAATTATTATAATAATCACCGCATTAGTAGCTTTTATAGGGGTTAGTGTGTATGCCATTGACACTCAAGGGCATCTGCTTCATGCGTTTTTCCAAGTTGCATCTGCATCAACTACAGCAGGGTACAATACGGTTGACCTTGCCAAATTACCAAATGCAGCTATATTTATTTTGATTTTTGTAATGATAATAGGAGCTTCACCGGCCGGAACAGGCGGCGGCATAAAAACAACAACGCTGTCAGCGCTTTTAGGGGTAATTGGAAGTGTTTTAAGAGGTCATCCGGAAAAGATTACATTTTTTAATCATGAAATACCCTCAAACAGAGTTATGACAGCAGTTGCAACTTCAACTTTGTACGTTTTAGTATTGACAGCAGCAACTCTTATGCTTTGTCTTTTTGACAGCCATACATTTATAGAATCCTTATTCGAAACAACCTCTGCATTAGGCACCGTTGGGTTAAGTTTAGGCATAACCCCGGATTTATCAAATTTCAGTAAGATTGTTTTAGTTCTCACAATGTACCTTGGAAGGGTTGGTCCATTAACACTTGGATTAGCCTTCTTTAAGTCATCAAATTTCAATAACCATATTATTAAAAAGACAGATTTAGCTGTCTAAAATAAAATAATACTCAGCCAACCAATGCTATTATTAATTACCTGTTAAGAATTTTAAAAACTTTCAAACAACTTCTCTGACAGGTTTTTATTTTACTTAAGCTTCTGTATTAATAAACCACTCCAGCATTGGGCGAATTTCACCAAACTCCAGGCCATAAACATCTTTTAACAGTTCTTTTTGAAAAAAATTCAGATTTAAAGACTGCTGAATTGGAGCTTTAACGCCAAACTCATTAAATTTCTCTAAAAACACTTCTTTTCCGTCAAAAACCTCTGAATAGTTCAATCCTAAACGGCTGCACTCCGGAAGTTTTACCAGTTTTTTACCATCGACATCCTCAAAATACGCAAGCCCGTGCACACGGCATACAATTCCTCGCCTTTCATATAACAGACACTGTCTATCTGAAGACAAAAACGGACATTTATGCATGAAGCGACCGTTAAAGCTGGCTTTTTCAAGTAAAAGATTTTTTATATTCTTTTTAACCTGTTGCTGCTCTGAGATTGACAGCGCCAAAAATCCTTCCATCAAATATTCCATTTCAAGACGTGAAAAAGGATATTCGCCTGCTTCACAACAAATTGAACAGCCTGGTTTGCACTTAATTAAAGGCTTTTGGCTTTCAAAACACTTTACAAGAAAGTCATCTACAGCTTCAAGATATTTTTCATAAAGCCTTAGCATTCAATAAAACTTCTTTAGTTGGCTTGCGGCCGCATGATTTATCTTCATCACAAAAACCTAAACGTTCACACTTGGGAACAAGATATGGTTTCAACCAGGGTTCTTCTGCAACAAGCGCATCACACATTTTTCTGACAAGCATTCTTATTTCATACTGCGCTCGTGTGCAAAGCCTTAAATTTGCAAGATGAATCATTTCACGCAAATTCAAACTTGCAACAAGCGAACTTGCGGCAGCGTTAGGCAGCACAAAGCGGGCATCTTCAGCCGGAATTCCCGCATCTACAAACTCCTGATACTGTGCAGAAATTTGCTCCATAAAATCAACAAACTTTTGTTTCAATTCCGGATTTTTTTCAATCGTCGGCGGAATTATATAATCAAACTGTCCCTTTTCTTTTACATAACGCTGCGATTTCTGGGAAAACGACATGTGGCGGTGTCTTACAAGCTGATGAGTGCAGGCGCGTGAAACATTTGATATTGCAAAACTGATTTGAATATGCTCAATTGTAGAATAATGACCGGAAGATATAACGCGTTCAATCAGTTTAAGCATTTTTTCGGTATCGTCGGTGCTGTTATAAATATTTATAGGAGAATCAGCACTGTAGCAGGTTCTGCAAGCTGTGTAAACAGTTTTCAACATATTCTCTGGTTTTGAAATAAGATTGACTACCGGCTGATTATTTTCTGACATAATATTCCTCCCAACTTCGGCACAAGAAGTGTTATACTCACTTTAACTTATACAATAATAGCCCTCTTTTATAAAAAGGGCTATTATTTAAATAAAATTTTACATTTACTAACAAATTAGTTTTTTTTGCCGTAACGTTTGTTAAATCTTTCAACTCTACCTTCTGAGTCAAGGATTTTCTGCTGGCCGGTATAGAACGGGTGGCAGTGGTTGCAAATTTCAACTGTGATATTATCTACAACTGAACCTGTTTCAATTTCGTTACCGCAAACGCATTTGATAGTTGTTTTCTTATAATCCGGGTGAATTCCGTTTTTCATTTCTAACCTCTTTCTGTTTTTCAAGATTCCAAACTTGATAAATAAATTTCGACTACAATTATATTATACTGCAAAATAAAAATAAGCAAGCATTTTTTAATATTTGTTTACCCTAAAAGCCTCTAAGAACAAATTCATGCAAATATATGAGAGATTTCAAAAATTACAATATAAAAGGTTGATGTAATTATACTAACAATTTGAAATAATAAAAATACACAAAGGTTGGCACATTTTATAGGTAATTAAGCACAATGAATCTGCATGAACAATGTCTTTTGAGATATCTTCAAAACCCTGATGAACTATCATATTCTACCGAAATATTAAAATTAAATAATTTCATATTGGAGAAACAATTTATTGTAAAAAATTTTGTTGCCAAAACTTCCCGTATCAATTATACTGAAAATGTGAAATAACATTTATTTTCGGTTAGGGAAGCGGAGCATGTTAAAAAAAATATTATATTCTATTTGGTTTGTACTGTTTTGTATTGCGGTATTTTTCAGCCTGAAAAATACAAATTTTAATTCATTCATTGACACGATTGAAAACCGAACCTTTGATTTGCGCCAGAACATAATGATTAACGCGAATTCAAAAGTCCCGAACAAAGATATTGTGATTGTTGCCATTGATGAAGCAACTTATGAATATATTCTTGACCATTACGGTGAATGGCCTTTGCCGCGGGATATTTACGTAAAACTTGTGGAGTATTTAGAGAGCCAAAATCCTCAAATAATAGCTTTTGATTTAATGTTTGTAAAATCCTTCAAAAGCGCACCTCAAGCAGATACTGCTCTAATCAATGCAATGAAAAAGTACAAAAACCTGTACACAGCAATGAATTTAGACAATCAGCCGGAGGACTTGCGTAAACCGCCAGAACTGCCGGAAAAGCTTTCTGTAAAAGTCGCAAATTATTCTGATGTAAGCTTTGAGGATTTGACATTTACAAATTGCAGAAAAATTCTTGACGGAATATTAGAAGTCAGCGAAAACATCGGGATGATAAATGTTTCACGTGCAGACGACGGTATTTTAAGAAAAATGCCGCTTTTTGTAAAATATCATGACAAATACTATTCCCAGCTGGGTTTGAAGGTAGCAATTGACGCGATTAACTCCCGCGAGGGCAACACAATCGACCCTCACAATTTTGTAATTGACAAAGATTCAAACCTTCTTCTGGGCAGCAGGAAAATCTTCCTTGACAATGACGGAAGTGCTATTTTAAACTGGTACGGCGCAAACGGCGTTTACGACCAGGTTCCGATGTATAAGCTTATTAAAGTTATCAACGGGGACGCCAAAGACGCCGGATATGACTTCAAAAACAAAATCATCTATTTTGGAACAACGGCCTCTGCACTTTTTGACATAAAAACAACACCTGCGGATAAAACCGTGCCGGGCGTGGAGGTACAGGCAACTTTTGTTAACAATCTTTTGGATAACAACTTTATTATAAAAACAGACAAGGCAGTTACTATTTTCAGCGGTATAATTCTAGCACTTCTGATTGGTTTTTGCGTCATGAGAATTGCATCAGCATTCACCGCATCTTTTGCGTCAGTTTCGATTTATTTTCTTTATCTGCTTGCCTCATACTATGCAATGAAATATTTCAATATCTGGCTTGAAGTAATTTATCCGCTGATATTATCGCTTTTGGCGTTTATTTCAGCGTTTATAGTCAAATACTTAATCAAATCACGCGACTTTGAGCAGCAATATAAACTTGCGACAACTGATGGTTTAACAGATTTGTATAACCACAGATATTTTCAGGAACAAATGCTTATGGCGGTTGAAAATTCCAAACGCTACGGAACTGAATTTTCATTAATAATCCTTGATATAGACTTTTTCAAAAAATTTAATGACACATTCGGGCATCAGGCCGGAGATGCTGTGTTAAGACAGGTTGCGCACACTTTGAAAAAAAATGTCCGCGCAACAGATATTGTTTGCAGATACGGCGGGGAAGAGATGAGTATAATTTTGCCAAATACACCAAAAGATGAGGCTTATACAACGGCACAGAAAATTTGCGAAAGAGTAGCCTCAAATAAAATCAAACTAAGCAACGACAAAGAAAGTAATGTAACAATAAGCCTTGGTGTTGCAACCTTTCCGCATGACGGTTCAACTCCTTCCGAAATTATTGACTGCGCTGACAAACGGCTTTACAATGCAAAGCACAACGGCCGAAATCAGGTCGGGGAATAAATAAAAAAGAGGGTGCTAAACAAGTCTAAAGTGTTGTGTCATTGCAAGGACGAACGTCAGTAAGGACGTGGCAATCCAGAACAAAACCAGACTTTTTAGTCACTCTCTTTTAAATCCAAATTAAATAACCGGAACATCAACAGGTTCGGTAAGTATAACATTAAGAACTTCACCTGTGTTTAAATCAACTTCTTCACCTTTTCTAACCATATCGCCAATTGTATCGTAAACAAAATAACCGGTACTTCCGATTGCGCCTCCAACCGCCGCAACAGGAACTGTTATAAGTCTGAAATATCCTCCGGCAGGGTCTTCAAATGTTTCATTTGCCCAATTTACCGAGTTTTTCGTGATATCGCCGCTTTTTTTCATTGTTTTGCGGAAGGCTTCTCCAAAACCTCTGCCGTTTACAATTCCGCCGTCATAAGTCAAATCTTCACGGCCTGTAATTGAAAGCGATAAAGGTATTTGACGGCCGTTTGGAGTGACAACATGGTCAAAATCCAAATAAAGAATTGCACCTTTTGACATTCTTTTCGGCGCGACGATTTTTGAAATACTTCCGCGAACCATCGAGCCTGCCGGAAGAATTACATCACTGTCAACACTCTGGTCATTAAGTATCATAGCCTGAAATTCACCACCGGAGCGGCCGGAAACCGTTGTTACCGGTGAAAGAAGCTGTAATGAAAGTTTTGTACCTGCCGGGATTCTTTTTGTCTTTGCATTAGCACTGAACGGTCCGGCAAAAGCAGTTCCCGCAAGCATTACAAGCGATAATATAACAGATAATAATTTAATTTTCATAACATAACCTCCTCTGATAGTTTCACTGTATTTTAAACTTTTTTATCAAAAATTGCAAGAGTAAATTGTAAACTTGTTGAAATAACTAACGCAAATTGCTATGATTAAGTTATGTCAAAGGCTGAAAGAATAGAAGAATTACAGGAACTTTTGAGAGAAGACAGCGCAAATATTCAATTAAGGCGTGAGCTTGCTGTTTTGCTTTTAGATACAGGCTTTCCGCAGGAAGCAATGATGCACCTTGTTTACCTCACAAAATCAATCAAAAATGACAGCGGAATTTACTACAATTTAGGCATTGCGTATGAAAAGTTAAAAAAGTTTAATGAGGCAAAAGAGGCATACGAAAAAGCAGTTGAACTTTCACCGAAGGAGCTTGATGCAACTTACAATCTGGGACTTGTCCTGACTGAATTAAGAGAATATGAGCGCGCAATCGAATGCTTTGAAAAAGTTTTAAAGGCTGATAACAGAGATTCAAACTCTTTCTTTAATATGGGGATTTGCTATCTTAAAAAGGGCGACCTGATTAATGCAATGACAAATTTTCAAAATACGATTGACATTAATGACGAAGATATTTATGCCCATTTTTATATAGGTAATATTTACAAAGAAATGGGCGATATTGAATCCGCGTCGGAGAAATTCCATAAAGTTCTTGAACTGTCGCCGGATTACAGCTGGGCTTACTACAATCTTGCCGTAATAGACTGGGAATGCGGCAATGCAGAAGAGGCACTTTTCAAACTCGACAAAACTCTTGAACTTAATCCCAAAGATACTGATGCGTATATAATTTATGCAAAAATTTTATCATCTTCCGGAAATTACACAGGTGCGGAAGAAAAAATCAAACAGGCGCTTGAAACTTGCGGCAAAAGCGGGAATTTGTTCTACATAATGGCGCAAATCCAAAAACAAATGCGAAATCGTGACGAAAGCCTTAAATATTTTAATCTTGCACTTGAAAACAGCACAACCCTTAACACAAACATAAAATTCGTAACCAAAGAAATAAAAGCTCTCAGCTGATTCCTCGCAAAAACTTTTTTCATGCTAAAATAATATTGCTGAAAACGAGAAAAGAGGAATTAAAGATATGAAAATGTCAAAATTATTTGTGCAGACGCTAAGAGAATTTCCTTCAGATGCTGAAGTTATTTCTCATAAAATGCTCGGACGCGCAGGATATATAAAAAAACTTGCACCGGGTGTATATACATATATGCCTTTAATGTGGCGTGTTTTGAAAAAAGTTGAAAAAATAGTTAGAGAAGAGATGGACAAAGCCGGCGCTCAGGAACTTTTGATGCCGTTTGTCCAGCCAAAAGAACTCTGGGAAGAATCAGGCAGATGGGAGGTTTACGGACGCGAGCTTATGCGCCTGAAAGACCGCCATGACCGCGATATGTGCCTTGGACCGACGCATGAAGAAATCATCACCTCGGTTGCGCGCGACAGCTTGAAATCTTACAAGCAATTGCCTGTAAACCTTTACCAGATACAGTCAAAATTCCGCGATGAAATCAGACCCCGCTATGGTTTGCTAAGAGGACGCGAATTTATCATGAAAGACGCTTACAGCTTTGACGTTGATGAAGCAGGGCTTGACAAAGAATATGAAAATATGGCAAAAGCTTACAAAAAAATCTTTGAACGCTGCGGACTTGAAACAAAAATGGTTCAATCAGACTCCGGTGCAATAGGCGGAAGCGTTTCACACGAATTCATGGTAATCACAGACACTGACGCCGGCGAAAACGACGTTTTCTACTGCAACGAGTGTGATTATTCCGCAAACTCAAATCATGCGTTTTCTAAGCTACCAGAAGCCGTCGTTGACGGAAAAGATTATTTTAAAGAAACAAAAATCATTGATACACCGAATACGCATTCTATTGAGGAATTAAGCGCATTTTTAAACATTCCGCCAACCTTGATTTTGAAATCTCTGGTCTATATAATTGACAAAAAGCCGGTTATTGCCCTTATTCGTGCAGACAAAGCCGTTGAAGAAACAAAACTTCTAAATGCTGCCGGCGGACTCGAAATCAGAATCGCAACCTCAGGTGAAATCGCTGAAATTATGGCAGAAAGAGGTTTTGTCGCCGAACCCGGATTTATCGGTGTAAAAGGAATGAATGATATCAAAGTTATCGTTGATGAAACAGTCCGCGATATGAAGAACTATGTTGTCGGAATTAATCAAACAGACAAACACCTTGTCGGTGCAAATCACAAAGATTTGGAACATCCAATGCTTTCGGAAGCTATCAAATACGTTGATATTCGTCTTGTTGAGCGCGGCGAACTTTGTCCTCAATGCGGAAAGCCGCTTTTCGTAACAAAAGGTATTGAAGTCGGAAACATTTTCAAACTCGGCACAAAATATTCAAAACCGATGAACGCTGTTTACACAGATGTCAACGGAAAAACTCATCCATACGTGATGGGATGTTACGGAATCGGAATTTCCAGAACTGCCGCAGCAGCTGTTGAAGCACACCACGATGAACACGGAATTAAATGGCCGCTTGCGATTGCGCCTTATCATGCAATTATTGTTCCGGTAAATATTCAGGATGAACTGCAGATGAAAGTTGCAAATGCGCTCTATGAAACACTCCAAAATGCCGGCGTTGAAGTTGTTCTTGACGACCGCGACGAACGAGCAGGTGTTAAGTTCAAAGACGCTGATTTAATCGGCTTCCCGTTCAGAATTACTGTCGGAAAAACGATTTCAGAAGGGCTTGTTGAATGCAAAATCCGAGAAACCGGTGAGTTAATCAAGCTTACTCCGGAAGATGCAAAACAGCAGATTATTGATGCGGTATTAAGTATCGAAAAATAAAACAAAAACAAATATAATATTTAAAAAGCCGTTTTTCAATTAAAAACGGCTTTTTATTATGGACAATTCTTATGAACTCTAAATGCAAAATATTTAAACAAAACATATGTTACAACAGAAACTGTAAAAATTGCTAAAAACTGTGCCAAATAAACATTTATATCTATATATTTTACAAAAACCTCCAATATCAGTGCATTCAATATGTAACTTACAAGCCAGGTCATGCAGCAGCGTAAATATTCTTTTATCCAATTGCCTTTTGTACAAAAAACAAAAAATTTCTGATTTGCAAACGATATAAATGATGAAAGAATCCATTGCAATGCTGCACAAATCTGGTAATACTGCTCTCCAATCAAATATACAGCGATCGCGAAAATAACATAAGAAATTCCTGCATTAATTGCGCCAATTACCAAAAACCTGATTTTATCAGGAATTTTACACCAGGAATTGTATATTTCAATAAGTTTTTGCATCAATAAGCTTTCCCGACAACAGAATTGTGCGCGGCCATTTCAAATGCGTCATCAAGCGTTGAAAGATTTATGTTATCATTGTATCTTTTTTCAAGCGCTAACTTAATTAAATAATCCGCAAAATGCGGGTTTTTTGGAAGCAAAGAGCCGTGAAGATATGTTCCAAAAACGTTTTTAAACCTTGCCCCTTCTGAATTATCCTTTCCGTTATTTCCGTTCCCAACAGATAGAACGGCCAAAGGTATTGTGTCGCCTTGAAGGTAGGTTAATCCTGAATGATTTTCAAAACCAACAAGAGTTTCCGGAGTCAAAAAAGAAGTGCGTGCGGTAACGTTTCCGATAAATCGCTTTTTACCGGCAACAGTATAAACATCCAAAAGACTTACGCCAAGAAGTCTTTCACCATCAAACGGCTGGTAATAATGCCCGAAAAGCTGATATCCCCCACAAATTCCAAGAAAAACAGCGCCTTCGTCACGTTTTGAAATCAGAAAGTCCTTTTGCGCATACATTTCTTTTGAAACAGAAATTTGTTCCTTATCCTGCCCGCCGCCAATAAAATACAAATCACAATCAGAAATTTTTTCACCCGGATTGATTGTGTTATATTCAAACTCAATTCCGCGCCACTCGCAGCGATTTTTCAGCGTGATAATATTTCCCATATCGCCGTAAAGGTTCAGCTGCTTCGGGTAAAGATGGCCGACTGAAATTTTTAAACTTCTATTCTCCATGGCTTCAATTATAGCATAAATTCAATTCATGATATAATTCGTAATATGAATGAAACATTTTTAATCGACACACATTCGCATATAAACATGATTGAAGACCTTTCAATTGATGAGGTGTTAGAAAATGCATCAGTAAACCACGTAAAAAAAATCATTGTTCCGGCCGCTTCAACAGCTGACATTGACGAGGTTTACAATCTGTCGCAGAAATATGAAAATGTTTACTGCTATCTCGGCATTCACCCCGAAGATGCCAAAAATTGGAGTGACGGGCTTGCTGACAAAATCAGAGTTTATGCGCAGTCGCCAAAGGTTTTGGGAATCGGCGAAATCGGATTGGATTACTACTGGGACAAAAGTTACGTTGACGTTCAAAAAGAAGTTTTCATCAAACAGATTGAACTTGCAAACGAACTCGGGCTGCCGATAAATGTTCATGACAGAGAAGCCCATAAAGATACTTTTGACATCATAAAAGCTCATAACAAAGGTTCAAAAGTGATTATGCATTGTTTTTCAGGCAGTCCGGAATTTGCGAAGGAATGCGTTAGAGAAGGCTGGTATATTGCATTGGGCGGCGTTGTAACATTCAAGAACGCCAAAAAGATGAAAGAGGTCGCAATTGAAGTGCCGCTTGAAAAGCTTCTACTTGAAACAGATGCACCTTATTTAACGCCTGTGCCATACCGCGGGAAGGAAAACCAGCCTGCTTATGTCAAATTTGTTGCGCAAGAAATTGCAAATCTTCGTAGGATATCTTTTGATGAAATTGCCGCAATTACAACAGAAAACGCAAAAGGAATTTTTGCTATTTAATAATAGCGCTCAAAATTTTATGAACGGTTTCAAGTTCTTTACCCTTAAGATTACTTAGCATCTCGTTTATCTCCTTTTTTAAATATTCTTCATCATGAAAAGAAGGGAAATTAAAAAGTTCTTTAACTTCAACATTTAAACATTTTGCAATTCTTCCTAAAGTTTCGATTGCAGGGGTATTTACACCATTTTCAATACGGCTTATATGTCGTGGAGCAACTCCTATAAGTTCCGCAAACATTTCCTGCGTGTAACCGTTTTTACGGCGCAAATCTTTAATCTTGACACCCAGAGATTTTTTGATGTCCATAAATACCTCCTTAATAAGGATAAATGTAATTTGTACAAAATATAACGTCATAATTTGTTATAAACACTCTTGACATTCAACGAAAAATATCAAATAATAATTTTAAAATGTCTAATTATAAAACAAAACCTGACAATAAATATCAAGGAGGATAAAATGAAAAATGGGTTTACGATGGCAGAAGTTTTAGTTACATTAGGAATCATTGGAATTGTAGCATCAATGACAATGCCAGGGCTAATTAAAAAGCACAAAAGGGTTGAATCAGAAACCAGACTCAAAAAAGCATATTCAACAATAAGCCAGGCATTTTTGACTGCACAGGCAAAGCATGGAGAGGCAAAAGACTGGCCGGAATGGGAAACAAACGCCGAAGAAATTCTTAAAAGATATATAGCTCCGGAAATTAAAGGAGCAAAAGTGTTTGCAAGCAGTGAAAGTAAATCTAATCTAATGTGCTATGAAGGAAAGTTCGTTGGAAATTATATGAATGGTAATAAGGAAAGCACACAATATGGATGGATGGATAAAGTATATATTTCATCTCCGTTTTATGCAAACAACACAGCATCAATAAAGTTAATGGATGGTACATGTATAGGCTTAAATTACAACTCGGAAAAATCACCTAAAGCTCTTTTTATAGACATAAACGGAAGTTATCGAAGACCAAATGTGGCCGGATATGATTTGTTTTTCTTTCAAGTTGTTGAAAACACAATTAGACCGTATGGATACGACTGGAAAACAGAAGACTTATTTAATGCCTCCAAAGGTAATAGCTGTCATCCTAAAGCAAACCGCGGGGGAAGAGTATGTGCAGCAAAAATCATGGGTGACAACTGGACTATAAAATACTGGTAAAAATACATCAGCCATGATATTTTAAAAGTATGAACAAGGAAAGATTGGATAAATATCTAACCGATTTAGGGTATTTTGAAACCAAAAGCAAGGCGGCGGCAGCAATTCTTGCCGGACATGTCAAGATTAACGACGAATATATCACCAAAGCAGGTTTTCAGATTAATCCGGCCAAAGAATACGAGATTGCTGTAAAATCAATGCCTTATGTTTCACGCGGAGGTTTTAAACTACAAAAAGCACTTGAAACCTTTGACGTGAATGTCGAAAACAGAATTTGCCTTGATGCGGGCGCTTCCACCGGCGGGTTTACAGACTGCCTGCTTCAGCATGGAGCGAAATTCGTTTATGCAGCAGATGTCGGATACGGCCAGCTTGACTGGAAAATCCGCTCTGATAATCGAGTCAAAGTTATTGAACGTACAAACCTTAAAAATTGCGATTTTTCAGAGATTTACGACGAAAACCAGCCGGTTGCAGACCTTTTGGTAAGTGATTTGTCATTTATTTCTCTAACAAAAGTTCTGGAAAATTTAAAAAAACTTCTTTGTGCCGATTTTCATGAGATGGTGCTTCTCATAAAACCGCAATTTGAGGCCGGTAAAGAACTGGTTGAAAAAGGCGGAGTTGTAAGAGACAGAAATGTTCATAATCAGGTTATTAAAACTGTTATTGATTTTGCGGTTTCGCTTGATTACTCAATAAAAGGTTTGACGTACTCTTCCATTAAAGGACCTTCCGGGAATATTGAATATCTGCTCTGGATTACAACTGAAAATATTGAACATCAAGAAATTAACATAAAAAAAATCACGGAAGAGGCTTTCGAAAAGTTGAATAATTAGCCGCCTTTCGGAATATTTTGCAAATGCTCGGAGGTATTTACATCAATGTATTTATACATATTTAAAACAATTCCGGGAGCAAAAAAATAGTTGTTGTTTGCCGGCGTAATCTTTAACATTGAGCGATATTTATCAATAGAAACGATGCTAGCCAAAAATTCTTTGCCAACTGCGGAGAATAAAACATACCCTGTTTTTGACTGAATTTCTTTTATTTCAAAACGGTTTGCATTCACAGCAGCAAGAGTCAGGTAGAAAAGCCTGTCTGAATTCATATTAAAAGTTCTGGTGCAATCTTCAAATGCGACATTTTGAGGAGTGATAAGCGTGCTTAAGCTGGGTTCAGGCTCTTCACAAACTCCTGCACAAGGCATTAAGCACATTATTACAAATAAAGCTGAAATTACATAAACTTTTACTCTTTCCATGACGCACCTGCACTAATATCAACCAGAAGCGGAACTTTAAAAGGCTGCCCCAGCTCCATAGCTTCTAAAACTAACGATTTTACCTGTTCCAATTCGGATTTTTTTACCTCCAGAACAAGTTCATCGTGAACCTGCACAATCATCTTTGATTCCAAATGATTTTCAAGAAGTTTGTTATTTAAATCAATCATTGCAATCTTAATCAAATCTGCCGCTGTTCCCTGCATAGGATGATTGATTGCCGCACGCTTTGCAAACTCGCGAACCTGTGTGTTTGAACTGTTCATCTCTGTTTCTAAATGGCGTTTTCGACCGTAAATCGATTCAACATAACCTTTCTTTTCGGCAAAAGTAACTATTTCCGTCATATATTTTTTTACGCCGGGATATGTTTTAAAATATTTTTTAATAAAATCTTCAGCTTCTTCCCAGGTAATTCCAAGCGCTTTTGCAAGGCCGTACCGGCTTTGTCCGTAAATAATTCCAAAATTTACAGCTTTTGCTTTATAACGCATTTCTTTTGTAACTTCCTCTACAGGAACATCAAAAACCTTTGAGGCCGTAAGTGTATGAACATCAATACCTGATTTAAACGCATTTATCAGCTGTTTGTCGCCGGAAATATGCGCAAGAAGTCTCAACTCAATCTGCGAATAATCAGCCGATAAAATTACATAATTGCGTTTATCGCGAGGAACAAAAGCATTTCTGATTTTGTTTCCTTCTTCTGTTCTAATCGGAATATTTTGTAAATTCGGATTTGAAGAAGAAAGTCTGCCGGTTGCTGTAATTGTTTGATTGTACGAGGTATGGATACGACCGTCAATAGGATTAATCAACCCGGGAAGCGCCTCTGTATAAGTTGAACGCAATTTAGTAAACTTTCTGTACTGCAAAATTAAGTCCGCAATTTCATATTCCTGTGCAAGTTCCTCCAAAACCTCGGCGCTGGTTGAAAGCTTTTTACCCTTTTTCTTCTTTTTTGTTCCAAGCTGGAGCTTTTCAAAAAGGATTTCGCCAACCTGACGCGGTGAATTTAAGTTAAACCCTTCACCTGCAAGCTGGTAAATTTTTCGCTCTAGCCTCCGGACAACACCTTCCATAGACTGCGAAAGCTTATTCAAATAATCTACATCAATAGATACACCAATATATTCCATATCAGCAAGAACAAGCGACAAAGGAAGTTCAATTGTGCGCAAAAGTTTAAGCTCTTTTTTATCAAGTTCTTTGCACCAGAATTGTGTCAAATCAATAATTGTAGCCGCAACGTCCACGCCGTAGCCGTAAACCCCTTCACAGGTTGCTGCAAGAATCCCAATTCTTTTTTTACGGCTTGCCTCAAACGGCGCAAACTCACACATAATATGATTAATACGTTCAATTGCCTGAACATCCAAATCATGATTTCTTGCAGGTTCATTAACATAACTTGCCAGCATTACATCAAAAACAAGTCCGTTCAATGTAAGCTTCAAGGCTCTGAAAACATTGTATTCGACTTTCGCATCATAAGTAATTTTTTTGATTTCGCTACTTTCAATAATTGGTTTTAAAGCCTCAAGCACAAACTCCGGTGAAAGCTGTCCCTCACCGCCTACAGGTACATAAAAAGCCTTTGTTTTGGTATCATCGATTTCAGCAATTGACAAATCCTCAGTATATTTTAAATTTTCATTTATTGCAAAAGCAAAACCGCGAAGTTTAACCTCGATTGCACTTTGAGTTTCACCAATTGCTTTAAGTGCAAAAATTCGGCTTGCTTCCAATGTTTTGACAAGTTTGCCCAAACCTTCCGCATCTTTGATTTCTTCTTTTTCATACTTTAAATCAAATTTATTCATTTCGGTTTGAACAGCCTCGCTAAAAAGTCCAAGCTGGCCGTTTGCCTGCACAACCGATGGCTGGATTTGATATGGCTGAGCCTCCTGGGTTTTAAGAGTGCGGTCAAATGAAGTTAAAATAGAATTGATATTTCTCAAAAAGCTGTAAAACTGCATTTTTGTTAAAAATTCAGTTACAGCCTTCACATCCGGCAATTCAATGTTTGTAAGCGTAAAATCAAATTCAATATCAACGTTGCGAATAATGGTTGCCAGAAATTGGCTGAGTTTTGCAATATCTTTACCATTACAAATCTTATCCCTTAAAGCCTTTTCCGGAATGTTTTCGCAATCAGCTAGAAGATTTTCCAAATTTTTATATTTTTCAAGAAGTTTTTGCGCGGTCTTCTCTCCGACCCCTTTAATACCTGGAATGCAATCTGAAGAATCGCCTCGCAAGGCTTTATAATCAATTACCTGATTAGGATAAACCCCGAGTTTTTCATAGATTTTTTCCCAATCATATTCAATCAATTCACCTTTAGACGGCAATATAACCTTAACACAGCCATTTTCATCAACAAGCTGAAAAGCGTCCTGGTCACCTGTCAAAATCAAAACATTATGCCCGAGTTCACAAGCTTCTTTAGAAATTGTGCCGATGACATCATCCGCTTCAAAACCTTCTTTGGTATAAATAGGAATATTAAATGCGCGCAAGCCTTCATAAATCAAGTCCATCTGGATTTTCATCGGCTCAGGCATTGCACGGCGATTTGATTTATATTCGGCGTACTTTTCAACACGGAAAGTTTGATGGCTGACATCAAATGCCACTGCAATTGCATCAGGATTAAGAGTTTTATTCTTCAACAAGTCAAAAATTGCTTTGAAAAATCCATAAACAGCCCAGCTTGGAACGCCGTCCGTGGTTTTCATGTTTGTTCTCTCGAGCGCGTAATATTGCCTGAAAGCAAGCGCGTGACCATCGATTAAAATTAAAGTTTTTCCATTTCCCATACAAACATTTTTTCACAAATATAACAGTTTGACAAATATGTTAAGCAATAATAAAGCTAAAATTTTGATGAGAAAATAACAAAAAAGCGGGATTTTAACCCGCTTTTATGCAATTATTTCTTTATCGTTCCCGTCGTTTTTTGTCGGAAGCTTAATCAGTTCGGCTTTATTCCTGTTCCTGACCATGTCTGCCGTAATAACAAATTTATCGATATTTGCTTTTGTTGGAACATCATACATGATATCAAGCATTAATTCCTCAACAATAGAACGAAGAGCACGCGCACCGGTTTTTCTTTTCATAGCCTCCTGTGCAATCAAGTCAACTGCTTCCGGCTCAAATTCCAAATCAACGCCATCCATTTCCATTAAGCATTTGTACTGCTTAAGAACTGCATTTTTAGGTTCAGTTAAAATATTTTTCAATGCTTTTTCATTCAACTGGTCAAGAACAGCATAAATAGGAACACGACCGATAAATTCAGGTATTAAACCGAATTTAACCAAATCATCCGGCTGCAATTTTTTAAGAAGTTTAACAGCATTTGCATCTTTATCAGCTTGCGAAGCAGGAGCCTTTGCTCCAAAGCCTATAGAAGAACCGTCATTGGTACGGCGTTCAATAATTTTTTCCAAACCTACAAACGCACCGCCGACAATGAATAAAATATTGCTTGTGTCGATTTCAATAAACTCCTGATGAGGATGTTTGCGGCCGCCCTGAGGAGGAACATGCGCAACTGTGCCTTCAATCATCTTCAAAAGCGCCTGCTGTACACCTTCACCTGAAACATCACGTGTAATTGAGGTGTTTTCAGATTTTCTTGAAATCTTGTCGATTTCATCAATATAAATTATGCCACGTTCAGCTTTTGCACTGTCAAAATCAGCATTTTGATAAAGACGAAGAAGGATATTTTCAACGTCATCACCAACATAACCGGCTTCAGTTAAAGTTGTCGCATCAGCAACAGCAAACGGAACATCCAGCATTTTAGCAAGAGTTTGCGCCAGCAAAGTCTTACCGCTTCCGGTCGGACCAACCAAAAGAATGTTTGATTTCTGGATTTCAACATTATCTTTTAAATTAGTACTTTTGTTATGTTTTAGACGTTTGTAATGATTATAAACAGCAACAGCTAGAACTTTTTTGGCATCATCCTGCCCGATAATATACTGGTCAAGATATTCTTTAATTTCATGCGGTTTCGGAATAGGTTTTTCTTCTTTGGAATCGGTTTCTACTTCGTCTTTTTCTTTTCCTTCAAAGAATTCTTCATCCAGAATTTCATTACAAAGTTCAACGCACTCGTCGCAAATGTAAACCTCAGGGCCTGCAATTAATTTCTTAACCTGATCCTGCGATTTTCCACAAAACGAACATTTTAATCTGCTGTCATCATGTTTAGGCATTTTTTCTCCTTTTTAGCCTTTAACTCCGTCGCGGGTTACGACTTTATCAATCATTCCGTATTCAAGAGCCTCAGCCGGTGTCATGATATAATCTCTGTCAGTATCTTTTTCGATTTTCTTCAAAGACTGGCCGGTATTGTTAGAAAGGATTTCATTCAAAGTCTTTTTAATTCTGATAATTTCAGCGGCCTGAATTTCGATATCAGTAGCCTGACCTTGAGCGCCGCCAAGAGGCTGGTGAATAAGAACTCTTGAATGAGGCAGGGCCATTCTTTTGCCTTTAGTTCCGGCAGCAAGTAGGAAAGCTCCCATTGAAGCTGCCTGGCCAAGACAAATTGTTGAAACATCGGCTCTGATGTGCTGCATTGTGTCGTAAATTGCCAAACCTGCAGTAACGCTTCCGCCCGGGCTGTTGATGTATAACATAATATCTTTTTCAGGGTTTTCGCTATCCAGCAGTAACAATTGTGCAACAATCAAGTTAGCAACCATATCGTCAATAGGAGTTCCGAGGAAGATAATTCTTTCTCTTAACAATCTTGAAAAGATATCGAAAGAACGTTCACCTCTGCTTGATTGTTCAATTACAACAGGTACAAAGCTCATGTTTAATTTTCCTTTCTTATTTCATTATAGTATATTTTATTAATTTATTTCCACTTATTTTTTAGCAGGAACAAGTTCAACAGAGTTCTTTTCCATTAAGAAATCTCTAACTTTGTCGTTGAGAGCCTGCTGGGAAAGTGAAGCAATAACTTCAGGATTTTTACCAAGCTGTTTCATCAAATCAGTTTGACTCATACCGTAAGCCGCACCAAGCTGAGAGAATTTTTTGTGCAAATCCTGAGGATCAAGCTTGATATTTTCTTCTTTTGCAATTTTGTCAATAACAAGCGAGTTTTTAATTCTTGTTTTAGCATCTTCTTTAATAGATTCAGAAAGGCTTTCAGCACCTTGAGTTTTTTCCAAAGCTTCCCAGGTCAAACCTTGAGCCTGAAGTCTTTGTTTATAATCGTTTGTCAAGGATTCAGCTTCTCTGTCAATCATAGCCTGCGGTATTTCTACAGAAGCAGCTTCGATAACTTTTGCAAAAACTGCATTTTCAGAATTTTGTCTGTCTGTGTTTTCTTTCTGGGTATCTAAATATTTTTGAATATCAGCCTTGAACTCATCAACGGTTTTAAAAGGTCCGACTTTCTGAGCAAAAGCATCATTCAATTCCGGAACTTTTCTTTCTTTAATTTCGTTTAATTTAATTTTAAACACTGCCGGCTGGCCTTTTAATTTTTCGTCATGGTATTCTTCCGGGAAGGTTACATTGATTTCAAATTCATCGCCGATATTTTTGCCGACAATCTGTTCTGCAAAGCCCGGAATAAAGTTTGAATGGCCTAAATCGAGCGGATAATTTTTAGCATCACCGCCGGCGATTTTTTCACCTTTTACCGAACCTTCAAAATCAATAACTGCAATATCAGTATCATTTGCAGGTCTGCCTACAACAATTTCCTGGGTTGCATATTGATTTAAAACATTATTTAAGGCTTTTTCAAAAGCATCTTCAGGAACTTCAGCACTTTCAACTTCTACCTTCAAATCCTTATAAGCACCAAGCACTACTTCCGGCCTTGTTTCAACTTTGACTTCAGCAGTCAAATCCTGCCCTACTGTAAAATCAAATTTTGTAATGTAAGGCTGTGTAATAACATCAAGATTGCTTTCATTTACAGCTTCTGCAATTGCTTTCGGCATTAAAGATTCCAAAGCTTCCTGTTTAATTCTTTCAGTGCCCACATGTCTTTCTACAACCGCACGCGGAGCTTTGCCGCGGCGGAAACCGTCAACGTTTACATACTGGGCAATTCTTTTAACTGCTTCATCATAAGCTCTTGCCGCATCTTTTGCGGGGATTGTAATATCTATTTTATAGATGTTGTCGTTTTCTTTTTCTACTGCAAATTTCATAAATTTTCCCTTTTACTGATTATAATTGTATCTCTTTTCAAATTATATCTTAAAAAAGTTTTTGTGCAAGTCCACTAAAAATAGGAAAAATTACACAAATACAGAACTTGCCAAATCCGGATTTATGTGATAATTATAACTATATGGTTAGATTAATGCACAAGGGCAATGTAAAATATTTTGCTGCCGCATTGAAAGGGATACTTAAAACACAGGAAATATTTACTCAGCTTAAAAGTGTAAAACATCCGGAAGTTAAATCATGTATCTATGCAATGTGGCACGGAAACCAATTTTGTGTATACGGCTTGCCCGAAAGGCATAAAGTCAACATTCTTGTAAGTAACTCGCTTGACGGCGATATTATAACACACTGTCTTTACAGCCTCGGACTTAAAGCAGTTAGAGGTTCAACCGGAAGAAAAGGCTCTGTTGGCGGAACAATGCAGCTTTTAGACTGCCTTAAATCAGGCGAGTCTGTAGCTATTATGGTTGACGGACCGAGGGGACCGGTAAAAAAAGTAAAAGGCGGAATTATAAAAATCGCACAGATGGCTAATGTACCAATAGTCCCGGTGCATTGGTATTCTCCGCAATTGAATTTTATAAAAATTCCAAGCTGGGACGGCATGACCTCTCCCATTGGCTTTACAAGAATAATAAATATTTACGGAGAGCCTATTTACGTTCCGCAAAACTTAACACAGGAAGACGAAACAAAATACAAAGAAAAAATAGAAAAATCCTTATTAGAGCTTGAAGAAAAAGCCCCGAAAATATTTGAGGAGGTTAAACACGATATACCATGGAAACTAAATCTGGACTTAAATTATCCGCGCTTCAAATGAATTCCGTAATCGGAAACAAGCAGGCTAATATTGAAAAAGTTTATACACTTGTAAGCCAAAACCTTGAGGCCGGAACTGATGTGTTGATACTTCCGGAGGTTTGGCCTGTCGGATGGGACTGTGAAGAATTTGAAAAAAGCGCTGAAAACATCAAAAGCAGCTCAGTCATACAATTTCTTTCAAAACTTGCACAAAAGTATAATATTTACGTAATTGGCGGAAGTTTCATAAGAAAAACAGATGATGGAGAACTTTATAACAGCTGCCCTGTGTTCAACAGAAACGGTGAATTAATTGCAATATATGATAAAAACCATTTATACTCTTACTGCGGCTGCAATGAAGGCACCTACATAATTCCGGGTAAAAACGGGGTTGTTGTTGACATTGACGGAATTAAAACAGGACTTACAATTTGTTATGATATCAGGTTTCCGGAAATTTTCAGAGAATACCGCAAAGCAGGCGCAAAACTAATTATAAATGCAGCAGCCTGGGGAGCGTCAAAACCTATTCCATGGGAGGTTTTAACAAAAGCCCGCGCTATCGAAAACCAGGTTTATTTTGTAGCATTAACCCAATGCGGACCGATAGATTTGGCGAATTGGAATATTGGGCATTCAAGAATTATCAACTATCTTGGAGAAACTATCAGCGAAATAAAAAATCAAAAAGAAGGTTTGATGTCGTGCAATATTTCATTTGAAACAATGGATGAATACAGAAAACAATGTCCGGTTTTAAACGACATTAAAGAAAAATATGAGGTGAAAGTTTATGAAAAAACTGTTAATAACAATACTTCTTCTGGCAGCGGGACTGTGCGTACAAGCCAAAACTCCTGATATTAACAGTGCAATATCAGATTCAGGAATTCACAAAGATGCGATTTCCATTTCCGTAAAAAATACCGAAAACAGGAAAGTTTTATATTCGCTCAATTCAAATAAACCAATCAACCCTGCCTCCACTCAAAAGGTTGTAACTGCAACAGTTTCACTTGACACATTAGGTAAAGATTTTAATTTTGTAACTTCATTATACAAAACAACCAATAACGAACTCCAATTAAAACTCAGCGGTGACCCAAATTTGACTAAAGGCGGACTTTCACAATTAATGAAGTCTGCCAAAAAGAAAAATATCATTGAGCCAAAAGCTTTTTACATTGATGACTTCGTAATGGACAGCGTGGAATGGGGTGAAGGCTGGCAATGGGATGATGATTTGAATCCTTTAATGCCAAAATTCAGTTCTTACAATCTTGACAAAAACCTTCTTGTAGCGGTTGTTGACCCAAAAACAAAGGGAGCGCCGGCACAAATCCATTTAACGACATTTTATCCTGTAACTTTTATGAACCTCGTAACAACAGGCAATGACAATAATATTGAACTTACACGCAACAACCATATTTCACCGGACATAATAACAGTGAATGGAGAAATCAAAAGCAGAAGTTATTATCAAATTCCGGTTAATTCACCTAAAAGATACTTTTTAATAAAGCTTGATGAAGCAATTCGCGACGCAAAAATTGAATATTATGGAAGATTTACACAAAGAAAAACTCCTGAAAATAATATTTATCTTGTGGATGAAATTAAGCATCCAATAGAAAAATCTTTGGTTGAAATTTTTAAAAACAGCAATAACATGTCGGCAGAAACACTTTTCAAAGTTGCAGGCGGAAAATTCGTCAACAACACGGGTGCTTTAAAAAATTCACTAAAAATGTTTGATGAATATTGCAAAAAAAACGGGCTTAACAACGAAAACATAAAAATTGTCGACGGAAGCGGTGTTTCAAAAAACAATCTTATGACAGCCGATTTTATGACAGATTTTCTTGTATTGCAGACAAAAAACGAGGATTTTGAAGACTACATACAATTTTTTCCGACAGCAGGCGAAGGCACTCTACAAAATAGAATGCTATATTTTAAAGACATAATTTATGTTAAAACCGGAACCTTAAGTGATGTTAGTTCCATTTGTGGATATGTCAAAACAAGAAATGGTAATCTTGTTGCATTTGACATTATGATTAATGACCCAAAATCAAGCTCTTCCGAGAAGAAAACAGCGGAAGAGCAAATAATCAGAGCAATTTACAACAAATATTGAGAAGATATGGAGGATTTGGACTATTATTCTTTTTAAGCCCTGCTTTTGTTAAAGGCGTAAACACCTGCTATAACTCCTGCAGTTCCTGCAAGGATTCCGCCTAACAAAGCCGCTGAGGTTCTGGCTTTTGGTATATATTTTTTAATTACAGAATAATCGTTATTTAAATTTTTGTCTTTTGTAAGTGTTGCAAGTTTTTCATACATTAGATTTGCCCTGTCTGACATTGCACGGCGCACTTTTTCCCATTGAGCGCTAATTTTACGTCCTTTATCCGGGAGCTTTAATACTGCACCCTCGCGAGCCGAACGAAATGACATTCTAGCTTCTCGGTATTGTTTTGTTGATTGTTCCATTGCAATTTGAGCCTTAGCAAAATCTTGTGCTGCTGCTTTTAATTCAAGATTATATTTCATATCCTTTGGATTTTTCGTTACATTTTCCTGTGCAATCTGCAACTTCTTTCTTAATTCCCTGTATTTCGTACTTTGAATTGCATCAAGATATGCTTCCTTTCTTATCTGAACTTCTTTTATAAATTTATCGTCAACATTAACTTTTTTAACCATTTCATTCCAAAGCTTTGCGTTTGGTTTCACCTCTTCTCTTAAAATTTCGTCACCGGAATCCATGTAAACTTTTGCGGCTTTATTTAGATTGACAACAGAGGCTTTCTCTTCAACAGTTGCATGTTTCATTTTTTCATCAGAAAAATTCCTTGCGAAAGAGGAATCATCTTGCATTAACAAACGTTCAAGCGAATATTTGTGCGGGGCAAAAACATACCCTGCTCCAATGCCTAAGACTGCAGAACCAGCACCGGCAGCTGCCGGAGATATAGTTACAGAATCCGTACCCATACCGACACTCCTTTACCTCGTTATATTTATAAACACAGAAAAAAGACTTCTGCTACATTATTACTCATAATAGAAATTTTTGTGGGTTTTCATGGTAAAAATTTACAACTTGTAACAATTGTGAAACCTTAATAAATTGTGCTATATTAAAGTTAATGAAAGGAATTTTATGGATCCGCTGGTAAGCATAATTACGCCGACATACAACATAGTGGAAAATGACCACGCAGACGAATTTAATCTGCTTGTCTCACTTCTTGAACTTCAAACATATCCTAAAATAGAACACATTGTAATCGACGGGGCTTCTAATGACGAAACCATTGAACTTTTGAAGGATTACAAAAACAAAGGTTATTTAAACTTTTTCACTGAAAAAGATACCGGGAAATTTCATGCACTGAACAAAGGCGTTATGCGTGCAAAAGGCAAGTACATTGCCTTTGTAAGCTGTGATGACTTTTACCATGATATTACGGCAATTTATGATGCGGTAAATGTTCTTGAAGCAGAAAATGCTGATTTTCTTTTTTCGCCGGCTTACTGCAGGCATCCTGAAAATTACACCTTCCTTTTTATGCCGGCAATGTATAATGCATTTCAGGTTATGCCATGCGCGCGGCAGGGAATGGTTTTCAAACGCTCAATGATTGAAGAAGAAAAATATTTTGATGAAAAATTTAAACTTATGTCAGATTTAGATTTTATAATCAGAATTTTATTAAAAAAACGCCGCGGAGTTTTCTTTGATACAAACTTTACAACCTATAAATTAGGCGAAAAGACTTACAACAACGAAGAACAGTGCATAAATGAAACCAAATTGATATATCATAAAAACTTCAGAAATTTATACCCGCTTAATGATGAAATTCTTGATGCAATGGCGAGATTTTCAGAATTTCCGCAAGGACTTTTGGAGAAACTTTCGACCTGTTTTGCGCAAGAGGATAAAGAGCTGTTTTTCGAACGCTGCGAACAAATGCATCAGTTACGGCTTGACCATTACCGCAATGCTCAGGGATAGCAGCGGTTTTGTTAAAAGTTTTTTAAATATTTGCAATAACAATTAACTGTAATATAATTTATATAAGAATACTAAGGACATAAGGGAATAAGAATGAGTCAACAAAGAATAGCCGTTATAGGATTTGGAATGTGGGGCAGAAACATTGTCCGCAATTTTTATAATTTAAACGTACTTGACACAGTTTGTGATATTGATGAAGAAAACAGAAAAAAAATTCTTGAGATGTATCCTGGGGTCAAAGTTACCGATAATTTAAACGAAATTATAAACAATAAAGAGATTACAGGAGTTGCTGTTGTAACCCCGAGCCACACTCACTACAAAATAGTAAAAGCTATGCTTGAAGCAGGAAAAAATGTGTATGTAGAAAAACCGATTTCCACAGTCGCTCAGGAAGCAAGAGATTTATCGCAGCTTGCACATGAAAAAGGGCTTGTTCTTATGGTTGGACATCTTCTGCTGTATCATCCTGCAGTAAACCGTTTGAAAATGCTGGTTGAAGAAGGAGCATTAGGCGAAATTGTTTATGCTCAAAGCGACAGATTGAATGTTAATTTTCACAAAAATGACAGAAGTGTCATGTGGGATTTAGCGCCGCATGATGTTTCAATGATTAGCTATGTCACAGGCAAAATGCCGGTTCGTGTAATTTCTGCAATCGGTTGTTCTTCTGACAGAAATGATATTATGGATATAACCCATATCGGAATACAGTTTGAAGACGGGGTTATCGGACACATTTCAGACAGCTGGATTACTCCGAAAAAACACGTAACACTGCTTGTCAGAGGTACAAAAGCCACTGCAATTTTGGATGACACAGTTGCGGAAAATAAATTAACCGTTTATGATAACTTTGTTCAAAGTAATTCTCAAAACATTACAACACCTGATGTTTTGGAAATTGAACCGTTAAAATTGGAGTGCCAGCATTTTGTAAGCTGCTGTGAAACAGGTAAAAAAGCCCGCTCTGACGGTGACAACGGTTTTATGGTAACGCAGATACTTGAAGAAGCTGAAAAAATAATGCTTGGTGAAAGAGTAAAAAAACTTGACGAATTAAACTTTGCACTCTCAAGAATGAAAAAGTAAAAGAGGATTTTTAAGGGATATGGATATTAAAAATAACACAGCAAACATCGTGTCAATAAGCAGAGTGTTTATTGCATTTATTGCAATCGGCTTGCTTTTTATTGAAACAAAAGCAGCGTACCTTTGGTCAACAGCCTTAACAATAATAGCATTTGCCATGGACGGCGTTGACGGATACATTGCAAGAAAATATAACCAGTCGTCCGAATTAGGTTCAGTTCTTGATATTATGGGCGACAGAATTGTAGAAGCTTCATATTGGATTGCTTTTGCAGTAATGGGATGGTTGAACATTTTATTTCCGATTATCTGTGTTACAAGAGCCTTTACAACAGACAGCATCAGAAGCGTCGCTCTTTCAAAAGGAATGACAGCCTTCGGGGATAAATCAATGCAATCGACAGCCTGGGGAAAATTCATCTGCTCATCTAAATTTATGAGAATCAGCTATGCAGTTGCAAAAGTTCTGGCATTTATATTGTTAATCTTTGTTAACACACCTGATTGCGAATTTTGTACAAAATTCTACATGCCGGAAATTGCAGTTATCTTAGCTTGGGCAGCAATTATATTCTGTGTAGTAAGAGCAATTCCGGTTGTTGCTGAAAGCGGAAAGCTTTTTGATAAGTAAAATTTTCAACAGAATAAAAAGACCGGTAAACAGCCGGTCTTTTGCGTTATTTAGAACACTTAGTTTTACTCCAAGACAAATCGTTACAGTGGAGATAGTCCATATTTTCATTAGTCAGCACCCAGGAAGTACAGGCGAGGCCAGTTTGTATTGATTTATCTCTGCATTGAGCTTGAAACGCATGGGTAGTATTGTCTTGACTGCCATAAGGCACAATTCCGTATTTAGTAAACCAAAAGTTGAAATAATCAACTCCAACAGTGTTTGGGCGTTTAAAACCATTTATATCAACGCCAATAATACCGCAAGTATTTGCTAAAAGCTTAGATGAACCATTATTTATAGTGCAATCAGGGCTGCTAGCCGAAAAACGCATAAGCGTTCCATCTACAAGCACTATTTTATAAAAAGTTTGATATTCGTTAACATTAATCCAATCCTTGCCGTTTAGATATTTATAATTAATATCAGGCCAGCAGCCAGTGCCTGTTTTGCAATTATTCACCACTTTAAACTCCTTTGTTAAAATTTCACCAAGTCTTACACTACCGTCTGCATCATTGGATAAACCCCAGCTATCAGGCGTTCCATTTTTAACTACAGCTATCTCAAAAGCTTGCTGTAGAAGAGAGTAAGTTTTTTTTAGTGCTGTAATTCTTTCACGTTCAACATACTTTCCCATAAGGACAGGAAGCGTCATTGCTGCAACAATCCCGATAATACCGAGAGTAATGAGCACTTCGGCGAGTGTAAAAGCAACTTTCAAATTTTTAGTGTTCATAAAATTCCTCCATTTATTCACTTTTAATATAACTCCAAAAATCCATGTCAGACAAGCATTTTATTACATTTTTGTAATATTAATCTTACAGAAAAATCTATATTACATGAAACAATAATTTTATGGGTATAAGAAAACTCAGAAATGATATAGGCAGAAAGGTTAAAGAATTAAGACAGGAAAGAGAATTATCGCAGGAAAAACTTGCCGAATATGTTAACATGTCTCGTGAACATATTTCATGCATTGAAAGAGGGAAAAATCTTCCTACTGTCGAAACCCTTTATCATCTTGCAAACTATTTTGAGATTGATATAAAAGATTTTTTCTAATATTGACTTTAACATGTGCAAAGGTATAATTTTTTTATGACTAAATTAAATATAGTTTTGTATGAACCTGAAATTCCGCAAAATACTGGTAATATTGCTAGACTTTGTGCCTGTACTGGAGCATCATTGTATCTTGTGGGCAAACTCGGATTTTCGCTTTCAAGCAAATATACCAAACGTGCCGGATTAGACTACTGGGACAGCGTTGATTTACACAAAGTTGACTCAATGGAGGAATTGTTTGACGCGAACAAAGACGCTACATTCTATTATCTGACAACAAAAACAAATCGAAAATACACTGATATAAAATTCAAAGATGGTGATTTTATTGTTTTTGGGCCAGAAACAAGAGGGCTTCCTGAAATTTACGTAAAAGATGAACATGCCCTTACAATTCCAATGAAAGAAGGCCAAAGAAGTTTAAATCTTTCAAATTCGGTTGCAATTGTAGTTTACGAGGTAATAAGACAAAATGGACTATGAACTTCCATTAAGAAATGAGAATTCTAACAAAGGAACTTTTGGAAGAGTATTGAATATTTCAGGCTCTGACTACATGCCGGGAGCAGCATACTTATCAAGTGTTTCTGCCCTCACTGCCGGCTGCGGATATGTATTTTTAGCGTCAGAAGAGCGTGTTATAAATGCTGTTGCAGCTCAAACGCAAAATATAGTTTTTGCGCCTCTTACCGATATTGAAAATTTATTAAAGTCTTCTACGGTTCTTCTTATAGGATGCGGAATTTCCACAAGCAAAAAAGCAGAAAATATTTTTAAAGATACAATTAAAGCCTGCAATATTCCAACAGTAATAGACGCTGACGGCTTAAATATTCTATCCGAATGGGAAAACCCAAAGCTTCCCGAAAATTTAATTCTTACACCGCATGTCAAAGAAGCCTCAAGACTTTTAGAAATTGATGTGGAAAGAATTATTTCAAACATGGAATTTTTTGCAAAAGAGATTTCTCAAAAATATAATTGCACAACTGTTTTAAAATCAAGCGAAACAGTTGTTTGTGGCAAAGATTTACAGATATACAAAAACACAATGCGAAACAGCGCGCTTGCAAAAGCCGGAAGCGGAGATGTTTTGTCTGGAATTATTGCAGGACTCTTAGCGCAAGGTCTTGATGAGTTTAATGCGGCAAAAACCGGTGTTTATGTTCACAGTCTGGCCGGAGAATATGCAAAAAATGACCTGACTGAATTTGCAGTTCTTGCAAATGATCAAATCAGGTACATTTCTTGCGCTTTTAAAAAATTATTAAATTAACATACAAAGTTAATACTGTTTTCCGGGATAATTTTTTCATCAGTTTTTGCAGCTGGAGCCGCAATTGGCCGTTTTGAATTACGCATTGAGGCAACTCTTCCAATAAAAGTATCTTTATCTTCGAAAATTACAGCATCTCTGCTAAGTCTTTCAGCTCTTTTAGCATTTACAGTTCCTGCTAAATTTGAAGAAGCTGAAACATATAATTCTTCAGCCTTTTGTAAAGCTTTGTTTGCTACCTTTGATTTTGCGCCGCTAAATGACACATTTTGGATTCCTTGAATCATCTTTTTCTCCTTTAAATTGTTTTTGGGGTAATAAATTTAGTTTGATATTATATTTATAACCCGAAAAAATAATAATTGCTACACATTGCAACTTTGTTTACAAATATTAATGTAACACTAAAAGGTAATTTAACAATTAGCCGATTTACCTAATATTGTACGACGGCGTGCACCTGTGCATTCCGGGAGATTGTTAGGAATATTGTAGTAAGCGCAATATCCAAGAAGCGCAAAAGCCATTACTTCTTTAAAATTATTTGAAATACCATATGCTTCATGAGTTTTTAAATCAATATGTTTTGGAAGATAATGCCTTAAATATTTCATTAAGGTTGGGTTATAAGCTCCTCCACCGCCGACAACCACTTCATTAATATCAACGTTATTATATACAAATCTTTCATATGCCTGAGTAATTGATTTTGCAGTTAAAGCTGTTAAGGTTGCAATTATATCTTTGGGTTCATGCGGTGCAAAGCGAAGTGCGTTCTCTACATATTCCGTGGTAAAGTATTCTCTTCCGGTTGTTTTTGGAGGATTTTTGAAATAATATTCATCCTGCAAAAGACATTCAAGCCAGCTTTCTGAAATCATCCCCGAGTTTGCAATTTCTCCGTCAATATCGTAAGGTTTAGCAAAGAATTTTTTAACACAATAGTCAATCATCATATTTCCAGGGCCTGTATCAAAGCCAAAAGTGGCATGCTCTCTTGAGACGACTGTGACATTTGAAATTCCGCCTATATTTTGTATACAAAAATTTTTCTTTAAAGGTTTAAACCATTTTTCGTCAGCAAAACACACCAGAGGAGCACCTTCGCCGCCGCATGCAATATCAGCCTCTCGGAAATTCGAAATTGTCATGCAGCCTGTTTGTTCTGCTATTACGGAACTTTCACCAATTTGCAACGTACTTTTTAAAGAAACCCCATCTAATTTTTCATCAAACGGAAAATGATAAATTGTCTGGCCATGACTTGATATAAAATCAGGTTTTCCATGCTCGGAAATTATAAGATTTGCTGCATCAGCAAAGCATTTTCCAACGGCAAAATTCATCTGACATACATCTTTTACTGAAGCTTCACCGTTAAAAAGCTGAAAAAGTTTTGCCTGAACATGTTCCGGATATTTATAGTTAATTCCATGTATCAACTTACAGCTTAAGTCAGGATTAACAACACAAAGTCCGGCATCTATACTATCACATGATGTTCCGGACATTAATGCTATAATTTTTTTTGTTTTTAACTCCTGCATACAATAAATATTTTACAGGCATGCTTTTTTTCAAGCAAGTTTACAAAAATACTGTTACAATAAAACAGTGACAACTATTGACCCCAAATTTCCTCTAAAACTTTTTTACAAACCCATAAATTTAAATAAAAAAATATCCCTAATCTTTTTACTGCCAACACCTCGTTAAACTTTTTTGCCATCACCTCTTTTTCTTTTACTATCCTTTACCTGCCGCTCCCATGCCTTAAACTTTAAAGCATCCTCCTGCACCATTCCAGTAGCTGTAATTATTATTTTTGATAATTGCCGGATTTCCCGATCACTCTTATAATGTAACTTTAAGTTAAAAGTTTGACAAGCAAAAAAAAATTAATTAAATTTTACAATTGACCATGCCCCTAGATTTTATGCGAAAAAATTCAAGTTCTTAAATCTTAATGAAGAAATCTTAATGAAAAAACGTAAATTTTGTGCATTTTTTAGATTGACAAAATAAAATTAGATGAAAGCTTTTTTTATAGTATAATTGTAGTATAGAATTATAAACAATTGTTTGTGTAAATTAACATATTATCAGATTAAGAATTTCGGGAACATTAAATGAAAGAATTTATAAAAAATAATAAAATTACATACAACTTAATGTCATTTACGGCATTTAAAACACTCTTAATATTTTCACTGCTTCTTGAAGCACCTCGCTCATATCAGGAAATAATTGACTATTTTGACACGCATGACTTTATCAATGAAAAAATCTCAGTTGATACAATAAGAGTTTACATAAATTCCTTAAGACGTGCGGGCTGCGTGATTTCAAAAACAAAAAGAGCAGATGGGTCAAAATTCATTCTGGTTTCACACCCTTTTGAACTTACAATTACACCTGAGCAAATCAAGCCTATAGCAAAAGTTTATAAAACAATAGCAAAGACTATTGAAGTTTCAGAATTAATCATGCTTGAAAAATTCTTAAGGAAAATAGCTTCGAACATAAAAAATGAGGATTTTGAAAACGCTTTAAATAAAACTTCATTACTGTCTGGCATTGAAATAGAACTTTTAGAAAAGCTTTTAGAATGCTGCAATGATAAAAAACAAATTATTTTAAAATACAACTCACCTCGTTCCGGGCAGACGAATTTGGAAATAATATGCGAAAAAATGGGATTTGAAAATGGCAAATTATATCTATATGGAACGAGCCTTGATTTTAGCCAGTCAAGCTACCTGCTTGCCGCAAGAATTATTGGAATAGAGCAAATTAAACCTGGAAAATCTGACAAAGTTGACATTGAAGAACTAAAAATAAAATTTAAAGTTAGGGCCGATTATCGAGAACTGCAACTGAAAGATAACGAAAAATTACTTGAAATTTCGAATAATAATACACTTATAGAAGCAGTTTCTTCAAATAAATTCGCATTAAAACAAAGAATCCTGTCTTTCGGAAGCGCCTGCACAGTTCTGGAGCCAGAGGATTTTAAACAGGAAATTATTACCACACTAAAAAGAATGAGGGCTGAATACTAATATGAAAAAAATAAGTGAAAAATATAATGAAGCCTGTATAAAAGTTTTTGATATGCTGAAATTGTTATCAAAAGGAACAGCTTATTACAGCGATATAATAGAACTTTTTAATCCTGATGAAAATAATCCTACAGCCGGTGCGCATGTTATTTTGAATAAATATTTAAACACACTGAAAATTTTTGGAATTAACATCTACAAATCAAAAAATATTTATCATTTACAAAATTCTTTTTATTCGCTGAATTTAGACAAAAATGACATCAAAATGTTACAACTTTTAAAAACATCTGGTCTAATTCTTTCAAATACAAAGCAGAAAGAACAGTTTGACAATTTTGTACATGATGTTGAAATACGTCTTACCAGCACGTCAAGAGAGCTTTTAAATAGCACAAACGATTCAGACAATCTTCGCAGAAGCGAATATTTCACAAAATACAGGGATTTAATCTCAAAATGTGAAGGTTATTGCAATGATAACTCAAAGCTTGAAATAAGTTTTTATGCAGATTCAAAAGAATATAAACTTATCTGCACGCCAAAAGACATCACTTTTATTAACCAAAACATATATTTGTCAGTTTTTAACCATTTAAGCAGGCAAATTTTTGATATTCCAATTGATAAAATTACTGCAATAAAACAAATGCCTGTTGTTTCTGCAACCCGCGAAGCGCCAATGACGGTTGTCTACAAAATCAGAAATAATCTAGCCAAAGCATACAGACTCAGAGAATGGGAATCAACAGACGGCAAAATAGACGATGAAGGCTGGCTCACAATTGTTAATAACAACGAAAATTTTGATGTCTTAATAAAACGATTAATGCGTTACGACGTATGCTGTCAGGTGGTTTCGCCTAAAAACTTCCGAGAACGCATGCTCTCAACAATAGACGAAACCTTGGCTAATTACGAATAATAAAAATTTACAATAAGTGTTATTCAAATTTATTGTGTGCTAGCATGATTATATGAACACACAACCATACGTACCATTACATCTGCACACGGAATACTCGCTTCTTGACGGGGCAATCAGGATAAAGGAACTGATTGACTTTGCAAAAGAAGCTGGCATGCCTGCTGTAGCGATTACTGACCACGGCGTTATGTACGGAGATATGGAGCTATATACAACAGCAAAAGAAAATGGTATTAAACCAATTTTAGGCTGTGAATTTTACGTTCATGATGGCGATATTGAAGAAAAAAACAAGCTTCACAATCCTTGCTACCACCTTGTTTTACTTGCCAAAAATAAAGCAGGATATCAAAACCTTTTAAAATTAACTTCAACCGCATGGTGTAAAGGACGTTATGTTCATCCGCGCATTAATTTTGAACTCTTAAAAGAACATTCAGAAGGATTAATTTGCCTCTCAGCCTGCCTTGGCGGCGAAGTTCTTCAAATGCTTTTGAAAGGCGATTACAACGCAGCAAAAGCATGCGCGCAGCAATATAAAGATTTATTCGGAGAGGATTATTATATTGAGCTTCAAGATCACGGAATTGACGAACAAAAACGAACAAATCCGGAGCTTATAAGACTTGCAAAAGAACTTGATATTAAAATGGTTATCACAAATGACTCGCATTACCTAAGAAAAGAAGATGCTGATATGCATGACACACTTCTTTGCATGCAGACAAACAGCGACAAAGATGACCCAAACAGATTCCACTTCCCCGGCAATGAGTTTTATGTAAAAACCCCTGAGCAATTGCGTGATGCTTTCAAATGGATGGATTCCGAAACATTCAACGAGTGCATCAAAAACACAGTTGAAATTGCAGACAAATGCCATTTGATTATTGAACTCGGAAAAAGCCCGCTTCCGGATTACAAAGTTCCGCAGGGTTTTACAATTGAATCATATCTTGAGCATTTAGTTTATGAAGGTTTGAAAAAGCGTTACGGTGAAGTTTCAAAAGACCTTAAAGAACGCACAGATTATGAACTCAGCGTAATTAATCAGATGGGATTTGCAGCATACTTTTTGATTACGTGGGATTTCATTCACTATGCCAAAACGCATGGTATTCCGGTCGGGCCTGGAAGAGGTTCAGCCGCAGGTTCGGTTGTTGCTTATGCACTTGAAATTACAGACCTCGACCCGATTAAGCACAAACTGTTGTTCGAAAGATTTTTGAACCCCGAACGTTTCACCATGCCCGATGTCGATATTGACTTTTGCATTGAACGCCGCGGCGAAGTTATTGATTATGTTACGCAAAAATACGGTGAAGATAAGGTTTGTCAAATTATCACCTTCGGAACTTACGCGGCAAAAGCTGCATTGAAAGGCATCTGTCGAATTCTGAAAGTTCCATTTTCCGAAAGCAACAAACTTGCAGGGCTGATTGAGCCGGCAATTGAAATTGCACAGGCAACAAACCCGAAAGCAAAAACATTAAAAGACGCAATGCAATACGACGGGTCTGAACTTAAAGCGCTTTATGATAAAGACGAGCAGCTTCCAGCAGGCGACCCGATGGAGGGAAAAACAGTCGGCGTTAAGAAGATTGTTGACCTTGCAATTGGCATTGAAGGCATTAAAAACAACACAGGCACACACGCAGCAGGTGTAATTATTTCGCGGGTTCCTCTGGATGAGATAATTCCTGTTCAGCCTTCAAAAGACGGAATTGTTCAAACAGGTTATCCGCCGCATGACGTTACTGAGGTTTTAAGCCTTTTGAAAATGGACTTTTTGGGGCTTCGAAACCTCACCACGATTTACAAAACCGTTGACCTAATCAAAGAACAACAGGGAATTGAAGTTGATATTAACAATATTCCTCTTGATGACAAACCGGTTTACGACATGCTTATGACCGGTGATACAGACGGCGTTTTCCAGCTTGAATCACAGGGAATGAAAAACCTTGTAAAAAGATTAAAACCGGACGTTTTTGAAGATTTAGGCGCGTTAGTTGCGCTTTTCAGACCGGGGCCGCTGGATTCCGGCATGGTTACGGACTTTGTTGAAAGAAAACACGGACGCCAGGCTATTTCATATGCTCACCCGCTTCTTGAACCGGTTTTGAAAGACACTTACGGAACAATTGTTTATCAAGAGCAGATTATGCAGGTATTCCAGGTACTTGCAGATTATACACTCGGTCAAGCGGACATGGTTCGCCGTATGATGGGTAAGAAAAAAGTCGATGAAATGGAAAAACAAAAAGGCAAATTCATCGAACGCTCAGCTCAGCATGGCATGTCTTCAAAAGATGCAGAAGCCTTGTTTAACCAAATTCTAGCCTTCGCTTCATACTGCTTTAACCGGTCGCATTCAGCCGCATACGCGTTTGTTGCGTATCAAACCGCATATTTAAAATGCCATTATCCAGTTGAATATCTTTCAGCACTACTTTCAAGCGTTTCGAGCGACCAGGAGAAAACCCAGCTTTACATAGAAGAAGCTCTTAAAAAAGGCATAAAAGTTCTTCCGCCTGACATTAATCATTCAATGGCAACCTTTACGCCTGACCAGGGAAACATTCGTTTCGGTCTTGCTTCAATCAAGCAGGTTGGCGAAGCCGTGATTGAAGAAATTATAAAAGAACGCAAAGAAAACGGGCCTTTTAAATCAATTTATGACTATTGCAAACGTCTTGATTCAAAATGCTCAAACAAGAAAACCCTTGAAGGTTTGATTAAGGCGGGCGCATTTGCAAACATAGAAAAAAGCCGCAAACAGCTTATGGAGAACATAGATTACATAACGGCAACCGCCTCCAAGGAAGCTAAAGCTAAAGAAAGCGGCCAAGGCAGTTTGTTTGATTTATTGGGCGATTCAGCAGAAATCGAAGAAGCAAAATTCAAACTCGCCGGAAGCGATGAGGAGTATGACCAGCGTCAAATTCAGCTTTTCGAAAAAGAATTTCTCGGATTTTACGTAACAAGCCATCCGCTTTCGACAATCAGAGACAAATTGCCATTTTTGATGACGCATAAAATTTCAGAAATTCCGGAATTACCAAACGACAAAGTTGTTACAATATGCGGACTGATTACAACTGCAAGACAGATTCCGACCAAGAAAGATCCGACAAAGTTCATAAGATTTGTAACAATAGAAGATTTGTCGGGTAAAATTGATGTAATATGTTTTAACAGACAAATTCAGGAATACGGTTCGTTCCTTGATGTTGAGCAGCGCACAATAATTTCAGGAAAAGTTAGCCGCAGGGGCGACGACGAACCGCCGGTACTTATAGTTGATTCCGTAAAACCAGTTGATAATTCGAATATTTTCACAATTGAAATTAAAGACGATTTCAAATTTGAAGAACTTGTGTATATGAAAAATCTTTTATGCGAGCATGCTGGTTCTGACCCGTTAATGATAAAGTTAAAAGATGACAGCGGAGATGTAAAAATTCTTACGGCCTCAATGTTTTGGGTGAATTCATCAAACACTCTTGTCAGCATGTTGAAGAATAAATTCAATGATCGTATAAATATAAACGTTCGATCTCTTGATGCACAAGAAGAACCAGCTGAGGTAGCTTAAATTGGACAATATTTCATTTTCTGGGAAAATTAAATTTGTAAATCCGGAATCATACAAAAATTTTATCAGTTACAGAAACGAAATAAATAATTTAAAGCACAATTGCGGTAACAAAAAATTTACACACTTAATACAACATGATAAAAATTTTTTTGTAATTACAACAAAATATTCGCATGCCCTAAAAAGGGATTTCGTGGGGGAAACAGTACATCATATATACTTCCATCTCCTACCCCAGAATTAATTAAGAGGCTTATAAAAGAACATATTCTATATATTAAGAATTGGAAATCAGAAATAGATCAAGCCCCAGCTCTTAGTATAAAGAAATTGTAAACAACAAAAAAGAGAGATTTTGGAATAAATTTTTAAAAATATTCAAAAATAAATAAAAAATACTTGCAAAAAAAAATTTAGCATGTATGATTAATAAGTACCCAATGCGGGGGTAATTCAGTGGTAGAATGCCTCCTTGCCAAGGAGGATGTCGCGAGTTCGAGCCTCGTCTCCCGCTAATTAAAAAGACTCACCAAAAGGTGGGTCTTTTTAATTTATTGAGATAGTAGGTTAAACGATCTTTTTTGCGAGCTGCGCAAGCGAGCTAAGGCTGGAGCGCTTTTGTTTGGAGGCGGTAAAGCCGCTGAAAACGCAAAATGAAAAAGAAGAATGTCATCCTATGACATACTGATTCGGTTGTTTGGAGTTCAATGTAATCTTGAGAATGGTTTGGAAAGGCGTACTTGAACTGAAAAAGGAAGCGAAGCGGCAGACAAACATAATGACGGCTCACTAAAATATGCATACATCTCAAAAAAGGAGCGAAGGCTCTTTATCACAAGACGATTTTTGGAAGGGATTTTTCACCACAACGCAAAGAAGGCTGACTACCTCAAAAGACCAGATTCAGAATGACATGATAAAAAGAAAAAGGCGCCTCAAATATGATAACGGGCGCCTATATTGAGCAAAAAGTATTTTTGTTAAGTAAGCGTTACTTCAATTCATAAGAGAAACTATTGCAATAGCATGAAAAGTGTGCTGTATTTCTAAAACGATAACTGCTTCCATCATATGTACCAGGAGGTACAGTACCTGGATTTAAGGTATATTGACTTTTACAGCCATTATCGCCTGTTCCATATACTATTAGGCTACGTTTAAATGAATTAACAACTACTCCTGACACATAATATTCAACCCAGACGGCTTGTGAACCCTCTGCTGTTTCTAATAAATCTGAACGTATTATTGCCCAATCCCGATAATTGTCAGTTGGGGCTTCAGGCTCATCATTTATTATCTGAATTCTGTTTTCATATGATTTGTCTGAAACCGAACTACCGGTTACAGGATCTGCACCTCCAGGAAGTGTTACCGTTTGTGGATCAATTGTTGTTGTTGTGTTTCCTTTTAAAATTGTATAAGAGTAACTTCCACCTCCTGAAAGGTTTATTGTTATTGTTATATTTTGTGGTGCTGGTGTTGACAATTTGAATGTTGTTATAACAATCCAATTATTATTTTGGGAAGCTCCGCCATTTTTCATATGTACAGTTCCGTTTACATATTTTTCTGTGGTATCTTCTTCAGGATAGGCTATTAATCGATAGTCTTTGTCTGCGGTAAATGACACAAATCGATTGCTTGCAATAGAAAGCTCTGTTTTATATCCTGATGCCACATCAACTTTTTCAACACGTTTTGTTTTGTCGTTTACGGCAGCTGAAAAAGTATCGCCTTTAATTACTTTTGCTGATGAACCAAGTGAATAAGCAGAGTAACCAGCCGGAGAAGTTCCATCAAAATATATAGTAACTCTTTCTTTTTCACCAGTGGCCTTATCTATAGTAAAATTAGCATTATTTATGCAACTTTCCGGGGAAGCGCTGCCTAATGACGCAGTTATATTTTTCATTTCTTTCGGATGACTTGCTCCGTTTAATGGATAAAAATAAAAGTCTATTGGGCCAGTTGTATTTGCAGGAATATAAACATCAGAAGCCCAACTAATACCATCTGTATTTGCATTTACTTTTACAGTAGCATTTACAGGTAATGCTTGAGACAGCGTCAGAGAACCCATTAGATACCAGGAAGTATCTGAAGTATCAGTATGCTGCTTTGGCATAACTTTAATATTTGCAGTTGCAGGTGATGGACAAACATCTCCAGCCTTTTCAAAATATATATTAACTATTTTTTGTCCTGCCATATTGAGGATTTCGCGAGGTTCAACTCTTGCAATAACAGGGATCCCCTCACGACTGGTTGCATTTGAAGGTGTAAAAAAGTAATCTTCACCGCAAGGAACTCCATAAGTTGTAACGCCATAAAATCCTCTGTATTCATATACAGTATCAACACCGCCTGTTACGTGTACATCGACCAGGGGTGTAACATCGGCCAAATCATCAGATTTATGCACTTTGTACTCTATTTTACACGCAGAACCAGGATCTGCAACTGTCGATATGCAAGCTATTTTATCAGGGTAATCTTTATAATGAACACAACGCTCTTGTGAACGTGTAAGAGAAACATCAAAATAAACTCCGGATTTACTGCCTGTATAGCTTCCTCCTGGGGAAAAATAATTCATTTGTCCTGAGACAAAAGGTCCATTCCAAAATGGAGCACTTCCCTCCTTTGCAGTCCAAGGTACTTCTTCGGCATCCACACCTTTTTCATCATGACCTGAAACTTTTATTTCAAATACTCCGAATCTTCCTGTGCCTCCGCCGCCTATATCATCAATTATTGTGCAAACACTTCCGCTACATTCTGCAACTACTGGCTGCATATTTGGCGGGGCACCTAAACCAACAAAATTAAATTCTATAGCAAGATTATTGTCCATTGTCCCGCGGCAATCAATTTCATAAGTTTCATCTTTATCACTTACGAGAAGATTAACGCTGGAAGGTTCTGCTGAATCTTGAAAGAAAAATCCTTCTTTAGGTGATACAGTAAGCTTGTAAGTGCCATTGGTATATTTGGTTGCTTCACCTTCTCTTTTGCAATTGGGTGGTGTAAGTTCATAAGGACAATTTTCAGTGTCACCTTTTATTATTATATTGTAACATGCTTCTCCGGGATCTATTTTATCGCAAGAGACAGTATCAGAGACGCTTTTGTCTACAAGAGTATACTTTTTGCTGGACCATTCGGGAGAATAGTTGGAGGGGTCTTTGCTACTTACACTTACGGTGTAGATACCTTTCGTTTTGCCACAGCCGGCACCGCTTACGGTACATTGATCACTTTCACCTGTTACGGTTATATCTATACATAAATCATCATCATCATCGTCGCCATCATCATCGTCGCCATCATCATCGTCGCCATCATCATCGTCGCCAGGGGGAGGGACTATTGTTTCCCCATCGGAGGTCGGGATATTGTTGTCGGGAGAACAACTTAGATTACAATCGGTCACATCGGAATCTT
>ENA-UOOA01000256-UOOA01000256.1-human-gut-metagenome-genome-assembly--contig:-P61old-NODE-256-length-115394-cov-10.597179_pt1 | contig 115394 bp, 111 predicted proteins | sample MGYA00242467_ERZ724014 | MGnify/ENA metagenome assembly ERZ724014 | reverse complement strand
CACAACTGCTCCGCAAATTGACGCAAATTTGCAATAGCTCCAGTTTTTACATGTAGCCAGCCTTTTTCATCTTCATAGACTTCTGATTTCATCGGTACAGGTACTCCTGATAGTTGCGTTGTTATAATTCCTCGAAATTTTTTCTTTGCTTTATAACAAGTTCCATTCACAAAGTACTCAACGATTGGGTACACTCTTCCATTTCCAGGAAACCCATATTGTTTAACAATACCGTCTGTCTTTTTTGTACACAATTTATTCTGTCTTTTTACAATGATATTGAAAATAACTCCTAGTAGAACTAATATTACACCAAGACCTCCAACTGTCATCAATTCTAACCATGCAATTTGTATTTCAGCCATAGTTTCATCACCTCAAGTTCCGATTTTTATATTTGATTATAAAATAGATGTCTGCTGTTTGCAATGTATATTTATAAGCTCATTTCCCATAAGTACACAATTCTGAAAAGAGAGAATTCTTTTGTATCATACAATATTTTTGTGCTTCTTTCGAGGCATGAAAAGATGCCGAAGCTGCCTTCGGCATCTTTTTTGGTATCCAGTATCGGTTATGTGCGTGATTTAGTGAAATCACCGGAGTTATACCCCATCAACACAAAGGGTAAAAGGGACGATCAGTCCTCCAGCTTGACACGAGCCTCGAGGTATTTTCTCCGCTCCTCGAAACCCGATCTGCCCAGAAGTGCAAACATATTCTTCTTATAATCCTCAACACCCGGCTGATTGAACGGATTTACGCCGAGCAGGTAGCCCGAAATGCCGCAGGCCTTCTCGAAAAAGTAGACCAGATAGCCGAAATGCCATGCATCCGTGCGGTCGATCTCGAGGATGATATTCGGTGTGCCGCCGTCCATGTGGGCGATCAGCGTGCCCTCGTACGCCTTCTGGTTGACGTACTGCACGGTCTGACCTGCCAGATAATTCAGGCCGTCGATGTCCTCTTCGGTATGCTCGATGGTAATCTCGGAGCGCGGCTCCTTGACCCACAGCACGGTCTCGAACATGATGCGCGAGCCGTCCTGAATGAACTGACCGATGGAATGAAGGTCGGTGGAGAAATTCGCTGAGGTGACGAACAGACCCTTATGGTCCTTGCCCTCGGACTCATCGAACAGCTGCTTGAGCCATTCGCCGAGCATGACGAGCGACGGCTCGTAGTTTACCATGATCTCCATGGTCTTGCCCTTGAACAGCAGCAGATTGCGCAGTGCAGCATAGCGCGCGCAGTCGTGCAAGGAGCCATGAGAATAGTCCTCGCGGGAGGCGGCAGCGCCTGCCATCACCGCGTCAATGTCCAGACCGGCTGCAGCCATCGGCAGCAGACCGACCGGCGTGAGCACCGAGAAACGGCCGCCGATGTTATCCGGTACGACAAAGGTCTCGTAGCCCTCGTCATCCGCCAGCTTTTTGAGCGCGCCGCGCTCCTTATCGGTCGTGGCGAAGATGCGCTCCTTGGCGCCCTCGCGGCCGTAGCGCTGCTCGCACAGCTTTTTCAGCTCGCGGAAGGCGATGGCAGGCTCGGTGGTCGTGCCCGACTTCGAGATGACGTTGATGCAGAAGTCGCGGTCACCGATCATCTTGATAATGTCGTTCAAGTAGGACGACGAAATGTTGTTGCCGGCAAAGTACACCTCCGGAATGCCCTCCGGGCGGGTCTGGTTGTAGAACTGACCGTTTACGAACTCGATGGCTGCCCGTGCCCCTAAATACGAGCCGCCGATGCCGATGACGATCAGCACATCGCAGGTCTGCTGAATCTTCTTTGCCGCCTGCTTGATGCGCGCAAACTCGTCCCGGTCGTAATCCACCGGCAGATTCAGCCAGCCAAGAAAATCGTTTCCGGCGCCGGTGCCGTTCACGAGCGTGTCCTGTGCTGCCGCAACCTGCGCGGTGTAGTCCGCAATCTCAGCCTCGGTCCGGACAAAGCGCCGGAGACCGGTCAGTTTCAGTTTAATTCCCATTACTGCATTTCCCCTTTTGTTATTTCCTCCAAGCCATTTGGCGGGATTTGCTCTCCCTCTTGTATCTAAGTATAGCATACTGGCGGGAAAAGGCAAGCGCTTTGTTCAAATCTTACAAAAACTTTATCTGCTCGACTGTTTGTGACAGGTAATTTTGCATTATGCAAACCGAACAAAGCCAACGAAAAAAGCCGACTCCCATAGTAGGGAATCGGCAAATATTGTTAGTAAATTGGAAAATTTACGCAGATATCGCGTACATTTCGTCGGATATCGTTCGCCTTGTTGTCGAAATCGGTTGCGGCCTGCCAGATGAACTCGGCAATGCGGAGCATCTCCGGCGCACCGAAGCCGCGGGTGGTGACAGCGGGCGTGCCGATGCGCATGCCCGAGGTGACGAACGGACTTTCCGGGTCGTTCGGGATGGCATTCTTGTTGGCGGTGATGTACACCTCGTCCAGACGGCGCTGCAGCTCCTTGCCGGTCACGCCGGTCTTTCGCAGGTCGATGAGCATCAGGTGGTTGTCCGTGCCGCCCGCCACAAGGTCGAAGCCCTGCTTCCGGAGTGCGTCCGCGAGCACGCGGGCATTGGTGACAACATTCTGCTGATATGCCTTGAACTCCGGCCTGAGTGCCTCACCGAAGCAGACCGCCTTTGCGGCGATGACATGCTCGAGCGGGCCGCCCTGTGTGCCGGGGAAGATGGCCTTGTCAAATTTCTTCGCCAGCTCCTCATCGTTCGTCAGGATAACGCCGCCGCGCGGACCGCGCAGCGTCTTGTGCGTCGTGGTGGTGACGACATCCGCGTAGGGGATCGGGCTCTGGTGCAGACCGGCAGCCACCAGACCGGCAATGTGCGCCATGTCAACGAACAGGTACGCGCCGACCTCGTGTGCGATTTCAGCGAATTTTTCAAAGTCGATGGCGCGCGGGTACGCGGACGCACCGGCGATGATCATCTTCGGCTGTTCCTTTTTTGCCAGCTCGCGGAGCGCATCATAATCAATGAGACCGTTCTCATCCACGCCGTAAGGTACGATGTTGTACAGCAGGCCGGACTGATTGACCGGCGAACCGTGGGTCAGGTGGCCGCCGTTGTCCAGGCTCATGCCGAGCACGGTATCACCCGGCTTGCACAGCGCCTGATAGACCGCCATGTTCGCCTGCGCGCCCGAGTGCGGCTGCACGTTCGCGTATTTCGCGCCGAACAGCTGGCACACGCGGTGGATGGCGAGGTTTTCCACCTCATCGACGCATTCGCAGCCGCCGTAGTAGCGCTTGCCGGGATAGCCTTCGGCGTACTTGTTGGTCAGCACGCTGCCCATTGCCGCCATAACAGCCTCGCTGACTATATTTTCCGAGGCGATCAACTCAATGTTGCGCGCCTGTCGTTTGTATTCCGCTTCGATCATACGTCCGAGTTCGGGGTCGAACGCTGTCACGAAGTCCATTGCTTGACGAACCATGATACAGCCTCCTGCCGGATAAGAATTTACTATTATAATTTAACCACATTTTTCGCATGGAATCTATTGACAAACATCTGATTTTTGCGTTACCGCTTTAGCAGTTTATAGTGAAATTGTTACATTGTGCACTTTTGTGCAAACAGTTGCCCTTTTTTCGACGATATGCTACAATTACCGTAGGAAAACTTGTGGAGAGAGGATAACAAAATGACTAAGAAAGAACGTGCCGCCGTCGTCACCGAGCTGCTGAAAACCGTCTATCCCGAGGCGGTCTGCGCCCTGCATTATACACACGATTATGAATTGCTGTTCGCCACCCGGCTTTCCGCGCAGTGCACGGACGCGCGCGTCAATATTGTGACAGAAAAATTATTCAAGCAGTTTCCGACCCTGCAGAGCTTCGCGGATGCGTCCGAGGAGGAGATTGCCGAGGCCATCAAGACCTGCGGCCTGTTCCGCACCAAAGCGCGCGACCTCAAGGCGTGTGCCATGATGCTGATTGCCAATTACGGCGGCAGGGTGCCGGATACTATGGAGGAGCTGCTCAAGCTGCCGGGCGTCGGCCGCAAGACCGCCAACCTCATCCTCGGGGATATTTTCGGCAAGCCGGCCATTGTGTGCGATACGCACTGCATCCGGCTGTCCAACCGGCTGGGCTTTGTCAAGAACGAGAAGGACCCGGTAAAGGTGGAGAACGCCCTGAGAAAGCTGCTCGACCCGGCGGAGTCGTCCGATTTCTGCCACCGGCTGGTGCTGTTCGGCCGCGAGCACTGCACCGCCCGCAGCCCGAAGTGCGAGGGCTGTCCGCTCGGTGCGGTGTGCCCGTCGTATCCCATTGCGAAATAACATAGAGGAAAAGTGGAATTTGCGAAAAAACACAGAAAATCCACTTGGCAAATTTTTATCGTAGGAATATACTGATTTCAGAAAAAGCAAAACCGCAGAACAAGAGTGAGTAAGAGCGAGACCGTGCTTCCAGAGAGCTTTCCGGTGGTGTGAGGAGAGCAGCAGAGGACGTTACTGAATGGACTTGTGAGGGCAGCCTCAAATCCGCAGGGAGAGTATGGCTGACGGGATTCCCGCCGTTATCATGGGAGCGTGTGTGTTTGCACACGACAGAGTGGACGTTTTTGTACGCCAATTTGGGTGGTACCGCAGAAGTAACAGGCTTTTGTCCCATGATACGTTTGTATCATAGGACAGAAGCCTTTTTTATTGTGTCTGTTCGGAACGAACAGACACTCGATACGAACCCAAGAAATAAAACACGGTTTATGATTACCGCCGATGTTTTGCTGTAAATGGAGGAAAACACAATGATTACCCCAAGCTGTGACGAGATTTTGAAGCTCGCGGAGGAATATACGACCATTCCGGTCTGCCGCGAGATCTACGCCGATATGACAACGCCGATTTCGCTGCTGCGCCGCCTGCAGACCCGTTCCGACCGCTTTTTCCTGCTGGAGAGCGTGGAGGGCGGCGAAAAATGGGCGCGCTACTCCTTCCTCGGCTACGACCCGATTCTGCGTGCGACCTGCAAAAACGGCACGGTAACGCTCGAGGGTGCGGTCAACAAGACGGTCAAGACCGACAAGCCGCTCACCGTGCTCCGCGAGGTGCTCAGCGAGTACCGCGCACCGCGGCTTGAGGGTCAGCCGCCGTTCACGGGCGGTTTCGTCGGCTACTTCGCGTATGCGATGCTCGGCTACGCGGAGCCGACGCTCAAAATCAAGCGCGGCGCATGGGACGATTTCGACCTGATGCTGTTCGACAAGGTCATCGCCTATGACCACCTCAAGCAGAAGATCGTGCTCGTGGTCAACATGAAGACCGACAGCGTGATGGAGAATTACGGCAAGGCGTGTGCGGCGCTCGAGGGTATGGCGGCGCTGATCAACGACCAGACCCCGCTTCCGCCGCTCAAGGCAACCGGCAGGCCGAGCTTCACCTGCAACGTCACCGAGGCGCAGTACGCCGGCATCGTGGAGAAAACCCGCGAGTACATCTTTGACGGCGATATCTTTCAGGCCGTGCAGTCGCGGCAGTTCTCCAGTCCGTATCAGGACAGCCTGCTTTCGGCGTACCGCGTGCTCCGCACCACCAACCCCTCGCCGTACATGGTGTTCCTCTCCATCGACGGAGACGAGATCATGTGTTCCTCTCCGGAAACGCTCGTGCGACTGGATAACGGCCGCCTGACCATCTTTCCGGTTGCGGGCTCGCGTCCGCGCGGCAAAACGCCGGAGGAGGATAAGGCGCTCGAGAACGAGCTGCTTGCCGATGAGAAGGAGCTTTCCGAGCACAATATGCTGGTCGATCTGGGCCGCAACGATCTCGGCAGAGTATCCAAGATCGGCACGGTGGAAGTCACCGATTACATGATGATACACCGGTATTCTAAAATCATGCACATCTGCTCGCAGGTCGAGGGCGACATTGATGAAAAGTACGACGCCTGCGACGCCATCGAAGCGGTGCTCCCGGCGGGTACCCTGTCCGGCGCACCCAAGATCCGCGCGTGCGAGATCATCGAGGAGCAGGAGAGCGAGCCGCGCAGCGTATACGGCGGCGCACTCGGCTATCTGGATTTCACCGGCAATATGGATACCTGCATCGCCATCCGCATGGCTGCCAAGAAGAACGGCATCGTGACCGTGCAGGCGGGCGGCGGCATCGTTGCGGATTCCGTGCCGTATAACGAGTATATGGAAAGCGCAAACAAGGCAAAGGCAGTTATGAACGCCATCGAGCGTGCATCGGAGGTAGACGGATAATGATTCTCCTGATCGACAATTACGATTCTTTTTCCTATAACCTGTTTCAGCAGGCGGCGGCCATCCAGCCGGATATGCGCGTTGTCCGCAATGACGCGCTCACCGTCAGCGAAATCGAGGGACTGAATCCCTCGCACATCATTCTTTCTCCGGGGCCCGGCTATCCGAAGGACGTGGGCATCTGCGAGGAAGTGGTAAGCAGGCTCGGCGGCAGCATCCCGATCCTTGGCGTGTGCCTCGGTCATCAGGCCATCTGCGAAGCGTTCGGCGGCAAAATTGAGCACGCGCAGCAGCTTATGCACGGCAAGCAGAGCATCGTCGAGGTGGATACCGACGAGCCGCTGTTCAAGGGTCTGGCAAAGAAAACGATGGCAGCGCGCTATCATTCTCTGGTCGCCGCACCGGACAGTCTGCCGGAGTGTTTGAAAGTCATCTCCCGCGATGAAAGAGGAGAGATCATGGCTGTGCGGCATAAGATCATGCCGATTTACGGTGTGCAGTTTCATCCGGAATCCATTCTTACACCGCAGGGAACAACCATTATGAAAAACTTTCTGTCTATGTAAAGTTTGACCAGAACCGTAGGGCGGGCTGCCCTACGGAGAAGATATCAATTAGTAATGATATAATAGATGTAATAGAAAGGTCGATATATAATGATTCAGCTTGCAATTCACGAAGCGATCAACGGTCGTGATTTGGACTACACCATCGCTCGTGCAACAATGGAGGAAATGATGGACGGCACCGCGACCGACATCGAAATGGCAACCCTGCTGACGGCGCTCCGCATGAAGGGCGAAACCATCACCGAGATTACCGCCTGCGCCGAGGTCATGCGCGAAAAGGGCGCGCACATTGAGCCGAAGGGCGCGGTCATGGACATTGTCGGCACCGGCGGTGACGAGGTCGGCTCGTTCAACATCTCCACGACCGCCGCATTCGTGGCGGCGGCAGGCGGTGTGCCGGTTGCAAAGCACGGCAACCGGTCGGTTTCGTCCCAGTCGGGCGCAGACGCGGTTCTGGTAGGCGAGTACCTCATGCGTGCCGCAGACAAGAAACAGGCGCTTGACGCACTCCGGGAGGCCGCAAAGTGAAGCTGAAATTCTGCGGACTGACCCGTAAAGCGGATATAGAGGCTGCGAACGAAGTAAAACCCGATTTCATCGGCTTTGTGTTCGCGGAGAGCCGCCGGCATGTATCGGATTTAGACGCGGCGCGGCTCAAGGAGCACCTCGCCCCGGAGATTAAGACGGTCGGCGTGTTCGTGAACGACGAACCGGAGCATATTGCCGCGCTCGTGCGCGATGAGGTTATCGACATTATCCAGCTGCACGGCGGCGAGAGCTTACATTATATAAACAGGCTGAGGAAGCTGACGAACGCGCCCATCGTCTACGCCGTCCGCGTGGAAACCCACCGCGACATTGAGCAGGCGGACACCCTGCCGGTGGATTATCTGCTGCTGGATACCTATGTAAAGCACGCCTACGGCGGCAGCGGCAAGACGTTCGACTGGTCGCTGATAGGCGAGGTAAACCACCCGTATTTTCTCGCGGGCGGGCTGAATGAAACCAACGTCCAAAGAGCCGCACAGACCGTCGCTTACGCGCTCGACCTGTCCAGCGGCATCGAAACGGACGGTGTAAAGGATATGGACAAGATGCGCCGCGTGTCGGCGCTCGTGAAAGGAGCAAACCAATGAGCAAGGGACGTTTTGGCGTACACGGCGGTCAGTACATGCCGGAAACGCTGATGAACGCGGTTATCGAGCTGGAGGAAGCCTACAACCACTATAAGAACGATCCGGCATTCAACGCAGAGCTGACCGAGCTGCTGAACAACTACGCAGGCCGTCCGTTGCGCCTGTACTTTGCGGAGCACATGACGAATGACCTCGGCGGTGCAAAGATCTACCTCAAACGCGAGGATCTCAACCACACGGGCGCCCATAAGATCAACAACGTGCTCGGTCAGGCGCTGCTGGCGAAAAAGATGGGCAAGACCCGTCTGATCGCAGAGACCGGCGCCGGTCAGCACGGTGTTGCGACCGCGACCGCCGCCGCTCTCATGGGTATGGAGTGCGTGCCGCACGTCAAGGCGTACGTCAAGAGCATGAAGGACGCGGTACGCTCCGCAAACTAAACAAAAATGAGGGGGAAACGGTTGTTTCTCCCTCGTTTCATATTGATTATGGTGTAATATTTTGCGTTGATTGTTCATGTTATCGTAGGGCGGGATGACCTCATCCCACCGTTTCCCAACTCGTTTGCACATTCGTAAATAAAAATGGAGAATGGTAAATCAAAAGGTTCATTCTCCATTCTCCATTTTCAATTAGTAATTGTCAGCCTTGAGTTCAAAGTAGGCTTTAGGATGTGCACAAACCGGGCAGACCTCCGGCGCCTGTCTGCCGACAACGATATGTCCGCAGTTGGAGCACTGCCATACGCAGTCGCCGTCGCGGGAAAAGACCAGCTTATCCTCGACATTCCTGAGCAGCCTGCGGTAGCGTTCCTCGTGCTCCTTTTCGATCGCGCCAACCATCTCAAACAGATCCGCGATGTGGTCGAAGCCCTCCTCACGCGCCTCTTTGGCGAAGGTAGCGTACATGTCGGTCCACTCGTAGTTTTCGCCCTCTGCGGCAGCCTTGAGGTTGGCTGCGGTGTCATCAATGCCGCCGTTGAGCAGCTTGAACCAGATTTTCGCGTGCTCCTTCTCGTTTGCAGCGGTCTCCTCGAAGATTTTCGCAATCTGCACATAGCCGTCCTTTTTCGCCTTGGAGGCAAAGAACGTGTACTTGTTGCGTGCCATGGATTCGCCTGCAAATGCGGTCTGCAGGTTTGCTTCGGTGCGGGTGCCCTTGAGTTCTGCCATAATAGTTATCCTTTCTCCGTTTTTCCTATTCTTCCTGTCTCTTTTGACGGTCAGACCGTTCTGACTGCTCTTTTAGTCTTTCCTGCAAGCGCTGCAAATACCCTCGAACAGAATTTCGTACCGATGCAGCTCCACGCCGGAGGAATCCTCCAGGCGGTCGATGAGATCGGTGACAGGCGGCATAAATACATCAAAAACGCCGCCGCACTTGGTGCACCGCACATGATAATGCGGCTTGATGTTGAAATCAAAGTGATCGGCACCGGTAGGCACAGGCACGCGCAAAATCTCGCCCTGAGCTGCCAGCTGGTTCAGATTGCGGTAAACCGTGGCCTTGCTGATGGTCGGGTGCTGCGCCGCGATAACGGCATAAATCGCATCCGCGGTAGGGTGGTTGTGCATCTGATTCACTGCCTGCAATACGATCTGCCGCTGAATGGTGTTTCTGGTCTGCATAAAATGCACCTCCTTTATTAGTATTGCTTCTTAATTAAGAGTATATTGCAAATCCATATTTTTGTCAATCGGTAAGAAGCACTTTTTTGAATAATGTATGGGAAGAGATTTTGAAAAGGTTGCAGGCGATATGGAGAGTAATATAAACCAGGGAATGGAGATGGCAGTATGAATCGAACGGAGTTAGAAAAATATATACGGAATCATTATGGTACAGAGCCGGATCATCCGTGGATAAAGTATCCGAATTATGGAGTGTTCCGCCATAGCAGTAATAAAAATGGTTTGCCGGGTGCGGATGAAAACAAAAACGAGCCGTGAACCACATGAAGATTCACGACTCGTTTGTTATAGCACATAAAGAAACACCATCAGATAATGACAAACGCTGCCGACGATTACGAACAGATGAAACAACTCATGAAACCCGATCATCAGCCCGAGATTCGGCTTTTTGGCGATATAGATCACGCCGCCGACCGTATACGCCAGACCTCCGGCAGCCAGAAGGGCAATGGCAGGCGCGGGCATGGACAGCACGACTCCGAAATCAAACGCGATTGCCCAGCCGAGCGCGAGGTACAGCGCGGTGCCGATGAGACGCGGCGCGTCAATCCACAGCAGCTTGATGGCAATGCCGGTCAGCGCAATCAGCCAGATCACGCCAAGAAAGATATAGCTGCGCGGCGCAGGCATGAATTTGAGAATAATCGGCGTGTAGCTGCCCGCGATCAGCACATAGATCATGCTGTGGTCGAGCTTTTTCAGCCGCCGCAGGACGGCTTCGCCGCGGCCGGAGAAATGGTACACGCTGCTTGCGGAGTACAGCGCGATCAGCGACAGGCAGAACACCACGGCAGCCGCCGCAAGCGAGCCGGTGACGGACGGATCGAACAGCAGCCGCACGAGCAGCACGAACAGTCCGGCGCCGCTGAGCACTGCACCGATGAAATGAGAGTAACTGGAAAACGGCTCGCGGGCCTTGAGAAATGCACGAGGCATACAAACTCCTCCTTTTGCTATGTAGAGTTAAAAACTATATCACATCTGTTATGATACCACATTTTCCGAAAATTGCAAGTGCTTTCTCCAAATTGTCACCATAAAAAAGCACCGTCTTTGTTAATCAAAGACAGTGCTTCAGCTTGTCGAAAAAGCAATATTCGATTTTTATGCTTCGTGCGGCAGCACGCATTCAATCGAATTTGCTTTGCAAATTCATAAATTCCGGGAGCATGTATCTCGGAATTTATACAAGGGAAGAAAAAATGTGTCCGCAGGACGCGGTTTTTCTTCGAGATTCGCTCGAAAGCGTGGTTTCGAGCGAGAGGCTGTTCGGAAAACAAAGTTTTTCGACAGTCTCAAGCACCGTCTTTGTTAATCAAAGACAGTGCTTGAAAAATCAGGTATACGATTTCGGAATCTTTATGGTTCTCTCCTGCGCGGGAAGGTGCCGGGCGACTTCCTGCCGGATTTTCTCATTCTTGATCATGGTCGGCATGTGCGCCCGCACGGTAATATCGTGCGAGGCGTTCGGGTTCGCCGGAAGAATATCGCTCAGTTTGGTGTCCATTGTGATGCGGTAACGCGGCAGATCGGTCAATCCGCGCCGGATAGACGCCGTTCCGGTGTTGGTCAGTACGCTGACCTGAATACCGTTTTTCTGCAACAGCGGCTGCATCCACCCGTCGCGCGCGCCGAACGGATATGCGAAAAACAGCACGTTTTTCTGGCTGGTATTTTGCGTGATGAGGTCGATGCTCTGCTTGAGGTCCTCGCCGACGCGCTTGTTATACGCCGCCTGCGACTCGCCCTTCAGCCGCTGGATGCCGTTGATGCCGTCCGGTGCGGTCAGTCCGCCGTACTGCGGGTTGTGCAGGTTGTAGGTGTGAGAGGCCAGCTCCACCAGACCGCTGTCGGCCATTTCGGCTGCCTCATCCCACTTGATGAAAAAGCGGTTCGCTTCCGTGTTGTCGTTTGCGCGGATGCTTTTGCCGATCAGTGCAATGACGGCCTTCATGCCGGTTTTCTGCAGAATCGGGTACGCAATATCGTAATTGGAGCGATAACCGTCGTCAAAGGTGATCATGACCGGCCGCTCGGGCATGGCTTCCTTTCCGGCTCGGATGTCGATCAAATCCGCCGAGAGTAGCGGCGTGTAGCCGTTGTATTCCAGATATTCCATGTCCTCCTGAAAACGCTCGCCGGTGATGGTCATGCTCGTCACGGCGGACGGGTCGTTCGTCAGGTTGTGGTACATCAGAATCGGAACCTTCGAGGCAGTATTTGCCGCGCTGCAGCTGATGCAGAATACAAAAAATGCACCTGTCAGTCCGAAAAGGACCAGGCGTTGCCAGAATTTTTTCATATGTAAGCCTCCTATCGCTTATTGTTCGTTCAGTATATCATATTACAGTGGATTTGTCGAGCGGTATAACTCTTGCGTGAAGCGCGCAAAAGGCTTATAATAATAGCATTGCAGGCCGCACGGGCAGACGAAAAATTGCGTGTTTCCGTTCGGTACTGCAGTTGCAAGGTAACACCGCATAATTGAACAAGAGCGATTTACGAGTAAATTTTGCGTTCTGACGAGGCGTGAGTTTGCGGTAATACTTGATGTATTACCGTGAACTCACAACGAAGTCAGGGCACAAAATTTCTGTAAAGCGCCGCGGCAGTGCGACCGGAGCCTGCACAAGGAGCCGCAGCTTTAATTGTTCGGTGTTGCCTCGATATTTTGTAAAAGATGAGGTGAACGCCATGCCGCGGCTGGAGAAAACCATAGAAGCGGTCTTTGCCGACCGCGATATCATGCCCGACGAGGTGCCGCAGCTTGACCTGTATATGGATCAGGTGCTGACGCTGTTCGATCAGTGCTTATCGGGCAGCAAGCGCACGCCGGAGGATAAGCTGCTGACAAAAACCATGGTCAACAACTACGTCAAGGAAGGGCTTATGACGCCGGTGAAGGGCAAAAAATACACGCGCCAGCAGATCATGCAGCTGCTCTGCGTGTACCATTTGAAGCAGACGCTGCGCTTAAACGATGTGAAGGCGCTGACCGGTCGGGACGATGTGGACTTTGCGGCGTGCTACGAGCATCTGCTCGCGGACAAGAAGCGCATGCGCGAAGCCATTCCGCCGCTGCTGACTGCCCAGCTGCCCGAGACGCCGGATGACCCGGAGGAGCGGCTGTGCACATGCCTTGCGCTCAGCGAAATTGCAAATTATTTACGTCGGCTGTGCGAAAGCATGATCGACGATATCCCGCAGCAGACAGAAGGAGATTGAGACCCATGTCCATCGAAAAAGCAAAAGCGTATCTGCGTCAGTTCGGCGCAGAGGATCGCGTGATCGAATTCCCGGTGTCCAGTGCGACCGTGGAGCTGGCCGCCGAAGCTGTCCACTGCGAACCGGCACGCATCGCAAAAACGCTGTCGTTCCGCACGAATGACGGCGTGATCCTCATCGTTGCGGCAGGCGACACCAAGATCGACAACCCGAAGTACAAGGCGCGGTTCGGCTGCAAGGCGCGGATGCTCGCGTTTGAGGAGGTCGAGCCGGAGATCGGTCATGCGGTCGGCGGCGTGTGCCCGTTCGGCGTGAACGACGGCGTAACGGTCTACCTCGATGAATCGCTCCGACGGTTCGAGACGGTATTCCCAGCGTGCGGCTCGTCCAACTCAGCCATCGAGGTCACCATCCCGGAACTGGAGAAATTCTCCGGTTTCAAGGCATGGGTGGACGTCTGCAAGGGCTGGAGAGAGGCGTGAGCACGGTTGCTATCGGGCAGTTCGGCGCCGGAGAGAACAAAACTGCCAATCTCAGGGAAATAGAACGCCTTGCACAAACGGCAGCGGAAAATGGAGCGGAAATGCTGTTTTTGCCGGAATACAGCATGTATTACGCAAAAGTGAACGCGCGGTCGAAAAATATCGAGGCCGCAGAGCCGTGTGACGGCGCGTTCATTATTGCGCTCGGTGAGCTTTGCAGGAGATACGGCCTGTGGATTGCCGCAGGCATGTACGAGCGCACGGACGGTCTGCCGTACAACACGATTGCGGTTCTTGACGACCGCGGCAGCCTGCGCGGAACGCACCGCAAGAACCGTTTGTACGATGCGTTCGGCTATCGGGAATCCGATGAGTGCCGGGCAGGGGACAAGCCGTTTTCGCCCATCGAGACACCCGCTGGAAAACTGGGTATCATTACCTGCTTCGAGCTTCGGTTTCCGGCGCTGGCCGCCGAGCAGAAGGCGCGCGGCGCCGAGACGCTGTTCGTTCCGGCGGGCTGGGTGCAGGGCGAAAACAAGCTGCTGCACTGGCGCACCCTTCTGTGCGCGCGAGCCATCGAGAATGGTCTGACCGTGCTCGGTGCAGATCAGTATGCGCCCGGAAAATTTGTCGGGCACAGCATGGCGTTTCAGCCGGACGGCACCGCGCTCGGTGAACTCGGGGAAGAACAGGATTTGCTTATCGTGAAAATAAATTGATGAAAATTAAGTGAATGGGGAGAGGAAATGAAGGCTGCCAAATGCTTTATCATCTGTGAAATCGTTTGCTTTGTCGGTCTGGCGCTGTCGTATGCAGGCGAATTTCTGTGCGCTTTTGTGGCGCAAGGAACGGATAAGGACATATTTCAGATGGGATTATTCCTGTTCTGGCTGCTTATTGGGCCGTTGGCAATCTGCAATCTGATTTGCGCTGCTGTGATGTACAGGCGGCTGTCCGACCTGGCGGTGCGGCAGACGCTGTGGCGCTGCATCATTGCAATGAAGTGCATCGCGATTCCAATGTTCCTGCTGAATTTCTTTTTCGGCATGATTTACGGCATGTTTACGCTGATTTTCCCGATGACGCTGCCGGTCGTGCTCTTACAAATGCTGGTTGCCTGGTTTGCCATGATGGCTTCGTCCGGCTACTGCATTGCGCTCATCCTGCACGCGTGCAGGCAGGGCAAAATCAGCACCGGAACCGCAGTCCTGCAGGTCATTTCCCAGTTTATTTACGTTGTTGATGTTATCAGCCTGTTTTTCATTCGTAAGACGGTAAAAGAATGCGAAACGGCACAATAAGTTCAAAAAAGGAGTATTATCATGCAGTTTGATCCTACATTATATGTCATTACGGACAGTACCTACCACACGACCGAAACCCTGCTCCGCACGGTGGACGAGGCGTGCAGGGGCGGTGCAACGCTTATTCAGCTCCGCGAGAAGGACACCGGCGGACGCAGCTACCTTGAGCTGGCGCAGCAGGTCAAGTCCGTCACCGACCGCTACAGCGTGCCGCTCATCATCGACGACCGCGTGGATGTTGCCATTGCCTGCGATGCAGCCGGCGTACATGTCGGCGCGAGCGACCTGCCGGTTGCCGTGTGCCGCAAGCTGCTCGGCCCGGATAAGATCGTCGGCGCGACCGCCAAGACGGTCGAAGCAGCCGTTGCCGCGTACAATGACGGCGCGGATTACCTTGGCACCGGCGCCATTTACCCGACGACTACCCACGTTACCACCAAGGTTACGCCGGTCTCCGTGCTGAACGATGTGTGCCGCGCGGTCCCGATTCCGGTGGTTGCCATCGGCGGCCTGAACGCGGATAACATGGACGTGCTGGCTGACAGCCCCATCAAGGGCATCGCCGTGGTCTCTGCCGTCATGAAGGCGGACGATCCGTGCGCGGCTGCCGCGCATATCAAGGAAAAGTTCCTGAAAATGATGAATAAGTAAGAAAAAGCTCCGAAACAGGCGTTTCGGAGCTTTTCTTTTGCCGGTCAGTTGTTCGGTTCGATCGCGTAATCGTAGATCTCGTGTCCGCTTTCGAGCACCTTGCCGTCCACGGTGATGAGCACTGCGGTTGCGCCGCGCGCCTGCGCGAACGTGTTGACCAGTGCGTAGATCTTGAGCGTTTCACCGGCGGTGCCGGAGGCGCGGATCGCCTCGCCGAAGGCGGCATTCATGTCGAGCGTGAGCGTGCCGTTCTCGAGTGACGAGGACTGCACCTTGACGCCCTCGGGCAGCGAGCCTGCGGCGATGAGCGCGTCCACGAGCGACTGGTCGGAGTCGTCCTTCGCGTCTGCGCCGGTCGGTGTGAGCGTTTCGCCCTGTTCATCCGGAACGTAGATCGTGACCGACTCCGTGCCGCTCGGATTGGGGTTTTCCGGCTGTACGGCAGGTTTATCGGTCTTGGAATCGGACGGTTTGCCGGAATTGCTGTCGTCCGGCGTGGTCGGGTTCTCCGGCTTGGTAACAGCAGGCTTTTCCGGCTCATCGGCGGGCTTGCTGCGGACATATCCATATACACAGGCTGCGGCGACTACTGCAATGATCGCAATTACGGCTATAATAACTTTTGAGCGTTTCATTGTAAACGCCTCCTTTCTCTTACAAGCCTATTGTATCAAGCCAGACGGGAAAATACAAGGGATATACTGTTAACAAACGGCGGCTTTTTGCCCCGGTCTGGGCGTCCTCTGTTTTTTTTGCACCGATCCGTTGGGGGGCGAACCCGCCTGCGGCAGTTCGAGTGCCCTGCACAATCGGTGCAGAAAAATTTCTCGAAAATTTTCAAAAAGTTGACCATTCTCGGTCAATTTTCACCTCCATCCGGCATAGGGTTGAAGGAGGTGACGCAATGATGAACATTGCATTCAAACAGGCGCACAGCGGCAACTACCGCCGAGCCGCACGCGGGAAGGAGGATATCCGCTATCTGGTGATTCACTTTACGGCGAACGACGGCGATACCGCGAAAAATAATGCGGATTACTTCGCTCGGGCGGAGATTTCGACCTCAGCGCACTACTTTGTGGACGAAAACGAGGTCTGGCAGTCGGTCCGCGACGCGGATATCGCATGGCACTGCGGCACGCGCGGCGTCTATTTCCACCCGTACTGCCGCAACGCGAACAGCATCGGCATTGAGCTGTGCAGCCGCAAAAACGGCGAGAAATTCTACTTTATGCCCGAGACCGTGCGCCGGGCGCAGGCGCTGACGCGCGAACTGATGGCGAAATACGGTATTCCGCTCGAAAATGTTGTGCGCCACTACGATGTTACGCACAAAAACTGTCCTGCGCCGTTCGTCGAGAGCGCATCCGCGTGGACAGCATTCAAGCAGGGGTTACAGAAAAAGGAGGAACCTGACATGACCGAAGCCGAGGTAAAGAAGATCATCGAGAACACCCGCAGGACGTACAACAGCGTTTCCGCCGTTCCCGCGTGGGCGAAGCCGACTGTCGAGAAGCTGACGCGCAAGGGCTGGCTGCTTGGCGATGAGCACGGAAAGCTCGACCTGACCGAAGAGCTGCTCCGCACACTGGTTATCAACGACCGCGCCGGAATCTACGGCGAATAAGCGAAAAAGAGGCTGTAAGCATCTCTTACAGCCTCTTTTTGTTACTTGGTGTTTTGATAGGTCAGACCTTTTTTTCGGATGATAAGCAGCTGGATATAGTACGATGCCGCAAGGAATACCGCTGCGAATGTCCACGCGGCCGCGTCCGTGTAGAACAGACCGCGCTCGCCGATGACCTTGGTCAGCAGCAGCGATGCACCCACACGGCCTGTAAACTCGGTCAGACCGGAGAGCATGGGCGCGGTCGTAAAGCCCATGCCCTGCAGAGCCGAGCGGTAGGTGTGCAGCACATAGGCGGACAGCAAAAACGTGCTCATGACGACCAGATAATCGTACGCGACCGACAGCGCCTCGGCGGCGTTGGCAGCATCCGCGGAGATGAACAGGGCGACAACGTGACGGCCGAACAGGATCATGCCCGCCGCCAGCAGCGCGGAAAAGCTGAGCGCCAGCACAAGCGTCGAGCGGACACCCATCCGCACGCGGTCAAGCCGGTTTGCGCCCCAGTTCTGGCCGGTGTAGGTCGAGGCGGCGTAGCCGAACGCGGACGCGGAGCAGTCCATCAGGCCGTGCAGCTTGTTGGTCGCGGTGAAGCCCGCGAGGAACACAAAGCCGCAGGTGTTGATAACCGCCTGCATGATGATGCCGCTGATGACGATGACGAAATGCTGCAGCGCAAGCGGCAGACCAAGGTGGCACAGCCGCCGGATCACACTGCTGTCCGGCTGCCAGTCCGGCTTTTCGACGGACGCAGCCGGGATTTTCCGCAGCGCAATGACGCAGTACGCGAATGCAAACAGCTGCGCGAGCAGTGTCGCGGCGGCAGCGCCCGGAATGCCCCAGCCGAAGCGGATAACGAACAGCAGATCGAGCACAATGTTCAGACATCCGGCAGTAAACATGGCAATAAGTGGACTTTTGCCGTCTCCGAGTGCGCGGAGGATCGCCGCTGCCATGTTGTACGCCATCGTGATGAGCGTGCCTGCATACATCATGGTTAAATAAATGTGCGCGCCGTCATAGATGTTCTCGGGCGTGTCCAGCAGGTGCAGCAGCCAGCCTGCCGAGGACACGAACACCACGGTCAGCAGGATGCCGACTGCCGCGCACAGCAGCACGGACATGGTGATGGCCTTGCGCAGTCCCTTCTTATCGTTGGAGCCGAAGGTCTGCGACACGAGCACGGAAAAGCCCTGCGTCATGGCCTGCACGGTCCACAGCACCAGCCAGTACAGCCAGTCGGTCGCGCCGAGTGCGGCCAGCGCCTCCACACCGACACCGCGCCCGACGATGGACGCGTCTGCGACTGTGTACAGCTGCTGACCGACATTTGTCAAAATCAGCGGTACGGCCAGTCCGAGAATGAGTTTTGTCGGACGGCCGACGGTCATATTTGTCTCTCTGCTCATACAATCTCCTTACTTTGCCAGTTCGTACATTGCCGCCGCGATGATTTCCGCGTTCTGCAGCACGCGCTCGATCTCCATGTACTCGTCCGGCTTGTGCTCGCGCACCTCATCGCCGGGGAAGATCGGGCCGAATGCGACAAGGTTCGGCATGGACTTGGCATAGGTGCCGCCGCCGATGCTCTTCAGCTCGGCCTTCTCGCCGGTCTGCTCCTCATATACCTTGGACAGTCTGCGGATGAGTTCGCTTTCGGGCGGCATGTAAATGGCCGCCGCGTGCGTCATTTCGGTTTCAGTAAAGCCGCCGAGCGTGAAACCGCGCAACAGACGCGGGTACACGCGCTCGTATTTCAGGGTGACCGGGTAGCGCACCGAGAAAACGAGCGACAGCGTTTCCTGCTCAAATTTTGCCACGCCGAGGTTGAGCGTCAGCGGGCCGGACAGCTCATCGCGCATGGCGAGGCCGAGGGACTCGCCGTGTACCTCCATGCCGATGCGCTCTGCCACAAATGCGATGCAGTCGCCAAGCTCGCCGGTCAGCGGCAGTTGATTGAGTGCCTGCGCCAGCCGTCCGATGGCATTTTCGCCCTGCTCCGGGGTCGAGCCGTGAACGGCAATGCCCTCGGCTTCCACGCGGATGCCGCCCTCGATCGGCGTGATGGTTACCTTGTCCGCCGAGATTTTGGCAGCCGCGTCCGCCGGACACTGCAGCTCCGCCGCTGCATACGCCGGAGAGATGTTGGAGGCAGCACCGCCCTCGAACTTTGTCAGGCGGTAATCGCCGGTCTGGTGCAGCTTTCGGCTGTAAGTGCCGTTGAGAATGCCCTTTTCGCCGTTGATGATCGGGTATTCGCCGTCCGGCGTGAAGCCGTACACCGGCAGTTCGCCGCCATGCGAAACGTACCACGACATATCGCCGCAGCCGGTTTCCTCGTTGGTGCCGAACAGCAGACGGATGCGCTTGGAGGGGGCAAATCCGGCATCCTTGAGCGCCGCCAGCGCGTAGATGGCCGCCACCATCGGGCCCTTGTCGTCCATCGTGCCGCGTCCGTAAATACGGCCGTTTTTGATTTCGCCGGAAAACGGCTCGGTCTCGGTCCAGCCGTCGCCGGCGGGCACAACGTCCAGATGACCGAGCACAGCCACCATTTCCTCGCCCTCGCCGTACTCGCACCAGCCGACGCGGTCGTCCATATTGCCGGTCCGGAAACCCAGCTTTTCGCAGAGCGCAAGCGTTTCGTGCAGCGCACGGGCAGGCTCACGGCCGAACGGCGCATGCTCTTCCGGCACGCCTTCCACGCTCGGTATGCGCACGAGCGCGGCAAGACTTTCCAGCAGTTCGTCCGCATGTGCGCGGATATAGGGTTTGCAGTTCATAATAAAAACCTCCTTAACAGGGTGGATTATTCATCGGATTGGGAATGATTGAGCACAAAATGGCTCTTTTTGTATGAGATAAGTCCGTCGCGCTGCATGCGGCTCAGCTCGGCGGACAGCGCACTGCGGTCCACGCCGAGGTAGTCGGCAAGCTGCTGACGGTCAAACGGAATGTCGAACGTGTCCGAGCCGTGCTGCACCGCCTGCGCGGACAGGTACGACAGCAGCTTGCCGCGCATGGATTTCGGGCTTGTGTGGAAGATTTTTCGCGTCAAAAGCAGGTTTTTCTGCGCGGTGACGTCCAAAAGATTGCGTAAAAGCACACTGTGCGCGCTGTCCTGCGCGGCAGAGGAGAGCAGCATTTCGCTCGGCAGGAACAGCACCTCGGACGGCTCGTCCGCCACCGCGGAGACCATCATGGGCGTGCCGGGGACGCAGGCGTACGTTTCAGCGAATACCGAACCGGGCGTAATGTGATCGAGCAGCATCTTGTGGCCCCATGCGTCGCAGCGCTCGATATTCACGCCGCCCGAGAGCAGAATGCACAGCGCATGCGCGGTATCGCCAACGCGGTAAATCGGCTGAAATTTGTCAAATTCACGCGTGCAGGCGTGCAGACGGCGCAAAAGCGGGGATAATTCTGCGGTTTCAATGCCGCGGAACAGGCCGCAGCGCGCAAGGATGGACAGGTTCATATTTCCTCCTGTTTTGTTGTTGGGACAACATACTTTGCCTTCTCAGTATAGTAAGATATGAGCGTAAAGTCAAGCGGGACACACGAACCGCGCAGGCGGGTTCGCCCGAACGGGGCGGCAGCTTTTTCAGCACCGGAAAGCCGGGGCACACGAACTGCGTCAGCGTGTTCGCCCTTTCCGGGCGGCTTCTTTTCTGCACCGACCCAGCGGGGCACTCGAACTGCCGCAGGCGTGTTCGCCCCTGACGGGCGGGAAGTTTTCCGCTGAACCTCAGCGGGGGATTCGCCGTCTGCGGACGGCGGGAACGTGCCGCGCCCCGCAGCGGGGACGACGCCGTACCCACGGCGGTGGGCAAAAAGGAAGGACAACCTGCGGTTTTCCTTCCTCTTTGAACTCCTACCTTTCCCTTGTTAAATAGTCTGGCGCAGATTACTGACATGTGACCGCTGCGAAATAAGGGGAACGGCAGTCGGGTTATCGCAGCGTATCTTTCTCCGCCTTTTCGCAGTTCACAGACAGCGTACTGCTACACATACGGGCTACTCTGCGCAGGCGCGACATAACAGTGTCGCGCAACTCTTTGGCACGTTGTAACGCACGGCATCTGCGAATTTAGACGTTTGGTACAATTTATCCTCGTAGGTGCTGTCTATCATAATGCGCTTACGAATTGCGCGGCACTGTCATGCCGCGCCTGCTGGAAGTAGCCGACCTGTGTAGCAGAACGGTATCTGACCCTGCGAACAGGTTGCGAAAGACACGGAAGAAAAAATCCTCTGCCGTTCCCTTATTTCGCAGCGGTCACATGTCGGCAATCTGCGCCAGACTATCCAAGGGAAAGGGGTGATTCACAAGAGGGTGGAAACCGCAGGTGTCTACCCTCTTGTGCCCCCGCCGGGTAGGCGGCCCCCCGCTGGCTCAGCGGAACCATCTCAAGACAAGAAACAGGATATATAAGGAGAAAACACTATGATTCGCAAAATTATCGAAATCGACAAAGAAAAATGCAACGGCTGCGGCCTGTGTGCCCACGCCTGCCACGAGGGCGCTATCGGCATGGTGGACGGCAAAGCCGCTCTGCTCCGCGACGACTACTGCGACGGCCTCGGCAACTGCCTGCCGGTCTGCCCGACAGGCGCTATCTCGTTCGTCGAGCGCGAAGCCGCCGCTTACGACGAAGCCGCCGTGCAGGCCAATATGCAGGCAAAATCTCAGCCGCACACCGGATGCCCGGGCAGCATGGCACGGAGTATGGAACACGCCCCGGTCAATCAGCCGGCCTCGTTCATTCCGATGCCGAGCCAGCTGCGCCAGTGGCCGGTGCAGATCAAGCTTGTGCCGGTGAATGCGCCTTATTTTGACGGCGCAAACCTGCTCATCGCGGCAGACTGCACCGCTTACGCGTACGCAAATTTCCATCAGGATTTTATCCGGGGGAAGGTAACGCTCGTCGGCTGTCCCAAGCTGGATGATGTGGATTACAGCGAGAAGCTGACCGAAATCCTCCGTCAGAACAACATCAAAAGCGTAACCGTTGTCCGCATGGAGGTGCCGTGCTGCGGCGGACTGGAATACGCCGTCCGCACCGCGCTGCAGAACTGCGGCAAGCTGTTGCCGTGGCAGGTGAAGACCATTTCCATCAAGGGCGAACTGCTGGACGACTGACCGATTTCTGTCGATTTCACTGATTTGCATTTGCAATTTTCGTTCAAAACGTGTAAAATAAAAAGGTAACACCACATAATTGGACAAGAGTGATTTGTGAGTAAAGTTTGTGTTCTGACGCGGCACGGTTTCGCAGCAATACTTGATGTATTGCAAGAAATCGTAACAAAGTCAGAGTGCAAAATTTCCACAAAGCACCGCAGTCAAATTGTGTGGTGGTGCCTTTGGAATGACACCGCGCAACGCGGTATGTAGGAGCGAAAATTCATGGCAGTCACTTTGGCAGAAATCGCTGCGCTGGCGGGCGTTTCCCGCGGTACGGTGGATCGGGCACTTAACGACAGAGGACGCGTCGATCCCAAGGTTGCGGCACGCGTGCGCTGCATTGCAGCAGAGCGAGGCTACCGCCCGAACCGTGCGGGACGCATGCTGGCACGCGCGAAAAACCCGATCAGGATCGGCGTGATCGTCCAGTCGGTCGAGACCATGTTCATGCACACGGTATTTGAGGAGATCGAACGCGCATCGGCGCACTTTACCACCACCGGCGCAGAGGTGCTCGTGCGGCCGCTTGAGGGCATCGATGCACAGCAGCAGCTGGACGTGATCGACGAGCTGCTCGAGGCAGGCGTGCAGGGCATCGCGCTTTCTCCGGCGGAGGACGAGCGGATACGCGCCCGTATTCAGGAGCTGTCCGGGCGCATGCCGGTCGTTACCTTCAACTCGGATCTGCCGGACTCGGGCCGCCTGTGCTATGTCGGCGTGGACAATTTCGCGTGCGGACGCATGAGCGCCGGTCTGATGGACCTGCTGCTCGCCGGTCACGGGGAAGTCCTGTTGGTTGCCGGTCAGGAAAACAACTGGTCACATCAGCAGCGTGTGGACGGCTTTCAGACCGAGGCTGCCGCAAATTTCCCCGGTTTGAGTCTGCTGCCGCCGCAGACCTGCGGGGACGATCAGCAGCTGGCGCATGATATTGTGTGCCGCGCCGTGCAGGAGCATCCGTCGCTGCGCGGTGTGTACGTTTCGGTAAACGGTCAGCTCGGCGCGTGCGACGCGCTGCGTGAACTGGGTTTACAGGGCAAGGTGCACCTGATCTGCCACGATTTGATTCCGGCAAATGCGGAGAATGTCCGCCGCGGACTCATCGACTTCCTGATCGATCAGGATGCCGCCCTGCAGGGGGCACGTCCGATCGAGCTGCTCATGGACTACCTGTTGGCAGGCGAAAAGCCGGAGACCGACCGCATTCTTGCGTGCATTGATATCCGCAACCGCTACAACGTGTGAGGTGCGCGATGAAAGAGGTTTTGCGGCTCGATCACGGCGTTTTGACGCATTTTCCGGCACCGGCCGGATGGAATAAGCCTGCGCTCATCCTGTGCCCGGGCGGCGGCTACGAATACTGCTCCATCCGGGAGGGCGCACCGGTCGCGCGTGCGTTTGCGCGGGACGGTGTGGAAGCGTTCGTGCTCGAGTACGACTGCACGGAGGTGCCGCTTGGCGTAAAGCCGCTGCACACGCTGTCCGCGTCTGTCGCCTGGGTGAGAGAACATGCGGCACAGCTCGGCATCGCGGCAGACCGCATTGCGGTCGGCGGATTTTCGGCGGGCGCCCATCTGGCGGGACTGCTGGCGGCGACGTGGCACGACGCGGACTGGTTTCCTGCGGGCACGGATTTGCAGGCGCACCGACCGAATGCGGCGGTGCTGTGCTATCCGGTGGTCTCGGCGGGAGCGTATGCGCATCGCGGCAGCTTTGTGCGTCTGGCAGGTGAAAATGCTGCGGAACAGCGGAGATTTTCGCTGGAAACGCTGGTTTCCGCGCGCATGCCGCGTACATTTTTGTGGCACACCCTGACGGACGCGACCGTTCCGGTCGAGAACACGCTGCTGCTCGAGGCGGCTTTGCGCCGAGAGAACATCAGCCACGAGCTGCACCTGTTCCCGCACGGCGTGCACGGACTCGCGCTCGCGGATTTGGAGACAGCAGACCCGATGAAAGGGCGCGTGCCCGACCGGCATATAAACCGCTGGCAGGTACTCTGCGCGGAATGGCTGAAGGAGGAATAACAATGCAGATTCGACACGCCCGGCCGGAGGATCTTCCGGCGATGCAGAAAATTTTTGCGGACGCGCGGGCATTTATGCGCGAAAACGGCAATCCCGATCAGTGGGGAGACAGATTCCCGACGCAGGAAATGCTGGACAAGGATCTTGCACTGCACCGCAGCTACGTCTGCGAGGACAACGGCAAAATCGCAGCGACCTTTGCGTTTACGACCGACGGCGAGCCGACCTACCGCGTCATTCGCGGCGGCGCCTGGCTGGACGATGCGCCGTACGGCGTTGTCCACCGTATCGCGGCGGCAAAGGGCACGCACGGCGCGGCTTCGTTCTGCATGAACTGGTGCATGGAGCAGTGCGGCAACATCCGCATCGACACGCACGCGAACAACAAGCCCATGCAGGGTCTGCTGAACAAGCTCGGCTATACCTATTGCGGCGTCATTGAGCTGGAAAACGGGCGCGGAGAACGTCTGGCGTTCCAGAAACGAGTAGAAAAGTAAGTAAGAAACAGCAAACGGCATACCGGAGAGAATCTCACGGTGTGCCGTTTTTTTATTTCCGGACTTTGATAAAATTAAAGATTGACTTTAATATAATTTGATATTATAATGAAGTTGCAATGAAAGGAAGTGATAGCCGTGGCAATCGAGGTAATGCCGGAGTGGCTTGCATCGCTGGACGAGGAGGACGTGTCGTTCATCAAAAAATTCGTGCTGGCGTCGGGTTCGCTCAAGGAGGTCGCGGGCATTTACGGTGTGACCTACCCGACCGTGCGCCTGCGTCTGGACCGTCTGATCCAGAAGATCAGACTTGGCGAGCAGGCGGACGAGGAGCCGTATATCGCGCTCATCAAGCGTCTTGCGGTCAAGGACAAGCTGGATTTTGACACGGCGAAGCTGCTCATCAACGAGTACAAAAAGCTGAGAGAGGGGAACAAATAATGCTGATTGCAACGGTTTCTACAATTATTTCGCTGATTTTTCTGATCGCGTTTGTCGCGGCAATGATTATTTTGCAGGTCTATCTTTCCAGACGGAAGAGCAAAGTGCCGGGACTGGTACTGCCTGCCATCACGTTTTCGGGGGAGCTGTTCATCCTGCTGAACGTGGTGACGAATGTGGTGATGACCTCAGTGGCTGACAATGCGGTTGGCGGAGTGGATTCGTATGACGTGTTCGTGACGGTGCTCAACACGGTGCTGACGCTGCTCGTTATCTCCATGCCGACCATCGTGCTGCTGGTGATCTACTTCCTCAGCCGCAGAGGGATGAACCGCAAAAAGCAGATCGAGAAGATGAATATTCAGGATTTGTGAGTTTTTCGCTGAAATTCAGCGGGACATGGCCTGCCCGGCCGGGGCACAAGAGGGTAGACACCTGCGGTTTCCACCCTCTTGTGAATCACCCCTTTCCCTTGGAGGGCACGGTGGTGATGGGAGAACTGAGACTATAGAGGAACGGCAGAGGATTTTTTCTACCGTAGGGGAGCACAGTGTGCTCCCATTTCTTTACCTATTCGCAGTGTCAGATACCGTTCTGCTACACATAAGATTAAGTCCACGCAGAGGGCGGCATGACAGTGCCGCCCAATTTTTTTGCGCGTTATACCGCCCGGCACCTGCGAAGATAAATTGTACCGAATGCTTAATTCGCAGGTGCCGTGCGTTACAACATGCCAAAGTGTTGCGCGACACTGTTATGTCGCGCCTGCGTAGAGTAACTCGCCTGTGTAGCAGTATGCTATCTGTGAACTGCGAAAAGGTGGAGAGAGCCACGCAACGGTAACCCGACTGCCGTTCCTCTTTTCGAAGCGGTCGCCGGTCTCTGGTCTGCGCCAGATTAGGAAGCAAGGGAAAGGTAGGAGTTCAAAGAGGAAGGAAAACCGCAGGTTGTCCTTCCTTTTTGCCCCCGCCTCGGGCGCGGCGAATCCCCGCGCTCCGCAGAGCGCAACTCCCCGCTGAGGTTCAGCGAAAAACTCCCCGCCCGTCAGGGTCGAACACGCTAACGCAGTTCGCGCACCCCGGCTTTCCGGTGCAGAAAAAGGAGCCGCCCAGATAGGGCGAACCCGCCGACGGCAGTTCGTGTGCCCTGGTCACCTTGTGTCGAGAAAAGAAAAGCACCGCAGAATTGCTTCCACGGTGTTCAAAGTATGCGCTTTTACTCAAATCGCAGCAGCGTATCGACATCCTTACGCGCCGGCGCCTGCGGGTCCTGTGCCGGATGACCGTGCGCGATGAGCGCGGCCACTTCCTGACCCTCGGGGATTTCCACAACCTTGGCAACCTCAGCGGGATCGTAAATACCCATAATAACCGTGCCGAGACCGAGCGCATGCGCGGACAGGCAGAAGGTCTGTGCGGCGATGCCCGCATCAAAGGACTGCCAGTGGGCAGCAAGCGGGGTGCTGAACGAGCCGTCGCGCTCGTAGCCCGAGCGACCCTTGATCATGGTCAGCACGACCAGTGCCGGTGCACCGTGCGTGGTCTTCTGGTTGAAGGCGAAGTCCAGCATGCAGTCGTCCGCCAGCTTGTCCTTCTTTTCCTTGTCGGTCACAACGATGTAGCGCGCGATCTGCGTATTCTTCCAGCTCGGCGCAAAGGCAGCAGCTTCAACGACCTGACGAACCTCGTCCTCGGTCACAGGCTGCTCGGTGAACTTGCGGATGCTTCGGCGGGTTTTGATACATTCCAGTGCTTCCATGAGAATATCTTCCTTTTTAGAGTATGTTTGACTTTATTATAGCAGAGCGGAAAAGCAAGTGCAAGTTAATTATCCGCCATTACCTTAATATAGTAGCGGCGATGGCGCGGACCGTCGAACTCGCAGAAGTACACGCCCTGCCAGATGCCGAGGAGGGGCTTGCCGTCTTCGATGAGCACGGTCTGGCTCGGGCCGACATAGCTGCACTTGAGGTGCGCGGTCGAATTGCCCTCGGCATGTCGGAACTCCCGCCGGTCGGGAAATGCCTCGCGCAGACCGAGCAGCAGATCGTGCTGCACATCCGGGTCGGCGTTTTCGTTGATGGTGATACCGGCGGTCGTGTGCGGACAGTACACCACGGCAAGACCGCTCTGCACACCGCTCTCGCGGATGACTTCACGCAGTCTGGCGGTGATATTGTACATGCCCTCGTGATCGGTCGAGATGGAAAATTCCCTGGTTTTCATGCTCATTCTCCTCGGCTTTCGTGCAGATAGGTCGCTTCCAGATCGGAAAGGTGCAGCTTTACGGCAAGCGGGTACTTCTCGAACGCGTGCGCAAGTGCGAAGCTGCCGCCCTTGACCGACTCGTCAAAGCCGCCCATGTGCCAGCGCACGGCGATCGCTTCCTCGGTGCGCAGCCGCATGAACCGCTCGATCAGGAACACGGATTTTTCGCCGTGACCGTACGGAAACTGGTCGTCTACTGCGTAAACCGGCACCTTTTCCCACTCGCCGCGGTCGTTTTTGCGGTTGCGGAGCTCGGTCTTGTAGAAACCGGCCTTGCACAGATCGTGCAGGAGCGAAACGATGGTGTAGCTTTCCAGATCGTCGGTTTCGGGATTGAAATGCTTGGAGATCAGCACGTTGTACACGTTGAGTGAGTGGTCGAGCAGACCGCCCTCATACGCAGCGTGGAACCGCGTGGACGCGGGAGCCGTGAAGAAATCCGTGCCCTCGAGCCACGCAAGCAGCTTTTCCGCGCCCGGACGATGGATGTTTTTGTTGTAGGTTTCGATGAAAATCTCTTTATTTGACATGTTGTTCCTCCATTCGGGTGCGGGCAAGCCGCAGAAGCGTATCCCGCCGATTGTCGGTCTGGCCGTCTATCACGGCATCCAGCAGGGTGTGCAGCATTTCACCGACCGGCCTGCCGCGCAGACCGAGCGCCTGTAAATCGGTTCCGTTTACGGCAAGCTGCCGCAGCGAGAAGCATTGCTCCTGCGCGAGCACGCGGTTCAGCAGCGCTTCGGTCTCAAACAGCTGCGCCACATAGTCGCGGCTGGTGCCCTGACCGACCGCATCGCCTTTTTTGATCGCCAGCAGGTCGCGGAACCGCGCCTCTCCGATGCGCGACAGGCTGCGCCGCACCAGCTTTTCGTTGTCACCGAGCGGTGTGTCGTGCCGCTCGACCAGCAGGAGGATGCGTTCGGTGTCCGCGCTTGAGAACCGCAGCCGCGGCAGGAGCTTGCGCGACAGTGCAAGGCTCGCTCTGGGATGTCCCCGGAAATGCCCGATGCCTTGCTCGTCCACGGTCTTGCAGGCGGGCTTGCCGCTGTCGTGCAGCAGCATCGCCCACCGGAGCACCGGCTCGTCCGGCACCTGACCGACCGCGCGCACGGTGTGCTCCCACACATCGTACAGGTGGTGCGGATTCTGTTGCTGACAGCCCTGCATGGGCGCGAGCTCGGGCAGGGCAGAGGTGATAAGGTCGGCATAAGCCATCAGCGTGCGCTGCACATAGCGGCCGCACAGCAGACCGGTCAGCTCCTCGCGGATGCGCTCGGCGGCAATGCAGTGCAGGCGATGCACCTGCCGCCGCATGGCAGCGGCGGTTTCCGGCTCGATGGCAAAACCGAGCTTGGACGCGAACCGCAGTCCGCGCAGGATGCGCAGCGCGTCCTCCTGAAATCGGGTATCTGCATCACCGACCGCGCGCAGAACGCCGTTTTTGAGGTCGGTTTGCCCGCCGAACGGGTCGCACAGACCGCGTTCCGGGTGCCACGCCATCGCACCGACCGTAAAATCCCGGCGTGCCAGATCCTCACGGATGTCGGTGACAAAGCGCACGCCGTCCGGATGCCGTCCGTCCGAGTAGCCGCCCTCCGTGCGGTAGGTGGTGATTTCAAGCGGGCCGCCGTCCGTGAGTACGGTCAGCGTGCCGTGCCTGAGTCCGGTGGTGAGCACACGCGCGTCCGCGAACACGGCCTGCATCTGAGCCGGAGACGCGGACGTACACAAGTCCCAGTCGTGCGGCTCTGCGCCGCGCAGGCTGTCGCGCACGCAGCCGCCGACCGCCCACGCCTCAAATCCGGCACGCTCTAATCGCCGGATGGCGTGTGCCGCGTGTTCGGGCAGCTGCATCACTTTTTGTCCTGCTTCAGCTTGTACGAGCTGCCGTCCGGATTGATAACCACCGTGTTATCCAGCTGTGCCTTCAGGCTCTTGCGGAAATCGGCAACGTACTCCGCGCGGAGCTCCTGCTGTTCCTTCTTCTCCGCGTCGGTCAGTCCTTCGGTCTTGGCCTTTTTGGCAAGCGCGTTGATGCGTGCAATTTTTTCGTCTGTCATATCGCAAAATCTCCTTGATTATCCTTATGCTATCTTTATATTATATCAAATTTTTATCCGTAATGAAAGCCTTTTGCGGACGCTGAGCAGCCGTTTCCGGTTATACCGCTGAATCCACGCGAACGGCAGGTTCGCTAGCTGAATCGCAAGCGCAATGACCGCATACCGGATGAGCCACGCCGTCCGGTCGGCGCTCAGCAGACAAAAAACGAGCGATACCCAGCCGAGCACGCCGATCACATAATGAATTACCTCCGCACGGCAGGTGATGAACAGAAAACGGTCGAGGTATGCCGTATCCCGCCCGGATTTGAGGTGCCGCTTGTCAAATTCGGGATTGAACTGCGGCAGCCGGTCTTTCCATTTCGGCAGACCGATCTTGTGGAAAACCCGCATTTCCCAGTCGGAAACCGTGAAAAAACGCCGGTTTGGGTCGAACCACCGTGTCTGCACGTCCTTCGGCAGAGCGCACACCGCGCCAGCCGTACCGAAATGCAGTCCGAACCAGAACGCTGTATTCAGCAGAGTAATGAGCAGATCCTTCATGCGGTTTGCCTCCCTTCGTACTGCCTCTATCATACCATGATACCGCCGTTTGTTCAACCGAACCGCCTTGACCGACAGGCTTCTGCATGCTACAATAAGTGGAGATTCTTCTACGTTAAATCATAGTAAAGAGGTAGTCTATATGAAAATCGAAACAAAATGCCTGCATGAAGGCTACAAGCCGGAAAACGGCGGTCCGGGCGTCATGCCGATCGTGCAGTCCACCACTTACCGCTTTGACTCGACCGCAAAGATCGCGTCCCTGTTCGATATGCCGATGGAGTGCATCTACTCGCGCTTTGCCAACCCGACCTGCGATGCGGTAGAGAAGAAGATCGCGTCCCTCGAGGGCGGCGTCGGCGCGATGCTGACTTCCTCGGGTCAGGCGGCATCCCTGCTGTCCATCCTCAACCTGTGCTCGGCAGGCGACAGCTTCATCGCGGCTTCCACCATCTACGGCGGCACGATCAACCTGTTCGGCGTAACGCTCAAAAAGCTCGGCATCGAGTGCATCTGGGCGGACGCAGAGGCAAGCGAGGAGAAAGTGCAGAAGCTGTTCAAGCCCAACACCAAGGCGGTGTTCGGTGAGACGCTCGCCAATCCTGCGCTGACCGTGTTCGACATTGAAAAGTGGGCGAACATCGCGCACAAGAACAACGTGCCGCTCATCGTGGACAACACGTTTGCAACGCCGGTGCTGTGCCGGCCGATCGAATGGGGTGCGGATATTGTCATCCACTCCACCACCAAGTACATGGACGGCCATGCCGTACAGGGCGGCGGCGTGATCGTGGACGGCGGCAAGTTTGACTGGGCGGCATCGGGCAAGTTCCCGGATTTCACCGAGCCGGACGAAAGCTACCACGGCGTGGTCTACACCCGCGAGTTCGGCGCGATGGCGTACATCATCAAGGCGCGTATGCAGCTGATGCGCGACTTCGGCTGCTATCCGGCGGCGCACTCGGCGTTTCTGCTCAACCTCGGTCTGGAGACCCTTCCGGTGCGTATGCGTCAGTACTGCGAAAATGCGCTGACCGTTGCCAAGTTCCTCGAGTCGAGCGATAAGATCGCATCCGTTCGCTATCCCGCACTGCCGGGCAACGAGCACTACGAGCGTGCACAGAAGTACCTGCCGATGGGCACCTCGGGCGTTATGTCCATCGACATCAAGGGCGGCCGCGCTCCGGCGATGAAGTTCATGGACAGCCTCAAGCTGGCGTGCAATGAGGTTCATGTTGCCGACATCCGCACCTGCGTGCTGCATCCGGCGTCCGAAACCCACCGTCAGCTGACCGACGAGCAGCTGGTTGCCGCAGGCATTGAGCCGGGCATGGTTCGCATTTCGGTCGGTCTGGAGAATGTTGAGGACATTATCGCTGATTTGGAACAGGCTCTTAACCAGATTTAATTTACAGCAAAACAGGGTGTGTCAACGGACATGCCCTGTTCTTTCAGGAGGAAACTATGCGTATTCGCTCTATCGAGGCATCCGACCGCGAATTCTTTATCGACCGCTGCCATGCGTTCTACAAAACGCCTGCCTGCGACCATGAAATCCCGCAGCAGAACGCCGAACGCACGTTTGAGCTGCTCCTGCACGGCACGCCGTATGCGGACTGCCTGATTGCCGAGGACGAGAACGGACAGCCGTGCGCGTACTGTCTGCTGGCGCTCACCTGGTCGAATGAGGCGGGCGGTCTGTGCGTCTGGCTGGAGGAAATCATGGTGGATGACGAGCAGCGCGGCAAGGGCATCGGCAGCAGGATCATCGCCGCGGTGCACGAAAAGTACAACACAGCCGCGCGGTATCGTCTGGAGGTAACGGAAAGCAACGTGCGGGCAAGTGCCCTCTATCACATGCTCGGCTTTGAGGATTTAGAGTACAGGCAGATGATACTGGACACGCCGCCGCTCGGCTAAGCAGATCGTTGGTATTTTTGTCACAAACTTGTTACAAATTACCTCTTGATTTTGTGCACTAAGCGCACTATAATAAAGACATCAAAAGAAAGGAAGGAAGGTGGGTCCGATGGACAGTGAAATCCAGCAGTACGCGGGAGATATCCTTGCACATCCGCGTTTTCAGCAGCTTCGCACGTTCTGTCACCACGGACTGGACAACTCTGTGTATGACCATTCCGTTGCGGTAGCGGAAGCAGCCTGTCAGATCGCCCGCCTGATGCGTCTGTCGGAGAGCGAAACGACTTCGGTTGTCCGTGCCGCGCTGCTGCATGACTTTTTCGGCTATGACTGGCACGGCGAGCGCTTTCGCCGTTATCTGAGCCATTTTTCCGGCGTGCACCGCATTGCGCACATGCACGGGTTCATTCACGGCCACATCGCAGCCGACCGCGCCAAGCATACCTTCGGTCTGTCCGAGCGGGAGTGCGAAGCCATCGCACGGCACATGTTTCCGCTGGCGGCCATGCCGCGCACAAGAATCGCGTGGATCGTCACCGTGGCGGATAAAGCCGTGGCATCCAAGGAAATGACCGCCGCTGTCGGCGGTTACGTCTCGCACGCGTACCATAAAATTTTCGCATAAAAAAGCACCCGATCTCCATTGTGTCTGTTGGAGATCGGGTTTTTGTTATTCGTAGATGGAGTCGATGATTTCCTTTACCTCATCTACCGAAAGCGGTGCAGAAATCAGCACTTCATATTGGTCAATCATGGCAACCGCGTTGATTTGCTCCAGATTGTGCATGATGTACCATGTGGCATTTGGTTTTTTATATTCGATAACCGGACGGTCGTCCTTTTCGATGCCACCGGCACTGCCGTTTAGTGGAACTTCAATGAGTACCAGAATATAAGGACCGTTAGGGTCGGTGGGTTTGGTATAAGAACCGACAAAAGTTACTCGATCGGAGAGATAATCTTTTGTGATTTGAATTTGGGGTATGGAATACGCAGAAGGAATTTTAGTAGGTGCCATTTTCTGTTTTACACCGAATTCCGCTAAAGTGGTTTTCAAATCCGCATTGGTGATATCGAAATACTCCATAACGTGCATTTCATTCCAAGTGGACTCGGTTTTCTCTAAGTTGGTATCGGACAAATCTGTATCCGGTAAATCTTCATATCCGGGTTCAGGTACCTGTGGGTCAGCAGGCAGAGGATTCGCCTCTGAGCCGAGCGGTGCATTCGGGTCGTATTCCACCGTGTCGGTCGCGTGCTCATAATTCACCGATGTACCATCCGGAAAATGCGTATACCCGTCCTCAGTGGTCTCAAAATCGTCATGTCCGCTCTGGAAAAAGCCGAACGTCTCGGAATCCCACATCGCCGCATAGTCGAACGGATTGTGACCGGTAGCCAGCGCAAACACGGTTCCTGCGGCGAAAACAGCCGCCGCGACAACAAAAACGCGGTAGCACAGCCGCCGCCCGCGGTGCGGCTTGACGAAAAATTCCCTATGGTCGGCCTTGAACTTTTTGAGTGACGCTTCTGTGTCGATTTCCGGCACGTCCGTCTGCGTCTGCAAATACTGCTCGAGCGCAGGCAGAGCCGCATCACCGTTTTCGCAAACGTCGTCCATCAGCCGGAACAGCTCGTCAATCTGCTTAGAATCCTGCATTGTCGTCACTCCTTTCCATAAGTTCGGCGCAGTGCCGCCGTGCGCGGCTGTACTGGCTGCGGCAGGCGGTCTCGGAAATGCCGAGTTTTTCCGAAATGGTGGAATAGTCCATGTCCTCAGCGAGCCGCAGGGTCAGAATGCGCTGTTCGGACGCGGATAAGCCCTTTGGCAGCATACCGGAAAACGGTATCAGCTCGGGTTCGGCTGCACGCAGAATGCTTTCCTCAAGCGGCGCGGCCGCGTGTCTGCACTGCGCGCGGTATTCGCTGATGGCGTTGTTTTTCAGCACACGGAACAGCCACTTGACCGGCTGCTCGTGCTCCATCACGCTGTTTATCTTGGCCAGCAGGATGAGAAAGGTGTCGGCCACAATGTCCTCGGCAATATCGCGGCTGCCGACAATGGGCAGAACGGTCTGCACCATCATCCTGTAATACTTTGCATATGATTCCTCGAAAAAGAGGATTTGCTCCTGTGTCAATTTGGTTCCCCCTTGGGTTGGAAATGATACCATTCAATTATACAACGCCTGAGCGGGATTTTCTGTGGCAAATTTTTTGAAAAATTTTTTTAGCGGCTTGTTGTCACAAAACGGCGCTCTCGGTCGTTATAATAGTATCGGGAAAAATGGATTGACAGAATATGATTTTTGTTGTATACCATAGGTATGGATAGAAAAAACTGTATTATGTGGAGGGGCAATTATGACTAAGTTCAAGAAAATCGTAAGCGGCACACTCGCGGGCTGCCTGATGGCGTCCGCACTGATGATGAGCGCAGGCGCAGCCAATGTGCAGACCTATATACCGTCGGGTACGGTGCAGGCAGCTGCACAGAATACGGCGCAGACCCGCACTGCCGTAAAAATCAATCCGCAGAGCGCGAACATCTATGTTGAGGGCATTCCGGCCACCTTCCCGAGCGAGGACGGCAAGACGGTTTACACGGCGCTGAGCTACAACGGCTCGACCTACATGCCGCTGCGCACGGTTGGCCGCTGGATGGGCAAAAATATCTCGTGGGACAGTGCATCGCGCACGGTGTTCCTGTCCGGCACTACGGAAAAGTCGTATCCGTGTGCGGATGACGATGCGTACCACAAGGAAGGCGTAAAATATGTCGGTGCGACCGGCACGGCTACGCTCGATAAGGGCGTGAAGGTGCTCGTGGACGGCAAACAGCAGACCTTCAAGAACCAGAAGGGCGAGACCATTTATCCGCTGTTTTACCGGAATTCCATCTATCTGCCGCTGCGCAACATCGGTGAGCTGACCGGCATGGATGTAACGTGGTACAGCGCCAAGGCAGAGAATGACGTGAACGCCATCTTCCTGCGCATGCCGCTTTCGGACAGCAAACGCGCCGAAATGGAAGCCTATGCGACGAACCTCATGAAGCAGCTGCTCGATATGCGAACGGATACGCAAAAGTTCAAGAATTGCGATTCTGCGGTGAAAAACGGCAGTTATACCGACTATGTGATTACCGATAAGGCGGCTGCTATGGCGGCGCTGGATTCCATCAAGCGCAAGGCGCAGACCATCCGCAGCGGCATGACCGAGCAGGCCAACCCGATTCGCTACTACAACAGCAGCCTGATGAACGAACTGGATTTCCTCATCAATAACGCGGATACCGTGATGGACCGCGTGAAGAACGGTCGGGTTGTGGTCGGCAGCAGCAATCCGGATACGAGCGTAGTCGATCAGACCGCCGTTATGTTCGGCGCGGATGATACCATGCTCGACTGCGAACGTATGGTTCGCATGCTGCGGCAGAATATGGATAGACTGTTTTAACAGGCAAACAAAAGAAGCTGAGACAAAATCTCAGCTTCTTTTTCATGTTATCCGCCGCAGACCGAGCAGGCGGTGTAACCCTGCCGCTTGGCCTCGGAAAGCGACATTGGAATCTGGCTTTTCTTCAAATACCGGCAGCCGGCGCTGTGATATTTGGAGCCGGTGTCCGTGACGTAAACGGTCTCGCTCTGGTCGTCCGAGCTGCTGTAAGCTGCCGGGACGGACGAACTGTCACTCGAGGAACCGCCGGAGGACGAACCGCTCGATGCACCTGCTTTGAGCGTATCCACCTGATTCTGTAAATCTGCCTTCTGGCTCGTGAGCGTGTCCACCTGCGTCTGCAGGCCGTTCTTCTCCTCGGTGAGCGAAGCCACCTGCGCTTTCAAATCGTCAATGGCCGGCTGGGATTCGTCCGCCTGCGCCTGCAGGTCGGAGACCGAGTCTTCCAGATGGCTTACCTGCGACTGCAGGGAAGCGGTCTCGTTCATCTGCTCCGCCAGATGGTGATAATAGGTGTACGATGCACCGCCTAAAATGCAGTTCAGCAGCAGAGAAGCCGCGATTACAAGTGTTTTCAGCGTGTTTTTATCAAATTTTTTGCCATCCATAGATGTCCTCGCTCCTTTCAGTCCGGTTTCATTGTATCGCCTAAAATCTGGCTGTGTAAATGCGGCAGAGCGAATTGTCGATATCTGTCGAACTTATGGCAGCACTTTTGCGGCGATGTTTGTATAATTTTCGTGTCTAACATTGAAAAACAGTCGGGAAGTGTGTATAATGAAACTAACTGAAAGTATCTGAGGATATGCAAAGTTATTTCTCATTTTGGAGCGTAAAAATTTATGGCATATGAAAAAAACAGACGCCGTCCTCCGGTCGAGGATGACGGCACGCTGATTGAGGGACGCAACGCCGTCCTCGAAACGCTGCGCGCAGGCCGTGCAGTGGATAAGGTGTTTGTGGCCGAAGGCGCACACATCGGTGATGTGGCGGCAGAGGCGCGCAAGCATCGCGTTCCGGTCGTCACCTGCGACCGGCGCAAGCTGGACGGCATGAGCCCGACCGGCAACCATCAGGGCGTTATCGCACAGGCGGCGGCACAGGAGTACGTCTCGCTCGACGATATTTTCCGCGTCGCCGAGGAGCGCAGTGAGGTGCCGCTCATCGTTGTCTGCGACGGCATCGAGGACCCGCATAATCTGGGTGCCATCATCCGTTCGGCAGAGACCGCAGGCGCACACGGCGTTATCATCCCGAAGCGCAGAGCTGTCGGTCTGACCGCGGCTGTCGCTCGTTCGGCGGCGGGCGCACTCGCCTATGTCGGCGTACACAAGGCAAACAACCTTGCGTCCACGCTCGATGAACTCAAGGAACGCGGTGTATGGCTGTTCGGCGCGGAGGCTGACGGTACGGTCGGCCTGTATGACGCACCGTTTGACCGCCCGACCGCCATCATCATCGGCTCGGAAGGACAGGGGCTCAGCCGCCTGACCCGCGACAAGTGCGACTACATCGTCAGCATCCCGATGAGAGGCCGTGTCAATTCGCTGAACGCATCCAACGCGGCGGCTGTGCTGCTGTTTGAGGCGCTTCGCCGACGCACACAGGGCAATTAAGGGGGAAGTGAACATGGATAGAAAAGATGATATGGATCTGGAATCGCTGAAAAATATGCTCAGCGATGTACCGGATACCGATGAATTTGATCTGGATTCCATCATCGCCGAGGTGTCCGGTCAGGCGCCCGCAAAGGCGGCAGAGCCAATGCCTAAGGCAGCGGCAGAGCCGGAAAAGCCGGTCGAGCCGCAGCCCGCACCGGCGGCAGAGACCAAGGCAGAGGAGCCGCAGACGGCTCCCAGAAATAAAAAGGATAAAACGGCAAAGAAGGCTGCAGAGACCGCAGCCGCCGCCGAACACGAGTCTGTTGAAGAAGCGCGCGAAGCGCGTATCGCGGCGCGCGAGCAGAAAATGGAAGAGCGTGAGCGCAGGACCGCGCAGAAGATCGCCGAGCGGCAGGCACGCCGCGAGGCCAAGCTGGCAGAAAAGGAAGCTGCCGAGAAGGCCGCCGAGCAGCAGGAGATCGTGGAAGAAGCCGCCGCCGAGGAAGCAAGCCGCAAGGCGAGCATCTCGCGCAAGCAGGCAAGAGCGGCACGCATTGCCGCCGATCAGGCCGAGGAAGAAGAAGATATCAAGCTGGTCGATCCCGAGACGGCTATGCACGCGGCACGCCGCCGTTCGGGCATTCTGTCGTTCCGGTCGCTGCTGGTGCTGATACTTGCCGCAGCTGCCGCGTATCTCAGCTTTGCACCGAGCTTTGAGGCACTACCGCTTCCGGTCGTGCTCGATATTCTGCAGAACCCGACCATCGGCATCGGCGCACTGGCTGCCCTGCAGATCCTGGCGCTGCTGATCGGTATTGACGTGTTCGGCAACGGTTTTTCCTCGCTGCTGCATGGCCGTCCGGCACGCGGTACGCTCGTGTCGTTCGCGGCGCTGGCATCGCTGCTGCACTGCGCCTCTCTGCTGGTATTTCCGGATCAGGGCGGCGTCGCCGTACCGTACACGGCGGTTTCCATCCTTCTGCTTTACGCCGAAATGCGTGAGGCACGCGGCCGCAGTCTGGCGCAGGCGCGTTCCTATCGTGCTGTCTGCGAGGCAGAGCAGCCGCTGGCGGTTTACAGCCACTACGACAGCGAGATTGACGCATGCAACGCCGTCAAGTGCCCGCTGTATGATGCAAGCTCGTTCCTGACCGAGATCGAGCGCCCGGACACGGTTGACCGCTTCTCGCTCATCTACACGCCGATCGCACTGGCGCTGGCAATCATCCTGTCGCTGGTCGCTTCGTTCAACTGCGGCGAGCCGGTGCGCTTCTTCTGGGCGTTCTCGGCGATCCTGTCGGTGTCCGCGCCAATCGGTCTGCTGTGCGCGTTCGGCGCAAGCTACAAGAACACCGCAAGCCGCCTGCTGCGCTCGGGTGCAGCCATTGCGGGTGCGCGTCAGGCCAACCTGCTGCGCGGCACGGAGAAGGTCATGCTGCTCGAGAACGATCTGTTCCCGACCGGCTCGATCGAGCTTGAGGCCATCGACAATCTGGGCCGTATCACGGACGAGCAGATTCTCGGCTGTGCAGCCGCGCTGACCGAATCTGCCGGTCTGGAGCTGGGCCGCGTGCTGACCGATACCACGAAGGAGCGCTTCGGCATCACCTTCACCGCGCGTGACGTGCGTCTGGTCGAGGGCGGTGTAACCGGCGCTGTCGGCACCAGCCGTATCGTGCTCGGCACAGCGGCGCTCATGGTCAAGATGGGCGTTCCGATCGAATCCGGCCATAAGGGTCAGATCAATATGTATCTGGTTGTGGATAACGCGCTTGCAGGCGTGCTGACCATGCGTTACCAGACTACCAAGAATACCTATAAGGCGATGCGCCTCATGCGCCGCATGCACATGAATGCGGTCCTCGCTGTTCGTGATTTCAATATCTCCCCGGCGATGATTGAGGAGGAGTTTGACCTTCGACGCGGCTTTGCCGACCAGCCGGACCCGACAGGCGTGGATCGTCTGCTGAATCCGAATTACGCCAAGGGCGATGCACCGGCAGCTATCCTCACCCGCGAGGGTGCCGGTCCGTTCATGCAGGTGCTCCGCGGCGCGGATAAGCTGGCAGGCGCCGTCCGCTCGGCGCTGACGCTCGGCACGTTCGCCGGCCTGCTCGGTATGCTGATCGTGTTCTACCTGCTGTACCAGAACGCCGCAGACGCGCTTCCGGTGATGAATATCCTGCTGTATCAGCTTATTTGGTACATTCCGGTGTTTATTATCACCCAGCAGACGAGATAAGACATAGAAAAAACCTCCGTATGGTTCATACGGAGGTTTTTGCGTTTTCTGGCAGTAATTAGGCGGGGGACACAAACTGCGTCAGCGTGTTCGCCCTGTCAGGGCGAACACGCTCGCGCAGTTCGTGTGCCCCGCTCCGCCGGTGCAGAAAACAAGTCTCGTGTTTAAGTTAAACTGTTTTTCCGATAATGCGACGGCGAAACGCCATACACAAGCCGAAACCGCTTGATAAAGTAGCTGAAATTATCAAATCCAACGCGAAACCCGACCTCCATGACCGGAAGATCGGTCTCACGGAGCAGACGCGCCGCCTGCTCGATCCGCAGGGAATTGATATGCTGGGTGAATGTCCTTCCGAAATTATCCCGGAAAAAGGTGCTGAAATACTGCGGCGACAATCCAAACTCCGCTGCAACCGCCGACAGCGAGAGCGGTTCGGTGAAATGCTCACCGAGGTAGCCGACGATCTCCTTCAGCTGCTGCGCCTTATAGTCCGCGCCCGGGCGCATTTGATGTCCGACAAGTCTGCCGTACTGCGCGCACACCGCCACGATGCCGAGCAGCGCGGCCTTCACGGCAAGCTGACAGCCGGGCGCCTGCACTTGCCACGCGCGCACGATCTGTGCGAGCAGCGCACGGATTTCGTTCTGCCCGGGTTCACCGGCGCGGATGCAGGTGTCGAACCGCAGCCGTCCCTCCGCGAGCGGCGCGAGCAGCGCGAATTCGCTCTGGTCGGCGCGCGAAAACTGCAGGAAATCCGCCGCAAACACGAACGAGCGGAACTGATTTTCCCGTCCGGCGGCGCGGATTTCGTGCAATTCCTCACCGGCGGCGAAGAACACATCGCCGTGGGTGCCCTCGTAGGTGTGGTCAGCGATGGTGAGCGAAACGTGGCCCGCGTCCACCGTGATGATTTCCAGCTCCGGGTGCCAGTGATAGGGGATAAAATCGCTGTCATCGGCCTCGCTGCCGTCCAGCGCGGGGTAGATCTGGAACGGAAACGCAAGTGTGCCGTGCTCTTTTTTTTCTCGGCGGGCTGCATCCATGGCGAAAATCCTTTCTGATGCACACGCTGCGTGCATACCTTAAAATCGTGTTATTACTGCTGAAGAAATTGCAAGCAATCCTTTGAATATCTGCTATAATTATAGATGAAAAAGGAAGGGAAGGCAAGAGTGCGACACAAACCAATCGTATTTTTGTTGTATCATTTGCGAGAAAATCCACTCGGATTTTTGTGCTGAATGACAAAGCCTTTCCGCACCGCGCCGAATCCGTTCAATGAGTGGTTGAAACTGGCTGTTATGGCGTGGTATAATGATAACAGATAGGCTGTTTTTCACAGCTGAATCTGCGTGATCGGGTGGGATATACCGGTCACCGCACCAAAAAATTATTTTTTGGAGGGAATTCCTATGTACATGGATAAGCAGGTCAAGCGCGGATACAACGAGTACATCCGTCTTGACGAAGGCATCGGCAAGGATGCCATGATGGACGTTGCTCTCCTCGTGATGGAAGACGGCGACACCTGGAGCTGCGAGGAGCCTGAGAAGGAAGTTGCAGCACTGGTATTCGACGGCAAGTGCACCATCAAGTGGGAGAATGAGTCCTACGACGTAGACCGTCCGAATCCGTTCGATTACAACCCGTCCTGCCTGCACGTTTGCAAGGGCGTAAAGTTCGAGATCATCGCACACGGTCCGTGCAACATCTACATCCAGAAGACTTTGAACGAAAAGACCTTCCCGAGCAAGATGTACAAGCCGGAAGACACCGATACCTGGGCACGCGGCAACAAGGGCGAGCTGATGGGCTGCATCAAGCGCGATGTACGCACCTGCTTCGATCTGGACAACGCGCCGTACTCCAACATGGTTCTGGGCGAAGTTGTCAACCTGCCGGGCAAGTGGTCCTCTTACCCGCCGCATCATCATCCGCAGCCGGAGTGCTACTTCTACCGCTTCGACAAGCCGATGGGCTTCGGCGCAGGCTGGGGCAACGGCGAGATCTACGAGACCCATCACAACGGTCTGGCTATCATCACCGATAAGATGCACTCCCAGGTAACCGCACCGGGCTACTCCTGCTGCTACGCATGGGGCATCCGTCATCTGCCGGGCGACCCGTGGGACAAGACCCGCATCGATGACGAGGAGCACCTGTGGCTGCTCGAGGACGATGCCAACGATCACATCTGGCACTGCCCGAGCGGCAACTAAGTTGCCTTGCTTCTAAGGGGGACGCCGGGAAACAGACTGTAAAAACAGCCACCGGCTGTTTTTACACCGCTTGTTCGAAAATCACAAGCGGTCGTCTGAAACTCGCACGCGCAAACGCTTCGCGTTTATTTTAAGGCGCGTGTTCGCTCCCTTAGATACCGAAAAAGTTCCCAAGGAAACTTTTTCGGATAACCCCCTCTCGTTCGCACAGCGAACGAGGCTCGGGACACCACGTCCCGAGGCAGGGGTATCAAAGTCCGGCGGAGCTGGACTTTGATAAGGAACTGCATCTGCCGCGTGCGCGCGGCAGGCACGAGACCTGTCTCGTGCGTTTGGGAACCTATGGTTCCCTTGCCCCTCCTTTTGGAGAGGGAGGGTGCTAAGTCAAGGCTTGTTGGAGACTGGCTTTGATTCATCATTATTTGTATTCTATTTAGGAGGATTTCCAACATGATTCATATGGAAACCGTTCGTCTGACTGCGTCTCAGGCACTCGTTCGCTTCCTCGAGAACCAGTATATCAGCTACATTGATATGGATGGCAACGAGCAGGAGCACAAGTTCGTTAAGGGCATCTTCATGCTGCCGGGCCACGGCAACGTAGTTGGCTTCGCTAACGGCGTTGAGCAGGAGCTCAAGGACATGGTTGTTTACCAGGGCAAGAACGAGCAGGGCATGGCTCTGGCTGCAGTTGGCTACGCTAAGCAGATGCGCCGCAAGTCCATCTTCGCCTGCACCTCTTCCGTAGGCCCCGGCGCTTGCAACATGGTTACCGCTGCTGCAACCGCAACCGCTAACAACATTCCGGTTCTGATCCTGCCGGGCGACATCTACGCTTCCCGTCAGCCGGACCCGGTTCTCCAGCAGATGGAGCAGCCGCAGAACCTGTCCATCTCCGCTCATGATGCTTTCCAGGCTGTTACCAAGTACTGGGGCCGCATCAACCGTCCGGAGCAGGTTATGACCGACATGATCTCCGCTATGCGTGTTCTGACCGATACCGCTAACACCGGTGCTGTTGCAATTTCTCTGCCGCAGGACGTTCAGGCTGAAGCATACGATTACCCGGTTGACTTCTTCAAGAAGCGTGTATGGCGCATCGACCGCCGTCCGGTTACCAAGTATGCTCTGGACAAGGCTGTTGAGGTCATCAAGAACGCAAAGAAGCCGCTCCTGATCTGCGGCGGCGGCGTTCGTTATGCTGAGGCACACAAGGTATTCAAGAAGTTCGCTGAGGACTTCGGCATCGCATTCGGCGAGACCCAGGCCGGCAAGTCCGCTGTTGTTTGGGATCACGAGCTGAACCTCGGCGGTCTGGGCACCACCGGCGGCATCGCTGCAAACAAGCTGGCGCACGAGGCTGACGTTGTAATCGGCGTTGGCACCCGTTACACCGACTTCACCACCGCTTCCAAGTGGCTGTACCGTACCGACGCGAAGTTCGTCAACATCAACCCGTCTGAGTTCCAGGCTTACAAGATGGACGCTACTCCGGTCGTTGCTGACGCAAACGAGGCTCTGACCGCAATCGGCGAGGAGCTGGCTAAGATCGGCTACCACACCGACAAGGCTTACGCTGAGGAAGTTGCTGCTCTGCGCAAGGAGTGGTGGACTGAGGTTGAGCGTCTGGACAAGGTTGAGTACACCGATCCGGAGCACTTCACCCCGGAGTGCAACGACGACAACCGTGAGTGCGTTGAGAAGTACATCGAGGATACCGGCTGCAAGCTGTGCCAGACCACCGTTCTGGGCACCATCAACCACATGATCGATGACAACGCTATCGTATGTGCAGCAGCAGGCTCTCTGCCGGGCGACATGCAGGGTCTGTGGCGTGCCCGCAAGGAGAACACCTACCACATGGAGTACGGTTACTCCTGCATGGGTTACGAGGTTGCCTCCGCTCTGGGCGCTAAGATCGCTTGCCCGGATCAGGAAGTTTACGCTATGTGCGGCGACGGTTCCTTCGACATGCTGCACTCTGAGCTGATCACTTCGGTTCAGATGGGCCACAAGATCAACGTTATGCTGTTCGATAACGCTTCCTTCGGCTGCATCAACAACCTCGAGGTTTCCAACGGCAACGCTTCCATCTGCACCGAGAAGAACATGCTTGAGGAAGGCGTAACCAACGGCGTACACAAGGGCAAGGTAATCCAGGTAGATTACGCTGCAATCGGCGCTGCTTACGGCTGCAAGACCTACACCGTTAAGACTCTTGACGAGCTGAAGGCTGCAATCGAGGATTCCAAGAAGCAGACCGTTTCCACTCTGATCGACATGAAGGTTCTGCCGAAGACCATGTCCGCAGGCTACGAGGCTTGGTGGCGTGTAGGCGTAGCTGAGGTATCTCAGAAGGCTGAGGTTCAGGCTGCCCGCAAGCGCATCGAGGATCACCTGTTCGAGTCTCGCCACTATTAATAGCGCGCGATAAACTCGCTTTAGGTTTACGAAAGCTCCCAACCGTGAGGTTGGGAGCTTTTTTTGCGGTTTCAAGTATGCTGAATGGAGAATGGGAAATGGGAAATGGCGCTATCCTTGCGCTCAGCCCGCCCTGCGGTACCGGTATAGAATAAAAGAACTCCTCCCATCGCTTCAGACGGGAGGAGTTCTTTTTTACAGCATCTGCAGCAGCTCGATCTGCTCACCGGACGGACCGGTAAAGAACCAGTTCTGCAGGCCGCCGAAGGTATTCGGCAGCACCTTCTTCTCCGGTGCGGTGAAGCTGATAACGCCTGCCGCCTTGAGGTCAGCCGCGGTCTTGTCGAGGTCGTCAACGTAAACGGCAAAGTGCGGGATGCTGCCCTCGCCGGACGGCACGAGCGTGCCTGCGGGCGGCTCGATCAGCTCGAGCAGGAAGCCGCCGAATTCAACGAGTGCCAGCTTCTTCAGGCCCTCCGGTGTCTCTACGCCGTCGCGCTTGAATACACTGCCGCCGATCATTTCGTAAAATGCAATGCTCTGGTCCATATCTACGGTGTAGATCGCAATATGGCCGATACCTTTATAGTGTTCCTTCATGGTGATTCCTCCTTGTACGGGCATTCTCGCCTTAGTATTAGCATAGCACGTTTTTGCGGATTTGCATAGGGGACAGGCATAAAAAAACGACCGTCTTTTGACGGTCGTTTTGAGTTGCATTACTGAACGGAATCGGAAACCGAAGCAGTGGTCTGATTCTCGAGGTAGTTCTGGTAGGTGGTCTTCTCGCTCTTGCCGAAGCCAAGGGGAGAGAAGATTACATAAGCCAGAACCATGATCAGCAGGGTAACGGTAGCCCAGATCTTGCCGTTCTTCCACGGGGTCAGATCTACAGCGCCTACGTCCTTCAGCTCGAAATCGGTTGCACGCGGATGCTTCTTAACGATTACCCACATCAGCAGCATGTCGAATACAAACAGGATCGCGGTGAAGTACAGGTAGTGGATGTTGTTCAGTGCCGGGATTACGTTGCGCAGACCGAACTGGAGAATGAAGTACAGTACAACGTGAACCGGGATGACGATCTTAGCAGCGATAGCCGGAACCTTCTTCCAGAAGAAGCCGCACAGCAGGCAAACAAAGATCGGGGTGTTGAACGCAGCGAAAGCAGAGTTTACGAAGCTCGTGATGCCGCCCATGTACAGCATGAACGGGGACATGATGGTGGAAACAACTGCTACTACAGTACCGAAGTTCTGACCGATCTTAACCATGCGTGCATCGGAAGCGGTCGGGTTGAACAGCGGACGGTGAATATCGAGTGCGTAGATGGTGGATGCGGAGTTCAGTACCGAGTTGAAGGAGGACAGGATCGCGCCGAACATTACAGCAGCGAAGAAGCCCAGGATCGGCTTCGGCATAACCTCTGCTACCAGCATCGGGTAAGCGGAGTCGCCGGAACCCCAGTCCATGCCCGGGTAAGCCAGTGCGCAGATAACGCCCGGAACAACGATGATCAGCGGAGTCATGATCTTGAGGAAGCCTGCAAATACGGCGCCCTTCTGTGCTTCCTTCAGGTTCTTAGCACCGAAGGTACGCTGGATGATGGACTGGTTGGTTGCCCAGTAGTACATGTTGTTGACCAGCAGACCGGTGAACAGCAGCGGCCACGGGAGCCACGGCTCCGGGGTGTTAACCTCGTTGATGGCGTTCAGGTAGGACGGATTGGTGTGCAGGAACTTGTCGAAGCCGTCCACGAAGGAGCCGTCGCCGCCGAGCTGGCCGGACAGGAACATGAAGCCGAATACCGGAACCAGCAGGCCGCCGACGATCAGGCCGAGGCCGTTGATGGAGTCGGACAGTGCGATTGCCTTCAGGCCGCCGAAGATGGCGTAGATAGAACCGATGATTGCGGTTGCAACACATACGATTGCGATTGCTGCGAAACGGGAAATACCGAACATCTTGTCAATGCCGAAGATGTTTACGAATACCTGTGCGCCTGCGTACAGGATGTTCGGCAGCATGATTACAACGTAGCTGAGCAGTACGATGATGGAAACCAGACGGCGGGTGCCTTCGTCGTAGCGCTGCTCAAAGAACTGCGGAACGGTGGTCAGACCGGTCTTCAGGTACTTCGGCATCAGTACGAATGCGAGGATTACCAGAGCGATTGCAGAGGTTACCTCCCAGCCCATGGTGGACATGCCGACGCGAACTGCCTGACCGTTGTTGCCAACGAGCTGTTCTGCGGAAAGGTTGGTCATCAGCAGAGAACCGGCGATGACCGGGCCGGTCAGGCTGCGGCCGCCGAGATAGTAGCCGTCCTGCGTGTCGAGGTTGTCACCGCGGGTTTTCCACCACGAGATGAGTGCGACGAGTGCCGTGAACGCCACGAAGGTGATCGCGGTAAACGCCATGGAGTTTACGAAGTTCATCTTTTTCTCCCCTTGTAAAAATTTCTTGTCCCGGCGGAGATCCCTCAAAATCCACCGGAACTTCGTGAATGTACAGCACCGATTTGTGCTTGCGTGCGCGTGCCCGCAAGATCCCAAAAAACAAGACCGTCAATCGAAGGACTGAAGATCTGTTAAATGGGCAAACCGCGTTGCCGCTTGTCCGAAAGTTATTTTAACACTATATAAGAGCTATAGCAAAGCATTTTTTTTACTTTTTTCGCACTTTGGATACTTGCACATAAACAAGAAGGTGTATTTGTGCATTTCGACGTTAACTGAACGCAGATTTACAAAGTGAACGTTAAAAAATTATCAGGAACAACAAAAAAATTCGTAAAACTGTATCTTTTTTACAAGGAAAAATCCCCACATAAAGTGGGGATTCTGCACGAAATTACGGTGTATACCATTCATCGCTGCGATTTTTTGCATCAAAAATCTGCGCATATTCCGCATTGTGATAATCGTTCAGCAGGTCGTTTTCCGGCTGTTCGCTCTGCGGATACCAGGTGCCGTCCGGCAGGCGATAACCGTTGACGTTCATCACCGGAATCTGCTGCTGCAGGGCAAGGCGCATCTGGTCAAAGCCCGAGGTCGAGCAGCCGAGCGCGTTCAGCGCATACGCGGACAGATAGTTCGCGCTGATCTGCATGTTTGTCTGCTCCTCGATGTCGTAGTTCGCCCAGATGAAGAACGGCGTTACCATCTTTTTCTGGCGCAGCTCGGCATCCGAGAGATTGCCGCGCTGACTCTCGAGCAGGGTGTTGTAAAAGTCCTCCGGCAGATTGGGCTGGTGGTCGCCGAAGAACACGATTGCCGTCGGCTCATCCACCTTGGAGAAGTAGCTGATCAGCTCCTGCACGGCGTCGTCGCTGTACCGCACGAGCGACAGGTACTGGTCAACCGTCGGGTACTTGTCCTGCTCCTCACCGGTGAGGTAGATGCGCTTGTCGAAGTAACCGTCGCCGTCCCAGTCGTAGCCGCCGTGGTTCTGCATCGTTACGTTGAACACGAACAGCGGCGTGTTTTCCCTCTTGTTCTCGTACAGCTCGAAAATCTTCTTGTAGCTTGCGCTGTCGCTGATATAATCGCGCACACGACTGGCGTCAGCGGCAAAATCGTCCTGATAATACTGCGCTTCAAAGCCGAAGAAGCGGTAGACGTTCGTGCGGTTCCACGAGGTGGACAGATAGGGGTGAATCGCCGCCGTCTGGTAGCCGAGCGAATCCAGACCCGAGGTCAGATTGGGCATTTCGCTCTTGATGAACACCTGATACGCCGAGCAGTTGTACGGCAGGAACGCCATCGAATCGCCGGTGAGGAACTCCAGCTCGGTGTTGGCGGTGCCGCCGCCGAAGGTCGAAACGGTCAGCTGACCGCTGATGGTGTTTTCCTGACCCTGCATCAGCTTGTGCACATACGGCATGGGGTCCTCGTTGGTCTCAAGCGCACCGACCGAGCCGAGATCCGAGAAGGATTCGTTCATGATCACGATCAGATTGGGCGTTTTCGTGCCCTGTTTGCCGGTAAATTCGCTCTGTGCGGCAGAAAGCGCGTCCGCGCTGTAGCCCTCCGGCTGCTTGACAAACGAGCTGGTCGCGCAGCGCAGGAAGTAGAAAATCTCGCTGTACTGGCGGCTGGACTGCCAGAAAGCCAGTCCGGTGCCGACCGTCTGGATGCCGGTGTAGGCGATGAACGCCAGCACGAGCACACACGGCAGCGAAAACAGTCTGCGGAAGTACCAGCGCTTGTGCACCTTGAAGCTGCGCTGCATCAGGCACACGCTCACGCAGAACAGCACAGCCGCCGCTGCGGCGCGGAGCACGGAAAGCTCTATCGGTGCAGAGTAGCCCTTGGACACGTTGGCTGCCGTGCCGATGGCGGCAATGTCGCTCAGCATGACAGGCGTGCCGCGGAACAGCATAACGTAGTGGTCGATCATGCCGTGGATCATCGAAATTGCCATGCCGAGGCATACGCCGATACGCACGTTGCCGCAGATCAGATAGGCCGCGGCGTAAACCGCCACATAGCAGATCCAGCCCTGAAAAAACGACTGCTTGAGCGTGATGACACAGCCCTTGACCATGTATTCCACCAGGATCAGGCTGACAGCCGCCGCAGACAGGAACAGCAGCACGTCATGCACGAGCAGAACCGCCGCGTACAGCCGCGTGTGATTTTCCGCAAACGGGTGGTTGCGGCGCCACGGACGCAGCACCAGCGGCACAAATGCGCCTGCGGTCAGCCAGTGCGAGATGGTCGGCTGATACATCAGCGAGCCCCTGCTCAGCAGGGGATGGAACAGCAGGAAAAACGCAACGAGCAGCAGTACGTTTGCACCGATTCGGTACGGATTTCTTCCGGTTTCGTTTTGAACCTTACGTTCAATGCTCAAAAAAGTTGCTCCTTTCGCAGAAACGGAAAAGCCGCTGTGGTGTTTCCGCAGCGGCTTCTCAAGTCGTTAGAATTTATGCCTCAGGCGTTTCCTCTACGCGGGTAACTGCGATAGAGAGATCGTCCAGCTGCTTGTCATCTACGGTATCCGGGCAGTTCATCATCAGGTCGGACGCGTTCTGAACCTTCGGGAAGGCGATCACGTCGCGGATGGAATCCAGACCGGCGAGCAGCATGCACAGACGATCCAGACCGTAAGCCAGACCACCGTGCGGAGGTGCGCCGTAGGAGAACGCAGTGATCAGGTGACCGAACTGCTCCTTGGCCTTCTCCTCGGTGAAGCCGAGGGCCTCGAACATCTTGGTCTGCAGCTCGGGATCGTGGATACGAATGGAGCCGCCGCCCAGCTCACAGCCGTTGAGGATAATGTCGTAAGCCTTGGCACGAACCTTGGCCGGATCGGTGTCCAGCAGCGGGATATCCTCGTCCATCGGTGCGGTGAACGGATGGTGCATGGCTACGAGGCGGTTCTCCTCCTCGCTGTACTCGAACTGCGGGAACTCGGTGACCCACAGCAGCTTGAAGTCGTCCTTCTTAGCCAGACCCAGGCGCTTAGCCAGCTCGCAGCGCAGCGCGCCCAGAGCCACAGCGGCGGTCTGCCAGTTTGCGTCGGCAACAACGAACAGCAGGTCGTTCTCCTTTGCACCTGCGCGCTCCTTGATGGCTGCAATCTCGTCCTCGGACAGGAACTTGGCGAACGAAGAAGTCATGCTGCCGTCTGCAGCGAGCTTCATCCATGCCAGACCCTTTGCGCGGTAGGTCTTGACGAACTCGCCGAGCTTGTCAATCTCCTTGCGCGGGAACTTGTCCGCGTAGCCGTTTACGTTGATGAGACGAACCGTACCGCCGTTCGCTACGGTGTCCTTGAACACCTTGAACGAGCAGTCCTTGGCAATGTCGGAAATATCCTTGATCTCAAAGCCGAAGCGAACGTCCGGCTTGTCCGAGCCGTACTTGTCCATGGCGTCCTGCCAGGTCATGCGCGGCAGCGGCAGCTGAATGTCAACATCGAGCACTTCCTTGAATACGCGCTGGAGGAAGCCCTCGTTGACGGCGATAACGTCATCCTGCTCAACGAACGACATCTCAAGGTCGATCTGGGTGAACTCGGGCTGACGGTCAGCGCGCAGATCCTCGTCGCGGAAGCAGCGGGTGATCTGAATGTAACGGTCCATGCCGGACAGCATGAGCAGCTGCTTGTACTGCTGCGGGGACTGCGGCAGGGCGTAGAACTTGCCCGGATGTACACGGGACGGCACGAGGTAGTCGCGCGCGCCCTCCGGGGTGGACTTGGTCAGCATCGGGGTCTCGATTTCGAGGAAGCCGTGCTCGTCGAAGTAGTTGCGGGCAACCTGCGTTACGCGGTGGCGCAGCATCAGGTTCTTCTGCATGGACGGACGGCGCAGGTCAAGGTAGCGGTACTTCAGACGGATCTGGTCACCGACCTCCTTGGTGTCGTCGATCTCAAACGGGGTGGTTTCTGCCTTGGACAGAATGCGGATGTCCTCGGCAATAATTTCGACCTCGCCGGTCGGCATCTTCTTGTTGATGGCTGCCTCATCGCGGGCCACCAGCTTGCCCTTTACCGCTACAACGAACTCGGTGCGGCAGGTGAAGGCAATGTCGAACAGGTCAGCATTGACCGACTTGTCGAACGTGCACTGTACAATGCCCGCACGGTCGCGCAGCAGCAGGAACAGAACGCCGCCGTTGTCACGCACGCGGTCAACCCAGCCGTTTACGGTAACGGTCTGGCCCGCGTGCTCCAGGCGAAGCTCGCCGCACATATGCGTGCGCTTCATGCCTGCAATAGATGTGTTATTCATGTTTATCAATCCTTTAAGATTTGTTTATTACAGTTTTGATTTGCAGAGCAAATTCTATTTAATACGCGCTGTTGCACGAATTAGCTGAAATATAGATGGTAAGTTACTGATTGTCCTTATCCTTCATCGCCGGACGAACGTGCTCATAATAGCCGAGAAAGGCCATAATCGCAAATAAAATAATGCCGGCGAAGGCGATAAGGAACATAATGGAAGCGTTGTCGGCAATCGACGCGGAAAGCGCCAGAATAGCCGCAATGACACCGAGCATGCCGGTTATCATGAGAATACCGCCGTAAACAAGCTGTTTCATAAACAATCCCTCCATATTCAGTTGAAAATCTATCTCTACTAAAGGCGGGGGGCACCCGCCCTGCAATTTAGCGATTTATTTGTCGCAGATTACTTTGCCTGCGTTTTTCTTCGCCAGACCGTCATGGATGAGCTTTGCTGCCTCGTCAAGCGAAATCTTGACCTGCTCGCCGCTCTCCATATCCTTAACAGCGACAACGCCCGCGTTGATCTCATCCTCACCGAGGAAGATAACGAACGGAATGCCCAGCTTGTCGGCGTAGCCGATCTTGTGCTTGAACTTCTTCTGCTCGCTGTACAACTGGGTGCGGATGCCCGACTCGCGCAGAGCGGTAGCGGTCTTGATAGCGGCGCCCATGTCGTCAGTCATCGGCAGGATAAGTACGTCCGCCGGTGCCTTGTTCATCTGGTCGTTCAGATAACCCTGCTCACCGAGAACGTAGAACAGACGGGTCAGACCGATGGAAATGCCCACGCCCGGCAGCTGCTTGTCGGTGTAGTACTCGGCAAGGTTGTCGTAGCGGCCGCCCGAGCAGATGGAACCGATTTCCGGATGGTCGAGCATAGCGGTCTCGTAAACGGTACCGGTGTAGTAGTCCAGACCGCGTGCAATGGTCAGGTCGATCTCGAAGTGGTCAGCCGGAACGCCGAACGCCTGCATATAGGTTGCAACCGTTTTCAGCTCCTCTGCGCCGAGGTCGAATACCTCGTTCCTGCCCTTGTAGCCCTCCAGCGCCGCGAGGATACCCTCGGTGCCGCCCGGGGTCTCGATGAACTTCAGCAGCTCGTCAGCCGTAGCCGCTTCCACGCCGAAATCCTCGACCAGAATGGTCTTTACCTTCTCTGCGCCGATCTTCTCCAGCTTGTCGATGGTGCGCATCACGTCGCCGGCCTTCTCGGTCAAACCGAGGATAGCAAAGAAGCCGTTGAGCACCTTGCGGTTGTTGATGCGGATCTTGAAGCGCTGAAGACCGAGCGAGGTGAACGTCTTGTAGATGATGCTCGGCACCTCGGCCTCGTTGATGATGTCCAGCTTGCCGTCACCGATGACGTCGATGTCCGCCTGATAGAACTCGCGGAAACGGCCGCGCTGTGCGCGCTCACCGCGGTAAACCTTGCCGATCTGGAAACGGCGGAACGGGAAGGTCAGCTCGCCGTAGTGCTGGGCAACATACTTTGCCAGCGGTACGGTCAGGTCGAATCGCAGGGACAGATCGCTGTCGCCCTTGGTGAAGCGGTAGATCTGCTTTTCAGTCTCGCCGCCGCCCTTGGCAAGCAGTACCTCGGAGGACTCGATCAGCGGGGTATCCAGCGGATAGAAGCCGTACAGCGCATAGGTTTCGCGCAGTACCTGCATGATGCGCTCCATCTGCACCTGCGGTGCCGGAAGCAGCTCCATAAAGCCGGATAAGGTTCTGGGTTTTACTTTTTCCATAACTATTTTGATTCTCCTCAAGACAGACGTATGCACCGAATTGGCGTACCCGATCCGGTGCAACGAATGCTATGTTTATTTTTTGTTCTTCGGGTTGACAATATTACGCCAATCCAGATCACCGCGGTCCAGACCGAGGATGAGCATCTCGGCGGTTGCCGAGTTGGTTGCAATCGGGATATTGTGCATGTCACACAGGCGGGAAATCGCATGAACGTCCGGTTCGTACTGTGCGTTGGACATCGGATCACGGAAAAACAGCACGAGGTCGATCTCGTTGTAGGCTACGCGCGCGGAGATCTGCTCCTCGCCGCCCTGCATACCCGCAAGGCACTTGTCGATTTTCAGACCGGTAGCTTCTTCAACAAACTTGCCGGTGGTGCCGGTGGCACAGATATTATGCTTTGCAAGAATACCGCAGTATGCCATGCAAAATTGTACCATCAGTTCTTTTTTGCGGTCATGTGCGATCAGTGCTATATTCATCAGGAATAACCCCTTTCCTGTATATTCATGTTGAGATTACTTACAATTTAAGTGGAATACGCTCGCCGTTGAGCCGCCGGGCGATATTCATAAAGGCGCGAGCCGCGCCCGTGTGCTTGACGGCATGAATGCTCCTGCCGCTGTTGCTGCACGAAATGAGGTCCACATCCTCGGGTACGAGACCGAGCAGGGGAAGTCCCGCTTCGTCCATCGCGTCGTCGATGTTGCCGGATTTGCCGTGGCTGATGAGCTGCGGACGCACGCGGTTAAGCACCATGCGGATGCGCTGTATGCAGTATTCCTCCTCCAGCTTGCGGGCGCAGCGTTCTGCGCCGCGGACACACACGCGGTCGGTCGAGGTGACGATGATCGCCTGCGTGGCAATATGCGCCAGAAAGGAAAGCTCAGCCGGCAGTCCGGCGGGACCGTCGATCAGCAGGTAGTCGAACCCGGCCTCCTCGGCCTGCACAGCCAGCTGCTCCATGCCGCGCTCGCTGAGAGCGGGAAGCGCCACCGGTGCAGTGAGTAAGTACAGCGTTTTCATATCCGGATGACACGCCATGGCATCCGCGAGGGGGACTGCGCCGCCTGCCACATCGGCAAACGAGTAGACCACCCGGTCGGACATGCCGAGCACGATATCCAGATTGCGCAGACCGCAGTCGCCGTCAATCAGCAGCACTTTGCTGCCAAGCTGCGCGAGAGCCGCGCCTACGCCCGCTGTAAGGGAGGTTTTTCCTGTGCCGCCCTTACCGGACGCAACAAGAATCACCTTCAACATACCGCCTCCGAAAGAAAACCTTATTTAAGGCAATACTGCATAAATCTGCAGATTCGCCTACAAGTGTATTATAAACTAACAGCGGGCGGTTTACAAGCGTTCCTCGAGATTTTTTTGTTGAAAACTTGGAAAGCCGCCTGGTTTGAACGCAGAAAACCCGGCAAAATCACATTTGCCGGGCTTAGGCTGCCGCGAAACTGCAGTTTCGCTTACAATTGTTTTATCGAATCAGGGTGTTCTCCGCCTGACGGGAGGCTGCGCGGTCCGACTTGCCGACAGAGAAATACTCATCAAGCATATCACGCACAATCGGCGCAACGTAAGCGCCGTGGCCTGCGCCTTCACCGACCACGCAGATAACGATCTGCGGGTTGTCAAAGGGTGCAAACGCGATGAACAGACCGTTGTCGAATGACTCGCCGTTCTCGAACATCTCGGCCGTACCGGTCTTGCCGCCGACCTTGATGGGGTAGTCCGCGAAAACGCTGCCTGCGGTACCGCCCTCGTCGGTAACCTCGCTCATGCCCTGCATGACAAGCTCACGCGTGGCATCCGAAATGTCGATCTTGCCGCGCACCTCGGATTCATCGGTTTTCATAAAGCTGCTGTAATCGTAGCTTTTGATGCTTTTGACGAGCGTCGGCTTGTACAGCGTGCCGCCGTTTACAATCGCGGAAACATAGTTTGCCAGCTGCAGTGGCGTAAAGCCGTTATCCGACTGACCGATCGCTGCGTTCAGATCATCGCCGCCCTGCCATTCGCGGATCGCCGGGTCGGCCTTGCGCTGCTGCTCACGGTAGGTCGGGCCTGCCGCCTGACCGGTGGTTTCACCGACCTCGATGCCGGTCGCCGTGCCGAGACCGAACTTCTTAGTCCACTGTTCGAGGTGCTCACCGGTCAGCTTCTGACCGACCGTGTAGAAGAACGTATTGCACGAGTATTTGAGCGCATCCGTGACGTTGAGCGTCATGGGTGTGTCGTGGTTGTTGCAGCGGAAGGTCTGTCCGCCGTACTCGTAGGTGCCGGTACAGGTAACGTAGGTGTCACCGGAGATGATGCCTTCCTCCAGACCCGCGATGGCGGTCACCATCTTAAAGGTGGAGCCCGGCGGGTACACACCCGAGGTTGCACGGTTTACCTCCGGATGGCGGCTGTCCGCCTGGATGGAGGCGTAGTTTTTGTTGTAGTTTGCCAGATCGTAGGTCGGGTAGGACGCCATCGCGAGCACCTCGCCCGTGTTCGGGTCGAGCGCAACAGCCGCGCCGCCCTTGCCGTAGGCAGACAGATTGCTTTCCAGCGATTTCTCGGCGACTTCCTGCAGGTCAAGGTCAATCGTGGTGATAACATTGTCGCCCGGCTTGGGAGCCGTAGCGGTGGTCTGCTCGGCAATAGCCGAACCGCCAAGGTCGGTCTCCACCGTGCGGGAGCCTGCCGTGCCGTGCAGGTAGGACTCGAGCGCGCTCTCCAGACCGGATTTGCCGATGAGATCGCTCATCTGGTAGCCTGTCTTGTCCTTGTAAGGGCCGCCGTTTTTGTCGGAATTCCACTCGTCGGAGGTCAGGGAGCCGATCGTGCCGAGCAGGTGCGCGGCGGTGGCGGTGTCGTACTGGCGGACGGCTTCGCTCTGGATTTCAATGCCCTGAAAATCCGCGCTGTGCTCCTTGATATAGGCGATCAGGTCCATCGGCACATTGTCCGCGAGTGTGTAGGTCGCCTGATTGCTGAAGCCGACCGTGCGCATGCTGTAATAGATGCCGACCATCGTGCGGGCGTCCGCAAGCGAGAGATCGGTCGGCATGCCGAGGTTTTTCTCCATATAGGCGCGCATGGCGTTGATAAACTCGGTCGGGGAGACCAGCTTGGTCGCATCCACCTGTGCCGCCTGATCAATGGTGTTGCCGTTCTCGTCGGTCTTGGGGTCGGTCTCGTTCGCCTGCTTGGCAGCGTCTACAGCCGCCGTAACCGCATCCAGACCGAGCGACTTGGCGCTGTCCTTCATATAACCCGACAATTCGGCCAGCGATGAACTGTTGTAGGTGAACGGCGCGGACTGTGTGATCGGCAGCCGGTCGTTGATGGACGGAATCGCCGCCGTGTCCGCAGAAACCGCCTGCGCGGTGTCGGTCGGGGTGTCCGAGGACGTATCCGTGCTGTCTGCGGCATCCGCAGAGGTGTCACTCGAGGTATCGGTGGCAGCAGCCGCCTTTGCGGCATTCTGCTTGGCGGTCGCGTCCACGGCTGCGGTCTGGATACGGTGCGTCAGATCGAGCAGGGTATCAAACCGCTTATCGTTGCCGTCCCAGAAGGACGAGTAGATGAGCACGAGCGAAAAGCCGGTGTTGTTGGTGACGAGCGGCCTGCCGTAGCGGTCGAGGATCTCACCGCGGGCAGCGGAAACCGTAGACGTGGTGGTGAGAAACTCCGCCGAGCGGCGGACATACTTTTCGCCGCTCAGAATCTGCAGCTGGAATAACTGCGAGAGCGCCACACCGCTGCACAGCAGCAGCAGTCCGCACAGCGCGAGCAGACGGCGAAGCAGTTGAGGTTTATTTAACATGGGGAAGTGCTCCTTTCCGCAAAGGGTCAGCGGCTGCGCTTACGGGATTTGCCGCTGAGCCTGCGCAGCGGCAGGTAAACGACAAAGCAGAACAGGCAGGTCAGCACCGTACCGACGGCAAGCTGCCGCAGGACGATCAGGAAGGACGCGCCTGCATGCATCAGCGAGAAGAGATACCGCAGCAGACCGAGCAGCACACACTCAAACGCCGTAAGGATGAGCATGGAAATATAATTGCGGGTGAGCAGTCTCTGGCAGAGCTTTCCGGCGGCATAGCCGAACAGCAGGAAAAACAGGGGATAGAGACCGTCCACGCCGGTGAAGCTGAGGTCATAGCAGATGCCGACCGTCAAGCCGGTAACAGCCGCCTCCGCCGGGCCGCCGAGCAGCGCGGCTGCCGTGACAAGTGCGGGCAGCAGATCGACCGCAGAGCCGAAAATGCGCATGCCGCCGAACGTGCCGGTCTGCAGCGCGAAGATAATCACCGAAAAAAGCACATACGCGATCAGCTTCGGGATGGAAATATGTTCTCTCTGCATGGCTTACTCCGCTGTGTCCGTGTATTCGGTGATGATGGAAACCGAGGAAACGCTGTCCACGCTGACAAACGGCTTGATGACCGCGTAATACGACAGACCGCTTTCCTCCGGCTGTACGCTTTCCACCGTGCCGATGAGGATGCCCTTGGGAAATACACCGCCGCGTCCCGAGGTCTCGACCGTATCGCCGACGACCACCTTGGAGTCCTCGCGCAGATAGGACAGGCGAAGCGCACCGCGTGTCATCAGGTTATAGTCGCCCTCCGCAATGGCGGTCTCGCGCGTGCGGGTGACAAGCGCGCCGCACTGCATTTTCGGGTCGGTGATGGAAGTCACCTCGCAGGTGTTGTCGGTCACCTCGCTGACAAAGCCGAGCATGCCGTCCACGGTCGTTACAAGATCGTCCTTGTTGACGCCGCTCGAGCTGCCCTTGTCCAGCGTCAGCGTATCCGCCCAGTCGCCCGGACTGCGGGCGATGACCTCAGCACTGACCGTGGTGGTGGTGCGGGTGTTCTCCGGCTGCCCAAGCTGAGAGCGCAGCTGGTTGTTTTCCTCGAGCGCGATCTGTGCGTCGCGCACAAGCTGTGCATTGTCGCTGATCTGCTGCTTGAGCTGCTCATTCTCGGCCTTGAGTGCATCAAACTCGGTGAAATAATCCAGTCCCTTGTTGAAAAAGTGTCCGACACCGGTGCCGAACCGCTGAAACGGCCGGACAACCGCACCGGCGGCTCTCGTGATCGGCGAGGAATTGCCGCTGATGCCGCTGTACACCGCGGAGAAAATGCACAGCAGAATGACGACTGCCGCACCGATCAGGAGCGGAGAGCCGACTTTATGACGTCGTCGCAAAACGAATCTTCCTTTCATAATGTTGCACTGAAATGTGGAATTTCAGCAGGTAAATGCGGCTTACACCGCATGAATATCGCGCAGAATGGTATAAAGCGGAGCCACAGGCAGACCCATGACGCTGTAATAGTCGCCCTCGATGCCCTTGATGAGCAGTGCGCCGTGGCCCTGGATGCCGTAGGCGCCGGCCTTGTCGAGCGGCTCTCCGGTGGTGAGGTAGGCGGCAAGCTCGTCCTCCGCAAAATCGCGGAAGGTGACGCGCGTGCAGGTGTGCAGCGTGTGCGCCCCGCCGTCCGGCGTGAGCACGGCAAGTCCGGTCAGCACCTCATGGGTGCGTCCGCGCAGACGGCGGAGCATGGAAGCGGCCTCGTCCGCGTCCTTCGGCTTGCCGAGGCGCAGTCCGTCAATCGTGACCATGGTATCCGAGCCGATGCACACGGCGTTCGGGTGCTGCGCCTGCACAGCCTCGGCTTTCAGGCGGGAAAGGCGGGTGACTTCCTCGCCGAGCGGCGCATCTCGCAGGGTTTCGTCCGCATCGGCAGGGCAGACCGTAAAGTGTTCGGTGATAAGCGACAGAAGCTCCTTGCGCCGCGGCGAAGCGGACGCTAAAACGATCTCCATTATTCGACTCCTCTTTTATATAATCCGTTGGTAAATTCGCCGTCCAGCGGTGCGCCGGACAGGAACGCGCGGGCAATCCGCACACATTCCTCGGGCGATTCGATGGTGAACTGCAGACGCGCGGTCTGTACACCCAGGCGGGCAAAATCCTCACGCAGACAGAGCGGACGGCTGTTCAGCAGCGTGTTGCGGCAGCCGAATTCGTTCAGCAGCGGGAAACGCTCCTTGCGGCGGTCGGTGAGGTATGTCACGCCGTTCTGGCACGAGCACTTGCCGCCGTGCTGACGGCGAATGGCGCAGTTTTCAAAGATCATCAGCGGCAGACGGCCGTAGACGATCAGGTCGGTCTCGAGCGGACCGCGCATATCTCGAATCTGCGCCAGACGAGCCTCGAACGAAAGCGTCTGGCGGGAAACGCCCATTTCAGCCAGCGCACTCAGCGTTTTGCTGTTGTAGGCGTTCAGACCGAAATCGCCGTGTACGGTAAAGCCAAGCCGCTTGGCAAGCGGGATGTGACCGATGTTTCCGGCGAGAACCGTGTCGGTTCCTCGGCTCATGGCTTCACCGAGCAGCATCTCGATCTGCGGCTGCTCATTGTCCGAGAACACGCGCGGCAGGATGGCGGGCAGTCCGGTCTGCGCTGCAACTTCAAGCGGGACGTAAACGGTCTCCAGACCAAGCTCGCGCAGCGCATCCGCCTGCGCCTTGGTGCGCACGGCTGCGGTGTAGCCGCGGAAGCCCTCGCGGGCAGCGGCCTCGTCGTCGCGCGGCAGCACGTTGCCGTGCAGCCAGTCGCGGGAGGGCGCAACGCCGCGTTTTGCCAGCAGAAGGTCGAGTGCATCGCGGCGCATGCCGTTCATCACGGACGCCGGGATCATCAGACCGTCCTGCACCTCGATACGCATATTCTCAATATAAAACGGCGTGCCGCCGATCTTTCTGAGCGATTTTTCGATCATCTCCGGTGTGGTCGGGCGGTTCTGCGCCTGCTCCACCGGCATGACGACCGAAACGCCGTCCGCGCTGAGCACCGCGCCGGTGTCCTTGCGGGCGGTAAAGCAGAGGGAAACCGGCACGAGCGGTGCCTCCTTGCCCTCGGCAAAGCGGTGCGCGGCCTCGTCATAGAGTTTCTTTACCTCGTTCATCGGCACATCAGTCTTGGTGCCGAACATGCTGTTGCCCAGTTTGCCGGTGTAGTAGCCGTCGGTGAAGCCGTCGCGCGAGAATACGCGGCGCAGAATGTCGCGCTCCTCGGCGGTCGGTCTGCGGTGTTCGCGGAGCAGGTCAGAGTAAACCTTGGTTACAATAGCGGCGTACTCCGGACGCTTCATGCGGCCCTCGATCTTGAGCGAGGACACACCCCAGTCGGAAAGCTCGGCAACGTGTCCGGCGAGCATGAGATCCTTGAGCGACAGCGGATAGCCGCCGCTGTACGGCAGGCGGCACGGCTGTGCACACAGACCGCGGTTGCCCGAGCGCTGACCGATCACGGCGGACAGGTAGCACTGACCCGAGTAGCACATGCACAGCGCACCGTGCACGAACACCTCGGTCTCGACACCGGCCTGCTCGGTGATGAGTTTGATCTCCTCGCGGGAGCATTCCCGGCTGAGCACTACGCGCGAAAAGCCGATGTCGCGCGCCTGCTTTGCTGCGTCGAGCGTGTGAATGGTCATCTGCGTGGAGGCGTGCAGCGCGAAATCCGGCGCGTGTGCGTGGATGAGCCGCGCCAGCCCCAGATCCTGCACGATAAGCGCGTCCGCGCCTGCTTCGTACAGGAATTTTGCATCCTCGAGTGCATCCTCAAGCTCGCGGTCACCTGCAAGAATGTTGAGTGTGATATTGGTTTTTACGTCGCGTGCGCGGCAGTAGGCGATGGCATCTGCCATCTCGTCATGCGAAAAGCCCTGTGCGTTGCGGCGTGCGTTGAACATGCCGAAGCCCATATAGACCGCGCCTGCACCGGACTGCACAGCGGCGCGAATGCCCTCCGGCGAACCGGCGGGAGCAAGAAGTTCTACTTTATTCCTCATTTGCGGTTGTGATTCGGGTGCTTGCCGTTATTCTGCGCCTGTCGGTCGCGCAGTGCGGCAAGCTCGGCTTCGAGGGCACGGCATTTTGCCTCAGCGGCTTCGGCGGCAGACTTGGCCTTGATGTAATCATCCGCCAGCGTGACCGTTGCCAGTGCCAACGCGCGTGTGGACGCAAACGACGGCGAGCCGCCGCAGTGCGCTACGGTCTGGCGTGCCAGCTCGGCTACCTCATGCATATAGTCCGCGCTCTCGTTGGAGACCAGGTTGTATTTTTGACCGGCAATATGAAGAACCATGCGGTTTGCCATAACGGGTCCCTTCCTTTCATTATAATATATATGCGGACAGCGCCGCTGAAAAGCGGTACTGTCGAATTTGGGCATAAGAAGATAAGATATAGTATAGCACAATATGACAGGTTTTGAAATAAAAATTCTGTGCAAACGATAAAAATCTCCGTATAGAATTTTCACAATGTGTATAAAGTGTAAAAGATTTGTGTTCGGCTTGTCTCTCGCGTTTTAGTGTGATAAAATGTGTATATTGGCGGAAGTCCGGGAAAAGGCTTCCACGTTATCTTTTGGAGGTCATTTTTATGCTGAACATGAACGAGGTCCGGCGTATTGTCGTCAAGGTCGGCTCCTCGACGCTGACTTATGACAACGGCAAGCCGAATATCCGCCGTATCGAGCGTCTGGTACGCACGATCAGCGACCTGCAGAACCGCGGCTTCGAGATGGTGCTCGTATCCTCGGGTGCGGTGGCGGTCGGCACGGCAAAGCTCGGCCTGGCGGAGAGACCGAAGGAGCTGTCGGTCAAGCAGGCGGCGGCGGCTGTCGGGCAGTGCGAGCTGATGCACATTTACGACAAAATGTTTCTGGAATACGGCATCAACGTGGCGCAGATCCTGCTGACGCGCGAGAATATCGTCGATGACGACCAGCGCACCAACATCCATAACACGTTTACCGCGCTGACCAAGATCGGCGTTGTGCCCATCATCAACGAAAACGACACGGTTGCAACCGCTGAGCTGAAGCATATCGAGAACTTCGGCGATAACGATACGCTGTCCGCGGTTGTGGCACGCATGTGCGATGCCGATCTGCTGGTTATCTTCTCGGATATCGACGGCCTGTACGACTCCAATCCGCGCACCAACCCGCAGGCCAAGCTGATTAACCACGTCGGCAGGATCGACGCAAAAATCCGCCGTATGGCGGGCGGCGCCGGTTCCGCGCACGGCACGGGCGGCATGGCGACCAAAATCACCGCCGCAGAGCTTTGCATGGACGCAGGCATTCCCATGATGGTCGCCAACGGCGATAAGCAGGGACTTTTGTATGATATTGTGGACGGTAAAGAGGTTGGAACCCTGTTCCAAAAGGATTATAATTACTAATAATTCCTGATTATAAGAGGTGAAAGTAATGCGACAGCTTTTAGAAATTGCCGAGGACGCCCGCCGCTCCAAGTACGCAGTGGCGAAGCTCGGCACGAACGACAAAAACCGCGGCATTCTCGCCATTGCGGACACGCTGATGGCACATGCGGACGAGATCATCGCGGCAAACAGGATTGATATTGAAAATGGCAGAGCGGCAGGTCTGAACGACGGCCTGATCGACCGCCTGATGCTGGACGAAAAGCGCATTGCGGGCATTGCCGAAGGCTGCCGTCAGGTGGCGGCGCTGCCCGACCCGGTCGGTGAGGTGCTTTGGATGCACAAGCGTCCGAACGGCCTGAACATCGGTCAGAAGCGCGTGCCGATGGGTGTGATCGGCATTATCTACGAGGCTCGTCCGAATGTCACCGTGGATGCGGCTGTGCTGTGCTTCAAGGCCGGCTCGGCGTGCATCCTGCGCGGCGGCAAGGAGGCATTCCGGTCCTCCATGTGCCTGACCAGGCTGATGCGCGCAGCACTGGCGGCCGAGGGTCTGCCGGAGAACGCCATCAATCTGGTGGAGGACACCAGCCGCGACACCGCAACCCAGATGATGAAGCTGAACGGCTATCTCGATGTGCTGATTCCGCGCGGCGGTGCAGGACTGATCCGTTCGGTTGTCATGAACGCGACCGTGCCCGTCATCGAGACCGGCACGGGCAACTGCCACGTTTACGTTGATGCGGCTGCCGACCTTGAGATGGCGAAGAATATTCTCGTCAACGCCAAGTGCCAGCGCCCGAGCGTATGCAATGCGGCGGAAAGCCTGCTTGTCCACAAGGACGTTGCGGAGAAATTTCTGCCGATGGCAGCAGAGGGCCTTGCACCCGATCATGTGGCAATTCACGGCTGTCCGCGCACGATGGACATCCTCGGTGACAGCATTGCGCCCGCGACCGATGAGGATTACGGCAGAGAATACCTCGGCTACGAAATTTCGTGCAAGGTGGTCGATTCGCTGGACGAGGCCATTGAGCATATCAACCGCTTTAACACCGGTCACTCGGAGTGCATCGTCACCCGCGATTATGATGCGTCGCAGCGATTCCTTGAGGAAGTGGACGCGGCGGCTGTCTATGTCAATGCGTCTACGCGCTTTACCGACGGCTTTGAGTTCGGCTTCGGCGCTGAAATCGGCATTTCTACCCAGAAGCTGCACGCACGCGGCCCGATGGGTCTGACCGCGCTCACCACCACCAAGTATATCATTTACGGAAACGGACAGGTGCGATAATGGATAAAACGATGGAGAAGGAATATAAGTGGCGTGCCGACGAGAAGCTGCTCGGTCAGGCGCTGCTGTGGGCTTCCTCGCGGATTGGCAGCCAGAGCCGAACCATCAACATGGAATCCAGCTATTTTGACACGGCGGACGGACTGCTGAAGGAACATCAAGCGGCACTGCGTCTGCGCCGCGAGAACGACCGCAGCGTGTGCTGTATGAAGCTGCGCAACACGGATACGCCGGACGGCATGCGTGCCCACGAGGAGTACCAGTGCGAGGCGGTCTCTCTGCTTGACGGTCTGCGCCGTTTGCCCGAGCTTGGTGCACCGAACGACCTGTGCGAGCGGGCGCTGGCAGCCGACCTGCATGAAATCTGCACGGTTTCGTTCCGCCGGTGTGCGGTTCTGCTGCAGGAGGACGACACCGTGTGCGAAATGGCGCTTGACGAAGGCGAACTGCGTCATAACGGTAAAGCGGCGCCGCTGTGCGAGATCGAACTTGAGTATGTCGCAGGCAGCGAGGATACCTTCCACGCGCTTGCCGCAGAGCTGGCGCAGCAGCTTGACCTCGTGGTTGAGCCGACCAGCAAGCTGGCGAGAGCGATGGCGCTGTAAATTCCGCTTTACAAACCGGTTTCTATACCTTATAATAAGAACTGCAACAGGGGAATGAGGTTCTCCCTTGGACGAACGTCCTAAACCGCTTTTTTAGACTTTTTTTAGACTTAAAGCTGATGACTTCTGCGTTAAATTTACGCAGATGCCATCGGCTTTTCTGCGTTTCTGGGAGGAAAAAACTATGCTTACTTCACTCGCGCTTGCATTTCTGCTCGGTCTGGCTGCGGCGGCACTGTGCAGCCGGATTGGTCTGCCGCGCATCATCGGCATGCTGCTTACGGGCATTCTGATAGGCCCGTATGTGCTGAACTGGCTGGACGATTCCATTTTGTCCATCTCGTCCGACCTGCGGCAGATGGCGCTCATCATTATTTTAATTAAAGCGGGTCTGTCGCTCGATTTGTCCGACCTCAAGCGGGTGGGACGTCCGGCGGTCATGATGGCGTGCGTGCCTGCAAGCTGTGAGATTCTGGCGTTTTTTCTGCTCGCGCCGCACATTCTGGGCATCAACCGGATAGAAGCGGCCGTCATGGGTGCCGTGCTCGGTGCGGTATCTCCGGCGGTGGTTGTGCCGAGAATGGTACAGCTGATGGAAGAAAAGCGGGGAACAGGGCAGGGCATTCCGCAGATGATACTGGCGGGCGCGTCCTGTGACGATATTTATGTGATCGTGCTGTTCTCGACCTTTGTCGGCATGGCACAAGGCGGCAGTGCCAACATGATGGATTTCGTGAACATCCCGGTTTCCATTGTGCTCGGCGTGGCGCTCGGTGCGGCTGTCGGTCTGCTGCTGCACCTGTTCCTTGAGACCGCTTATCGGCACGGCTGCTATGTCCGCAACAGCACGAAGGTTATTCTGATTCTCGGCCTGTCGTTCCTGCTGATGGCGGTGGAGACCTGGCTCAAGGGCATCGTGTCCGTGTCCGGACTGCTGGCCGTTATGAGCATGGCGTGCGTCCTCAAGATCAAAAGTCCGGAGAAAGTCACCAAACGTCTGTCCGCCAAGTTCGGCAAGCTGTGGATCGCTGCCGAAGCGATTCTTTTCGTGCTAGTCGGCGCGGCTGTGGATATCCGCTGCGCAGTACAGGCCGGTGCCGCCGCTGTGCTCATGATCGCACTTGCGCTCGTGTTCCGCGCAGTCGGCGTAAGCATCTGTATGCTCGGTACCGGGCTGAACCGAAAGGAGCGCCTGTTCTGTGTTATTGCCTATCTGCCGAAGGCAACCGTGCAGGCGGCCATCGGCTCGGTGCCGCTGTCGATGGGTCTGCCGTGCGGACAGCTGGTGCTTTCGGTGGCGGTGCTCGCCATCCTGATTACCGCGCCGCTCGGCGCCATTGGCATCGACCGTACCGCCGGACGCCTTCTCGTGCAGGAGAGCCCGTCTGATATTGCAGAATGAGGATATGTTGGGTGCGTTTGTGATAACTGCTGTCATTTTCCTCGGCGGAAAATTGTGCAAAGTGTATATTTTTCGCTAAAGATGCAATTTCCTTCGTGAAATCTTGCAAAATTGCACGTTTCCGTGTATAATTAAAATGAAATTTTAGGAGGGTAAAACATATGACTTTCGACAGCATAATCACAATAGCGGCATTCTGCTGTTACCTGATCTTTATGCTCTGCATAGGCATGTATTTCGTCGGCAAAAACCGCACGACAAATGAGTATTTTCTGGGCGGCCGACAGCTTGGCTCGTGGGTAACCTCCATGAGTGCACAGGCATCCGATATGTCCGGCTGGCTGCTGATGGGTCTGCCGGGTGCGGCGTACCTGTCCGGTATTTCCGCAGGATGGATTGCCATTGGTCTGGCTATTGGCACTTACCTTAACTGGCTGCTCGTTGCAAAGCGTCTGCGCCAGTACACCAAAACCGCAGGTGATGCGATTACGCTGCCGCAGTTCTTCAAAAACCGTTTCCACGATGAAAGCGGCTGGATTTCGGTTGTTGCAGCGGTGTTCATTCTGGTGTTTTTCCTGTTCTACACCGCGTCCGGCTTTGTATCCTGCGCGAAGCTGTTCTCGTCCGTATTCGGCATTCCGTACATGGTGTCGCTGCTGGTCGGTGCAGTAGTCGTTATTTCGTACACGTTTGCAGGCGGCTTTTTCGCTGTTTGCTGGACCGACTTCTTCCAGGGCATCCTGATGTTCTTCTGCGTGCTCGCGGTTCCGACCATCGCTATCTTCTCGATGGGCGGCCCGACCGAGTTCTTCTCGCAGGTGGAAGCGTTCGATCCGAATTTCCTGAATATGCTCGTTGACGGTGCGACCGGCGTGCCGTATACTGCAATGGGCATCATCTCGCTGCTTGCATGGGGTCTCGGCTACTTCGGTCAGCCGCATATCCTCGTGCGCTTCATGGGCATTTCGTCTCCGCAGGCGATCAAGAAATCCCGACGCATTGCTACGGTATGGGTGCTTATCTCGCTGACCGCAGCTATCATGATTGGCGTTTCCGGCCGTATGTTCCTCGGCGACGGACTGCTGCTCAATGACGGCAATCAGGAAACCATCTACATTAACATGGTAGCGAAGATCTTCCCGGTATTCATCGCCGGTATCTTCCTGTCGGCTATTCTGGCAGCCATCATGTCCACTGCGGACAGCCAGCTGCTGGTTACCGCATCCGCTATCACGGAGGACTTTTACCACAACAAGATCCGCAAGAACGCAAGCGAGAAGGAGCTGATGTGGGTCTCCCGCGGCTGCGTTATGGCGGTAGCAATTATCGCTGTTCTGATCGCAACCAACCAGAACAGCACCATCCTTGGTCTGGTATCCTACGCATGGGGCGGCTTCGGCTCTGCCTTCGGTCCGCTGGTTCTGTGTTCGCTGTTCTGGAGACGCACGAACAAGCAGGGCGCGTATGCCGGCATTATCGTCGGCGGCGTAGTCGATCTGGTATGGGCGCAGCTGTCCGGCGGCATCTTCGATCTGTATGAGATCGTGCCGGGCTTTGTGTTCGGTCTGCTTGCCATCGTTGTTGTCAGCCTGCTGACACCGGCACCGACCAAGGCAGTGACCGATGAGTTCGATTCCTACCATCACTGCGTAGAGTAATCTGCAAAAGCAGAATTTAAGAGTAAGTAAAGCAGAACTTAAGAGTAAGTAATGTAAGTAAAAGGGAATACCCAATGTGGTACCGCCCAGAATCAATGAGGCGAGGAGGAGACTGCTATGACAAAGCAGACCGGAATTGTAGATCGCTTTGAAGGCGATTCCGTAGTCGTTGAAGTAAACGGCGAAATGGTGAATTTCGACCGTGCCGATGCACCGGCAATGCTGTGCGAGGGCATGGTGGTCATCATCAAGGACGGCCGTATCGTTGATATCGACGAAATCGAGACCCAGCGCATGGAAAACGATATGCGCCGTCGATTTGAGCGAATTCTCGGTAAGAATACCGATTGAATACCCCAGTAAAGGAAAGGCGAACACACCAATGGAAAAGAAACCCTTTTTGACGCTCCAGCAAGTGCAGGAGATCACCAAAACCTATCCGACTCCGTTCCACATTTACGATGAGAAGGCGATCCGTGAGAACGCCCGCAAGGTAAAGAAAGCATTTGCGTGGAATCCGGGCTACAAGGAATACTTCGCTGTTAAGGCGACGCCGAACCCGCGTCTCATCCAGATTCTGCATGAGGAAGGCTTTGGCTGTGACTGCTCCAGCCTGCCCGAGCTGCAGCTCAGCGATGTTTGCGGCGTAAAGGAGCATGACATCATGTTCTCCTCCAACGTCACTCCGGCAGAGGACTACAAGCTCGCGTCCGACCTGAACGCCATCATCAACTTCGATGATATTACCCACCTCGGTTTCTACGACAAGGTAGTAGGTGACTGGAAGGAGACCATGTCCTGCCGCTTCAATCCGGGCGGTGACTTCGTGCTGAACAACTCCATCATGGATACCCCGCAGGAGGCCAAGTACGGCATGACCCGCGAGCAGCTGGTCGAAGCGTTCAAGTACATGAAGCAAAAGGGTGTTAAGCATTTCGGCATTCACGCATTCCTCGCCTCCAACACGGTTGCCAATGAGTATTATCCGGCACTGGCACGCATCCTGTTCCAGCTGGCGGTTGACGTGCAGAAGGAGACCGGCGTGCATATCGCATTCATCAACCTGTCCGGCGGCGTAGGCATTCCGTACCGTCCGTCGCAGGAGCCGAACGACATCATGGCCATCGGTGAAGGCGTACATCAGGCTTACGACGAGGTTCTTGTTCCGGCCGGCATGGACGATGTTGCCATCTACACCGAGATGGGCCGCTTTATCCTTGGCCCTTACGGCGCTCTGGTTGCCCAGTGCATCCACCAGAAGCATACCTATAAGGAGTATGCCGGTCTGGACGCCTGCGCGGCAAACCTCATGCGTCCGGCGATGTACGGCGCATACCACCATATCACCGTGCTCGGCAAGGAAAACGCGCTGTGCGATCATACCTACGATGTGACCGGCGGTCTGTGCGAAAATAACGACAAGTTTGCCGTTGACCGCAATCTGCCGCAGATTGACATCGGCGATTACGTTTATATCCACGATACCGGCGCGCACGGCTTCTCGATGGGTTATAACTATAACGCAAAGCTGCGTTCCGCAGAGCTGCTGCTGCGCGAGGACGGCTCGGTAGAAATGATCCGCCGCGCAGAGACCCCGAAGGACTACTTTGCAACGTTTGATTTTACCGGACTGTTTGATAACATTAAGTAAGAGCCTTACGCACACAGAAAAGGACCCCTTTGGGGTCCTTTGAGGCTGTCGAAAAACTTCGTTTTCCGAACAGCCTCTCGCTCGAAACCACGCTTTCGAGCGAATCTCGAAGAAAAACCGCGTCCTGCGGACACATTTTTTCTTCCCTTGTATAAATTCCGAGATACATGCTCCCGGAATTTATGAATTTGCAAAGCAAATTCGATTGAATGCGTGCTGCCGCACGAAGCATAAAAATCGAATATTGCTTTTTCGACAAGCTGAAAGGACCCCTTTGGGGTCCTTTTTGCGTTCTGTGGAGTAATTGAGGATTGAAAATGGAGAATGGAAAATGAACGTACAGATGAAACAATGTCTCCGGTTGGGTTTAACATAAGGGGGTTATTGGGGAACGGCGGGGTGAGGGCACCCCGCCCTACGGATAGTTGTTAAATGATATTAATGGATTATATTCGTAGGTGCCGTCCGTAATAACGAGCCAACGAGTTGCGCGACACGGGTATCCTCCAGAGGACCTTCTCTTGCCCTTCGGGCAATTCACCTTGTGTCGCGCCTGCGTAGAGTAAACCATATGTGTAGCAGTAATGTATCTGGCATTGCATAGAGGTAGGGGAATGGGCGGACACATTGGTCCGCCCCTACGGAAGAAAAAATCCTCTGCCGTTCCTTTATAGTCTCAGTTCTGCAAATTTCGCCGTGCTATCCCAAAGGGAAAGGGGTGAAAATCAGAGGGTGGAAACCGCAGGTGTCTACCCTCTTGTGCCCCTGCCGGGTAGGCAAACCAATGTTAAATATGTGTAAAGCCTGCGTATTAACGCAATTTTTATTGACAGTACCATGTAAAAACAATATAATTAAAATGTATGCGAATTGTGAAGAAATAATGAAAATGATTATGTAACAAAACGGGAGGAAGCATATGGATTTTGATGTGCTGTCAATCGTGCAGATGATCGGCGGTCTTGCGCTGTTCATCTACGGTATGACGACAATGGGAAAAGGTTTGGAGCGCGCAGCAGGCTCTAAACTGGAGAAAACGCTTGAAAAAATGACGGGCAATGTCGTTACTGCTCTGCTGATGGGCATGGTCGTTACCATGGTCATTCAATCTTCGTCCGCAACGACCGTTATGGTTGTCGGCTTTGTAAACGCCGGTATCATGACGCTCAAGCAGTCGGTCGGCGTTATCCTCGGTGCCAACATCGGTACCACGATTACCGCGCAGATCCTGCGTCTGTCCGGCGGCGAGGGCAGCGGCAGCCTGTTCATGGATCTGCTCAAGCCGAAGAATCTGGCATATATCATCGTACTTGTCGGCGTAATCATTATGATGATTGCAAAAAAGCGCCGTACCCGCGATATCGCGGATATCTTCACCGGCTTCGGTATTCTGTTCATCGGCATGTCGGTCATGGAGGGCGCGGTTGCACCGCTGGCTGATCTGCCGCAGTTCGCGGATCTGTTCGCTGCTATCTCCAATCCGGTGCTCGGCGTGCTGGTCGGCGCGGGCGTTACCGCGATCATCCAGTCGTCCTCCGCGTCGGTTGGTATTCTGCAGGCGCTGTCTACCACGGGTGCGATCACCTATTCGGCTGCTATCCCGATCATCCTCGGTCAGAACATCGGTACCTGTATCACCGCATTCCTGTCCTCGGTGGGCGGCTCCAAGAATGCCCGCCGTACCGCGATGGTACACTTCTACTTCAACCTGATCGGCTCCATCCTGTTCCTGATCGGCATTTATGCGATTCAGTACACGGTTGGTTTCTCTTTCTGGGATAACGCAATCGACAAGGGCGGTATCGCAAACTTCCATACGCTGTTCAATCTTACCTGTACGGTGCTGTTCCTGCCGTTCACCGGTCTGCTGGTCAAGCTGGCAACGGCGAGCGTGCCCGCAGAGGAGACGCAGGAGGATCCGCTGGCAAAGCTGGAGCCTCGCTTCCTGACCACGCCATCTCTGGCACTCGATCAGGCACAGCGCTGCATTGCTGACATGGGCGACACTGCCAAGCAGAATTTCCATCTGGCAACCGACCCGCTGTTCGGCGGCGCGGCTGCAAACGAGGAGATCTTCCACGAGCACGAGGCCTTCCTCGACCGTGCAGAGGTTGAGATTGGCCGTTACCTGACCACCATCCACAACATCCGTTCGGTCGATCAGCGCCGCCAGATGGCCGAGATGATGCACTCGCTGTCCGATTTTGAGAAGATCGGTGACTATGCGCAGAACATCTTCGAGCGTGCCGACGAGTTCCGTGAGGCCGGTCTGTCCTTCTCGCCGAGTGCGATGCAGGAGCTGCGCACCATGTGCGAAGCGGTTGCCGAGGTGCTCGACATGACCGTTGACGGCTATGACAATCAGGCTGTTTCGACCGCCCGTATGGTCGAGCCGCTGGAAGAAGTTGTGGATACGATGAAGGAGCGTCTCAAGAGCCGCCACATCGAGCGTCTGGGCCGGAACGAGTGCACCATGCAGACCGGTATCCACTTCCTGGATATTGTGCATGACCTTGAGAAGATCAGCGACCACTGCTCGAATATCGCCATTTATACCATCCAGCTGGCCGAGGGCGCAGCCGAGTTTGATACGCACGCCTACGTCAAGCAGGCGTATAAGGAGACCCCGCAGTTCGCGGAGAAGCTCAAATTCTATCAGAATAAGTACCTCACCAAGATTGATGAAGTCGAGGCGATGGAGTAATCAAAAAGAGATTGGCTTGTGCCAATCTCTTTTTGATTGAGAATGGAAAATGATTGCGGCGGTCATTCGAGGCTGACATACTGCTGGGGATCTACCTTTTCATCATTCACCTGCACCTCAAAATGCAGATGCGGGCCGGTGGAGTTGCCGGTATTGCCGGAAAGCGCGATTTTATCGCCCTTGCTGACCACATCGCCGACCGACACGAGCAGCTGTGAATTATGCCCGTACAGCGTCTTGAAGCCGTTCCGGTGGTCGAGGATGATATAGCTTCCGTAGCCGTTGCCGGAGTCCTCTGCAACGATGACCTTGCCGTTATCCGCGGCATAGACCGGCGTGCCTTCGTCCACGGCGAGGTCCACGCCGCCGTGCAGGCGGCCCCAGCGGTACTTGAACGCCGAGGTGAACGTGTAGCTGGTCAGCGGCACGGCAAATTCTCCGGTGCCGATGCCGACATTGCGCGTGCCGACCTCGACAATTTCGTCGGTGGCCTGCCGGAGCACGGTGCGCGCAAGGATGGTGCGCGTGCGCTCCTCGCCGTCCACGGTTTCAATCTCGGCGGTGACCTGCGCTGTGCCTGCGCAGCCCTGCTGGACGGTCTCGCGGTAGGTCTGGTCCTGATTTTTGTTCTCCTGCGTCACGGTGTCGAACGGAATCTGCTCGGTGTAGGTGACGGCGCGGGTCGCGGTCACGTCAAGGTATTGCGACAGGGTATCATACAGCGCGGAATCGGTCTCTGCAAGCGCGGCTGGCGCAACGGCCTTGTCCACGCGGACGGTCTGCAGGAAGTGTACGTTTTCGTCTGCCGCTGTCGTGTACGCGGCCTTGATCTGGTCGAGCGCGGCCTGCGCGCCGTCCGTATCGGCGGCAATGGCGGTCTGTTTGCCGTCCACCGAAATAATGGCAAGCGTGTCCAACTCGCCGCTGGCAGTAATGAGATTGCGCTCGAGTTCCTCCTGCGTCAGCAGCGGAGCAGCTGTCCGCACCGGTTTGGCCTGCAGGCGCAGCGGCAGGTAATAGTCCGTGCCGGAAACGGCAGATGCGCTGGATTCAACCGCGTTTACTGCGTTCAGCAGCGTTGCGCTGTCCTCGATAACACCGAGCGGTTGACCGTCCGCAAGCAGCAGCGTGCCCGGCCGGGTCAGCAGCAGAGCGGGCAGCAGGAACAGCAGTCCGAATACGCTCAGCGCACAGACCGAACGGCGGCGGCCTGCCTGCCGCAGAACACCGGCGAACCGGCTCCAGACCGGCAGGTCGTATACGCGGCAGATCGTGCGGTCGAGCAGCAGGATGAGCCGCAGAAGCAGGTAGAGCAGGCGTGAAATCACGCCCAAAACAAAAGATAACAGGTTTCGCATGATAGTAGTATGGCGGAATGATGTGCGCCATATTCACTCCTTTCAATGGTTACAGTTTGGTAACAGCACCAAGAATACCCATTTCAGGGAGCGAAGTCATACGAAACCTGTCGCTAAGTTATCAAATTTTTATTTTTTGATGGGTGTGCCCGTAAAATCCGTGGGGAAAAAGCGCGGATCGAGCGGCTTCTGCTGATAATAGCGGTCGAGAGCGGCACGCTGCAGCGAGACCGCCAGCGGCACGGCGGCATCAAACAGATCGTAGAACGAATCCGTTCGCTCGCCGGTGCGGGATGTCCACGGACGGTGCTCCTGATTGGTGCAGTCCGCCGAGAGCGGCTCTGTCGGACGGATAAGCGAGGACGCAAAACCGGATTTGCCGATCAGGTGCTCGAACCGCTGCAGACGGGTGAGCGCAGAGGTACCCTGATGCGCGAGATGGTGCATGCGGCGCATATCGTTCATCGAGTGGTAGACGGCGGCAGGCGTGATGTGCACGCCATACGTCTCCCGCAGGGCCTGCGCCAGAATTTTCGCCGCGAGAGGGGACTCGGGCGCATCCGGCTCCAGCTGACGGTACGCCTCGTACTCGGCGGGCGTGTCCGAGACAAAATCCGCGATCATCACACCGTCGATGTCGCTCTCGACTAAATGACGGCGTGCCTCGGCAGAGTAGCCCGGCATGAACTGCGACAGCCTGTCCGCCTGTGCGGAAACAAACGAATAGGTTACGCGGCTGAGTGCATAGTGCGTGCAGAATCCAAATACATACGCGAGTGCAGCCGTGTTGTGCGACGCAACGGCGGCTTTGCACAGTGACTCGAACAGCGGCGCGGGCGGCTCGGTGCAGACGCGGTTCGCCAGTCTGCGCAGCGCGGACGGGAACGGCGCGTGATAGAGCGCCAGCGGGTCCGGTCCCTGCGAGCCCCATCGGTAGGCTGCCGGGTAGGAGGACGCGATATGGGCGACCGAATCACTGGTTACGCGCTGCACGGTAGCCGCAAAAATATGGTAAGTGACATAAGAAGGCATGGCTTTTCACCTCTTGCAGACAAATTGGTATCTTTAGTATAGCGCAAAACATTGCAAAATTCCAGCGAAAGCGGTATACTATTTTTATGCAGAAAACGGGGAGCAGAAAATCCCCTTATAAAGTTGGAGGAATTACATTATGAAACTCGGCATCGTCGGACTGCCAAACGTCGGCAAGTCTACCTTGTTCAACGCAATTACGCAGGCGGGCGCGGAAAGCGCAAACTATCCGTTCTGCACCATCGACCCGAACGTCGGCATGGTCGCTGTACCGGATGAGCGTCTGCAGCCGCTGACCGATCTCTATCACGCAAAGAAGACCACGCCTGCGGTGGTCGAGTTCGTGGACATCGCCGGTCTGGTGCGTGGCGCAAGCAAGGGCGAGGGTCTGGGCAACAAGTTCCTGTCCCACATCCGCGAGGTTGACGCCATCGTTCACGTTGTCCGCTGCTTCGACAACGAGAACATCGTGCATGTTGAAGGCTCGGTCGATCCGGCCCGTGACATCGAGACTATCAACCTCGAGCTGATCCTTGCGGACATCGAGCACCTCGAGCGCCGTCTCGACCGCACCCGCAAGGCTGCAAAGGCAGACAAGAAGCTGCTCCGCGACGTGGAGATCCTCGAGAGCCTGAAGGCGCATCTGGAGGAGGGCAAGACCGCCCGCACCTTCGAGGGCTTTGGCGAGGACGAGGACATTGAACGCGTCATCGGTGAGAGCGACCTGCTGTCCGCGAAGAAGGTCATCTACGCAGCAAACATGGACGAGGAAGGCTTTACCGGCAACGATACCGAGAACGAGCGCCTCAAGGCGGTACAGGCCATTGCAGACGCAGAAGGCGCGATGGTTCTGCCGATCTGCGCAAAGCTGGAGGAGGATATCGCCGGCATGGACGCAGAGGAGAAGGAGATGTTCCTGTCCGAACTCGGCCTGCACGAGTCCGGTCTGGACCGTCTGATCAAGGTCTGCTACGACCTGCTCGGCCTGATGAGCTACCTTACCGCCGGTGAGCAGGAGGTTCGCGCGTGGACCATCGAGAAGGGCACAAAGGCGCCGCAGGCTGCCGGCAAGATTCACACCGACTTCGAGCGCGGCTTCATTCGCGCTGAGGTTATCAACTATAAGGACCTCATCGAGCTTGGCTCGCTGGCTGCTGCCCGCGAAAAGGGTCTGGTTCGCTCCGAGGGCAAGGAGTATGTGATGCAGGACGGCGATGTTGTTCTGTTCCGTTTCAATGTTTAATTGCTGAATTTTATGCAGACCACAGTCGTTTTGACTGTGGTTTTGCTTTGTAAAAGGAGAAATTTCGCTCCCTGCAAGATAGCGTTTATCAGCAGCTTTATTCGCAGGTGACAGACGCAACAACGTATAAACGAGTTGCGCGGCACTGTTATCCCCAGGGGACCTTCTCTTGCCCTTCGGGCAATTCGCCTTGTGTTGCGCCCGCGCGGTGTCAGCGCAAATTCCGTCCGCTTCGCAAGTGACCAATCCCAATTTGGCGACCACACCAAAATAATCCCTTGTTTTTTGTGCAGCTTTGCTGTATAATGGAGTTGTGTTTTATAATACGGAACGAAGGGAAGCGTTTTCATGGCGGAGCAATCGACCGTTCAATCGCTCGACCGCGCATTCGATTTGCTGGAAACTCTGTGCCGCAGCCGCAACGGCATGAGCATCGGCGGCCTGTCTGCGGAAACCGGCCTGCACAAAAGCACGGTTCACCGTCTGCTGACCAGCATGTGTGCGCGCGGCTATGTGCAGCGCGACGCGGAAACCAGCGTCTACCGCGCCGGTATGCGCCTGTGCGAGATGAGCAGCTATATTGTGGATAATCTGGATATTGTTGAGAGAGCACGCGCGTCGCTTGAACGGCTCGAGCAGTGCACGGATGAGACCGTTCACCTTGTCATGCGCGACGACAAGGACATTGTGTACATCCATAAAGTGGATAACGGCTCGTCTGCCATCCGCATGTTCTCGCGCATCGGCATGCGCCTGCCGCTGTACTGTACGGGCGTTGGAAAGGCAATTCTTGCCACATGGGACACCGCAGAGGTGCGCGATGTGTGGCAGCACAGCGATGTGCATGCGTGGACCGAGCACACCATCGTCGATGAGGACGCGTTTTTCCGTGAGATCGACAAGGTGCGTCAGCTTGGTTACGCGCTCGACAATGAGGAGAACGAGCTTGGCGTGCGCTGCATTGCGGCCGCCATTCCGGACTACCGCGGACGCGCGTCCTACGCGATTTCGCTGTCTGCGCCGGTCAGCCGCATGACCGACCAGCGCGTGGCAGAGCTGCGTGCGCCGCTCATGGCTGCGCGGGACGAAATCGCGCGCGCGCTCGGCGGCGGCCGCTTTTGAGGAGGGCAGAGCATGAACACACTTTCGGTTGTGCATGATGTGCTCCGGCGGCAGGTTCGGGAAGGCGATTTTTGTATTGATGCGACCGCGGGCAAGGGCAGAGACACAGCACTGCTGTGCCGTCTGACAGGCGAAATCGGCCGTGTGCTGGCCTTTGATGTGCAGGAGGATGCCGTCCGGCAGACCCGCGAGCTGCTGGCGAAAGAGCACCTCAGCGCCGAGGTTTACCTCGACAGCCACGCTAACATGGCGCACTACGCCGAACCGGAGACGGTGGACTGCATCGTGTTCAATTTCGGCCGTCTGCCCGGCGGAGACCCGACAAAATTCACCACCGCAGAGACTTCACTGCCTGCTGTTGATGCGGGACTGAAACTGCTCAAAAAAGGCGGATTGATCGCGCTTGCGCTCTATTATGGCAAGGAAAACGGCTATGAGGAGCGCGATGCGCTTCTGGCTCACTTGCGGGAACTCGACGACCGAACCTATACCGTGCTCGGCTGTGAGTGGATGAACCGAAAAAATGATCCGCCGCTGCCGATTTTCATCTGGAAGGAGTAACGAATTATGCCTTGGTGCCCGAAATGCGGCGCGGAATACGTCGAGAATGTTCGTAAATGCAAGGATTGCGGCGTGGGGCTGCTCGACCATAAGCCGACACCGGACGAAATGCTTCCTCCGGACCCGAAGCCGACCGGCTGGCGGCGGTTTGTCACAAGAGAACGATTCCTGCGCGTGCTGAAAACGCTGATCGCCATTTTGCTGGCGCTGGCGGCTGCGCTGTCGCTGCAAGGATTACTGTAAACGTGTTGTAGATGAAAAAAGGAGAATGGAACGAATCCATTCTCCTTTTGTGCTGTCTGGGTTATTTTTGCTTGCGCAGGGCGCGGTGCATGATTTTGCCGGTCGCGGTGTGCGGCAGGGAATCAACGATGTTGTAGATGCGCGGCCACTTGTACGAGGACAGCATGGGACTGTTCGTGCAGTACTCCTTCAGCTCCTCAACGGTGAGGGAGGGGTCGCTCGGCACAACATATGCCGCAACAACTTCGCCGCGCAGCTTGTCCGGCGCACCGATAACGGCGCTCTCTGCGACCTTGGGATGGTCGTTCAGCACGGCCTCGATCTGCGGCGGATAGATGTTCTCGCCTGCGGAAACGATCATATCGTCCTTGCGGCCGCGCACGGTGACGAACTCGTTCTCGTCCCATGTGCCGACATCGCCGGTGTACAGAAAGCCCTTGTAGAACTTCTGTTCGGTCATTTCCGGGTTATTATAGTAACAAAATGCGCTCTTTGCCGGAGAGGAGATGATAATCTCGCCCTCGGCCACGTTGTCGTGCGGGACCAGGTCATCCGGCTCGGAATGGGAGCCGTCCTCGCGCAGCTTTACGATGCGGACCTCGTCGTCCGTACACGAGCGGCCGGCCGAGCCTGCGTTATCCGGCAGGTCGAACGGGCGCAGAAATGTGTTCCAGAAGGATTCCGTCGTGCCGTAGCCGTTGAAAATGTTCGGCGTGAGCAGCTTTATATACTTCTCACATGCGCTCTTTTCAAACGGCGCGCCCATGGTGACAATGCCGCGCAGCGCGGACAGGTCGTGCGGGGTGCGCTCCTGCGTGCGGGCCAGCATGGCAATGATGGTCGGCACACCGATCAGGAACGAGATGTTGTACTTCTCGGCATAGTTCAGGCAGCGCTTCGGTGCAAAATCGCGCAGAATGACAACTTCGCCACCCGCATAGAGGGTCGGGCACGGGCCGCCGGAGTGGATGCCGCCGCGGTGGAACCACGGGGTCATGTTCATCGTGCGGTCGGTCGGACCGAGAGGGAAGTGCATCATAACGTCATGCGCGGAAAGCACCTCGTTGATATTGTTGATCGGCACACCCTTCGGACGGTTGGTTGTGCCGGAGGTGTACAGACGGGTGGTCTCGTCATAGATGTGCGGGTCGAAGTCGATCGGCGGGTCGTTCTCCGGCTGATCGGCAACGTAATCCGCATAGCGCACCTGACCGGCAGGTACGGCATCGTCCGCGCCGACAACGATCTTGATGGCAGGCTTGCTCTCGCACAGGTCGAGCGCACCGCCGGACAGCTCGCCGAACTCGGCGTCATAGATGAAAGCCTTGGGCGTGCTGTCATCAATGACGAGTGCAATCTCGCCTGCGCCCTGCCGGTAGTTGACCGGACACGCGATCGCACCAATCTTGTGCGCCGCCAGATAACAGAAAACAAACTCCGGCGAGTTGAGCAAGGTGAACATGACAACGTCGTTCTTGCCGACGCCGTCCGCGCGCAGCGCATGCGCCAGACGGTTGGCTTCGGCGTTCAGTTCGCGGTAGGTCCAGCGGCGGCCGGAACGCGGGTCAAAGAGTGCCGGTCGGCTGCCGAAACGCGAAACATTGCGCAGAAAACCGTTCAGATAGGTGAAACGGGTTTCAAATGTGTCGCGGAACATGGAAATATCATAGGTGTATTCGTGACTCAAGGGATCACCTCTTAATAATTTGTATGGGGTATTAGCAATTCATAATTACCTCAGGGGATGGTTGTATATAGAGTTAAAAACCATTTAACGAATATTATAATACCACATAATCACGAAATTGCAAGAAGAAAAATCTTACAGGGACACAGGCTGCGTGCCGGTGTCCCTGTTACTTTTATTTGCAATAGGATAAAGATTCGCAATTTTAAGGATGCATAATCACTAACTGCGTATTCTTGATAGGAATTATTTCTCGTATTTGGCAACAATCAGGCTGGAATTCTGTCCGCCGAAGCCGAGCGAATTGCTCATTGCAGCGTTGATTTCCGCCTTGCGCGCGGTATTCGGCACATAATCCAGATCGCATTCCGGATCGGGCTTTGCCAGGTGCAGGGTGGGCGGCAGAACGCCTTCCTCGATGGCTTTGATGCAGGCGATGGCTTCGGTCAGGCCGCCGGCGCCCATGAGGTGGCCGGTCGCGGACTTGGTGGAGCTCATCGGCGGTGCGCTTTCGCGGCCGCCGAACACGGCCTTGACTGCCAGCGTTTCGGCCTTGTCGCCGAGCGGCGTGGATGTGCCATGCGCGTTGATATAGCCAATGTCGGACGGCTGCATGCCGGCCTTCTTGAGCGCCAGCTTCATGCAGCGGGAAGCGCCTTCGCCGTCCGGGCAGGGCGCGGTAACGTGGTGTGCATCCGAGGTATTCGCGTAACCGGCGAGTACGGCGTGGATTTTTGCGCCGCGGGCGAGTGCATGCTCCTCGGTCTCAATCAGGAGAGCGCCGCCGCCTTCACCGATAACGAAGCCGTCGCGGTCAATGTCGAACGGGCGGCACGCCTGCTCGGGGTCGTCGTTTCGGCGGGAAAGCGCCTTGGCCTGCGACAGACCGGAAACCACGATCGGGCACAGAATGCTCTCGCCGCCGACTGCCAGAACCGCGTCTGCCTCGCCGGAGCGGAGCAGCATCGCTGCGGTCATGATGGCGTCGCCGCCTGCCGAGCATGCCGTGTTGAGCGTCAGACTCGGGCCGTGAATGCCGTGTGCAATCGAGATCTGGGCAGCAGCGATGTTGCCGATGGTCATCGGCACAAAGCGAGGGCCGACGCGCTTGCCTGCGTCGAACGCAGCTTGCGTCTGTGCAACGGTGGTAACGCCGTCCATTGCAGTGCCCATGACGATGCCGATACGGTCGCTTTCGCTCTCGATGGACAGCTCACTGTCCTTGAGAGCCTCCTCGGCCGCAACAAAGGCAAACTGCATGAACGGGTCCATCGTGCGGGCCAGCGTTTTCGGCATGTAGGCAGCGGGATCGAAGTCCTTCAGCTCTGCCGCGATCTGCACGGGCAGCTCGGATGCATCAAAGCGGGTAATTTTTCCTACACCGCATTGTCCCTCCACGAGTGCGGACCAGTATGCGTCCACACCAATACCGATCGGCGTAACAGCGCCCATACCGGTGATGACCAATTTCTGTTCTTTCATGCTTGTTCCCCTACTTACTGAAATTTATGCGAAGGCCTGTCCGATAGTGATCAGGCAAATATATAATATGCGCTACTTAATAGCATTATAGCAGAAATGCACGGAAAAGAAAAGTCACTTTACACGGTAAAGTGTTCAAATTTGTTTTGCACAGTGCCCCGGATTGATGCAGTATTTGCACAAAAAAGGAGACGGTCAGGGACCATCTCCTTGCAAATGCGTTATTTCTCTTTGGGCCGGATGTCGATGGACGGGTTGTAGGCGTAGTAATTCTTGGCATCCAGATTATCTTGCACAACGCGCAGCGCATCTCCGAACCGCTGGAAATGCACGACTTCTCGTTCCCGCAGGAATTTGAGCGGCTCGCGAACATCCGGGTCGTCGATCAGGCGGAGAAGGTTGTCGTAAGTTGTTCTGGCCTTTTGCTCTGGTACGATGGGATAAGAACAACTTTTGAGGGGAATTTGTACAAGTCTTTTCATGCTGCGGTGTGACAAGAACAACAAAATTACCGTAAAATGACAAAAATAAAGCAAGACAAGCTGTTTCCTCAAATACAAACCATATTACGCCAAAAACTGGTAAAACGAAAGCCGTTCTCAAAGAAGGACGGCTTTTTCATTGCTCGAAAAAGGAGAAGATTATGCTTACTCAATATAAAATCTATTGTTTGCTTGCCCGACCTCCACCGTCAAGCACGCAAAAATCAAGAGCAATTTATGTATAGGATATAGGAGGGATACTCATGTACTACAACACCTGTCCGCACTGCGGGGCACACTTGGACCCGGACGAGCATTGTGACTGCCTTGCCCGTATGCGCGGTAAGAAAATCCGCACCGGCAACTGCCGTATCCACGGCACGATGGGCCGCACGAGGTATGCGCGTGACCGTACTTAAACTCGGCAGTCTGTTTGATGGAATCGGCGTGTTTCCCCTGGCGGCGATGCACTTCGGCATGGAACCTGTGTGGGCGAGCGAGATTGAAGCACGCCCGATCTCCATTACCAAACGGCAATTCCCGGATATGCTGCACCTGGGTGACATTACGAAGATCAGCGGTGCAGAGATACCGCCGGTCGATGTGATCACATTCGGTTCGCCCTGTCAGGACTTGTCGCAGATTGGCACGAGAAACGGTTTCGCGGGCAAAAAATCCAGCCTGTTCTATCAGGCCATGCGAATTATCGAGGAGATGAGATATGCAACCAATGGTCGGTATCCAGCTTTCTGTATTTGGGAAAACGTTGCGGGAGCGTTTTCTTCAAATGACAGGCTGGATTTTGCAGCCATGCTCAGTGCGTTCACAGGTGCCGAGGTTTCAGTGCCTCCTCGTGGATGGGCACACGCCGGAATGGTGCGAGGGGGATGCGCTGATACCGCTTGGCGACTGCTGGACGCCCAGTATTGGGGAGAACCCGCCCTCGTACAGCGCCGCAAGCGCGTGTTCGTCGTGGCGGATTTTACAGGCCAGCGTGCCGGAGAAGTATTATTTAAGCCCCGGACTATGTTCCCGTTTTCTTCGATTGGCGGTCCGGGCGGGCTGTCCGCCACCCAAAGAGGTGGAGTACCTGCTGCTCAAACAGGGCGGCAGGTACCCATCGTCAGACCGTTTTCCCTCCGGCGGATGCGAACCATGGCACAGGTCGGAGATCAGAAAGGGTTCTGCGCCAGCTTTGGACGAGGAGGAGAACCGTTCCCAACTCTGCTTGCCAGTGTAACAGCACCGTTTTCCTTTTGGTACGAGGGTGAGGAACAAGACGGATTCCTGCGTGTGCTGACACCGCTGGAATGTGAGCGGTTGATGGGTCTGCCTGAAAACTGGACAAAGTACGGCTGCAAGAATGAAGAAATCAGCGATCATGCCCGTTATCGCGCACTTGGCAACTCGATTGCCCTGCCGTGTGCAGAATATGTGATGGCGGGTATCGCGGAAGTAATGAATTAGAATTTGGAGGTCTTTTTATGGAATTGAAGTTTGTTATCCCGAACATGGCGAAATCGCTCGGCAATCTGGAATTTGGCGGTCCGGCCGAGGTGAAGCGCGGCGACACCCGCCGCAACGGCACCCAGACCAAGGTGCTGTACCGCCGCTACAAGCTGTTCAGCGATGTGCAGCGTGCGGATGATATTGAGGTCGTGATCGACGGTGCGGCAGGCCAGAAGCAGTTCGCGTATATGGAGCCGGTCAAGCTCAAGAACCCGTCGGTGACGGCTGAGGGCTATGTTATCAACGGTCGCGCGTTCGTGGACTACATTCTGCACGCGGAAGATATGGAAAAGGCGTAAACAGGAAAGGACGGTATAAATTATGAGATTCAGCAATGGTTTTTTCGGTGAAAATGAAGCAACGCTCGGCACGCTGCGTTTTTCGGCAATGCGCCGCGAGGTGTTCGAGGAGAACGCAGACGGCACGCCGTCCGAGGTGGTCAAGGAGCGCACCTACGATCTGAAAAGCGACAAGCAGGGCCGTATGATTCAGGTCAGTGTTCCGGCGAGCGTTCCGGTGCGTGATTTTGCGTACAACGCGGAAGTGAAGCTGGTCAACCCGATGTTCGGCGCCATCGCTCATGTGACGTTCGGCAACAGCGCCGAGGTGGACTGGTACATCAAGGCGGACGATCTGGTGCTCAAAACGCCCGCACAGAACAGCCAGCCGCACAAGGATGTTCCGGCAGATAAGAAATCGTAATGCACAGGCTGTGTAGAAATCGCGGCAGGCGGATTCGTCCGAACGATAAAGATTTGGTGTTCCGAACGGTGTTTTTCCTGCTGTTCGCGGTGTTTGCCGTGACATTTGTACTGCTGAATATCCGCACAGACTGGCGCAGTCCGTCCGTGGCTTACCTGCTGTTCAGCGCGGCGATGGGCGGGAAAGTGTGTACCGTGACGATCTGGTTGCTGTACCGCCGGTTTCCGGACAAGCTGAATGAAATGCGCCATCGGCAAAAGCTGGCGTGCATGGTGCTGGAAAACCAGTGGTACGAGCAGAGCGACACCAAACAGTCCGAGGGATTTTTTAAGGACCTGCCTGCAAGTTCAAAACCGAAGATTGCCCGTTTTCCGCGAATGTATTACCGCATGGAAAACGGGCTTTTGCATATCACGGCGGAGATTACGCTCGGAAAGTTTCAAGAACCGCTGCTGCACTTGGAAAACAAGCTGGAAAGCGGTCTGTATTGTGAGCTGATCAGCAGAGAACTGCTGGACGAATTTGTGGAGTACACGCTGCTGTATGACATGATCGCAAACCGTATCCCAATCTCTGAGGTGTGCGTGGAGCACGGCAAAATGCGGCTTATGCAGAACACCTATTGGGAGTTTGACAGCCTGCCGCATATGCTGGTTGCGGGCGGCACAGGCGGCGGCAAAACGTATTTTATCCTGACGCTGATTCGGGCATTGTTGCAAACTAATGCGGTTTTGTACATTCTTGACCCGAAAAACGCAGACTTAGCGGATTTGTCTGCCGTCCTGCCGAACGTATGCAGCCGCAAAGAGGAGATCGTGCAGTGTATCACCGATTTCAGCACGGCCATGCACGAACGCAGTGCGGATATGAGGCGCATGGAGGGTTACAAAACCGGCGAAAACTATGCGTATCTCGGACTTTCTCCGCAGTTTCTCGTGTTTGATGAGTACGTTGCGTTCATGGAAATGCTGACCAGCAGGGAGCGCGAAGATGTGTTGAATAAGCTGCGGCAGATCGTCATGCTGGGACGGCAGGCGGGATTCTTCCTGATTCTCGCCTGTCAGCGCCCGGATGCTAAATATCTCGGTGACGGTATCCGCGACCAGTTTAATTTCCGTGTCGCGCTTGGTAGAATGTCCGAACTTGGATACAGTATGATGTTTGGCGAAACGAAAAAGGAGTTCTTTTTCAAGAATATCAAGGGCAGAGGTTATGCAGATACCGGAAAGGGGGTGATTACGGAGTTTTATACTCCGATCGTGCCGAAAGGGTACGACTTTTTGCAGGAGATTGGGAGGTGTGCAAAATAATTATGTAGCAACAATGTAGCTACATAATTGACACATAGAATACGATGTGTTATACTAAATTTGAAAAGGAGGTCTGCAAGATGGATAATGTTATTTCTTCTGCAAAAACAGATATGTTCCGTATTCGCATGAATCCTGAAATTCGTGAAGAATTGGAGCAGATTTATGCAAAAACGGGGTTGACACTCACGGACGCAATCAATGTGTTTTTTCAGCAGTCATTAAATGCAGGCGGTTTCCCATTTGCAGTGACAGGAGATAATGCGGAAATTGTTAAGGCAAAGGCTCTGGCACGGTTGGTGAAAGAACTGAAAAAGGGCGATGATTGCACCGAAAGCTATTCTGCCGAGCAGGCCCGGGCTATGTTGGGTATTGCTGAATGAGAATTAAATTTAAGAAAACTGCTGTTGAAGATATGCGGGCAACGGAACGATATATTAGGGAGCAGCTTAACAATCCGTCAGCAGCAGCAAAATTAACTCGTCGGGTGTATGACGCGATTATGCTGTTAGAGGATAATCCGTTTATGGGCACAGAATTGTGCAGTCGCTATGCGGTAGATACGGACATTCGGTTTTTAGTAGTAGCAAAGCAGATTGTGTTCTATCGTGTTGTGGGCAACGAATATGTAGAAGTTACCCGTGTACTTGATGGGCGTCAGGATTATATGGCGCTGCTTTTTTGAAATTAAATATGTACACGCAAAACGCGCAGAGGAAAGAACTCTGCGCGTTTTTCTATGCCCTCGCGCCGTCCGTGCGGCGGCGTGCAGCGCGAAAGCCGACGGCACGGAACGGTGCGTTGGGCGCGGCGCAGCCGCGCCCGAACGTCGGAACCCCCTTTCTCTAACAGGGGGGTACAAATCGGACAAGATAGGCGAACTACGCAAAACTTTGAACAAAATCAATCAGAAACGGAGGTAAAATTGCAAAACAGGACTTGGATAACGGACTTTCGGGCAAAACGGATGCAAATTGGCGTATCCGAACAGGAACTGGCTCTGGAAGCCGGACTGACACCGGAATATTACCGCCGGTTGGAGCAGGAAAACCAATCCGTGCCGCAAAAGGTACGCAAGCGGCTGAAAGACGCGCTCATTCGTCTGCATCCTGAGCCGCTGACACTGCTGTTCGACTATGTGCGTATCCGTTTTCCAACAATGGATGTGAAGCACGTCATTGAAGATGTTCTTCGACTGAAAATGAAATATCTGGTGCAGGAGCCGCGTGGAATGTACGGCTACACGAGCACTTACCGGATTGGTGACGTGATGGTGCTGACCTCACCGCTGGAAGAAATGGGCGTGCTGCTCGAACTGCGCGGCAAAGGCTGTCGGCAGTTTGAAGCGTATCTGGACGGACAAAAGCGGACTTGGTACGAATTTTTCCGCAAGTGCATGAAAGAAAAGGCGGTGTTCAAACGGGTAGACCTCGCGGTGAATGACTTGGTGGGTATGCTGGACATTCCGCTTCTCATCAGCAAATGCCGCAAGGAGGAATGCGTTTCGGTGTTCCGCAGTTTTCGGGCGTTTCGCTCGGGCGGGCTGGGAAGTCGGCAGGAGCAGGACAGCGCCCACATGGGCGCAACGCTGTACATCGGCTCGATGCAGTCCGATTTGTACTTTTGCCTTTACGAGAAAGCGTATGAGCAGCTTGTGAAAAACGGTACGCCGCTCGAACAAGCGGACATTCAGAACCGCTTTGAAATCCGGCTGAAAAATGAGCGGGCGGACAACGCCGTGTATGATCTTGTGTCGAACGAGAATCCGGAACAGACGGCGTTCGGCATTATCAACCGCTATGTGCGTTTTGTGGATAAGGAAAGCGGCAAACCGCGTGAGGAATGGCCGCTGAACCCGATGTGGGAAACCTTTATAGGCAAGCACCGGAACACACTTAAACTGACGACTGCGCCTGAGCCGTATACGCTGGAACGGACGCTGAATTGGTTTTCTCATCAGGTTGCGCCGACGGCGAAAATGCTCATGCTGATTGATGAAAAGTGTGGAACGTCCCATGTACAAGACATTTTAGACAATACGGAACTGCGGGACAAGCACCGGAAAATCATTCAGCAGAAGATGAGAACGGTTAATGAAATGATTCAGATGGAGGATAACTAATGAATTTTGGCGTAAATCTGTATAACTGGCTGTTGTCGAACGCCCAGCCGCTGGTGCTGGTGGCTATCGTGGTGATTGGCTTGTATCTCGGCTTTAAGCGTGAGTTTACCAAACTGATTGGCTTTCTTGTGGTGGCCATGCTGTCGGTTGGTCTGGTGTTCAACGCGGCAGGTGTTAAGGATGTTCTGCTGAATCTGTTCAATCAGATTCTTGGAGCGTAAGGCTGGCTAAAAAGTCAGCCTTTTCTTATGGAATGAGGTGAAATTATGGAAGAAATGCGCGTTTATATTGCCAATCTTGGCAAATACAACGAGGGCGAACTTGTTGGCGCGTGGTTTGAACCTCCTATTGATTTTGATGAGGTCAAGGAGCGTATCGGTCTGAACGATCAGTACGAGGAATATGCCATCCACGATTTTGAATTACCGTTCGAGATCGAGGAGTATACACCCATCGAGGAGATCAACCGCTTGTGTGAAATGGTGGAGGACCTGCCGGACTACATTCGGGATAACATGGGTTCGCTGCTCAGTTATTACAGCGGTGTGGAGGATTTCTGCGAGCACGCGGACGATATTATCCTGTGGAGTGGTTGTGACACAACAGCCGATGTGGCGGAGCAGATGCTGGACGAAGGGCTGATCTCGGATGAAACCCTGCGTCGGTATTTTGACAGTGTGCAGTACGGGCGCGACCTCTCGATGGAGGGGGATTTCGTGGAAACCAAAGACGGCGTATTTGAACTGATTCGATAAAAGGAGGGCCGCTGCGAGAATGGTGAGGGGGTGAAGCACGGCTGTGTGTAACTGCCGACAGGGAGTTATACATCAACCGTGCAGGGGGAGAGGAAAGACGCCTGCGGCTGGAACTCGTTCCTCGCCCCCTGACTCTCTATATCATGTAGAAAAAGTGAAAAGGAGCTGCAATTTGAAAAAACTAAGAAGTTACAGCAGTGTATGGAAAGTAGAACAGGTAATATACTCGTTCGGTGACGCAAAACTGCCGACACCTGTCACCGTGACCCAGTTGCTTTGGCTGGCGGTAAGCGGTGTGCTAGTGTTCGCGTTCCGTAAAGTGCCGCCGCTGGTGCTTATTCATAACCCACTGATTTTGTGCTGTATTCCGTTCGGTGTGACGTGGTTTATGAGCAAAAAGACCTTTGACGGCAAGAAACCGTACAGTTTCATGCGCTCGGTGATTGCCTATGCGCTGCGCTCGAAAGTCACCTTTACTGGAAAGCCTGTCCGGCTGAAAAAGCACCGCGAGAACGCGGATATTACCGTAGTGAGGAGTGAGATTATCCGTGCCGTATCCGATTAAATATATCGAAAATAACCTTGTGTGGAACATTGAGGGCGAGTGCTTCGCGTACTATGAACTGATTCCGTTCAACTACTCGTTCCTGTCGCTGGAACAGAAAGACGCAGTACATGACGCTTTCCGACAACTTATCGCGCAGAATCGTGACGGCAAGATTCACGCTTTGCAGATTAGCACAGAAAGCAGTATCCGCGCCGCACAGGAGCGTTCCAAGAAAAGCGTGACCGGACGGCTGAAAGAGATCGCTTGCGCTGAGATTGACGAGCAGACGGAAAATCTCGTTGCTTCGCTCGGTGATACACAGGTCGATTACCGCTTTTTTCTCGGCTTTAAGCTGGTCGTGACGGATAAAGAACTCTCTGTCAAGGAAATGGGAAAGACCGCAAAGAACCTGCTGCATGACGCGGCAAATGCTATTGGTCATTCGTTCATGGGTGATTTTGTTTCCATGCCAAATGATGAAATTCGTCGGTATATTCGCATGGAAAAGTTGATGGAAAATAAGCTGTCGCGTCGTTTTAAGGTGCGTCGGCTAAATAAGAATGATTTCGGCTATCTGTTGGAGCATATCTACGGCAGGACCGGCACGGCCTATGAAGATTTTGAGTTTACGCTGCCGCTCAAAAAGCGTAAGCGTGATACGCTGGTTAAGCGGTACGATCTTATCAAGCCTGCCCGCTGTCTGATTGAGGAAAAACAGCGGTATTTGCACATGAAATCCGAGGATTCGGAAAGCTACGTCGCGTACTTTACGATTTCCGATGTGGTCGGTGAACTGGATTTCCCATCCAGTGAGATTTTTTACTATCAGGAACAGCAGTTTGATTTTGCCATTGATACCAGCATGAATGTTGAGATTATCACAAACAAAGCTGCTTTGCATACGGTTCGCAACAAGAAAAAGGAGCTGAAAGACCTCGGTAACCATGCGTGGGAAAACAACTCGGAAACCACTAATCAGGTGGCGGAAGCCCTGGACAGCGTGGATGAGCTGGAAAGTGTCCTTGACCAGAGCAAGGAAAGTATGTACAAGCTGTCTTATGTCGTTCGTGTTACCGCGCCCGATGTGGAAGAACTCAAACGCCGCTGTAACCAAGTGCGCGATTTCTACGATGATGCAAGCATTAAGCTGGTGCGGCCTATCGGTGATATGATGGGGCTGCATAACGAGTTTATCCCGTCCAGTAAGCGGTATATGAACGACTATGTGCAGTATGTCACCAGCGATTTTCTCGCCGGACTGGGCTTCGGTGCAACGCAAATGCTCGGTGAGCGTGACGGTATCTATCTCGGCTACAATGTCGATACAGACCAGAATGTGTATGTGCAGCCTGCAAGAGCGGCACAGGGCGTTAAGGGTTCTGTTACCAATGCGCTGTCCGGTGCGTTCCTCGGCTCTCTGGGCGGCGGTAAATCGCTGTCGTTCAACCTGCTTACTTACTACGCTGTTCTGAACGGCGCACAGGCTCTTATCCTTGACCCGAAATCTGAACGCGGTCTTTGGAAAGAGAAGCTGCCGGAGATCGCGGACGAGATCAACATTGTAAATCTGACCTCGGACGAGGAAAACAAGGGTATGCTTGACCCGTATATCATCATGCGGAAAACTAAGGATGCAGAAAGCCTTGCGCTGGATGTGCTCACTTTCCTTACGGGCATTTCCTCGCGTGACGGCAAGCTGTTTCCTGTCCTGCGACGGGCGGTTCGTGCCGTGACCAACAGCGAAATGCGCGGACTGCTCCGTGTCATTGATGCGCTGCGGGACGATGGCTCGGAAAACGCGCTTGCGATTGCCGATCATATCGAATCCTTTACGGACTATGACTTTGCTCACCTGTTGTTCTCAAATGGCAAGGTGCAGCAGACTATCAGCCTTGAAAAGCAGCTTAACATCATTCAAGTTGCCGATCTGGTTCTGCCGGACAAGGACACCGCACCTGCGGACTATACCACCATCGAAATGCTGTCGATCTCTATGCTGATCGTCATTTCTACCTTTGCACTGGATTTCATTCATTCAGACCGCAGTATCTTCAAGATGGTTGGACTTGATGAAGCATGGGCGTTCCTCAATGTGGCACAGGGCAAAACGCTGGCAAACAAGCTGGTTCGTGCCGGTCGTTCGATGAACGCTGCCGTTTACTTTGTCACTCAGAATGCCGGTGATGTGGCAGACGAGAATATCAAGAACAACATCGGCATGAAGTTTGCGTTCCGCTCTACGGATATGAACGAGATCAAGAAAACGCTTGAATTTTTTGGTCTGGATTCTGAGGACGAAAATAACCAGAAACGGCTTCGCAATCTGGAAAACGGTCAGTGCCTTTTCCAAGATCTGTACGGTCGTGTCGGCGTGATCAAGTTCCATGTCATGTTCGATTATCTGTTCCATGCGTTTGATACTCGCCCGCCGGTTACAGGGAATGAGGTGTAACGTGTGACAAATACTTCAAAAGTTCAGAAAATTGCCATTACAGCCTTTATCGCGGTTGTGATGGCTTTTCTTTTCCTCAATTTGTTCACCGTGCAGGCGTACGCCGCTGGACTGCTGGACGAAACCATTGATACGGCGCACGAGTTCAGCCGTTATCCGATTGATAACTACCAGCTTGATTTTTATGTTGATTCCTCGTGGGATTGGCTGCCGTGGAACTGGCTGGATGGTATCGGAAAAACGGCGCAGTACGCAATTTACCTGTTTACGAACTTCTTGTGGACGCTGAATTTGTACATTTCAAATGCAGTTGGTTATCTGATTCAGCAGGCGTATGACCTCGACTTCATCAGCAGTGCCGCAAGTACGATCGGCAAAAATATTCAGTTGATTGCGGGTGTGTCGGCCAGCGGATTTGACAGCACGGGCCTGTTTCCCGGTATGATGGCGATTGTCACGCTACTGGTCGGCGTGTACTGCACCTATGTTGGACTGGTCAAACGTGAAACGACAAAAGCGTTTCATGCGGCACTGAACTTTGTGGTCGTGTTCGTGGTGTCAGTTGGACTGATTGCCTACGCACCATCTGCAATTACCGGTGTAAACGAGTTTTCGAGCGACATCAGCAACGGCATTGTCGATGTGAGCGCGAAAATCCTTGCGCCGGACACGGCAGGTGAGCACACCGGCGTTTCTGCGATTCGGGACTGTTTATTCGGTATCCAAGTCAAGCAGCCGTGGCTTATCATGCAGTTTGGCGATTCGGATGTGGAGAATATCGGAGAAGAACGGGTAAACAGCCTGCTCGGCACTTCGCCGGACGAGAATCGCGGCAAAGACAGGGAAGAAGTCGTGAAATCGGAACTGGAAGATTACGATAATGGCAATCTGACCGTAACCGAGGTGACAAGCCGGTTCGGCCTGTCAGTGTTCTTCCTGATTTTTAACCTGATTGTGTCGGCGTTTGCGATTATGCTGACAGGCAGTATGCTGTTGTCGCAGATTTTGTTCATCATCAGTGCAATGTTCCTGCCGATTAGCTTGCTAATCAGCATGATTCCGGCGTTCTCCGGCACGAGCAGACGAGCAGTCATCTCACTATTTAACACAATCATGCTGAGAGTGGGAACAACACTGCTGACCACGTTTGTGCTGGTGCTGTCCTCGCTGGCGTACACGATTGCGAACGGAAAACCGTTTGTGGTGGTCGTGCTGCTGCAGGTGATCGTGTTCGCGGGCGTGTATATGGAGCGCGACAAACTGCTCGGCATGATTGGTCTGCGTGATGAGGGCACGGGGCGTGTCGGTCGAGCCATGACAAACCGGCCGCGCCGGACGATTTCGAGGGCGGTTCGCAAGGCACTGCCATTTGCGGCAGGAGTCGGAGTGGGAAAGCGTTCTGCACAGCGCCGTGCCGCGCAAAGAACCCAGAGGACGGCTTCGACCTCTGCTAACCGTGAAAGTGCAAGCCGTGAAACCGTTCAGCCGGAAAAGAAGAATCTCGGTCAGAGAGTAGGCGAAACGGCAGGCAAGATTGCAGATACGCCATCTCGTGTGCGGGATAAGGCAGTGGAAACCGTGCAAAAGGTTAAGGACGTACCGACCAATGCAGAGTACGCGGTTCACAGCAATATTGAATCTGCACGGAAAAGTGTACGGGAAACCATGCAGAAACGTCGAGAAGCGCGTGCTGCACAGATGGAATCTCGTAGAACTACCACTGCAAGTCGCCGGGAGCAGTTATCTCAGCGAAAAAGAGAACGCAATGAGGGTAATACGGAGAAGTCCAGAACAGAAAGCACTCGTGTTGCACCAAAGGAGCGCCCAACTGTCCCCAAACAGCAGAAAACTGAACCGGAAAAGCCGTCTGCACCGCAGAATCGACCTCGGTCGGAACGGATTGAACCGACACCCAGACAGCGGGAAGATCGTCCGACGGTCAAGGATAAGCCGCAGACTACGGTTGCAGACCGCAAGCCGGACCGTCCGGCAGAACGTCCGATGGTGCCGGACAAGCCGAAAACACGATATACAATGCCAAAAGGACTGGACGAAGAAACCTTTGGTGCGGAGTTCAAACAGCGGAAAACCGGAAAAATCACGCGCAAACAGCGGCGCTCCGAAAGCCGAGGTGAGCGAAAATGATGAAAAAGGCGGCAATGGCAGGTGCCCTGGGCTTCGGACTGCTGATTGCTTTACTTCTGTCGATGTTTCTGATTATTGCTTCGGATGATGAGAGCGGCGGAAGCGGTTCGGGTTTGTACATCGGCGTGAATCTCTCCGCGGAAGTGCTCGCGCATCAACCCATGGTTGAGAAGTACGCACGCCAGAACGGTATCAGCGATTATGTTTATGTCCTGCTTGCCATCATTCAGGTGGAAAGCGAGGGCAAATTGGAGGACGTTATGCAGTCCTCGGAATCTGCCGGATTGCCGGTGAATACGCTCGGCACAGAGGACAGTATCAAGCAGGGCTGCAAGTATTTCTCGGAACTGGTCGCAAAGGCGGACAAGCTCGGTTGTGATATGGACGCCATCATTCAAGCGTACAATTACGGCAGTGGCTTTCTGGATTTCGTTGCACGAAACGGCAAACGGTACACCTTTGAACTGGCACAGGAGTTTTCCCGACAGCACTCCGGCGGCGTGAAGGTCACCTATAAAAACGAGATTTCCACGCCGATCAACGGCGGCTGGCGGTATAACTACGGCAATATGTTCTATGTCAAGCTGGTAAAGCAGTTTTTGACGCAGAGGGGCGGTGATGCGCTGGGAAGTGATGTACAAAACCGTATCGTAGAGATTGCACGGAATTCTGGCAGTTACGGCATACCGGCAACGAGCGGCTTGTGCGAAACATGGGTAGAAGCCGTTTACCGCAAGGCTGGTGTGTCGATCAACAACATCTGCTGTGCGGGTAAGAACCGCTCTCTCTATGCGGTGAGCAAGTCTAGCGCCGATATTCCTCTCGGCGCGATGGTTTACAATGACCCGGCGGTTTATCCTTCCAGAACGACAGACAGCTATTGCGGCTTGAACGCCGGTCATGTCGGCATTTACATTGGCAAGGGCCAGATCGCGTCCAACATCGGCGGCGTGGCTTTCGATACCATTGAAAGCTGGACGGCCTACTATGGTTTCGGCGGCTGGGGCTGGGGCGGCGCTGTGGTTGCACAAAAATAAGACAAAGGAGAACGAATTATGTTTCAGAAAAAGAAAGAAAAGCAGCAGAAACCAAAGAAACTGCGCGTTTACACGGTGAACAGCCGCAAACCTGCTGTAATTGCAATGTGGCTGCTGTTTGTCTGCGGATTTGTGTTTGCAGTGTATAAGAACTTTACTGCGATTGATACACATACCGTTCACGAAAAGGAGATTGTTGAGCGCCGTGTGGAGGATACCAGCGGCGTAGAAGCGTTTGTACGGAACTTTGCGAAAACGTACTATTCATGGAGTAATAACAAGGATTCTGTGGCACAGCGTACCGATGCGCTGACCGGTTATCTGACTGAGGATTTGCAGCATTTGACGGCTGATACTGTGAAAAGTGACGTTGCGGTTTCTTCTTCCGTACAGGATGTGCAGATTTGGTCTGTGGAGCAGAACGGCGGTGAAAACGATTTTGCAGTCGTGTTCACAGTGGCGCAGATGATTTCGGACGGCAAGAAAAAAGACACTGTATCCAGCGTGTACAAAACAGCCGTCCACAAGGATGATAATGGAGATATGGTCATTACGCAAGCACCGACGATCACCGGTAAGCCTGCAAAATCTGCATATACGCCAAAAGCCGCAGAACCCGATGGAACGGTTTCTGCGGCTGAGAGCGAAGATATTGCGGATTTTCTGACCACTTTTTTCACACTGTATCCAACGGCGACAGAAAAAGAGCTGTCTTACTACGTCAGCGGGGATTCCATGCCGCCGGTAAAGTGCGCGGACTATACGTTCAGCCAGCTTAAAAGCACGGTGCTGAATAAGAACGGCGATACCGTAACGGCAACTGTGGCGGTGGAATATCTGGACAGCGTTACGAAAATGACGCAGATTTCACAGTTTGAGCTTGCGCTGAAACTGGTGGATGGGAATTGGAAAATCGTCGGGTGATGTATGCGTTTGTACGGGGAAAAGTAGCAAGTAACGAAGTGTGAAAATCGAATACCGAAGAGGAAAAAGGCTCGTCGCAGAATGTTTCGATTCTGAGACGAGCCTTCTATTCTCGCGGTGGCGAGCGCAGAAATTTTATGATTCACTTGATATTTTTATACATGGATACTTAGTTTCTTGCGTTTGTGTATTTGTTTCACACCAAACCAGATAATCTTCATCAAAAGGATATAATACATAATCAATTAACCCAGAAACATTTTCGGACAAATCCAATACTTTATTGGTTGTTATATCCCACACATAAAGTGCATTTCCAGTAATCGGACGCCATGTTATAAAATCGTTTGAAGATTGCAGTTCAGCAAATTCTAAGGTGCTGTCAATATTGTTTGGATATAATTTCGTGGTGGCGTCTATCTGTTTTGACCATTTCTTATGAGCAAAGTCATAACAGTATAATGATTCTGATTTTTGCGGCTGCCACTCCGAAACGCCTACGATAAAAGAGTTTGTGATGCATATTTCCTGCAACGGTTCGGGCGGCTCGATACACATACGTTTATGTTTTTCTATGTCATATGTCCAAAGGGAACTGCCATTAGAATCATATTTTAGATAAACAACATTTTTGTCATTCACAGACGGTGAACCAAAAGTGGTTTGCATGGAATCTGCTGTATCTGCAATTTCCAATTTATGATTGTTCAAATCATAAATTTTTATTGCAGGGTAAATACCATCTTCATTAGCTGTATAGCTGGCGTAAACAACAAAGCTGCCATTTACCGAAAGCGACCACGGGTGCGGGTCAAAATTCCGTGTTTTAGGGAAGAAATCGTTTTCGCCATCTACTAATATGATTTCTCCTGTACGCAGGTCAGCCGCGTATACAGCCCAATTTTCACCAATAGAACTTCATACACGCAGTTCGGCGTCTTGGCTCTCGGACCAGACAAACCAATTTTCCTTATAATCAAAGGTTGTCATGGTGCCGTTTGTTTGCGTGTCCAATTTAATAAGTTCCTGTTGCTCTTGGGTATTTAAGTCAACCGACCTGATATAGTTATCAGCGTAATTTTTATATAATATCTCATGGTCGGATTTGTGACCGATATAAATGCTTTTTTCAAAATCAATATAATCTGATAAGATTACTGCGGTTTCGGTGTATGGTTCAATGGAAGCAGGTAAACTTTTGGTTTCGCGCTCTTGATAAAAATACAGACTGAATATAGTTACTACAGCTAATAGAATACATGAAATGGAAAGGTTCTTTTTCATTACTTTTCTCCTGCAATAGCCATTATAATTTAACTCAAATATAGCTGGTAAGACTATAAAATGCTTTACAGTTATTGTGAAAGATAATCGAGTATGTAAATTGTTTATTTCATATTTGCATTATACCATTAAAAGTGGAATTTGTACTGAAAATGCAGAGTTCAGTATGATTTTTGCAGTAAAATGCACAGATGACGAATGGCGTTTTGGAAAGCTGTTGTCTGTTGTTTTACATTTTTAAAATAATCGCTACGGTATATTGATTATTATTCGTTGCGTGTTATGGATTTCTTGATTATCTTTTTCATATTATAGCCGACGGCAACCTAAAGGACTATCTTACTATGTTAGCAATGATTCCATGCTTACATATATAGTCAGCCAGCTTAAAAGCATAGTGTTGAACAGGCATAGCGATACTGTAATGGTAACTGTGACAGTAGAATACTGGATACTGTTAAAAAATGATACAAATTTCGCAGTTTGAACTTGCGCTGAAACTGGTGGAGGGGAATTGGAAGATTGGTGGATAAGCATTTCAATGCAAAAAACAATAAAACAGAGGGTAGTAAAACACCCTCCGTTTTTTCGTTTGATTCATCAATATTTTGCTAGGTCAATGATGTTTGTTGGATATAAAGTATTTTATTATTACATATCCGATAATTACGGATATTATTAGAAGAACAGACGCATAAATAGTAATAGGCGTATTAATGATATTTGCCAGATGAAATTCCCTGGAAGAAAAATTTGGCGTTGCAGAAGTGAAATCGGTACAGAGGAAAGAATGTTCGATATTGGTCGTTTCAACACCGGCAGTTGTAGTGCAAATGATGGCTGGTGTAACTTGAGTAATCATCTGTCCAGTTGGAGCCGTAAACAAAATTGTTCCATTACCATCGGTGAGTGATTCTGTATATGCATTGATTGATGTGTCTGAAACCTGTATATACCGTATTTCGCCGTTTACTATAAATGCTGTGCGAATGTTATTTTTTAATAATGTGCCGGATTGATTATATAAAGTTGCAATGCGTAAACCGTTTTGAAGATTTGATACACAGGCGATTTCATTTTGAAAATTATTATTAAATACGTTTGCTACATATAACTCCTCATTGGAAGGAATAGGTATTAGTGTATTGGTATCTAGATTCCTTATTTGAATTGTATTTTCTTTTAAAAGTTGGAAAATAGAATTACTTTGTACAGCATTTTTAATGCTATCGAATGTGGGTGGGACTAATAATGTTCCATCTTGCTTCATTATGCCCCATTTGCCGTTTTTTGTTTGCACAAGGACACGATCAAATAAATCTGCATGGCTTCCTGCCAATGAAATTATAGAGCTATATTGATCAAAAGTTCTTATATGTCCACTATGATTCCAATAGGAAATGCTATTATTCTTTTGGACGGCTGCAAGGTCGGAAGATAGAAGTGTGATAGAATCCGCACCTTGCGTGATTTCACGACCGCTTGTATCAAGAAGTGTAGCTGTGCCGTTAGCTTGTGCAGTGAATAACTGCGTTTTCCCTATGTAATACGGTTCAATGTCATCATACTGTTTGCTTACACAAGTACTATTATGGTATATGGCATATTGAGTGTTGTTGCATCCAATCCACAGTATATTATCTTGTGCTTGATTCGTTGTAGCAGATATAATTTCAGCAATATCGGTTTGAAATATCGAATTACCGGTAGCATCATAAATTGTATTCTCAGCGAAAAAGTAATGATCATCTTCGGATACATTAATGGTATGTCCTTTTACAGAAGTAATGACTTGTTGTTTTTTCAAATCAATCAATTCGGAAGTCTGAGCTGACAGGTCAACAGGAGAAGCATCATCAGGAGCAAAGACACCAATGGCAAAATCTCCATAAAATTGCACACTGTTATATTTGTAAGGAGTAAGTTGTGAGAAATCTTGGCTGAAGATGGAGTATTTACCATCTTTTGGAAGAATAAAATATGAAGTATGATTGAGCATCGTGTAATCAGGCAATTCTGCAATGTGTTCTATAATCTTAAATTCTGTTAAAACTCCTTGATTATTAGTGTATAGGTGGAGTTCTTGTGCCTTTTCATCCAGATGTGCAACATATTCGCCTAGTCCGAACAGATGTTGATTTTCAGGTATTTCATCCCATGTAGGTTTAATAGCAAGTGCACTGTTCAACAATACAGCTATGAGTGGAATACATAATAATTTCTTGATAATAATATTTATCACATCCTATTGATTTATAGATAGTAAACAAGAACTATAGATAGCACAAGAAACGATACCTGATTCAGTATCGTTTCTTGTAAAATTATAGAATTTTCATTGATAAATCACCGGAATTTCCGCCGATTAAAATAATTTGTAATAAAGAAGTGGTAGACGCATCGTATGTAAATGGCAGTGCTTTAGCATACCATGTTCCGTTGTTTACTCGTGTCATAATGGTGCCAGCGTTGTTTGTAGCCTTAGAAAATTGAATTTTTCGACCATTACAACCGGATAGATTCAAATCATAAATGATACCGTAATTTCCGATAACCAACCATCGTGTATCTAATATAACGGTACCCGCATCGTTCATTTGTTGCGTGCCAATTCCATCAACGCCAGCGATAGCATCTAGCTGGACTTACTGCATTGGGTTCATTCCCTTCATTTGGTGTATTTGTATTATACAACATACGGTAAAATACACAATGAGATTGCAGAGTTTGGCAGGCCTGATGCAGTAAAATGTACCAATAAAGAGCGGTAGCTTTGAAGCTATCGCCCTTTGTTTTACAAATTCAAAATAATCTCTACGGTATATAGATTATTCTCTTGATTGATTTGCATTGTGCCGCCGATTTGTTCTACTGTGGAACTGACGTTTTTCAGCCCATAACCATGAATACCCTCGCGTTTCTTAGAAGAAAATTCTGGGTCATAGGGATTGGAAATGCGGTAATACAGAATACTGTCCTTTTGTCTTAAAGTTAAACTTACGATTTTAGGCGTATCGGCAGATACACCGCTGCATGCGCGAATTGCGTTATCCAATGTATTTCCGAGAATAACACTTAAAACCAGCGGGGACAGGGCAAGCTGAGGGGAAACAAAAACGTCGATTTTTAAAGTAATACCGGCAAGCGAGGATTTTCCCAGTGCATCATTCAAAATTGCGTTAATAACCGGATGGTCTACATCAACGATTTTGCTAAGCGAATTAAATGATTTGGTAATGGTTTCGAGATATAACTCTGCTTGTGATACATCACTGTCCTTGACTAATGCAGTAACAGCAGTTAATTGCTTTTTTATATCATGCCACAGGCTTCGCGTTTGCTCGTTAGCGGATTTCATCTGTTCGTAATAAGACAGCTGAGTTTCGAGTTGCTGTTCAGCCAAACGCCGCTGCTGCTCGTTTTCGTAATTTGTACGAATAGATCGCATATATACGAAGAATACAATGTTGATGTACAAAATTCCGGCAATAGAAAGTGTTAATAATATTAAAAGAAAGTGCGATACGGTTCCGACCAATTCCAATGATACAATGCAGATAAATACACTGACGAGCTGGCAGGTCGTGAGTGGGAGCAATTCTTTGAATGGAATATCAAGTAAACCTTTTTTGCCGAACAGTGTGACAATAAAAAGAATGAGCAGCAAGTTTATCAGCTTTGCAAAGATGATAAATATGCAGCGTGCTAACCCCTGTCCGAGGATAACCGTTCGTGAAATGCCGGAGAGATAAAAAGGATATTCACATATTACGTCAACCAACACACTGAGGGTTATAAATGCTGTTGAAGTTAAAAGTGCCTTGCGAACAGTGGATTCAAAAATCGCATATGTTGATACACTGATAATGCTCCAGCTAAGTAGGATACGAAGTATACCCAGCATAGGGATACAGCTCATCACGATAATAAAAATACCTACAAGCAAGTATAAATGTCCTTTGTATTTAGCGCTGCGATATTTTGAGTAAAATCCAGATGCAAAAAGATAGAGTAGAAAGGTGTCTAATACACCACTGAGGGCTTCAATTAGCAAAGTCATATGTTTTCCCTCGCAAACTTTGTAAAAGCTGCAATGACATCTTTCTTTCGGTTTCTACTGATTTTGATGAGTTGATGGTCCTGCATTTCTATATCGTCTTTTGTTATGCGAACTACATGATGCAGATTGATTAGGAAACTGGCATGAATACGAAGAAAATTTGCAGATGATAATTGTGGTTCAACCTCTTTTAAGCTCAATCGAGTTTTATAAATCTGCTGCTGTGTATGAATGAAAAGCATATAATTACGGGACTCGAAATACAGAATTTCTTGTACAGGGATACGATACAGTTCGCCATTCGAGGAGAATGAAAAATACTGCGGAACGATCAGACGCAAAGCGCGCTTGAGAACCTCATAGAACTTTTCCTCATTAAGAGGTTTTACAAGATAATGAAAAGCCACGTCATAACCACGAATCGTATATTCGGTGCTCTTGGTTACAAAAACAATAAGCGGCTGTGAGCTCCCCGACATAAGTTCTTCTGCAGCATCAAAGCCATTTGTATCATCCATTTCAATATCCAGAAAAATCAATGGGAAAAATGTCGTTTTTGCTGCTGTCAACAGTTCGTCTGCTGACGAAAAAAGGACAATAGATAATTCGGGGGCATATCGTTTGACTAATGCTTTAATGTTGAGTCGTTCTTGATCTTCATCATCACAAATTGCAATTCGCATAAATACTCCTGTTAAAAATCACATCTTGAAATTAGTTTTAACATTCCAAGGGCTAATTGTTGCTGTTTCTTTGAGAGCTTGGAATAGAGTTGTGCGTATTCTTGCTTCAGTTTTTCACTTTCTTCGAGCGTTGATGTGCAGAATAGAGATTGTACATCAAGCTCTAATGTTTCAATCAACTGTAATAAAACCGGATAAGATGGATAACTGAGCCCGCGTTCAATTTGGCCGATGTATCCAGCTGTTTTCCCGATTTTTTCAGCAAGACGCTCTTGCGTCAACCCTAACTCTTTTCGTTTGGCTTGAATAATTTCTCCAAGACCTGTCATTTATAATCACCTCAGGTATAGCGATACTATTATTCTAAGTAGTATGGATACCAATTAGAAGCGATTAATACTATTATTTTATAATAGTTATACTATCTTTTCAACTAATTACTGCAAAAACATGACTAAACTCTGCAAGGACATTGAAATACTTCAAGAGGTCGATATAATAGTGGGTATCAGGTATAGTAGTAAATAAGAGAGAATAGAGTATTTTTATGAAGAAATTTGTATGAAGAAATTTGTCGATTCTTATTGTAACTATCTCCAAAAGAAGCGGATTATTGTATCAAATGAGCAATGGGAAATCTGTGCGTACGGTTTAGAATTGATCGTTTCGGCAATCCTGAATATTGTAATTTTGGTAATGTGCTCATTTGTACTACATGAAGAAAGGTATATCAACTGGTGTATTGTGCATGGTAGTCAGCTTATTACTGCACTGGTAATTGTTGCAGCAACCGCTTCAGTGGGCACTACTTGTCTGTTTGAATCGTATCAGCCGGAAGTTCCAGAATGCCTTCGTGAGCGATAATATGTGGGCGGATGTACAAATATTGAAATAAAAAATTCAAATCTGTAAAATTTGATCAGTACGCTACTGCAATCCTAATCAAGGGTGTTGTCAGTAGCGTTTTGATTTGTAAAATGTTTTATGAAGCAAAGCCATTTGTATAGCTTAATAGCTATGCGGAAGGCTTTATTTTTTTGCCCTAAAATCAAAAAGCGCAGAGCATTTCGCTCTTTTATAGATTCTTGGCAAGCCTGCATTGCCCGCTATCCATAAGTTCCAATCTCAAACAAAAATTTGGAGATTGGAGCTTGAAAATGAAAAACTGGCAGAAAAACCGCAACTACAAGCGGGTTAAAGATAAGGACGGTAACGTAGTTGCAAACATCATCACCGTGTTCGGACAGGATGTAGAGGTTTCGGACGAGATATTTGCTACATACGCACAGGTAGACCGACGTGCAAGATATGTTGGTGAGGATATTCCGGCGCAGCACGAACTTTCGCTGGAACAGTTTGAAGAAGAAGGTGTATCACTTGAAAAGCTGATTCGTGAGACCGCGCCCAGTGCTGAGGAATGGTTCATGGAACAGGAAGAAAGCAATGCGTTTGAACGGGAATTGTTCAAGGTGCCTGCCGTGTTGGATATGTTAGAAGATTCGGACCGTCAGTTGATCAACGCATTGTTCTATAAAGGCATTTCTGTACGTGAGTATGCACAGCGGCTTGGTATTTCGCACACAATGGTACGAAAGCGGAGAGACCGTATTTTGCGCAATATGAAAAAATATTTTTCAAAAGACTGAAAAAGACGGTTTCCACTGGCCGTTACAGCGGGGGAATTAGTGAGAGGAATAAGTATTTTCTCTCACTGTTCCTTGGCAACTGAACATCAAACATCAGGTACAAATTCTGTGCGGAGAGCTGCGGCGTAAAGCCGCGAACTGTCGGGCGGCTCCCGACAAGGCGACGACCCACATAGATGATAATGATACTCCCGATCAGTCACCGTCCGAGCGTGAAAAGCGTCGCAGGCCATGAGATCGGACAACAAGATAGGTGCAATGCCTGTGAGGTCGGTACGCCGCCGGCCGCCTGATGTTTCCCGGCAGTCGGGGGTGAGGACGAATAGGCTGACAGAGAAATGCGAGGTGATGATATATATGATAGTGTAAAAATCCGGACAACAGAATAATCACAAACCGGAAGAACCGCATGGATTCCTCCGGTTTTGCTTTTGGAGGTTATCTATGGAATGGAAAAACGCAAATAAGATACTGCCGGAGCGCGGTCATCGGGTTCTGTGCCTGTATCCGAACGGCAAAATGGACGTACAGCTTTACTTAGGCCGTGAGAGTTTCGTTCACGATCTGTACGGCCGCTGTATTTTCTGGACGGAACTGCCGAAACGTCCCAAAGCCTACTTCAAACTCATGGGGCGCAATGAATAAGGAACAGCAGGCAATCACTCGTCTGCGGCTGGCTGCGGAAATGAGTGAAACCTATTACCACGCATCGTTGGTCATTACCACATCGGGCGGCAAGGACAGCGATGTGTGTCTTGCGCTGGCACGGGCGGCCGGTATCCGGTACGAAGTACAGCATAATCATACCTCGGTAGATGCTCCCGAAACGGTTTACCATGTGCGCGAAACTTTTCATCGGCTGGAAAACGAGGGTATCAAGTGTACCGTCAACCTGCCAACGTACAAGGGTGCTCGCGTGACAATGTGGAATTTGATACCGCAAAAACTCATGCCGCCGACGCGCGTTGTACGATACTGCTGTTCGGTTCTCAAAGAGCAGGGCGGCAAAGGTCGCATGATAACAACAGGTGTCCGTTGGGCCGAAAGCGCCAAACGCCGCAAGAACCGCGGTATTTACGAAAAACAATCCGCAGACATAAGCCGCAGAATCACGATCAGCAACGATAACGACGATACCCGGAGGCTGTTCGAGAACTGCCGATTGCAGGCAAAGCGCGTCTGTAATCCAATCGTAGACTGGACGGACAGAGAAGTGTGGGACTACATTCGTTCCGAGCATATCCCGGTCAATCCGTTGTATGAGCGCGGCTTTCATCGTGTCGGCTGTATTGGCTGTCCGCTGGCAGGCCGTGCCGGGCGGCAGTTTGAGTTTGGTCGGTATCCGACCTACGAGCGGGCGTATCTGCACGCATTTGAACGGATGCTTGCGGAACGCCGCTGCAGAAACCTGCCTGCTGTCTGGCAGAGCGGGGAAGAAGTGCTGCACTGGTGGCTGCAGGATGGTGTGCTGCCGGGGCAGTTGAGCATTTCAGATTACTTAACAGAAATGGAGTGAAGGAGTGAAACAATGTCGATTATAAAGCGAATCACCTCAGCGGGACTGTCGCTGGCGATGGCGGCAACGATTATCCCAAGTTCGTTTGCCGCAAGTACGAAGTCTGCAAGCACGCTGTCCTCGGTGACGGCAAAATATCTTGACGCAGAAAACGGCAAGGAGATTGTCCAAAAGCAGACATACAGCGTCACGCACGAGGAAAAGTCCCCGCAGACGATCACAAACTACACCTACGCGGATTATACCGAAAGTGTTGAGTATGTGTATTCGCATAAGGACTTGACCTACATCATCGGCTATCCCGGCAAGGGCGTACACCCGAACGGTGATCTGACCCGCGCCGAAGCTGCTATGATCTTCTACCGCCTGTATGACGGCGATTATCCCAGTTTCACGCGCCGTATGTCAAACAGCACCTTCAAGGATGTAAGCGCAAAGAACTGGTTCTATGAGCCGGTCGAAACGCTGTACAATATCGGTCTGCTGGAGGGCAAGTCCAAGGACACTTTCGTGCCGAACGCGCCGATCAGCCGTGCGGAGTTTGCTGTACTTTCGGCGCGTTTCCAGAACCTCAAATACACCAGCGGCAAGGTTTTCTCGGATGTAGAGAAAGGTCACTGGGCGTACAGCTATATCAATGCTGCCAGCGAAGCAGGCTGGATTCAGGGCTACCCGGACGGCACTTTCCGTCCCGACAAGGAGATCACCCGAACCGAAACCGTAACGCTGGTAAACAGCATGATTAACCGCACTGTTACCCGCGAAAAGCTAAAGGCACTGAATGTGCGAAATCCGTACAACGATCTTGCAGAATCGTTCTGGGGCTATACAGATCTCATGGAAGCAACGGTATCCCATACCGACGAAGAATGGCATGACGCGAAGTACAACGATGGCAAGTACAACATCATTGTCGAGAAATTCGTAGGCACCAACGGCAAGGAGATCGCAAAGTCTGTCACTACGGCAGGCAAGGCAGAATCCGCGCTCAAGTCCATTCCGGCTTATGAGTATCGCGGCTATATCCGCACGATCACTTATAAGTACAGCACCGGTGACGCGCTCCCGTCCATCGAAAAGACGGCAAGCGTTAAGGACGCTAAGGTAGGTGACGAGATCACCTACACAATCAAGCTGGCGAACGATAAGAAAGCAAGTTCCGCATGGAAAAGCGTCGTGCTGACCGATAAAATCCCGTCCGGCATGACCTTTATCGAGGGCAGCGTCTATGTGAACAATGTAGCGGCTACCCACACCGTCAAGAACGGTACTCTGATCGTCAACCTCGGTGATATTGCCGCTGGCAAGACCGTGATTGCTACTTTCAAGGCAAAGATTAACGGTGATATGTACAATCAGACGATCTACAATACCGCTGTTGCCAAGGGTACGAACGGTTATGTGACCGCCACTGACGGCAAGAAAACCAACTCTTACGAGGATAAGGACGATGGCGTGTATGTCAAGAAAGGCGATACCGCGCCGTATGTGACCAAGACTGCGGATAAGGAAACCGCAAATGTCGGTGACAAGATCACCTACACCGTCAAGGTCGGCAACGGTGACGGTGCTGTTTACGAGATCGAAAACGCTAAAACGGCAGATACCATTCCGGCTGAATTTGACTTCGTAGACGGCAGCGTACAGGTCGATGGCAAGTCCTATCCGTACAGCTACGATAACACCAGCCGCAAGCTGTCTGTGCAGATCGGCAATTTGAAGCCGAACGCTGCCCGTACCGTAACTTTCGCTTTGACCGTGGGCAAGTCGGCTTACGGCAAGACCGTACACAATACCGCTGTCCTCTCCGGCGATAACATCAAGGACACCGAGGGCAAGGACAAGGGTGTTGAGATCGGTGACGGCAAGACCAAGCCGGAAGTCACCAAGACTGCGGACAAGTCCGCTGCCAATATTGGCGATAAGGTGACTTACACCATCAAGCTGGCAAACGGCGAGTTCGCAAGCGTAGCAATCAAGGACGCTGTACTGACCGATACCATTCCGAACGGACTGGATATTCAGTACGGTTCTGTCACGCTCAATGGCAAGCTGACCAACGATTACAACTACGATGAAGCGTCCCGCGTTCTGACCGTCAAGGTCGGTGATCTCGGTATTGAGAAAAGCGCGACGGTAACTTTCGTTGCAGTAGTGAATACCGCTGCATACGGAAAGACCATCTACAACACCGCTGTGATGAAGTCCGACAACACGCCGGACACCAGCGGCAAGGACAACGGCGTAACCGTTGGTGACGGCAAGGCAAAGCCGCAGATCGACAAGTCTGCGAACAAGTCCTCTGCCCGCGTGGGCGATAAGATTGCGTACACGCTGACCGTTAAGAACGATGATACCGCAACTGTTCCGGTTGAGAATGGCGTTATTACCGATGTTCTTCCGGCTGGACTGACCTTTGAATACGGCTCGGTCACTCTGAACGGCAAGAACACGAACGATTACACCTACGATGAAAACGCCTGCCTGCTGACCGTCAATGTCGGCACGATTGAGCCGGATGCAAAGCAGATCATCGGCTTCACCGCAACGGTAAACGAATCCGCTTACAACACCACCATCCAGAACCTTGCAACGCTGACCTCTGACAATGCAGACCCGGTGCAGGACAAGGACGATGGCGTAGCAATCGCGGACGGTGACGCTCTGCTGACCGTTTCCAAGTCCGCAGACAAAACCACTGCCAAGGTTGGCGATACAATCACCTACACCGTAAACGCTGCCAATGCGACCGGTGCGGATGTGAATATCCGCGACGCGGTTATGACCGATACCATTCCGGACGGACTGACTTTCCGCGGCAATGTAACCGTAGACGGCTACTCCGCAGAATATCAGTACGACAATACCGGCAAGACCCTGACCGTATCGCTCGGTGAGATCGCGCCGAACCAGACCAAGGCAATTCGTTTTGATGTGACTGTCAACAGCGATGCCTACGGTATGCACATTGAAAATACTGCCCTCGTCAGCGGCAGCAATACGCCGGACAAGAGCGGTACGGATAACGGTGTGGATATTGAAGATGGTACGGCAGACGGTCATGCGGGCAATAAGACCGCAAACAAGACCATCGCAGCAGTTGGCGATACGATTACCTATTCTATCCGCCTGGAAAACGGCGCAGCAGCTACCGCTGATTGGGAGAACATGAAAGTGATTGACGTTCTGCCTGACGGCGTAAGTTTTGCAGGCAATGTACAGGAGAATGGTTCGGCAACGGTCAATTATTCGTACAATGCTACGATGAAAACAATTACGTTCACGCCGGATGCTATCGCAGCAGGCGCACAGACCGTTCTTAGCTTCGATGTAACTGTTGATGATGATTCGCAGGGCAAGTTTATCGTAAACACTGCTATTCTCGATGATAACGGCAAGACTACTCCCATGCCGGACGGCGGCGTTCAGATTGACGAGGGCGAAGCTGCTCCGATTGTCAACAAGACTGCCAGCGTCACGACTGCCAATGTAGGCGATACCTTCACCTACACGATCACTGCAAAGAACGGCAACAAGGCAACTGCCGCATGGAAGAATGTCGTAATGACCGATACGCTCCCGACTGGTGTTAAGCTGGTAGGCGGCGTGTATATCAACAACGAATTTGCGCTGTATCATTTGAGCGGCAATGCGCTGTCTGTGCTCGTAGGTGATCTCGAACCGGACGAATCGGCTGAAATCACTTTTGACGTGCAGGTGCTTGAAAGTGCGGCTGGTACAACGATTACCAACACTGCTTCGCTTGATGGCGATAACGGTCACGGCACTGCAACGGATAAGGGTGTAACGATTCCTGACACGGCAGAACAGCCGGACGTTAACACAAATTTTTATGTAACCAAAGAGGTTGATAAAACTGTGGTGAATGTGGGTTCTGGCGTTTCGGCAGACCGCAAACGTGCCACTTTTACCATCACGGTTGGCAACGATTCTAACCAGACGTGGAAACGGGTTATTCTCAAAGACACGCTGGATACCACGCTGGTAACGCCGGTTTTGAAAAATAACGTCTATGTGGACGGTGTTCTGAACAACAAGTGGAGTTTCCGGAGCAAAGTATTTACTCTGGAACTCGGTGACATTGCGCCGAACGAAAAGCGCGTGGTGAAAATCACGGTTGAGTTTAAGACCGATGCGGGCGGCAAGACGTACACCAACCTTGCCGCGGCTACGGGTGACAATGGTTCGGCTTCGGGCCGTTCGCCGGAGATTGAAGTCGTTTCGTCTGGTTCGTCCGGTACACCGGTGCTGACGGATATTCACTATCAGCTGTTCGGTGGTTACGCGGACGGTCTGTGGCGGCCGAATGATCGCGTATCCCTGCAGGAAGCCTGCACGGTTGTATATCGCCTGATTGCAAACGGCGGCAATACTTGGTTGCCGCGCGGCACGATTACCGTTCCGAAATACAAGTACGATATTCCGGAAGAAGCAAAGTATTTCGTTTCCATCGGCGTTCTGCCTGCGTCCGCGTTTGATACCACTCGCATGGACGAGGGTGACGATTACGAGATTAACTATACGATCTCTAAGAACGGCTACCTGCGTATCTGGGCTGCGTCTGGTCAGCTGAATTCACTGGTGGCCTATGCAACGAAAACGAACATCGGCCTCAGCGGTGATGTATCTCGTCTGACGTTTGCAAAGGCAATCTGCCAGATTACCGGCCGCGACACCTCGCCGGATGTTTCCGGTTACAGCGGCAATCTCCGCACATGGGCGGACGCTCCCTCGTCTGTTGTAACCGAGGTTTCGCACGAACATGATTTCATTATGGACAGCGACCGCAACGAATACTGGATTTGAGAGTAGAATGAGAAAACCCGCCTGTTTTGCAGCAGGCGGGTTTTACATTAGTAGAGAGTAACATAGGCTATTCTGAAAGGAAAGGTGAAGCCGTATGGCAAAACAGCAGATTAAAGCGGTTTGCACACACGTTTTTCAGAATGGAGGGGAAACCTGCGACCGGAAACGGTTTACAGAGAAATGGGTAGAAATGATTAACCGTATCGAACAGGCAGAGACGAAAATTACGGAGAAAAGGCAATGACAAAAGTGCAGTTATGCGTTACAATAAAAGTAGGAAACAGCTTGTTCTTATCTGAATGAGGTATAGAACATGAAGAAAGTAGCAATTTATTGCCGTTTATCCGAAGAAGATAAAAACAAGCTATGTGCAACCGATGATTCGGGCAGCATTCAGAATCAGAAAGCAATGCTGATGCAGTATGCAGAAGAACAGGGGTGGGAAGTTTATCAGATTTATAGTGATGATGATTATACAGGTGCAGACAGGCGGCGGCCGCAGTTCAATCGGCTGCTGAAAGACGCAGAGCAACACAAGTTCGATATTATCCTCTGCAAAACACAGTCCCGCTTTACCCGCGAATTGGAGCTGGTAGAGAAGTATATCCACGGTCTGTTCCCGATTTGGGGTATTCGTTTTGTTAGCATTGTGGATAATGCGGATACGGACAACAAAGGCAACAAAAAATCACGTCAGATCAACGGCCTTGTGAACGAATGGTATCTGGAAGATATGTCGGATAATATTCGCAGTGTACTGACGAACCGCCGTGTCAACGGTTTGCATATCGGCGCGTTTGCGCTGTATGGCTATCGCAAAGACCCTGACCGCAAAGGGCATTTGCTGATAGATGAAGAGGCTGCTGCAGTGGTTCGTGAGGTGTTCAACCTGTTTGCACAGGGATATGGGAAAACTTCGATCGCCCGTATTTTGAACGCCCGCGGGATTCCCAATCCCACCGAGTACAAACGACAGCATGGCTTACGCTACAAGCAGGCGGTGAGCAAAAACAGCACCTTGTGGAAATACTTTGCGATTGCGGATATGCTGGAAAATGAAATTTACATCGGCAATATGGTGCAGGGCAAGTATGGCAGTGTGTCGTATAAAACCAAGCAGTGTAAGCCGCGTCCGAAAGATCAGTGGTATGTTGTGCGTGGTACGCACGAGCCGATTATTGACCAGGAACTGTGGGACAAGGTATGTCGGCGGCGAGCAGAGCGCAGCAGACCGTTCAGTGATGGAAAAATTGGTATTTTCGCACGCAAAGCACGGTGCGCATATTGCGGCTATACGCTTCGGTCCTCCAAGACGCAGGACCGGCACTATCTGCAATGTCCGAATCGGCATATCTCTGTGGAAGCCTGTCCCGGTGCGTTTATTGCGGTCAGCCATTTGGAGGAAGCTGTACTGGAAGAGCTGAACCGGATGGCGCAGGAATTTCTCGATAAGGATGAAGCGGCCGAGAGCGTAGCGTTCTGCAAGGATTTGCAGAAACAGAAGAAATGCCTGCAAAAGGAGATCAACACCTATCGTCAGAAGCAGGAGGAATATACAACAGGCATTCGCAATCTGTACCTCGACAAGGTAAAGGGACTGCTGACAGAGCAGGACTATCTTGCTATGTCGAAAGATTTTGCCGGAGAGCGTGATCGGCTGGAGCATGTGATCGAGGATGGCGAAAAGCAGATGCGAGAACTTGAGGAGCGAATCGCTATCGGAGATAACCGCCGTGCACTGGTCGAGAAGTACATGAACATTGAGCACCTGAACCGTGAGATGGTCGATACGCTGATTGACTATGTGACTGTCGGTCGGCGCGCCAAGGGCACGAAAACGGTTCCTGTGGAGATTCATTGGAATTTTTAATCGATTATCATAAATTGACATGTATTTATCATATTACGTATGATAACACACAAAAAAGAACAGTATGTACGCTAAAATGATGCGTAAAGGCTAAAAGATTGTTCTTACAAAGGTGTAGCTTCCGCTGCCATATCCTCAAACAGATCAGTGATCGGGTCGCCTTTGGACTGGAACGTTGCGGCGCTCCACGGCACACCGGAGGCCGACTGTGGGTAAATGCCGGTCGTGTGATCGACAAAGTAGGCGTCAAAGCCGCCCTCCTTGATCTGCTCGGGCGTGAGATTGCGCGTCAGCTGGTACACGATGGCGGAGATCATCTCCATGTGCGCAAGTTCTTCCGTGCCGATGTCCGTCAAAATGCCCTTGCATTCCTTATACGGCATGGCGTACCGCTGGTTGAGATAGCGCATGGACGCACCCAGCTCGCCGTCCGGGCCGCCAAGCTGAGAAATAACAATTTTGGCGGTCTGCGGATTCGGATTCTTGATCTTTACCGGAAACTGCAATCGTTTATCGTATGACCACATCAGTCCTCAGCTCCTTCCCACGGCCACGGATCGTCGATCCACGTCCAGTGTCCGCTGCAGGTATCCACCTCGCGGGCGGTCAGCGGACCGAATGCGTCCTCGTACTCGGCGGCGGCCTTGTCAAACGCCGTGCGCATTTCGTTGTAGTATTTGAGCGCGGTAGCGTTGTCCGGATGGCCGTCGAGGTACTCGATCACCTCAACGAGCGCGAAATCGTACATGCGCACGCGCCCGAGCAGCTTCTCCTTGTCGGTCATTGCGGCACGGCCTCCTCTCCGAGAAACGGCTTGTCGAGTGCCGGAAAGATCGTGCCGCGCGAGAACGCGAGCACCGGATCATACGGCGTATCAAATTCCTGCGTCGGCACAAAGGCCATCGCAAGCGAAAGCAGACCGGCAGGGATACTCTCCTTGGTCTGTAAATGATTCTGCATGGTTATTCTCCCTTCGTATAAGGTAGGAGTTAGGAGATAGGAGTGGATAATGATTCACCCCGCCCTGCAATATCATCACGATACCGCCTAACTCCTCACTCTCAACATACGCCGTTGGGTCTTAACAAGTTCCGACATTTATGTTATACTAATAGTACTCTTATAAGGGGAGGCATGAAAAATGGAGCTTTCTAAAATCAGAGAACAAAGTGCGAAGGCGGCAGAGCAGGTTTGTGAGGCAGCCAAGCTGAAGATCGGCGACCTGTTTGTGGTCGGCTGCTCGTCAAGTGAGATTCTGGGCGAGAAGATTGGCACGCATTCCAGTGTAGAGGTAGCCGAAGCGGTATTCGAGGGCATTCACAGCGTACTGCATGAGCACGGCGTGGAACTGGCGGCGCAGTGCTGCGAGCACCTCAACCGTGCGCTGATCGTGGAGCGTGCTGTGGCAGAGCAGTTCGGTCTGGAGGAGGTCAACGTCGTTCCGCAGCCCAAGGCAGGCGGTTCGTTCGGCACGACTGCGTACAAGCGCTTTGATGATCCGGTGGCGGTTGAGTCGCTCAAGCAGAGCGCCTCTGCGGGCATGGACATCGGCGGAACGCTGATCGGCATGCACATCAAGCCGGTGGTCGTACCGCTGCGCATTGAGACCAAGAAGATCGGCGAAGCCGTTCTGCTGTGCGCACGCCGCCGTCCGAAGTTTGTAGGCGGCAGCCGCGCAGTCTATAACGAAAAACTTTTGTGAGGATTTTATGGGATTAAAAGCAGTTTTTTTCGATCTGGATGACACGTTATACACCAGCTTTCGGGCAGGGGACGCCTACGCCTACGAAAAGCTGGAGGAATGGGCCATCAGCACGTTTGGAGACAAAGGCAAGGGGTTTGCGGACGCATTCCGCGTCAACCGCAAGCGTCTGGCACGGCAGCAGCCTGCCATGCCGCCTACGCATGACCGTGTGCTGTTTGCACAGGGTGCACTCGAGCGCATGGGCCTGAACGCCGTTCGCTATTCGCGCGAGGCATTCCGCGTGTACTGGAATGCGGTGTTCGCTAAGATGACCTTGCGCCCGGGCGTGGCTGAGTTTTTGGACGAGTTGCGTGCGGCGGGCGTTAAGGTGGCCATCTGCACCAACATGCTGGCGGATATCCAGATGGAAAAGCTGGAGTACCTCGGCATTGCCGACAAGGTGGACTGCCTTGTTACGAGTGAGGAAGCCGGTGTGGATAAGCCGGGTTCGGCGATCTTCTGGCTGGCGATGCACAAATGCCGCTGTCTGCCGGAGGAGACCGTCATGGTCGGCGACAACTTCACGCACGATATTCAGGGCGCACTCGATGTTGGCATTGACGGCGTGTGGCTCAACTGGACGGACAAACCGAAACCGGTCGGTGAGCTGTCCTATACCGAGGTACGCACATTTGAGCAGGCAGCGGCGCATATCCGCACCCTGCTCTGATAAGTTAGGGAGGACAAGAAAAGACATGCAGCATTTTGACTACAAGCCGCACGGCGTATGTCCGATGAATATTTCGTTCGATCTGGACGGCGATACCGTGCACAACGTATCCTTCAAGGGCGGCTGCAACGGCAACCTGCAGGCGATCAGCCGCGTGGTCGAGGGCATGACCGTGGAGCAGATTGAAGGCTACTTCAAGGGCATTTCGTGCAACGGACGCGGCACAAGCTGCTCGGATCAGCTGGCGACAGCGGTTCGCAAGGCGAAAGACGCGGAATAACACAAAAAGAACCGATATCTTGCGATATCGGTTCTTTTTTACGCTTTACTCGGCGGAAAAATTCCGCAGAACGGTCAGCTTGGGCGCTTCTGCGCCGGTTTCGCGCACACATACGCCGAGCCTGTAGGCGGGATCGGGGAAATCCGGCACAAATAGGGAACCGGGTGCGCCGACGGTGATTGCCGGCGGCTGACAGGCGATATCTACGCAGAACTGCCGCAGCAGCCGCAGACCGCGGCCGTCGGCCTTGACGTAGCTTTCCTTGAGCGCCCACAGTGTGTAGAACGCGTTTTCGCGCTCGGCAGGCGAGAGCGAGGACAGGTACTGCACCTCATCGGGGTGGAAGAAGCGGTCGGCAATATTGGGTTTGAAGGAGCGGCACTGCTGAATGTCTACGCCGACCGGGTGGTCGCTCACCGCACAGACTGCCCATGCGGCGGAATGCGACAGGCTGAAATGGACATCCGGCGCGGCGGTCAGATACGGCTTGCCGTTCTCGTTCGCGGCAATGTCGAGCGGGCGCGGCACGGACGGACAGCAAAGGCGGATTGCCTCATCCAGCAGCAGGGAAGCAGTGAAGCTCTGCTGACGGGAGGTGCCGTGCAGGCTGTCGATATACGTCAGCCGCGCGGCGGACAGGCGGGAACGAAGCGAAATATTCATAATATCGGCGGCCGCTGTGGACAGGGCGAAAAGATGGGTCAAAGTAATGCTCCTCTTGCAACATTCATGTGATTTGCTGTCTGATTAACGAATAAATGCATCAGTTCGGTATTCATAATACCGGTTTGCGTCTGGTTTCTGTGTAAACCAATATACCTCCAACCGGTTTCGCTGTCAACAAGTTTCGGCAAGACGATTATTTTTCGCATATCTGTTTTTTGAATACCGGAAAGGCTTCACAGATGATGGCTGCACCGCCTTGCATTACAGTTCAAGATGGCAGCAAAGCGAGCGCTTTCTCAATCTTTTCAATCAGCCCTGAATCAGCCGGCAGCCATTCCACGCTTTTCAGTGTTTCCTTGGTCAGCCATCGCGCTTCGGCGGCCTCTAACAGTTCAAGATTACCGCGAACCAGCTGACACCAGAAGCAATCCATTGAAAGGTGAAAGGTCGGATAATCAAATTCAACGGTATCAATCAACTCGCCAACCGAAATCTCGGAGGCCAGTTCTTCCCGGATTTCTCTTTTTAAGGCCTCCTGCGGCGTTTCGCCGGACTCGATTTTTCCGCCGGGAAACTCCCACAGTCCCTTAAAGTCACCGTAGCCGCGCATGGTGGCAAAGATTTTTTCGCCATCACGAATGACTGCGGCGACCACTCGGATTGTTTTCATAAAATGCCTTCCTTATCCGACTACCAGCTTGTTCGTCTTGCGAAGATACTTCGCCGGAATCGGCTGGTCCAGATGCCATGTAATATTCATTGGCTTGCTGCCGGTGTGCTTCACATAGGCTGCTGTTCCAAGACAGGTATACGGTGCAGCGCCGATGCCATCCTGCTTGAACTCCCGCACGAAGAGAACGACCTTGCTGCCGCGCTGCCGGTGGTTAATATAACGCTGACCGGTGCTTGCCGTGTCGGATGTGGTGCTTTGACTTTGCCAATGGAACAGGCTTTCGTTGATCGAATAGTCGTTGTACATGGTAGTCGGTGAGTAGTCCTTGTCCGCCTTGTTGAGCGTGATAAAGAACACATTGACCTGCTTGTCCGGCAGCCACTTGACACCCTCCCGCACATTTTTCGGCACTGAAATAAATAGATGCTCCAAGCTGCTCGGCTTGAAGCTGCCCACAAAAAGCTCTCCGAAATTGGGGTCCTTTAATACAGCGCGGAAAGCACTTCGGCTCTGTTTCAGAATTTCCTCTCGATGAACGACAAACAGCAGACGGGGCTTCGAACCGGAAAAGGCTTTGCAGAACCGTCGGTAATCAAAGGCAGAGATTAAGGTTTTTCCGGTGCCGGTTGCTGCAACGACAAGATTGCGGTAATAGCCGCGAACCTCGCGCTCTGCCTGCAGGCGATCCAAAATCTCCTGCTGGTAGGGGTAGGGCTGAATATCGAAAACGAACTGCATCTCGCTTGTCGGATTGGCCTTGCCGTTTGCTGACAGTGCACGCTCCAGTCTTTCCCTGCACCCGCCCTCATAGACTTCAAAGCTGGCGGTGTTCCAATAACTATCGAAGGTTGCTTCCATCTTCTGAATGGTTGGCAGCATATCCTTGGTTGTCAGCTTAACATTCCATTCCAGTCCGCTGGACATAGCCGGATTGGAGAGGTTGGAAGAACCGACATACGCCGTGGTAAAGCCGGTTTCACGATAGAACATATACGCCTTTGCATGAAGTCTGGTACGCTCGGTATCGTAAGATACACGGATTTCTGTGTTGGGGAGCTTGCGAAGCGCTTCCACCGCTTTCACGTCCGTTGCGCCCATGTATGTTGTCGTAATAACGCGGAGCCTGCCGCCACGGTCCGCAAAATGCTGAAGATCATCGATGATTAAACGAAGACCGCTCCATTTGACAAACGAAACCAGCATATCAATGCGGTCTGCGGAGGCGATTTCTTTCTTCAGCTCGGAAAACATCTGCGGCTCATGAACTGCTCCGGTAAATAAGCTGCTTTGCGCAATCGATGTTTCGGGGCGAGGGAGGTCCTTTGCTTTTTTCCGGCCGATGCGCATCATAGGATCATCGCGGGACAGCAATGCGAATAACTGCTCGCCCTCATCGTCCACAGTAAAATCGCGCAGGTCATCCTGCGCTGTCTCCTGCGAAATCAGATCAACAATTTTGTTGACCAGATTTAACTGCGCAGAAATATCGTCACCGGCAATGCGGTCAAGACCTTTGTGAACGACTTCGGACAGGTACTGCGTTAAGACCGAGGAGGACTCGGCAGCATCGATTTTCTCGACATGCTTGCTGCCTTCCGGAAGCTGACACAGCTCATCTTTGATTTCGGTATTCACTACTTGCTCGTAAAGGCCTTGTTTAAGCATGAAAGAAGTCTCCTGTGCGATAGCGTAATTCGTAATAGGTGTTATTCCTTGAACTGTTTTGAGTAATTTCGACAATTTTATTGTACTCTAAACCGCAAGGAAAATCAATCCATTCATCAGCGTCCAACCTTCAAGCTCTCTGTGGCAGCACTGTGTTCGCTGACACGGCGTTCCAAATCCTCAAGGGAGTAAATGCCGTTTGCCCGGAGATAATTGAAAGTCTCGTTCATCTCCT
>ENA-UOOA01000245-UOOA01000245.1-human-gut-metagenome-genome-assembly--contig:-P61old-NODE-245-length-119184-cov-7.723585_pt1 | contig 119184 bp, 111 predicted proteins | sample MGYA00242467_ERZ724014 | MGnify/ENA metagenome assembly ERZ724014 | reverse complement strand
CGTGGTCAAGCGAATATCGCCATTTTCTACATTTTTCTTCTCTCCAACTCTAATAATAATTTTTCTATTCTTTTTTCGCTATAAAGTCTATAATCAGGATTCAATGTAGGATCCAACAATTCAAACTTTCTCAAGCAGAGTTCATTTTTTATTTCTGACGTAGGTATATCGCTAATTGCTATCTTTTTTTCTTCCCAATAAGTATACATGTCTACTCCTTTCATTCATATTATCCCTGGGACGATGTCCCCGCGTCCTCGGCGGGGGCCCCCTCGCCCCCATCCTCAGCCGCGCGTGCATCGTCTCCGAATAATGCATATGTATCGTACAGACGGTAATAAACCTTTTTCGCACGGAAGAACTCAGAACCAACCTTTTCCTTCATTGGGTACCAGATTTTCACCGATACAAAAAGATTACCCAATGAAAACAATGAAATAATCTTGCCATATATACCAAAATTGGACACCTTACGATGAATATATTCATATTCGATCAATGACCGAACCTGGCGGTCGATCATCCTGTCAAACTGAGCGATCAATATAATCCGATAGCCTAAATGACGATGCAGCGTAAAAAATTCAAGCCAGTCCGCCCGGCCCTTAGCGTTCCAGTCCCTGGCATTAAACATCAACTGACACTCGTCTATAACCAATAAAAGCGAATCCTCTTTTACGCTTCGACCTTTTGCAAAGTCTTTTGCATAATTGATCAAAAAATCAGGCGTTAGTTGATCATTCCTTTGATATGTGTAACGCTTCTCTTTTTTTGTTGGAATCATATCAAGATTGATGTTAATGTTACCAATCGCAGGCTTACCGGCTTTGATCCACCAGTAAAGCACTTCGGCCGTATGCAATGATTTGCCAGATCCAGGCGTTCCGGAATAGAAGAGAATCATAAAAACAGCCCCTTTCTATGATATGATACGGATCCAACGCATTATTATTGAATAAAGATAAAACACACCAACCGCAACAAGCCAGGCCTCACCAATTCCAATAAAAGTTGAAATTGGTATAAAATAATTCAAATGGCTTAAAAAGGGAATGTCAGCCAGGGCATCAATAAATGACACAAAAGGCGATTGAGGAAGCTTAGATATAACAAAGCTTAAAAATTTCGTAACTAACTCCATGACTTACCCCCTTATTAACTTCCTGGTAACTAATATCAAGCCAACTATAAACCCGAGCGTTTCCATCACTCTCAAAATTTGTATGACAGATGAAAAGTCGGACATATCAATTGACCAGTGTTCATCTACATGAATTGATTTATAGTCAATTTGTAAAGGCATCTCATAAACAGGCGCTTCACCCTTCACGGACAGCACCTTAAAAGCTCTGATCAAATCAAAAGGAATGCAGAACGGAAAAACAGTAGTCAAATCTGCAGTGTACTTTGCAGCTTCTTCATCCGTAGCCGGTGCATCAGGATCAGGCTCCGGACTAGGGTTTGGATCCGGTGAAGGGTCAGGGTTGGGCGATGGATCTGGAGTTGGATTAGGATTTGGGTTAGGATCAGGAGAAGGTTCCGGCGACACATTTGTAATAGACTCAACAAAAGCATTCATAGCTTTCTGCTGTTCCTGAAGTCTTTGTGCTGGGTCTGTTGTACGCTGTGCAATCTCATTTAACTTATTGATATAATCATTCATTTGTTCCTCAGTCGGCAGAACAACATTGTCATAGACAGGTTTGTCTTTTTTCTCTTCATCTTCCTGAGCTTTCTTGGCTGCATCAGTTGTCAATGTAGAATCAGGATTCAAACCAGATGGATAAGATATAGTGTCATATTGATGCAAAATAGCTTCATTACGAGTTTCATAAACATGTCTAGGCTTAGGAAATAAATTAACAGAATTAATATTTAAATCAGAAAAAGTATCCGAAACCATACCCCAATAATAATCATTACTATAATCTCTATTCCAACGAGAATTAGAGGTATAATATTCAAAATTATTTAAAAGACCAGCAACAGAAGTTTTACCAGAATTATACCAATAAAAAGATATAGGATTAGCACTTATACCAAGCTCAAGAGACTTGAGAGTATCAGGGTCATATTTTATTAAAAAATAAGGAAATTGTTCAAGCTTAGTAGCTAATATACTTTTATGATAATCTGTAACCTTTATGTTACCAAAATCAATAGATTTTAACTTTGCTTCGTCAATATTGGCTTTAAAATGTCCCGCTACTGCACCTAATACAGACCCATTAACTCCAATAGACAGCGCTTTCCCGGGGTTTTTCTTCCACCACTCTTTGAGCTTTTCCCAGGTTGACGGCTTTTTCTCTGGATCGTCATTGTCTGGATCAAAGTTATCCGGATCATCACCACCACCGCCACCCTGAGTAAGGATATAAGCAATCGTTTTATCATAGCAATCTTTTAATGTGTCTTCGATTTCTCCTAACCTCTGATTAAAATCATCCTGCGGATTAGTTCCGCCATTAAAACAGTTATATCCAACATACCCAGCACCGGCCGCAGCCATCATTGCCAGGATAAAAGCAGCGTCATCTACTCCGGCGATAGCATAGGCCTTTTTAGTTGGAACAAAAATCATAGATAAAACGAGAACCGCAACGAGACAAGCAGCCATTAATTGTTTGCGGATTCTCCAAATTTTTTTCATAAGTCACCCCCAAATAAAAAATGGGGAGATAAAAATTTATCTCCCCGGGTCGTTTCTAACAGCACATACAAATTAAGCCTAATTCTAAGCCTGATTTGTAATAGATTTAAAAATCTTAATGCCTTTTTTGATAACGAACACACCACCGATCACAGGAAGGGCGATAGGTAATGTTTTTGTGAGAATATCTGTAATAGATGATCCCATTGATGTAAACTGTGTTGTCAAAGCTGTTACTAAATCTTCCATAAAATCCCCTTTCCGGCTTACGCCTGATTAAATATTTTTATGACACCGGTTATCCCAAGCCCAACAATGACGATGATCATGCCAAGCAAGAAACCACCGGGTATAAACGATAATGCAATTGATATCATATCTTTTAAGGCAAACGCTTGCGGCCTTGCAATTTGCGCCATAGTTTCCAATACAGTTTCCATGTCAGTTTCTGTAAGCGTTTCCGCAGCGAGTAAAAGAACATTCATATAATCCCCCTTAATGTTTAAGGTAATGTGTAAATATCAACGCTACCAAAAGACCAGCAGCGATAGATACAGCACATAACAAAGGAATTGCTATATTTTGCATGTTGTAATGATAAACAGTCAGATCATCCAACTGCTGACTTACCTGTGTTAAATTTTCATTGACTTGCAGAAGATGATTATTAACCTGATCAATAGCTGCTGTATAATCTATACTTTCTGATTCTGCAACTGGCGCAGCGTCTTCTTGCTGCTCAGTCTCTAACAGATAATCCCTAATTTCCTTTATGTTATTATCAAGGTTCGTTAATCTATCTAAGGCATCACTTGTATAAAGGTCAAATTTAGAATCAATGCTTAACTGATTGGTTAAGATCTGATCAAGTTGCCCGGTGATGCCTTGCAGATCATCTGCTGTTAAAAATACGGTTGAATCAGTCTGAGTCACTTCTGTTTCGTCAATGGCAGCCATACATTAAACCTTTTCCGGAACCGGAACAAATTCGACATCTTGAACATATGTCAAGTCAGTAGCCTTTAATACTGGCTTACCGTCAGATCCCACAGACATTTCAAAGCAAGCATCATAGATAGCCGGTACTCTGAAAATGTGATCTCTTGCGCCATAATCAAGGGAACATTTCGCACGCTGGTAGCCTACAGAACCAACTTTCTGCGCCTGTGTCTGTAAAGCGCTGCCATCATCACCAAAGAAATAATAATTGATGGTGCAGCCACGCACGGAACGGCCGGATTCATCCTTGATATCATATTCATTTGCGTACATCAGTAAAATTCTCATAAAACTATTCATAATCGTTCTCCTTTATCTGTAGCGACTGGCTGCGATTATAAGTCTCTTGCCCCCTTTAAAAAGCGGGCAGCCGACTGCCACACCGTAAACTAATTGACTCGCCGTCAGGCAGTTCCTGCCGCAATCCATGCGGCAGAAACCTAAGACAGTCTAAGAGGTTTGATTTTGTCAAGGGCTGCCCTGCGGCGTACCGGCGCTGCGGCGCCTTGTCCCTTGACAAAATTCAAGGTATTGGCCTTTCTAAAGGCTCTGGGATATGTTATGTAAAAATTCCTTAAAGACTTATGCATTATCAAGTGTAAAATTCAAATGAGGATAAGACGGCAGCGGCTTCAGACCATAAGCCTTGATACCCTCATTAGTTCTCGTGTAAAGATCTTTGCATTCGGCTTCAAGTTCCGGCGTCATCTCTGATGCCGGCATTGTTGCTATTTCAAAATACCGCCTGATCATTGGCGCGTATTCACTGCACCATAATTCCATCTGTAATATATATCCTCTCGGTTTTTATTTCGGGCCCCTAACGGGGGCCCATGCAAAAAGAAAAGAATATGATAACCCCTTAGGGAGTATCAAGCCCCATCATGGAACGCATATTCATGCATTCCTCGTAAACTTCTTTTAATTCCGAACGAAGCGCAGGCGTCCCGCGTTCAATCAGTTCTGATTTAATATTCATGTACCGTTTCACTAATGCGGTGTAATCTCCGATCTGATTCACTGTCATCTTTACCATCCTTTCATTTGCCTGGGAAACCCGTATAACAGCGGATTTTCCAGGATTGTTAAACCCTTAGTAAACATGTTATAATTAAAATTTAAGAAGGTGTAAAAGTATCACAACTTCTACAGTAATTATATTACATACGTGAAATAAGTCGATAATAATTCTCACGTATGTAAGAAAGTGAGGGAGAACATGACTATTGGGTCAAGGTTACGAGACTGGAGAAAGGGAAATAAGCTAAAAACAACGGAAATAAGTGAAAAAACAGGGATTTCTACTGGAGCATTATCTAACTATGAGAATGATAAACGAGAAATTAGCTGCAATTTTCTATTGAAATTACAAGAAATATATCACGCTGATATTTATTATATTCTCACGGGCGTGAAACAAACGACGCCTTCCGATGAAGAAAAAGAGTTGTTAGACAATCTGAAACTATTGTCAGATAAAGAGAGATATAAGTTTTACGGAAGAATTGAAGAAGCTGCAGAACGATATAAAAACGATGTTGCAGAATCATCTACTTCAAAGATTGGATAAGCAACAAAGAAAAGAAAGAGAGAAAGTGAATATGTTAACACAAATGTATGGGGTAATAATTGTTGCAATTATTGTTGTATGGGGAGCTGTCATTATAAAATATAACAGTGAAAATAAGAAATATAAAGCATCCAGCTATGGAAAACAGCATAATAATAACTTTATCAATATTCTGGGAAATAAAGGAGCCAGAGGAGAATACAGAACATCTCAATTCCTGGAAGAAGCACCATTTAAAAAGAAAATGCTATTCAACGTTTATATTCCGAATCGCTCCGGAGCGATGACGGAGCTGGATATTATCATGATTACTACAAAGGGCATTTACGTAGTCGAAAACAAGAATTATTCGGGCTGGATTTTCGGAGATGAGAACAGTAAAAATTGGTGCGAAACAATTAAGGGTAAAAAGTTTTTCTTTTACAATCCGGTTAAACAGAATAAAAGTCACATTAAGAATCTTGAAAAAGTCTTGCAAATTGGAGATGAAAAATACATCTCTTTAATTATATTTAATGCAAATGCCAATTTGAAGAAAATATCAACAGAAAGTAAGAACTTATATGTTATAGCAAGTCAGCAAATCAAAAAGTTCTTTCAAGAACAGAATACATTACCAGATCAGTTAACCAGTGAAGAAATAGAGACACTTTACCAGAAGTTACTGCCAGGCACACAGTTAAGTGATGAAGAGAAAAAACAACATGTAGAAAGAATTCAGAAGCAATACAAAAAGAAATAGCTGTAGAGAGATTGACATAAAAGAAAATTCGGGTTACTATAATAGTAACCAAGAAAGTAGTAATACAAGACAATAAGAACCCCCATGGAGTGCCATTCCATGGGGGTTCGTCTTAGGCTAGCTGTCCTTACGGTCTCGATCTAACCATTTGCATATGTAGTAACCAACCACACTTGCCACAACCGAGATTAAGAAAGTAGTAATAGTATCCAAGACAATACACCTCCTTCCCACTGGAAAGAGTCGACAGCAAGTCTATTATACGCTAATTAATTAAGCCTGTCTATCAAAATGTATAGTGCTTAATTGAAGAAATTAAGGATTGATAACATTACTCTTAATCAGGGTGTCCAGGGTTCGAGCCCCTGAAGGCGCATCAAAAGCACTGTTTTTGCAGACATAGGAGCTGCGGGGGCGGTGCTTTTTTCATGTTCGGAAACGATTGTTCAAAATAAAGGTATCACAAGCCGTATTTGTTACAAAATTTGCAGAACGTCTTTTTTTTAGACACAAGTGGTAAAATTTTATCGAGGAAGAATGTAACATATGAAACGACAACTTGACTTATTTATATTGGATTTACAGCGATATGTGAAGTTGTAGAGAAAGTAAAATTCAAATAAATTGTATTTATTTGAATACATTGTCTGACGGAGTGTCAACAATAGACATTTTAAGGGTCGTGTATGATTTGGGTAAATCAGGTGTTCCGTGTATTTGGAATCGTGCTATAATGATTGTACAGAAAAAGATACATAAGTAACGGCCATTACTTCTATGCAATATCTACTGAATAAAAATCACAATGTAGTAAATGCGGGAGGTACGATTATGATTAAAGTCAATTTACAGAATATAGCAGTGAACAATATGTTAACAGGTCAGAATACACTGGATAGTATTTTCATCGACGGCAATTCTATTTTATTCATCACAAAGCCAGAGTATCTGAAGCAGCTTTACAGAGATGAGATTAGAGCAAGATCAATCAAGATGAATTTGAAGATTGCAAGGGAAGAAATCCACAAGAGAACACAAGATGACAGATACAATAATCTGGATGATATGGAGACGCTGAAGAAGTTCAGAGCCCAGACAGATGAATTGAGGAAGTCAGAGAGAGAGTACAGAAGGATGCTCAGTGAGTGTGAGAATGTGAAGATGATACCTGTTTATTCCGGCATGAAGCTCGATGTGACAACAGGCGAAAGTGTTGAAGTGAAACAGGCAGAATATACGGATTATGTTGAGACAGAAGGGAATAAGGCAAGGATGGTTCTGGATATTCTGGCGCTGGATGTGGATAGACTTGAGAGAGATTGTCAGTGGCTTCAGACAAAAGGTTGCGACATCAGCATGACGACGACACCGGGGGTTCCGTTGGAAATTGAAGGCGGTACACTGGAAGAAGCCATTGCAGCACTTATTGAAGAAAAAGCGGCTTAATCGTGTAGATTCAACAGAATATATAAAAGTGACAGGGTGCCTGTGATTTGCGAAAAAGCGAATCATGGGTACCTTTTTGCACCATTGACTTTACTTAGTGAACATGCTACCATATGAAAAGTATTTTTACTTTTAATATCAAAGGAGTTTGTATGGATTACGTTAAAAAATATGGCGAATTAATCAAGGATAAAGCAGGTGTAAAGCCTGAACGTGCGCGCTCTATGATTCGGCTGGGACTGCGTGCGGAGAATGCCAGAACCAAACTGCTTCCGAATAAAGAGATGCCGAAAGCTTTCCGGATGCTGACACATTTAGCTATGGAAAGTGTGCTGAAGGCACTGGATCATCCGGAGAAATCCTGTTGGACGAATATTTTTGCCCCGGTGGAGATTATGCAATGCTTTGGTCTGCAGTGTGTGTCTATGGAGTGTTTGTCTTCTTTTATGTCTGGCTTTAAAATAGAGGATTATCTGATTGATTATGCACAGAATGAGGGCATCGCTTCTACACTTTGTTCTTATCATAAGAATTTTATCGGCGGTGTGGATTCTGGTGTCTTGCCGAAAGCAGCCATGTCAGTGACTACCTCCATGATCTGTGACGGCAATATCAACACATTTCGGCATATGGAGCAGAAACATCAGGTGGAAAGCTATGTGTTGGATATTCCGAATACTTACTCACCGGAAGCAGAGCGTTATGTGGTGGGACAGCTTCAGGAGCTGATTGAATTGCTGGAGACAAAAACCGGGCAGACGCTGGATATGAATGAGCTGCAGGCGGCAATCCAACGTGAAAATGAATCAAAAGAATATTACAAAGCCTTTTTGAAAGAACAGAAGCACAGATATTATCCAAATACTATGACATTGGATCTGTATATGCTGTTTGCCTCACATTTGAATATCGGCACTCAGGAAACACTGGATTTCTTTAAATGTCTGGCTGAGGATGTCAAAACTTATCCGGAATTTGATGGAAAAGGCATTTTGTGGGTACATCTGATGCCTTACTATCAGGAAACTTTACAGCAATATATGAATTATCAGGAGAAATACTACATTCAGGCCTGTGATCTGAATCTGGATTACATGGAACCGTTGGATGCGGCACATCCTCTGGAAGCACTGGCAAAAAAGATGATTTTGAATATTTATAATGGCCCGTATGAGAGAAAGGTTGAGATGATACGTCATCTTGTCAAAGAATTTCAGTCGGATGCGGTGATTCATTTCTGCCACTGGGGCTGCAAGCAGTCCTCCGGCGGCGTGATGCTTTTAAAGGAAGCCATGCGTGAGGAAAATGTACCGATGCTGATTCTTGACGGAGATGCCCTGGATCGAAGAAACAGTCATGACGGACAGATCAAGACGCGTCTGCAGGCATTTCTGGAGTTGATTGACAATATTGAGGAGGACAAGGACTGATGATTGGATATGTATGTAAATATACACCGGTGGAAGTTTTTGAGGCCATGGGTGTCGAAATCAGACGAATTCAGCCGGAAGTGACCAATTTCAACCAGGCAGATACATTGATGCATCCGAATATCTGCTCATTTACCAAGTCAGTGCTGGAGGATGTGCTGGCCGGGGATTATGAAGGAGTTGTTCTCACCACATGCTGTGACAGCATCCGACGTCTGTACGATGTGCTGAAACAGCAGTGTCCGGATAAATTCCTGTATCTGTTGGATGTGCCGAGAAAAGTAAATGATTTTTCTACAGAGATGTACCGCAAAAATATTCTGGATATGGTGCATGCCTATGAAGCTTTTTCGGGGAAAACTTTTGATGAGACAGTGTTAAAGCAATTGCTGGAACGCCGTGAGGCAGGGCAGAACCTTCGAACCGCACCGAAAAATAAGGCTTCCGTGCATATCGGTCTGATGGGGGCCAGGTGCAGTAAGGGCATTATTGATCTGTTGGAAAACAGAGGCGTGGATATTTTGTTTGATATGACCTGTACAGGTCTTAAGCGGGAATTTCATGTAGAACCGGACAATCTGCTGCAGGCTTATGCGTGGCAGTTGTTAAATCAGGTGCCTTGTCTTCGTATGGTAAAGGCGGTCAACAGAGAGAATTATATGGAAGGCTTCAAGGACCGTCTGGACGGTATTCTTTATCATACAGTGCAGTTTTGTGACAATTATGCCTATGAATACACGAATCTGAAGCAGCGGTTGGATATCCCGCTTCTGATGGTGGAAACGGATGCCACAAAGCAGTGTGAGGGTCAGATTCGAACGAGAGTGGAGGCTTTTATTGAATCTCTGAAAATTGCGAAGGGCGCCTCTATTGGCAAAAAGAGTCTGAAAAAAGCGGAGGATGGAAAAATGTATGTACTTGGTATTGACAGCGGTTCGACATCAACCAATGCTGTTATTTTGAATGAAAATAAAGAAATCGTTGCTTTTGACGTTGTCCGTACCGGGGCAAAAAGCGGCGAGAGTGCGGAAAGAATTCTGGCGGAAATTCTTGAGAGAGCCGGATTAAAGCGGGAAGATATTTCTCTGATCGTGTCCACAGGTTATGGTCGTGTCAGCATTCCTTTTGCGGATGAAAATGTGACAGAAATCAGCTGTCACGGACGGGGCGCACACTATTTTAATCCGGATGTGCGGACGATTCTCGATATTGGCGGCCAGGACAGCAAGGCCATTCGGTTGAATGAAAACGGCGAAGTGGTGGATTTTGTTATGAATGATAAATGCGCTGCCGGTACAGGCCGTTTCCTTGAGATGATGGCAAGAACTCTGGAAATGGATATCAGTGAAATGGGACCGGAATCCCTGAAATGGAAGGAAGATATTGATATCAGCAGCATGTGCTCTGTCTTTGCGGAATCGGAAGTCATTTCTCTGATTGCTTTAAATAAAGAAAAAGCGGATATCGCACATGGCCTGCATAAAGCCATTGCCAATAAATCTTATTCCTTGTTGAAACGTGTCGGATTAAATGAGACATTTATGATGACCGGCGGTGTTGCCAAAAATCCCGGTGTTGTCAAAGCAGTGGAGGAAAAGCTTGGAAGCAAACTCTTTATCTGCAAGGAACCGGAGATTGTGGGTGCCCTGGGTGCGGCACTTTTTGGATTAGATAAGTAGCGGTAGATTGTGGGTACAATGGATGTGGTGGATGATTTCAACAGGGCTTTATAGAAGTGCAGAAATTTGAATAAGAAACAGGTCTGCACAGTAGAACCGAATTTCGCGCAGGACTCATCGGTGAGTCATGAATATTACAAAAAATAAACACCATGACGGTTGGAAACGCCATGGTGTTTATCTTTTGTGCATGTAAAAATTTATCTTTGGTAGTTTGATAAAGCAGTTGTCTTTGGCAATTCATCTTTTGTGTTTGCTCATGAATCATTTGCAGCTTGCAATGAATCTTTTGTGGTTTGCAATGAATCATCAGGAGTGAGATTTTACTGCAATGAGAAGTCTTTATCTTTGGTGTTTCAAAAGGTTAAATGAGTTTCTCTTGGCAATTGCAAAGTGCTTTATCTTTGGTGTTTTGTAGAAGTTTTATCTTTTGTATGATTGAATTATAGCATAGGTTTCGTGACAAATAAAGTCAAAATGTGTAGCATAGTTATGTAAAAGTTGTAACATAAGTGAAAAGACGATAAACATTTCACTATGTTTTAGGCTTGTGTCAGGTAGGCTGAAAATGGTATACTAGATGCGTGATGTCCTGCACTTTGAAGGGTGGGACAGGAAGAAGGAAAGAAATTTTTAACGGTGATGGCTGGCAGATTGCGAAAATGGAGGTGACAGGATGCCGGGATATGTGATTCATCTGGCAGAGGCGGAATTGATATTGGACAAGATGCGTAAGCTCAGGCAAATTGATGATGCCTTTGAGCAGGCCTTTCTTACGGGTACCCTGCTTCCGGATACCAGATTAAAAGGGGAAAAGTGTTTTTCACATTTCTGGGATCCGGATAAGCTGGAATGTCTGGCACTGGGACCGGAGTTGGCACGTTTTACAGATAAATACGGACAGCGGTTGAATGAGCCGGTGATGCTTGGCTATCTGGCGCATTTGCATCTGGATGCCCGCTATGTAACGGAATACTGGCCGACAGTCATGGCCTTTTATGGCTGTACCGGGGAACCGGAATATAGGAAAGCCCATATTGCGGAAGTGGAGATCAAACGGCTTCAGAAGTGTGTGCCGGTGAGTCAGTTTTTCTCCGTTGATTATTATTATGGAGATTACACAAAACTCAACGGTTACTTTATTCATAAATATCACCTCAGAGTACCAAAATGGCAGAGCATTCCGATGTCGCCGCCGGAGGAAGTTAACCTGCAGGATATGCAGATGATCTGCAGAGAACTGGATCATTTGAAGAAGGAATGCCATGCCGGCGACGAGAAGAGAATACAGGTCTTTGAACTTGGATCATTGGAGCGGTTTATGGCAGCCTCGGCGGAGAAATTTTGTGATAGCTACATTTAACGATTAACCAGGATGAAGAAATCAAAGGAGGGAAGATAATAATGAATTATATTTTGACAGCTGCAACGGCTGTATCCAAGGAAGCCGGTTCAATGAGCGAAATGCTGCCGAAGTTTGGCGTTATTGCCCTTGTGGTAGTGATTATTTTAATCGGCATGTTTATTTATGCGAAGAAAAAGAAATAAACATTAGAACCAATTGCCGCAGCATGCATAGAATAATGAAAAAAGGGTGAGAATATGCGCCTTTTCTTCACAAAAATGCATGGATTGGGCAATGACTATATTTATATGGACGGCTTTGACAGTCGGATGTCAAAGCCTGCAGCATGGTCGTCGGAGCAAAAAGGACGACTGGCGGTTGTGATGAGCCGGAGGCATACGGGAATCGGTGCCGACGGCTTAATTTTTATTCAGCCCTCAGAAGAAGCTGTTTTTCGGATGGAAATGTACAATGCTGATGGTTCAAGGGGTGCCATGTGCGGTAATGGTATCCGGTGTGCGGCACGCTATGCCTATGACCATGGCATTAGTACGAATCAGTCTTTTCAGGTGCAGACTGACAGCGGCATAAAGTCTGTTTATATCAGAAAAACGGATGAAGGAGAGCATATAACCTCCGTTCAGGTGGACATGGGTGTAATGGCTAACCTTGGGGAGCAGAGAGTCCTGTTAAAAGCGAAGGAAGAATGGATAGATTTTACAGGCGGCAGCTTTCCGGTGCAGTATGTATCGGCGGGCAACCGCCATTGTATTTTCTTTGTAGAAAATGTCGAAGCATTTCCGCTGAAGAAGGCAGCGGAATTGATCCATACCTTGCCTGGTAATGAAGACGGCGTTAATGTCGAAGCCGCAGCCGTTGAAAAAATAGCCGTCACCGGAGAAAAATACATCAAAATGAGAGTCGTTGAGCGTGGATCTGGAGAAACTATGGCCTGCGGCACCGGCGCCTGTGCTGTGACAGCGGCGGCCGTATGGCAGGGATATTGCAGATATGATGAAAATGTGGAGGTCAGGCAGCCCGGAGGCATCTTAACAACAGCTTATCTTGCCGATGGGCGGATGCTGATGGAGGGGCCGACGGAATATGTTTTTGAAGGATATTTTGATATTCCCATCGCTTCGCTTTATAATAGTGCCAGATAATTGAAGCTATAAACTATGAGAAACACGCTCCGCGAGTTTCTCAAGTTATCGCGGCCTCTACACTCCGTTTCGGTCGTTGCTAAACAAGCGCCACTGGCGCTTAGCAACGCCAAGGTCTCGTGCAAGCACGGACTTTGGCTCGTTGCTCGCGTAAATAAAATAACAGGGAGACTGTGATTCCACCACTGAATCACAGTTTCCCTGTTGCCTTCATATGAATTAATCTACAAAATTAAAATCGTCTTTGAATCTCTCTTTGAATACTTCAAATACCTTGTCCAGTGTAGTTGCATCCTCAATGCTGAGGTATTCTTCGTTTTCTTCATCCAGAGGGTGGACTTCAAGGATAATTACTTCACCGTCTGCATTTTCATCTTCGCTTTCAACCGGAAGAAGAACAACATATTCCTTATCATCTAAGTCAATTAAATCCAGAAATTCAAAATCCTTGTCTGTGCCGTCTTCATCGGTCAGTGTAATAATATTCAGTTCTTCTTCGTTGAGAGTTTCATCAAAATCGCTCATGTTCAGTCCTTTCTTCTGAAGGCTGTGGCTTCAGAACTATCAATAATTAAAATTTCAGGCTGTTTCACAGGTATTATACCATGGCAGAACAAAATACATCAACTGATTTTATTGCTATTTTTTTGTAGTTAGAATATAATGATGATATTGTTCAGAATGTTCGAGAGGAGGACATGAATTGAAAGATGCAATAGGAGTAATTGGTGGAATGGGGCCGCTGGCCTCACAGCTTTTTTATAAAATGATAACAGAACATACGGCGGCAGAATGTGATCAGGATCATGTGCCGCTGCTTATTTTAAGTGATGTGACGATGCCGGACAGAACAGGGGCTATTCTGGATGGGAAATATGATGCACCTTATAACAGACTGATGGAGGATGCGAAGTTTCTGGAGGAATATGGCTGTACGGCGGTGGTTGTGACATGCAATACCGCGCATTTCTTTATGGATATGATTGAACATGAACTGAGAATTCCTTTTATATCCATGATCAGGGAATCGGCCAAAGAGGTGGCCGGTCTTCATCCGGGCAGTGTCGTTGCAGTATTGGCAACGGATGGAACAGTGAAAGCAGGATTGTACCAGCGGGCACTGGAGACTGAAGATCTGATTCCATGGGTACCGGATGCAGATATTCAGAAAGAAGTCATGTATCAGATTTATGATCGTATTAAAAAAGGGTTGCCATGTGACAAGGCAAGCTGGCAGAAGATAGAAGATGCCTGTCTGGAAGCCGGATGCAGCCGTGTGCTGTTGGCCTGTACAGAGCTTTCTGTGATTAAGAGTGATGAAAAACTGTCAGACTGGTATATTGACCCGATGGAAATTCTGGCCAAAAGAGTAATAGAATTCTCGGGAAAGAAATACCAATAAACACGATGTAGATAGTTTCTGAATAATCATTGCGTGATAGGTGAATTGTCAAAAATCTATATGGCAATTTTTGACAGGATAGGGCAAGTTTATTTTAAATTATGTTGCACTTTGGCCAAAAAATTGCTACACTAAAAAGTAGAGTCGTTGCATCGTATTAAAGCGGTAACCCGTGCTTAAAATGTAACTGTTCATAGCGCTGTGAGGCATTTGGAAGCAGGGTTTGGACGGTCGATTTGAAATAATTAAATGAGGTGGAAAAAATTATGAACAATCCGATTATTTCTCTCGAGGGAGTCGAGAAAAGATTCGGGTCCAATCTGGTTGTTAAGAAAATGAACCTTGAGATAGCTGAAGGTGAGTTTCTGACACTTTTAGGGCCATCGGGATGCGGAAAGACAACAACACTGCGTATGATCGCAGGTTTTGAGGAAGCATCAGCCGGTGTAATCAAGGTCGAAGGCGAACGTATCGAAGACAAGGAGCCGTTTCAGAGAAACGTCAATACTGTTTTCCAGAATTATGCATTGTTCCCACATATGACGGTTTTTAATAATGTAGCATACGGACTGACGATCAAGAAAGTACCAAAGCCTGAGATTCAGGAAAGAGTCATGGAGATGCTGAGACTTGTTCAGCTGGAAGGGTTTGAGAAGCGTAAGCCGGATGAGCTTTCCGGCGGTCAGAAACAGCGAGTGGCGATTGCAAGAGCGCTGGTCAACAGACCGAAGGTACTGCTTCTGGATGAACCTTTGGGTGCGCTTGACTTGAAGCTGCGTAAGCAGATGCAGATTGAATTGAAGCGTCTTCAGAAGAAACTGGGAATTACATTTATCTATGTTACCCATGATCAGGAAGAGGCATTGACCATGAGTGATCGGATCGCGGTTATGCATGATGGCGTTCTGGAACAGTTAGATGTACCGATGGAGATTTATGAGCATCCGAAGACAAAGTTTGTAGCCGGATTTATAGGCGAATCCAATATTTTTGATGGTAAGGTGACAGACAAGAAAGACAATGTGCTGACTGTCCAGACAGAGGCTGGTATGATGCAGGTATGCGGGGCTGATTTTGAAGTTGGCGAGGAGATGCATGTGGCTATCCGTCCGGAATATATGGATGTGAGCAAGACGCCTGTTGAAGGATTTGATCTGCCTGGCACCGTGAAGGATTTTATTTATCAGGGAACGGTTGTCAAGACAGCCCTCGATATTAAGAACGGTCAGGAGATTAAGTATTCTCGTTTTGAGCAGGATACAGATATTGCAGAAGGCAATCAGGTTTATGTTTACTGGAGACCTGAGAAGGCCGTTGCCATCAAGAAGAGTATGTAGGGGGCGGTCTGATGAACAATAAGAAAAAGAAGAATATGCTTCCGGCATTGGCCATGGCAGGCCCGGTATCTGTCTGGATGATTTTGTTTGTGACCATTCCGATGCTGTATATTATTTATATCAGTTTTATGTCCAGAGGTGTATTCGGTGATGTCGTTTATAAGTTTTCGACAGAAAGCTACAAAACGATTCTTGATCCTACATATTTTAAGGTTATTTTGAAGTCGCTGAAAGCAGCAGGGATCACGACGATTCTCTGTCTGCTGTTGGGATATCCGTTGGCTTATATTATTGCCCATAAGCCGAAGGATACAGCTGCGAAGCTGATCACGCTGATCATGATCCCGTTCTGGACGAATTCATTGATGCGTTTGAACAGCTGGCTGCTTTTGTTTCAGACAAGTGGTCCGATCAACAATTTACTTGTGGGAACAGGCATTGTCAAGGAACCGATTACATTTATTTATACAGATGGGCTGGTGCTGATCGGTCTGATTACCAACATGCTGCCATTTGCGGTGCTTCCGCTTTACAGTACCATTGAGAAGCTGGACAAGTCTCTGATTGAGGCATCCGCAGACCTGGGTGCCAGTGCAGCCACTACATTCATGCGTGTGACGCTGCCAATCACATTTCCGGGTATTTTTTCAGCAATCATCCTTGTATTTATCCCGAGCCTGGGTATTTACACCGTTACTGATATGCTGGGCGGCGGCAAGATCTTATACATTGGTAATATTATCAAGAACCAGTTCGGTTCCATCCGAAACTGGCCGTTGGGTGCAGCACTGTCTGTAATGCTGATCGTTATTACTATGCTGCTTATCTTCATTTATACAAGATTTGCGAAGATTGAAGATATGGAGGTAGTATAATGTCGAAAATTGCCAAGAAAAGAAAAAGACTGAACATCATCAGTAATGTGTATGCATTTCTGGTGTATGCCCTTTTGTATATTCCGGTGGCAGTTATGATGGTTTTCTCTTTTAATGACCAGAAGTATAACTATTACTGGAATGGTTTTACCACACAGTGGTACACCAAGCTCTTTACCAATTCTACATTGGTGGACAGTTTGATCTACAGTTTGATCATTGCGGTACTGAGTACTCTGATTTCCGTATTTATCGGTACCATCGGTGCCCTCGGTTTGAAGCGGTATGAATTCAAGATGAAGAAATTCATCGACAATATGCTGTATATTCCGATCATCGTGCCGGAAATTGTTCTGGCGGTGGCATTGCTGATTATTTTCCTGAAAGTCGGCGTGTCTATGGGGATGGGAACCATTCTGATCGGTCACTGTACATTCTGTATTCCATATGCCATCGTCACCATTAAAGGACGTATCAGCGGCGACAACGAGACTTTGGAAGAGGCCAGCATGGATCTTGGTGCCAACCGGGTACAGACCCTGCTTCGCGTGACCCTGCCGAATATTTTTCCGGGTGTCATGAGTGCGGCATTTCTGTCCTTTACAATGTCATTTGATGACGTTGTCATGAGTAATATGCTGGCAGGTGCTAAACAGTCCACATTGCCTGTCCTGATCCTTTCTATGAACAAGACAGGTGTAACGCCGGATGTCAATGCATTGGCGACAATTATGATTCTTATCATCGTAGCAGCGATGATTTTGAATAATATTATTCAAGGGGCCCTTCACAAAAGGGTAAAATAAGGAGGTTTTCATTATGAAAAAGAGATTACTGGCGACTGTCCTTGCCGGTGCCATAGTTTTATCAATGGCAGCATGTGGCAACAGTAATGCCAACAAAACAGAATCCGCAGCAGCATCCGAAACAGCGAATGCTTCAACAGAAGCCGGAGCAGAAAGCGGTGAAACACAGGCAGCTGCTCAGGACGGCGATGCAAGCTCTGAGCTGAACATTTATATGTGGCAGCAGTACATTTCTGATGATCTGATCAAGAACTTTGAGACGGAGAACAACTGTAAGGTGAATCTTTCTTACATGAGTGATAATGCTGATGCCATCAATAAACTGACAGCAGGCGGCGGTGATGAATATGACCTGATCATGACATGTGATGCTTACATGAAATCCCTGATCGCAGGCGGTTATGTTGAAGAACTGAATCTGGACAACATTCCGAATTCATCCAACATCAACGATACATACTGGGTATCCAAGGGTTACTGTGTACCTTATCTGATGAACTACATCTATGTTGTATATGATTCAGAAACATGCCCTGTTGAAATCCACAGCTACAATGATCTGCTTCAGTCCGGTCTGAAGATTTCTACAATTGATGGTGCAAGAAACCTGTTCCCAATCGCACTTGTTGCCCTTGGTTATGATCCTAACTCCACAAATGAGAGTGAAATCGCAGAAGCTTACGAGTGGCTGCAGAAGTTCAATGAAAATGTTGTTGCTTATGGTAATGCAGAACAGAACCTGACAAATGGCACAGCGAATGTTGCTGTTACATACGATGGTAATGCTTCATGGGCTATGAAAGAAAAGAACACAATCAAAGTTGCAGATTTCACAAGCGATCCGATCCAGCTTGGTATTGACCTCTTTGTTATGCCTAAGGGTGCAAAACATGTAGATCTTGCAGAAAAATTCCTGAACTACATCTGCACAGCTGAAGTTATGGCTAAGAACCTTGAAGAGTTCCCATACTCCTGTCCGAACGATGCAGCCGTTGCAGCAGCATCTGATGATTACAAGAACGACCCTGCAAGAGATTTCTCTTACAAGGAAAATGTATTCTTCCAGGAAGATGTTGGCGATGCGCTGACAATCTACAACGACTACTATCAGAAACTTAAAGTTGGTGAATAAGCCGATTTGATAATAGGGTGGACCGCTCTTCTGATTGAAGTGGAGTGCGGTCTAGGAAAATAGAGGCCCCAGAACGGAGTTTATTCAAACACAGGCACGTTTGCACTGCCTGGTGCTGAAAGTCCAGTGGACTTTCGTTAGCACCGACCGGAGTGGAATGCAGACTCATGTTGGAAGCACCTGTTTTTGAATAAGCTCCGTTCGGGGGGCCTTTTTGTCTTTGACCGCATTCCATTGAAGGAATTTAGGCGGTCCAACTGGCATCAAAGACGTACTTTGGTCAAATTTCCTGATTAAAAAGCTTGCAACGGAGCTTCTTCTGCTGTATGATGAGATAGGTTATTTTTTTGACATTATTTAAGAAATGGAGATAAAGATTATGCTGAAATTTGATGAACAGAAGCAGCTGGACAGCGTCAATGGTGCTCTGGCTCTTCGCGGTCGTATTGAAGAAATTGTTGATGCTATTTGTGCTGAAGGCTACAAGAATATCTGTTGGCTTGGCATTGGCGGTACATGGGCTTCTGCGCTGCAGGCTGAAGTACATATGAAGGAGAAATCTGCTATTGAATTTTTCTCAGAGAACGCAGCTGAGTATGTGACAACAGGCAACAAGCGTGTCGGCAAAGGCACAATTGTGATTCTGTCTTCTGTCACAGGAAGCACGATTGAGATGGTTGAAGGCGTGAAGAAAGCGCAGGCTGACGGTGCCAAAGTATTTGGTTTCATTGATAAGGCAGAAGCTGAACTGGCGAAGATGGTAGATTATGTGATTTCCTATCCGGCCAATGAACAGCTGAAATTCTTCATGGTTGCAGACCGTTTCATGAAGAATGCAGGCGAGTTTGAAGATTACGATGAATATTATGCAGAAATGGATGCACATCTGGCTCAGGGTCTTGTAGATGTAGAGAAGGCTGCAGATGCATTTGGTGCAGCTTACGCTGAAAAGCACTGCAATGACAAACTGCATTACTTTGTAGGCGCCGGCAATCAGTACGGTTCTACATATTCTTATGCAATGTGTTATTGGGAAGAACAGCATTGGCTGCGTACAAAGTCTATCCACAGTGCAGAATTCTTCCATGGTATGCTGGAAATTATCGACAAGGATACCCCTGTAACTGTATTTGTCGGTGAAGATTCCCAGAGAAGACTCAGCGAAAGAGTTGCAGCATTCCTGCCAAAGGTATGCGCTAACTACACAATTATTGATACAAAAGATTATCCGATCAAGGGTATCAGTGAGAAATACCGCGGCAGCATCAGCCATCTGATCAGCCATGCAGTTACTCAGAGAATTGATGCGCATATCGAGAAGATCAACTGCCACCCAATGGAGATCAGAAGATATTACAGACAGTTTGATTACTAAAATATAGACAATCACGATGAAGAGGCAGTTTATTGAGACTGCCTTTTTCAATATAATTCAGAAAACAACAAAAGTTGGGAAATGATATTTCCGATGATTGAAAAATAAGAGAAGGGAGGCGGAAGCTGTGGAATTAGGACTTTTTACCTGCGGCTATCAGCGTTATCCGTTAGAACAGGCCTTTGAAGATGCCGGTCGCTTTGGATACGATTACATAGAATTATGGGGCGGTTATCCGCATGCTTACGTGGAAGATTTGTCCCTTACGGGTGTCAGAGAAGTTGAAAGACTTGTTCAAAAATATCACATACCGGTGAAATGTTTTACACCGGAACACAATGCTTATCCGTTTAATTATATGACCGGAGATGCTTTTCAATGGGTTCGATCCATGAATTATCTGGAAAAAGCCATAGAGCTGACTGCGGCTATGGGAGCTTCGAAGATGTTGTTTTCAGCAGGCCATGCCGGTTATCGGATGTCGGTACAGGAGATTGATGAGAGACTTCAGAAAAGTCTGGAACGTCTTGTACAAAAGGCAGAGCAGCAGAGTGTTACATTGATACTTGAACCATTGACGGTTTATGAAAGCAATGTGATCACTGGACTGAATGATCTGGAACGGGCACTGGACAAAGTTGATTCACCAAATCTTGTCGGTATGTGTGATTTGGCGGTGCCTTTTACGACGGGAGAGCCAGCGGCTGAGTATGTGCGAAGACTTGGCAGACGTTTTGGATATCTGCATGTGATTGATAATGATGGCGTCAGTGACAGTCACATTTTACCGGGAGAAGGAAATATTCCTCTTGAGGGAATTCTTCGTGAGATCAGGCGTGCCGGGTATGGCGGCTGCGCGACTATTGAACTTGTGACAGGGTATTTGAAGGAACCTTCAGTTTATGCGGAGCTGGCAATAGAGCGTATTCGTGAAATGTTAAAAAATGAGTAACAGGAGAAATATTCGTATGAAGAAAATAAGAATTGCAGCAGCTGGTGACAACTGCATGGATGTTTACGATAAAGAGAATAAGGCTTTCCCGGGAGGCAATCCTGTGAATGTGGCAGTTTATGTGGCACGTCTTGGCGGTGCATCCGCCTATATCGGACCGGTGGGTACAGATGCTTACGGTAAGCAGATGATGGATGCTATTCAGGGCAAAGGTGTGGATGTTTCCCGGATGAAGATACTTGAGGGAACAACGGCTGTGACCCACGTGGAGATTGTGGATGGCGACAGAGTGCTTGGTGATTATGAAGAGGGCGTCATGGCGGATTTCAAGCTGGATGAGGAAGATATTGATTTTCTCAGTAGTTATGATATGGTTGTTTCCGGTCTCTGGGGCATGATTGAGAATGATCTGCCGGTTTTGAAGGAAAAAGGAGCAACAGTAGCCTTTGATTTTGCCACAAGACCGGATGATCCGGTATCCGTCAAAGCTATTCCGTATGTAGATTATGGTTTCTTTGCGGATGATGACAAGGATGAAGAAGAATTGAAGAAAATGCTGATTGACCTGCATACCAAAGGACCGAAGGTGATGGTTGTTACCCGCGGCGAGAAGGGCAGCATGGCTTATGACGGCGAGAAGTTTTATTATGGCGGTATTGTGCCCTGTGAAGTGGTGGATACCATGGGGGCAGGCGACAGCTTTATCGCAGGATTTCTTTATGCTATCTGCGCGGGAAAGGGAATTCAGGAAGCTATGGCGGACGGTGCGGCTAACAGCAGTGTGACCATTGCCTATTCCGGCGCTTGGTAGGATACAAGCAGAAACAGGAATTTGAGTGAATAATGAGCCAAAACCTATGTGAACAATAAAGGATAGAATGCGGCGATATAAATGGTATTAAATTTAAGAAAAAATATACTGATTCTGAATGATTTGTCTATATCCTGCCGGCTGATTCGTTCAGACAGACGTTCTTTGGGGCTTGAGATAAGAAAAATTCCGGAGGGCGGAGCGGAACTTCTGATTCGTGCACCAAGGCGGATGAAGATAGCGTATATTGAATGGTTTATCAATGAAAAAGAACGGTGGATAACTGAGAAATATCTGGCTGCACTTGTGGAAAAACCACGTCCGCAAATGATGGAAATTCCGGAATATGTGACGGAACAATGGCTTCGGACAGAAGGGGCTGAAAGATTCCAGCAAAAGACGGCTTTTTGGGCGGCGAGAATGAAAGTGACTTACGGAAGGATCACGATCCGTGATCAGAGAACACGGTGGGGAAGCTGCAGCAGTCGGGGAAACCTGAATTTTAACTGGCGGCTGCTTCTGATGCCGGAGAGGGTTATGGATTACGTGATTGTCCATGAACTGGCCCACCGGCGAGAAATGAACCATTCTACGGCTTTCTGGCAGATCATCGAAACGTATCTGCCGGATTACCGGGAACGGCGGCAGTGGCTGAAAGAAAATGGCGTTCGGTATGCCGGGCCTGTTGAACTGTCGAAGCACTAGAGTAAGCAGGCACTGAAATTTTCAGATAAAATGACTGTCGAATTCTGTTAAGCAGCCCCAGGCTTTTTCTCAGGAATTTGAGAAAGCATAATGGCGGCAAACATCAGCAGACAGCCGCAGAGTTCTTTCGGAGACAGATACTGATGCAGGATGATCCATCCTGCCAGCAATGAAAATGCAGATTCCAGACTCATAAGCAATGAGGCGATGACGGGATCTGTATTTTTTTGTGCCACAATCTGAAGTGTATAACCAATAGCACAGGAAAGGGCACCTGCATAAAGAATTGGCTGCCATGCGGTCAGAATGGAATGGAGATTCGGTGATTCTGTCAGTAAAGCAGGAATGCCACAGATAATACCGCAGATGAAAAACTGGATACAGGACATACGGACGCCGTCTACCTTTGGTGAAAAATAGTCCACAATCATAATATGGAATGAAAAACAAAAAGCGCAGATCAATTCCAGCAGATCGCCTTTATTCAGTGCGATACTGCCTGTCATACATAAAAGATATAATCCTACAACGGAAAGGCCGACACTGATCCAGGCCAGAGCGCGGACTTTTTTGCCGAGAAACAGTCCGAGGATTGGGACGATGACAATGTACATGGCAGTGATAAATCCGGCTTTTCCCACGGAAGTGTAGGCGATGCCGATCTGTTGGAAAGAGCTGGCAACCGCAAGACAGATACCGCAGAGGATACCGCCGATGATCAATGTCCGTCTATCGGAGGAGGATACGTTGGTAGCAGGATCAGATGCAGGATCTGTGGAGGCAGATGTCCGGTTGGTTTTGTCGATCAAAGGAATAAAAAGCAGCAGGACAAAAGCACCGATAAAGTTTCGGACGGAGTTAAAGGTAAAGGGACCGACATATTCCATTCCGACACTTTGGGCGACAAAAGAGACGCCCCAGATAAAAGCTGTTAGTAGAAGCATGAGGTTGCTGTGCAATTTTTTTGAATTCATTTTATGTTCACCTCTCGTAATTTGTTGTGGTAAAGTATTGCAATAAGGTTTATAATAGCACATGTATCTATAAAAATAAAAGAAAAAAGCATAAAAGTTGGAAAAAACACTTGATTATCGACAGAAATAGTGTATTTTATGTAATTAAGAAAATATTTCGAATTAATCGGAGGATTGAATCATGAAAATCGTTGTAAAATTTGGCGGCAGCTCTCTGGCAAGTGCCGAACAGTTTAAGAAAGTTGCAGATATTATTCACGCAGACCCTCACAGAAGATTTGTTGTTCCTTCTGCACCGGGCAAGCGTTTTGATGGAGATACAAAAGTTACAGATATGTTATACGGATGCTATGATCTGGCAGAAGCCGGCAAGGATTTTGATGGTGCACTGGCAGACATCAAGGCCCGCTATGATGAAATTATTGAAGGACTTGAGCTGGATCTGACACTGGACAAAGAGTTTGAGACAATCCATGAACAGTTCCGTCTGAAAGCCGGAAGAAATTATGCGGCCTCCAGAGGTGAATATCTGAATGGTATCGTGCTGGCCAATTATCTTGGTTTTGAGTTCGTTGATGCAGCTACAGTTATCCGTTTTGATGATGCAGGCAATTTTGAAGCAGACAGAACAGATTTGATTTTGTCTTCAAGATTGAAAGAGGTTGAATATGCCGTTGTGCCTGGTTTCTATGGGGCTCAGGATGATGGTGTGGTGACAACTTTCTCCAGAGGCGGTTCTGATATTACAGGTTCTATCGTGGCAAAGGCTGTCCATGCGGATGTATATGAGAACTGGACAGATGTTTCTGGTTTCCTTGTGGCGGATCCGAGAATTATCAAGAATCCTGAAGCGATTGAAGCAATTACATATAAGGAACTGCGTGAGCTTTCTTACATGGGCGCATCTGTACTGCATGAAGATGCTATCTTCCCGGTACGTAAAGAGGGTATTCCAATCAATATCCGCAATACCAACAAACCGGATGATCAGGGTACATGGATTGTAGAAAGCACATGTCGTAAGCCAAAGCACACGATTACAGGTATTGCAGGCAAGAAAGGTTTTGCATCTATCAACATTGAAAAGGATATGATGAACTCCGAAATCGGATTCGGCAGAAAAGTACTGCAGGTATTTGAGGACAATAATCTTTCATTTGAACATATGCCGTCAGGTGTCGATACAATGACTGTGTTTGTTCATCAGTCTGAGTTTGAGCACAAAGAACAGCAGGTCATCTCAGGTATTCACCGTGCCGTTCATCCGGATCTTCTGGATCTCGAATCCGGTCTGGCATTGATCGCGGTTGTAGGTCGGGGTATGAGAGATACACGTGGCGTGGCAAGTAAAGTATTCGATGCACTGGCCAAGGTGAATATCAATATTAAGATGATCGACCAGGGGTCCAGTGAGTTGAATATTATCATTGGTGTGAAAGAAAAGTATTTTGAAGATGCCATTAAAGTCATCTATGATGCATTTATTACAGGCGCAAATTAATAGCAGATATGAGATATCTGGAATGTATTGAACAAAAAAGGAGGCATTGCGTATGAAGAAAATGGGGAAATGGTTGTTAAGTCTCATGGTTGCTGTATCACTGACAATGCCGGTGCTGGCAGATGTGAATGTGCAGAGCACAGGAACAGAGTTTGCATCAGAGATCGGGGCAGCAGAATTACAGGCAGACACAGAGCAAGCAATTGAATCACAGACTGAAGCAGAACCCGAGTCGCAGACAGAACCTGAGGAGCAGACAGAGGAGCAGACAGAGGAGCAGACAGAGGAGCAGACAGAGGAGCAGACAGAGGATCCTGTAGATGTTGAACTGGATGATTACCTGAATACATCGGTTGTATTACAAAATGCTTCCAGTATTGGGTTTGACAGGGTGCAGATTCAGTGGCAGCCATTTTCGCTGTTGGAAGTGGAAGGATACCGTATTTACAGAAAGACGGCGAATTCCAAGTGGGCAGTACTGGCGGACGTGACAGATACTTCCTATATAGATACAACTGTTGAAAATGGACAGAAGTACACTTATACGGTTCGTGCAATACAGACTTTTGAGGGGATCCGATATCTTAGTCAATATGATAGGAACGGCGTTGGGTGTACAGCAGCACCAGCGGCACCGGTTATGAACAGCCAATTAAATGGTTATAGCTGTGCGGTGCTTACATGGAATACAGTAGAGGATGCAGATTTTTATCGTGTTTATGTCAAGGATACTGCCAGCGGAAAATGGAAAAACACAGCAAAGGTGATTGGAACATCCTGCCAGCTGACTTCTCTTGTATGCGGCAGAAAGTATACTTACACGGTTCGTGCTTATCAAAGGGTAAACGGCAAGGAACTTGCCAGTGCTTATAATGCTCAGGGTATACAGATTCAGACTGTTCCGGATACACCTGTTTTGAATACACCGTCAGCTAATAAGGATGGCAGTGTGAAGGTTAGTTGGCAAGCGGCAGCCGGTGCTGCAGAATACAGAGTTTACCGTAAAACCGATGCACAAGGTTCTTTTAAGCTGATAGGGATAACGAAGGATGTCGATTATACCGATAAGACAGCCCAGGGAGGTCGAAAAAATACCTATACTGTGAAGGCTGCGGCAATATCCGGTCAGGACAGATCCTACAGTGATTATGATCACAAGGGTGTTTTTATCAATGTCAAATTAGGTGCTCCGAAGCTGAAAAATATTTCTGCATCCGGCTATAACAAGATTACAGTTGGCTGGACTTCTGTGGATGGTGCTGATGGTTACAATATTTATCGTAAAGAAGCCGGCGGATCTTGGAATCGCATTGTACAGGTAAAGGATGGTCAGAAAACATCTTACATTGACAAGACGGCAAAGAGCAGCAAAGTCTATATTTATACCGTTCGTGCATACTGTCAGGCAGATGGACAGACATCTCTGAGTGATTACAATAGAACAGGCGTGTATTGGATTGATACACCGAAGATGAAATCAACGCAGGTTTATTCAGAGATGAGTGAGCGTTATCATGGACAGGTAGAGATAACAACTATGTCTGGTTGGTATGAAGTAGATGGTGCTGATGGTTACTATGTTTATCGGAAGATTGGCAATGGTAAATGGCAGAAAATAGATGAGGTATTGTCTACAAATAGTGTTGTCGGTTTGATTATGGAACGAAATCTGCCTTCCGGACAGACGTATACATATACTGTTCGTGCGTACTGCAAAGTGAATGGTAAAATCATTCTTGGTGGTTACGATTCCAAGGGATCATCAGCAACGACATAACATCAGTCGGAAAACATATAACCACAGTAGGAATTGCAATTGACGCTTATTTTCGGATATGATAAAATAACTGAGAAAAGCTTGGTACGAAGCCAACTGTGAATTGAAAGAGACGATATATAAAGATAATTATAATTGTTCATAGCAAGTTTTGAATAGTTAGAATAAATAAAAGGCCACGAAGGCGTTTAAGAGTGTATAGCCATATGTGTGAATGATGGTTTGACTCAGTGCGTTTTCGCGGCCTTTGTTTATGTATGGGAGAGGAAAAATGGACGTTTTAAAATTACTGGAAGATGTGAAAAATGACAAAGTTTCACTGGAAGAAGCAGCAAAAGAATTGAAACAGCTGCCCTATGAAGATCTTGGATTTGCCAAGCTGGATCACCATCGTCAGATCCGGTCGGGTTTTGGAGAAGTCGTCTTCTGCAGCGGTAAGTCTGATGAGCATCTGCTGAAGATTTACGAGACATTTTATAAAACAGATACGGAGGTTCTTGGAACACGTGCTTCTGAACATCAGTATGAACTGGTCAAGGCTGTTATTCCGGAAGTGACCTATGATCCGCTTTCAAGAATTTTGAAAATTGAGAAACCGGGCAAAGAGAAAATCGGCCGCGTTGCTGTGTGTACAGCGGGTACAGCAGATATTGCTGTGGCTGAAGAGGCGGCACAGGTAGCGGAATATTTCGGAACGAATGTTGACAGATTTTATGATGTTGGTGTTGCAGGTATTCATCGTCTTTTTGCAAAACTGGAAGAAATCCGTAAAGCAAACTGCATTATTGCGGTAGCAGGTATGGAAGGTGCTCTCGGCGGAGTTTTAGCCGGACTGGTGGAAGTGCCTGTTATTGCGGTTCCGACATCCGTTGGCTATGGTGCGAACTTCGGCGGTCTGTCAGCACTTCTGACTATGCTGAATTCATGTTCCAACGGGATTACTGTTGTCAACATTGATAATGGTTATGGTGCGGGCTATATCAGTACCCAGATTAACCGCCTGGCAGTAAAAGCTTATAAGCCTGAATAAATATCAGGGATAGTTATTTGCTTTGGGTAATACAAAATATACATGAATAATTCAACAAAAGGGGATAGAAGAATGAGTAAAAAAGTATTATATCTGGAATGCTTTTCCGGTATCAGCGGGGATATGACAGTTGGTGCATTATTAGATCTGGGAGCAGATCCGGAGGTTTTAAAGCAGTCACTGGATTTATTGCATGTGGAGGGATATGAGATAAAAATCGGCAGAAGCAGCAAATGCGGTATTGATGCCTGTGACTTTGATGTTCTGATTCCGGATCAGCCGGAATATGATGAGGGTCATATGCATCATCACCACCATGAAGATCACGACCATGCCCATGAGCATCATCACCATGATGAGGATAACGAATATGCCCATGAACACCATCACCACGATGAAGATCATGACCACGCCCATGAACATCATCACCACGATGAAGATCATGATCACGCCCATGAACATCATCACCACGATGAAGATCATGATCACGCCCATGAACATCACCACGATCATGACCATGCACATCATCATGCACATGTACACAGAAATATTCATGATGTATTTGCTGTCATTGACAAACTGGAGAATGAACATGTCAAAGAACTGGCCAAGAAGATGTTTATGATCGTTGCTGAAGCTGAATCAAAAGCTCATGGATTGCCAATTGAAGAAGTACATTTTCATGAAGTAGGGGCCATTGACTCTATTGTCGATATTATCAGTGTGGCAGTTTGCGTGGATAATCTGGGTGTAGATGATATTGTTGTGTCTGAATTATATGAAGGTTCCGGTCATGTACATTGCCAGCATGGTATGATGCCTGTCCCTGTGCCGGCTACAGTGAATATTGTGGCGGCCAATCATCTGCAGATGAAGATTACAGATGCTCAGGGTGAGATGGTAACACCGACAGGTGCAGCTATTGCAGCAGCACTGCGTACACAGGATCATCTGCCGGAAGATTATCAGTTATTGAAGATTGGTCTTGGTGCCGGAAAGAAGGACTTCCCGAAGGCAAATGTTTTAAGAGCGATGCTTCTTGAGACAAAGGATCAGGTTCAGACAGGCAGTGAAGAGGATATCTGGAAACTGGAGAGCAATATTGATGATTGTTCAGGTGAGGTTCTTGGTTATACGATGGATCGACTTCTTGCGGCCGGTGCAAGAGATGTGTGCTATGCACCGATTTATATGAAGAAAAATCGTCCGGCCTATATGCTTCATGTATTATGTGATGGCAGTCAGATTTCAGAAATGGAAGAGATTATTTTTAATGAGACCACAACCATCGGTATTCGCAGATACAAGGTTGAACGTACCATTTTAAAACGCCATGAGGCAAAGGCAAAAACAGCTTATGGTGAAGTAGAATTAAAGATCTGTGAAAAAAATGGTACGGTTTATCGTTATCCGGAGTATGAAAGTGTTAAAAAGCTCTGTGAAGCAGCAGGGGTGCCGTTCAAAGTTGTGTATCAGGCAGCCTGCGCAGCAGAAATCAATGAATAAGGGGTGGCAAAGCAAGGAGAAGTTTGAATAGTTACATAAGTATTCAATGAAAATGTCTAATAGGCATCGAATGGGAGCCATAAAAGAGGGGAATCAGACATGGAAATCAGAACACGTTTAGTGAAATATATGAAAGAATTGGGAGATAAAGATCTGTGTGTCGCTTTTTCAGGGGGCGTGGACAGTTCAGTTATCTTAAGAGCAGCCTGTGAGGCGGCAGCGGCCAATGGTAAAAGTGTTTATGCAGTAACATTTGAAACAAAGCTTCATCCGAAGGCGGATCTGCCTCAGGCCCAGAGAGTTGCCAAAGAGACGGGAGCCATCCATCATGTGATTTATGTCAATGAGCTGGATAATGAGGAAATGCTCAACAATCCGGAAAACAGATGTTATCTCTGCAAAAAATATCTGTTTCAGAATTTACTGGCATTTGCGGCTGAAAAAGGCATTGATACGATTATGGAGGGTAATAATGCCGATGACCTTCATGTCTATCGGCCGGGAACAAAGGCTGTCAAAGAACTGGGGGTTTTAAGCCCACTGGCAGAACTGGGTATCACAAAAGCCCAGGTGCGTGAAATTGCGGCGGATATGGGACTTTCTTGTGCCAGCCGTCCATCATCCCCTTGTCTGGCTACAAGATTGCCGTATGGCACACCGATTTCATTTGAATTGCTGGAAAGAGTAGATGCAGGTGAACAGTGGATGAAAGAGCAGGGATTTCCGATTGTCCGTCTCCGTGTACATGGTGATATTCTGCGTATTGAGATAGAAAAGGAACGTTTTGCCGATTTTATCGCAATGTCTGATCAGATTACGGCTAAAATGAAGGAGCTTGGCTTTGCTTATATTACATTAGATGCTGAAGGCTTTCGTTCCGGCAGCATGGATGTACATATCGTGAAATAACAGATAAAAATATAAAAGACAGCGTGTAAAATATACTGTTTCAAAAAGGCAGACAAAAATCTGACGATTGAGAGATAGTACAAAACACGCTGTTTTTATGTATGGAATAATTGTCATTATTCGGTACAGTCTGAAGTATTTGTTGCTGAAGGCGTAAGAATACGATTCAGGACGATTTACATTTCCAAGTAAGAGGTATGGGTATAAGGAATAAAATCCGGTGTAATAAGTGGACGATTTTCACAAACCCGCAGTGGATTGTCCTGCATCAGTTGTTGGGCGGTTTCTTCTGAATATGTATGAGAGATATATTGGTAGATTTCATGCATCTGGGGTGTACGTACAGTTGCCCTATGAGCATCGCTGGCAATAAAGGAAATCATCCGGTGATCCAGAAGGAAGTGGGCGGCAATTTCAGCGTGACGGCCAAAGTCCCCGAGAAAACTGTCTTTATTGCATTGCAGAAAACATCCGTATTCCAGCCAGTTTTCCACCAGCCAGGGAGCATCCTGGATGCAGTTATAACGTTCGGGATGTGCAATGATGGGAATTTTGCCGCTTTGCTGAATATCCTCAAGGCGTGCGCTCATCCAGTCGGGGTGGGATGTAAAATCGAATTCTGTCAGTAGATAGTTTGAAAAATTGAGTCCGATCAGCCGGCAGTCATGGATTAGTGCAGAAATATCATCTGTGGTAAATACTTCCATCCCCGGAAGTACCCGCAGAGGAATATGTGCCTGATGGATGGCGGTCTGCAGGTTTTGAAAAGCAAGCATTAAGTTTGGTCCATAATAGTTGTCAAAATATCCGGGTATATTGCAATGAGGTGTAAGAATCACTGTATCAACGCCGCTGGCAGCGGCAATTTCGGCCATATCAAGGCTGTTATCAAGAGTGGGTGAACCATCATCAAATGATGGCAAAAGATGGTTGTGGATATCAATCATAAAAATCTCCTTTATGTCTATCATAGCATACATTGATTTTAGCTGAAAATGAAAAATAACGCAAAATTCTTCAATATGTGTAATCTATTTGACAGTTGATTTGAAGACAGGTATAATGAAAAATATCAATGTAGATTTGGTTTTTCAGGAGGAGAGATATGAAATTCAGAAGGCAAAAAAGCTTTGTTGCAGCTATATTATGTGCATCGATGATAATGCCAAATTGTGCATGGGCAGGAGAGGTTGATCAGGCAAATCATGCCGTGGTTCAGGAAACGCAGGATACGTCTGAGGAGAAGATATTTGAAGAAAGCTCAGATGCTACAGAGAGCACTGAAACAATAGAAAACACGGAGACTACAGATGCCGCAGAGACTGAGGTGGATACGGAAGAGACAGAAGTTGTGCCTGAGACACGGGATGATGCAAATGAGCCACAGACAGAGCAGACGGAGACATCAGAAGAAACATCCGATCAGGCAGAGACGGATGAGACCGATGATTTGATATCAGAGGATCAGGAACAGAAAGAGGGCCTCGTCAAAGAAGATGATGGTAAGATTTACTATTATGAAAATGGTGAGAAATTTACAGACGGCTATAAAGAAGTAACGGACGAGAATGGAAATATGACGTATTACTATTTCCAGGAGGATGGTTCAGCTTTTACATCAGGTTTGAAAAGTGTTGTGATTAATGGTGAAAGATACGGATATTATTTCCAGAACAACGGCCAGGCCTATGTGAATGGCCTTTTGGAATGGAAAGATGATGACGGTAAAGTTTACTATTATTACTTCCAGAAAAATGGCCGGATGTATGTGGGAGGCTATAAAGGAATCAATACCAGAGCCGCAGCGGATAATAGCGGTAATGTAACACCGATTGATGATCATACAACACATTACTATTATCTGCAGCAGAATGGTCAGGCTTATACCGGCGGATTTCTTGAGTTTGTCCATACAAACGGCAAGACCTATTATTATTATTTCCAGAGTAATGGACAGGCTTATACCGGCGGTTACAAAGGTATAAACTCAAGGGCCTATACAGATGGGAAGAATGAAGTTAAGAAAATCTCAGACAGCAAAACCTATTATTATTATTTCCAGAACAATGGCCAGGCATTCAGAAATGGTCTGCTCGAATTTGTCCATACAAACGGGAAGACATATTATTACTATTTCCAGGACAATGGTCAGGCCTATACCGGTGGTTATAAAGGAATTAATGCCAGGTATTCAGGAGATGCCAAAAACAGTGTTAAGAAAATAAATGATACGAAGACATATTATTACTATTTTCAGAACAATGGCCAGGCATTCAGAAAAGGCCTGCTTGAATTTGTCCATACGAATGGGAAGACTTATTATTATTATTTCCAGGAAAACGGACAGGCTTATACAAAGGGATACAAAGGTGTCAATACCCGTTATTCCACGGACGGAAAGAGTGCTGTTAAGAAAATAAACGATTCCAATAAATATTATTATTATTTCCAGATTAATGGTCAGGCCTATACCGGCGGTTTTCTGAAGTTTGTCCATACGAATGACAAGACGTACTATTATTACTTCCAGAGCAATGGCCAGGCCTACACCGGCGGCTATAAGGGAGTCAATGTAAGAGCTTATACAGATGGTAAAAGTATGGCCAGAAAGGTCAGCGACAAAACAGGCTACTACTATTATTTTCAGAGCAATGGCCAGGCTTATACAAAAGGCTACCTGAAATTTAAGCATACCAATAATAAAACATATATTTTCTATTTCCAGAGCAATGGTCAGGCTTATACCGGCGGATGGCTGATTTCGGGAGGAAAGAAATATTATTTTGATTCAAAAGGCCGTGGTTATACCGGTCTGCAGAAGTTAGATGGTGAGAGATATTATTTTAATAAATCAACAGGTGTGTTGGAGTGGACAGGGCGCAGATACCAGAATCCATCCGGATATTATCAGATTCAGGAATCCTCAATTAAGCTTTCAGGAGGAGACTATGAATTGAATATTGGTTATGAAGGGCTTCGTGTTGCCTGGGTTATTCGTGCTCTGGGTCTGGGCAATGCAGTTGGCATGAATGGTGCTTATTACAGCCAGAATGTAAAAAATGCTGTTATTCAGTTCCAGAAGAAACATGGACTTACAGCAAACGGTATTACCGGACTGAAGACATGGAGAGCACTTGGATATACAGACAGTCAGTGGTACAAACTGGGAGCTTATGCATCACCGCTTCAGGTTGATATTTACAGCAGCAGGGCAGATTGTATTGAAGCAATGATCTCTAGAGCGTATGATTATCTGGGTGATGATTACGTCATCGGAGCATCAGGTGCTCCTGGGTATGGTGTTGACTGCAGCGGCCTTGTTATGCAGGCGTTGTTTGCAGCAGGAATTGATATGTCTCCAATCAATCCGGTCCGTCATGCACATCCGGGTTATGAGTATGAATCACAGAATATATGGACCTCATCAAAATTAAAACATGTATCTTATGGAGACAGAGAGCGCGGAGATATTATCATCTACTGCAATTCAAGTGGTACAGTCATTCATTCTGCGATTTATTTAGGCAATAACCAGGTCATTGAATCATGGCCGAATAAGGTACAGGTTTCATCTTTAAAGGACAGCAGACATCCATATGTCAAAGGTGTCTTAAGAGTATTTAATTAAATGTAGCATATTTTATCATAGTGAATAAAGAAGGAAATGGTCAAATGAATTTAAAAAAGAAACTGATGGCATTTGCAGTATCTATGGGTGCAATGATGTTGGTTGTGTCACCGCTGCCGGTTCGGGCAGCGGAGGTTGACAGTCAGTCTTATTCTGTCTTAGAAACAGAGATTGAAAGCAATGAAGTATATATGGATACAACTTCGGATGAGCAGGGGAAGATGGCTGGCAGCGCAGAATCGACAGTGCCGGCAGATACTGAAGAGATAGCATCAGGAGAAGTACAGGAATCACAGACAGAAACAGCAGACAACGAAACAGCAGACAGTGAAACAGCAGACAGCGAAACAGCAGACAGCGAAACAGCAGACAGCGAAACAGCAGACAGCGAAACAGCAGAATCTGATGAGACGGACGATACAGATGAAACTGTTCAGGAAGGCATTGTTACTGATGCGGATGGTTCTATCTACTACTATGAAAATGGTGAAAAGTTTACAGGCGGATATAAGGAAATAGCAGATGAAGACGGCAATACTGTTTATTACTATTTCCAGAAAGACGGCCGTGCTTACACAAATGGCCTTTTGGAATTGACTGATGACGAAGGAACGATAACTTATTATTATTTTCAGAGCAACGGTCAGGCCTATACAAAGGGTTATAAAGGCGTTAGTGCAAGAGCATCGGTTGATGCAGAGGGAAACATAACACCTATTGATGATGATACGGTTTACTATTATTATTTTCAGAAAAATGGTCAGGCTTATACAGATGGCCTTCTGGAATTTGTGCATACCAATGGAAAGACATATTATTATTATTTCCAGAGCAACGGTCAGGCTTACACGAATGGTTACAAAGGAATTAATTCCCGCGCTTATACAGACGGCAACGGCGAAATAGAAAAAAATCCTGACCATCGGGTATACTATTACTATTTTCAGATCAATGGTCAGGCCTATACAAATGGTGTCCTGAAGTTTGTGCATACCAATGGAAAGACATATTACTACTATTTCCAGAGCAATGGTCAGGCTTACACAAATGGCTATAAAGCATTGAACTCAAGCGCCTATACAGATGGAACCACATTGGCACAGAAGGTAAAAGACAACAAAACGTACTATTACTATTTCCAGAAAAATGGTCAGGCTTTTAGAAATGGTTTCCTGCAGTTTGTCCACACGAATGGAAAAACCTATTATTACTATTTCCAGCCGGATGGCAAAGCCTTTACAGGCGGCTATAAAGCGGTTAGTACCAGATATTATACCGACGATAAAAATGTGATCAAAAAAGCATCTGATACTAAGCAGTATCAGTATTACTTCCAGAGCAACGGTCAGGCCTATACAAGGGGTTATCTCAAGTTTGTACATACAAACAAGAAAACTTATATCTATTATTTCCAGACAAATGGACGTGCCTTTACGGGCGGATGGAAAAATGCCGGTGGTAAAAGATATTATTTTGATACACAGGGGCATGGTTATACAGGTTGGAAGAAGGTAAATAATAAGACGTGCTATTTTAATGCTGACGGAGAGGCACAGCGAGGATGGTCGAAAGTCAAGGGCAGTTGGTATTATTTTGATCTGAATAGCTGTGAAAAGATGTTTGAGTCCTCTGTTTTACATAATGCCTGGCTGAAAATCAATTCAAGGAGCAGCAGCACAGATTATTATATTGTTGTAGATCGAGACAATACAAGAACGATGATCTTCAAAGGCTCAAAGGGACATTGGATTCCGATTTATGACTGGAAGTGTTCTGTGGGAGCACCTTCAACACCAACTGTAACAGGTACCTTTACTGTGGGAGCTAAGGGGTACAGCTTTGGTGATGGTTATACTTGCTATTACTATACTCAGTTCTATGGGGATTATCTCTTCCATTCTGTCTTATATCATGAAGGTACATTCAATGTCAGAAATGGCAGACTTGGTGCACATATTTCTCATGGCTGCATAAGACTTAAGATTGAGAATGCAAAGTGGATTTATGACAATATACCGTCCAAAACAAAGGTATACATTTATTAAGTGAATAGAATGAAATGACGGCCATAGTTCCGATGCAGTGATGGAACTATGGCTGTTTCAGGAAAAATTAATAACGTTTATTGTTGAATAAAGGAACATAAAGAGAAAATGCTAAAAGGAAAGTTAAAGAAAAAAGCAATAGCCTTTGTTTTGACAGCTGTGTTGGCAGCAGAAGTTTGTGTGCCTGCAAATCTGGTTTATGCAGACCAGACAGAAAAAACGATGGCGGAGACAGAAGAAGCGGCAGCGAAAGCAATGATAGAATCGGAAACCGAAACTGAAATTGCAGCAACGGAAACCGAAGAGATATCCGCTGATAGTGAAACCGAAGAACAGATGACTCAGGAAGAAACGGAAGGGTATGCCGATCAGGAAGAAACAGAAGCAGATGAGAATCAGTCAAATATAGATATGAGCCGGGTTACATGGGATGATGTGCCTTCTATGGGATGGGATGACCCTGAGGGCAATACAGAAGTAAGACAAAGTGCTGAGACTTTTGATACGGAAAATGGAATTGCTTTGCTTTCAGCCAATAATGAAAAAAAAATTAAGGCGTATGGTATTGATGTTTCACAGCATAACGGTGATATCGACTGGGAAAAGGTAAAGAATTTTGGCGTTGATTTCGCGATTATTCGAGTTGGCGGCCGGGGATATGGTTCTGCAGGAAATATTTATAAAGATGATGATGCACAGAAAAATATTGAAGGTGCATTAGCAGCCGGCGTGAAAGTTGGTGTTTACTTCTTCTCAACTGCATTAAATGAGCAGGAAGCCATTGAAGAGGCAAAGTATACATGCAGTGTGATCAGAGATTATGATATCAGTTATCCGGTTGTGTATGACCATGAGGGTTATGATCAGAAAGAATATCGTAACTATGGTCTGAGCAAAGAAGTGCGGACAAAGTCGGCGATCGCGTTCATGAATTATGTAGAAGACCAGGGTTATGAGTCAATGATCTACAGCAGTGCTGCTCATTTCAGAGATGAGTCAGCATGGATGACCAGTGAACTTGACCAGGAGTATGGTGTATGGGTTGCTCAGTACTGGCAATATGAAGATGAGAATGGAAATTTGAAGCAGTATTCAGATTATGAAATGGCCAGAAATAATCCAACAAGTTATAATGGCAGATATACAATCTGGCAGTTTACTTCAGAGGGAAAAGTAGATGGAATCAATAGCACAGGCGTTGATATGGATATTGAATATTATGATGATGGTTCCGACAAACCATCATTGGATACACCACAGCTGATGGGGGCAGTGAATACCAAAGAGGGAAATATTCATGTGACATGGAAAGAAGTGAACGGTGCAGAGGGCTATCGTGTTTATCGAAAAGAACCGGGGAAATCCTGGAATCGAATCGGAGAAACGAATGGTGTATCGGCGGTTGCTTTTATTGATACAGATGCTGTCGGAGGAAAGGATTATATATATACAGTCCGGGCTTATGATTCGGTAGTGCTGAGCAGATACAATGAAGGATTAACGGTGAGATGTCTGAAAACGGCTAATATGATATCTGCGAAGGCTGTATCCGGCGGTGTTCATGTACAGTGGGATGTCGTAACTGGGGCACAGGGATATTATATTTACAGAAGAAACGAAGAGACTGCGTATCAGAGAATCGGACATATTTCAGGCAATCATGTGACAGAATATGTTGATGACGGAGCAATCAGCGGTAAAAATAATATTTACACAGTTCTGGCATATTATGGTACTTCAAAAAGCAATTATAACTCGGATACGTCATTATATTATTTGAAAGCACCTGTGATTGAAACGACTGTGATGAAGGAAAATGCTGTAGAAGTTCAGTGGAGCCGTATCAGCAGTGCAAAAGGATATTGTGTATACAGGAAAACAGAGGGCGGTAAATGGACGAGAATGGGTATAGCAACAGGGGAGAGTGCCTGTAGTTTTTCTGATACATCGGTAAAAAGCGGCAGTACTTATTCATATACAGTTCGTGCCTATGATGATAATGCCATGAGCATCTATGACAGCCAGGGGAAGATCATGTTTTTGTCACAGCCGCAATTGACCGGAACTTCGTCGGCTGGCGTCGGTATTCAGATTAGATGGACGAAGTGCAACAACGTTGATGGTTATATCATCTACAGAAAGGAATCCAATACTGCCTGGGTAAGAATTGCCAAGACAGTAGGTGCGTCTTTGGAAAGCTATACGGATGATTCGGCAGAGTCTGGAAAGGTGTATACTTATACAGTGAGATCCTATAAGGCAAATAACATGTCTGATTTCGACAGAACCGGAGTCCCCGGAAAATATACGGAACGGCTGCTGAGGTATGTCACAACAGGTGATGTCTATTACAGAACAGGACCGGGAACATCCTATGCCACAGCAGGTATTTTGAATTCCGGCAAAAGCATTGGACTTGTATCCGGTTATAGTAAAAAGGCCAATGGCTATACATGGTACAAGCTGAGAATGAATGGAAAGTATTATTATATTGTTTCTAATTATGTAAAGAGAGTCTGATGGAGAGAAAGTGAAGACCGTTATTATAACAGGTCTTCACTTTTTCAGTTGATTTATAAAGACAGATATAGTATGATAATCAGAGGATTTCATCTTATTTGCCGGAGATTCACGCTCCTGCAAATGGTGATTAATCGGGAAATTGGACTCGGGAAGAGAGTCTTAAAAGTAAATTGAGGAGGCGTCATGTGAACAGATTTATAAAAGATACAAAGAAATACTGGAAATATACCATTTACGCTGCAAAATCTCAGTTAAAAACAGAGGTGGCAAACTCCTATCTGAATTGGATATGGTGGATTCTTGAGCCGTTTTGCTTTATGCTGATTTATGCGTTTGTATTTGGGTTAATGTTTCATCATAAAGAACTCTATTATAATGCCTATATTTTTGTTGGTCTTGCTGTATGGGATTTCTTCAACAGGTGCATTAAGAGTTCGGTCAGAATGGTAAAGCGCAACAAATCAATAGTTTCCAAAGTTTATCTGCCGAAGCATACATTGATTATGTCAGATATGATGGTGAACGGCTTTAAAATGCTGATCTGTTTTGCCATTGTTGTTGGTATGTTGGTTTTCTTTCGTGTGCCGGTGGATGCTCATATTTTGTATGTTATTCCAATACTGATCACAGTTGTTTTATTTACCTTCGGATGCTGCTGTATTTTGCTGCATTTGGGAGTTTTTATTGAAGATATGTCCAATGTTATTAATATTGCACTTCGTCTTGTGTTTTATTTGACGGGTATTTTCTACAATATCCGCAGCTTCCCTGAACCGTATCAGAGCCTGATTTTAAGAGGCAACCCTTTGGCACTGTTGATCACGGGACTGAGAGATTGTGTATTGTATAAGTCAACACCTGATATGCCATGGCTTGGCATCTGGTTTTTGATTTCACTGGCATTGTCCGTATTTGGTATCTGGAATATTTATAAAAACGAAAACACATATGTAAAGGTAATATAGTATGGAAGAATATTCAATTACAGTCAGAGATTTAAAAATCCGTTATAAAAGTGTACAGGCCTATTCTATTAAGAAAAGCCTGCTGAGATTAAAGGGTGTTGACACAGAGGCTTTTGAGGCTGTGCGCGGCATCAGTTTCGATGTAAAACAGGGAGAGATCCTTGGTATTACCGGCAAGAACGGAAGCGGCAAGTCTACGCTGCTTCGTGCCCTGGCCAATATTTTTTCGGCGGATGAAGGCAGTATCGATCTTCATGGACATTCTGTTTCATTACTGGCGATCGGTGTCGGCTTTAAGAATGAAATGACGGGCCGCGAAAATATTATGCTGTCCGGTATGCTTCTGGGCTTCAGTGAAAAAGAAGTTCGTGAGAGAATGGATGAAATTATTGATTTTGCGGGACTTGGTAAGTTTATTGATATGCCGGTACGTACCTATTCCAGTGGTATGTACTCGAAATTGGCCTTTTCAATCACTGCCATTCTTGAGACAGACATTATGCTCATTGATGAAGTCCTCAGTGTTGGCGATGAGAAATTCAAAAAGAAGAGTTATGCAAAAATGAAATCCCTGATTTCACAGCGCAACAGAACTGTTGTTATTGTATCTCACAATTTGAAAACGCTTGAGGAATTATGTGATCGTGTGATGTGGATGCATGAGGGCAAGATTGTAAAAATTGGAGAACCGAAGGAAGTTTTACAGGAATACAGAGAGTTCATGAAGTAATATGCAGCGCGTGATGCAGAGGGACAGATATGGAACAAAAAATACTGGAAAAATTAAAAATGGTTAAATTCGGGGACTTAATACATATATTTAAGTTCCTGTTTGCTTTGCTGCCGGCAATGTTTTTCAGGAAAAAACATAAAGACCTGTGGCTGATCTGTGATTATGAAATGGAAGCCAGAGATAATCCGTACTGGCTGTTTCGTTACATTTGCAAGCATCACCCGGAGCAGGAGGTGGTGTATGCGATTAATTATCATTCTCCGGATTACCGACGGGTGGCAAAACTTGGTAAAACAGTGCCTTATGGCAGTCTGAAGCATTGGATTTATTATCTGGCAGCCAGCAAGAATATCAGTTCTCAGAAAGGCGGTAAGCCGAATGCGGCTGTGTGCTATGTTCTGGAAGTGTCAGGGCTGCTGAAGAATACAAGAGTTTTTTTGCAGCATGGTATTATTAAGGACGATTTGTCTTATCTGTATTACAAGAATACAAAAATGCGAATGTTTGTGTGTTCAGTTCCGAGAGAATATGAATTCGTTCGGGACACATATGGCTATCCGAAAGGATATGTGCAGATGCCGGGATTATGCCGTTATGATAATCTTTTCCCTGTAAAGGGGAAGGAACGCATACTGCTTGTTATGCCTACCTGGAGAAAATGGATCGCTCATACGGTTTCGGATTCGGTGGAGTCGGTGAGCAGTTTTAATGAGACGGAATTTGCGAGGGCATGGAAGCATTTTCTTCATGATCCGAGACTTCAGAAGATTCTTAAGCAGGAAAATATGAAACTTGTTTTTTATCTTCACAGGAATATGCAGAAATTTGCACCTCATTTTCAGTCATTGAGTGATACGGCGACAATTGCTGTTTGGCCGGAATATGATTGCCAGAGGCTGTTGAAAGAGGCAGAGTGTCTGATTACAGATTATTCCAGTGTAGCTATGGATTTTGCCTATATGAGAAAACCGGTTCTGTATTATCAATTTGATTATGAGCAGTTTAGAAAAGGTCATATGGGAGAAGGTTACTATGACTATGAGCAGGATGGATTTGGCCCGATTTGCAGTAATGAAAATGAACTGATACAGGCTTTGGAGAAAACAGCATCAGAAGATTTTTGCATGGAACATCAATATACAAAACGTTGTGATGCATTTTTCTATTATCATGACAGAAACTATTGTAAACGTAATTATGAGGCTATTAAGAAACTTAAATGATGAACAGGACAGATATGGGGTGAAGAAATGGGAAAGATACGCAGGAAGAAACCGATAGATTTTGTAATCATCTGGGTAGATGGCAACGATCCTAAGTGGCGTGCTGTAAAGAATCAATATGATCCGAATCCGGAAGCAGGTGAGGATGATCAGGAAGTGCGGTACAGAGATTGGGATAATCTTCAATATTGGTTCAGAGCAGTTGAAAAATATACACCGTGGGTACGTAAGATTCATTTTGTAACATGGGGACATTTACCATCATGGCTGAATGTGAATCATCCAAAATTGCATATTGTGAATCATAAGGATTATATTCCTGAGGAATATCTGCCGACATTCAATTCACACACAATAGAGATGAATCTCCATCGCATCAAAGGATTGTCGGAACAGTTTGTTTATTTTAACGACGATATGTTTATTAATAAGCCGATGAAGCCGAGAGATTTCTTTGTTCACGGCAAACCATGTGATACGTTTGCTATGGACTGCATTTACTTTGGAAAAGGCAGTGCAGGACCTTATAACGGCAACGATATGTCTGTTATCAATACACATTTCAACAAGAAGGAAATGCTGAAGAAGAATTTTACAAAATGGTTCAGACTCCGGTACGGCATTAAGTATCTTTACAGAACTATGGTCCTGATGCCATGGGACTGGTTCCCGGGTTTTTATTACCATCATTTACCGAACAGCTTTTTGAAATCTACTTACAAAAAGGTTTGGGAAGCAGAGCCAGAGATTTTGGATGCAACCTGCAGGTGCAAGATTCGCTCAGCGACGAATGTCAATCAGTGGCTGATCAAATACTGGCAGCTGGCCTCGGGCAATTTCTATCCAAGAACGCTGAAGATCGGACGCTGTTATCATATCAAAGATAAGAATATTTATCCGCTGCTGGATTCTATCAGGAATGGTACGGATGCGATGATCTGCATTAACGATACAGATAAGACTGTTAATTTCGAGGAAAAGAAACAGCTGGTTATTGATGCTTTTCAGGAAAGATTGCCTGAGAAATCATCTTTTGAGGTGTAAGCATGGGAAGAAAATCTGAAAAGAAGAAAATGGAGCGCCGGATTATAATATCAGGTGTGGAATATCAAATAAAAAGAATCAGATTTAACAGCTTTGAAGGAAGAGAGAATGGTTTTCAAATACAGCTGGCCATTTATCCGCGAAAAAAATGGAAGTTTGTTCTGTATGACAAAGATATTCAACAGGCAGTGTCCCTGAATCAGGTTGAGTATAAAGGCAAATATATTGTTGTCAGAAATTATCATGAAGCAGTTATGGACGGCGATGTCCGGGAAATCCATCGCTATACATTTATGGCTTTAGATGAAGACAGAAAAATAGCGGTTGTTTTTGGCTTCAGCAAGCGGATTGATTCGGATGATTATGACAAAATGTCCGAAATGCTCTTTTCAGAACGAATGGGAACAAACGATGATCATTGCTATACGGAGGGAATTTTCTATCTTGGATATTATGAGAAGATTATTCGTTTAGTTATTCGCAGTGAATCGCTGCATTTAAACGACTTTCTTGCTGCGAAAGTTACGGATCTTCAATTGAAGGGTGATTTTTTGTCACTTCAATTTGCGGTGAAGGATTATGGATATGAACCGGTGGATGTGTGTATACAATATCGTAATCCAATAGAACAAATTCGATATTATTTTAATCTTCAGGCAGAAAAAGCCGATGGGGTATACAGCGGTAGGGCAGAAATTCATTTGAAAGATCTGAAATTGGCACAGTTCTATTGGGATATCAAGGGGACAGCAGTTAAAGATGATCATGAATATGAATTAAAACTTGAGAATAGAGATTTATGGATGCATAGAATGATGTATTTAAAACAAATGCATTATTTGTATGCGGATGGAAACATTGTTTATCCATATAAAACGAAATCCAATGAATTTGCACTGCAGTTCAGACCGAAGACAAAAGAGGACAGTTGGTTCTTTATCATGAAAGAGTATGCGGCACTGGCAATTTATTATCTGATGCGTCCGGTGTGGAAAAAGAAGAATATCTGGCTCGTTTATGAGAAATATTGTGTGATGGCACAGGATAATGGGTTTTATTTTTTCAAATACTGTATGGAAAATCTGCCGGAATCAGAAAAAGACCGAATTTATTACGTCATTGATAAGAAGGCACCGGATTACCAGTATGTTCGACAATATGGAAGGCATGTATTGAATTTCCTCAGTTTAAAGCATATGGTTTATCTCATGGGTGCAAGAGTGTTGATTTCTTCGGATACAAAGGCCCATGCTTATGCATGGCATTCACCGAATTCTATTTATCGCAATATGCTCAAACGTAAAGAGAATGTATTCCTTCAGCATGGTGTGATCGCGTTCAAATGTTGTCATCAGGGTTTGAGGAAGAAGAGTGTCAATGCTTCTAATTTGTTTGTGGTTTCTTCAGATGTTGAGAAGAAAATTATTTTAGATAATTTCGGCTATGATGATAGTGAAGTCATTGTTACCGGACTGGCGCGCTGGGATGTTTTGGAAGATAAGTCTGTCGGACAGGAAAGAGAGATTCTTTTGATGCCGACCTGGCGAACATGGTTAGAAGAAGTTTCAGAAGAAACATTTAAGGAAAGTGATTATTACAAGCATTATATGAGCCTGTTGAATCATCCGAAGCTGTTGGATATTTTGAAAAAATATAAGATCACCCTTAATTTTTATATTCACCCTAAGTTCAGGGAATATATCAGTACTTTTAAGACTGACGGCAAATATATCCGATTGATTCCTTTTGGTTCTGAACCACTGAATGAATTAATGATGCGCTGCTCAATGATGATCACCGATTACTCCAGTGCTGTCTGGGATGTGTTTTATCAGGGTAAACCGGTTGTATTTTATTTGTTTGATCTGGAACAATACAATCAGGTTCAGGGAAGTTATATTGATATGGAGAAGGATGCATTTGGCGATGTGGTGCATACTCCTGAGAAATTAGCTTCAGTGATTGAAGAATATACAGTGCGTGGTTTCGAGGAAAAGAAGCAGTACGGGGCCATGCGAAGTGAATTGATCAAGTATATTGATGACAAAAACAGTGAGCGAACCTACAATGAAATTATCAGGCGTTATCCTTAAGCTTACGATAATGTGACATTTTAGGCTGAGCTATTGGTTTTAAATGATGGATTTGCTATAATTGAGTAAAATAATGATTTGGTTTACAGAAAAGATTAAATTTTATAAGAAAGAGAGAAAAGAAAATGCCAAAGATTTCTGTTATTATTCCTGTTTATAATGCTGAAAAATATTTAAATAAGACATTAGAGAGCATTTTAAAACAGTCTTTGAAAGATATCGAAGTTATTTGTGTGGATGATGGTTCAACAGATAGTTCTGTTGAAATTATTCAAAGCTTTATCAAAAAAGATGATCGTGTAAAACTGATTCGTCAGAATAATCAGCATGCAGGAAGTGCAAGAAATACAGGTTTAAAAGAGGCTCAGGGTGAATATATCCATTTCATGGATGCAGATGATTATGTTTTGAATTATGCATATGAAGCAATCTATAACAAGGTGATTAAATATGATCTGGATTGTCTGAAATTCAGTTCTGTTGTGTATGATGTAAAACAGAAGGATACTGTTGATCTTCCTGCGTTTACATTAACTCGTCTCAGACCGGGTGATTTTAACAGATTGCTTACATTGGAAGCGGGCAGTCCGATTTATAAAGTGAATGTTGCACCATGGAATGGTGTATACCGACGTACTTTCCTGGAGAAGAACAATATTGTATTTAATACACTGTTTTGTGTGAATGATCGTTCCTTCTTCAACAAAGTCATCACAAATGCAGAAAGAATGATGATTGCAAGAGACCGCCTGGTTGTTCATCGTGTGAACATGAAAGAGTCGCTGGTCGGCAAGCGTGCAGAACATTTTGACTGCCATTTCCGTTCTATTGAGATTGTATCTGATCAGTTAGTGGCTGATGAGATTGATGAAGAGATTAAATTATTGATCATGCAGAAGGAATTCAAAGATCTTTTTGCATGGTACGTAAAATTCGCAGATGATTCTGTATTAGGTCAGCGTATTAAGCATGAAACAGAAGCATTTGTAAAGAGTTATCAGGGATTATATCCGGAATTACTTTATAAGGCTTACAAAGAGGCATGCAGAACAGTATTTAACGGTGTTGTTGTACCGGAAGAACCTGAAATCCTTAAAATCTGGCAGAAACGCTGCGATAAACCAAAGGTATCTGTTGTACTGCCGATTTATAATGTAGAGGATTACCTGAATGAGGCTCTTTACAGTCTGACAATTCAATCATTACATGAGATGGAATTTATCTGTGTGAATGATGGTTCAACAGATGGCTCTATGGCAATTATCAAGGAATATGCATCCCTGGATAAACGATTCAGAATTATTGATAAACCAAATTCAGGTTACGGACATTCTATGAACAAAGGTATCGATGCTGCCAGAGGACAGTATCTTGGTATTCTTGAGCCGGATGATTTTGTGCCATCCAGTATGTTCAGAGCTCTTTATCGTATTGCGTCAAGAAATAATCTGGATTTTGTTAAGGCAGATTTCTATCGTTTTACAGTGAATGAAGACGGTTCACTCAGAAAGAGACGCTTCAGCCTGACAGACAAGCAGGAATATTATAATTGCCTCATTGACCCGAGTGAGAATATTGAGACATTCAAGTTTATTATGAACACCTGGAGCGGTATTTACAGTCTTGATTTCCTGAACAAATACCATATTCGTCATAATGAAACACCGGGCGCCTCCTATCAGGACAATGGTTTCTGGTTCCAGACATTTTGCCGTGCGAAGAGAGCATGGTTTGTTAATAAACCGTATTATATGAACAGACGTGATAATCCGAATTCTTCTATGTTCAACAGACAGAAGGTTTATTGTGTCACAGAAGAATATCGTTATATCTGGGATTGGATGAGCAAAGAACCGGAACTGATCAAGAAGTATTCTGCTATTTTCTATATGAAGAAGTACAGCAATTTCATGGTAACCTATCGCCGTATTGCAGAACCTCTGCGTATGGAATATCTGCATCATATCTGTGATGAGTTCAGGAAGCCAATGCAGGAAGGTAAGCTGGATGAAGAATTATTCGGACCTGCTTTCTGGAAGCAGATTAACGAGATATTGGCCGATCCGGAGGCTTATTATGCCAAAGTAAGAGTTTCAGTTATTATTCCGGTATACAATGCCGAAAAATATATCAGACAGTGCCTGGATTCGTTGCTGGTCCAGAATAATCAGAGAATAGAAGTTATCTGTGTGGACGACGGCTCAACCGATAACTCATTGGCTATTTTGAAAGAATATGAAGAAGCACATCAGGAAGTAAAAGTTATTACTCAGAAGAATGCAGGTGCAGGTGCTGCCAGAAATAATGGTATGAAGTATGCAACAGGTGAGTATTTATCATTCCTTGATGCGGACGATTTCTTTGAACCCGATATGCTGTACCGTGCATATCTTAAGGCTTCAGTCAATGAGAGCGATATTGTTGCTTTCAGAAGTGATCAGTACCTTGAAGGAAAGAAGGTTTTTGCCGGTGCACAGTATACGATCAATACGAATCTTCTTCCGCTTGAGCAGCCTTTTGCAGGTCTTGATATTGAACAGGATATCTTTAAAGCATTTGTAGGCTGGGCATGGGACAAATTATTCAGAACGAAGTTTGTCCGCGAAACAGGCCTGCAGTTCCAGGAACAGAGAACAAGCAATGATATGTATTTCGTATTCTGCTCGATCATTAAGGCAAAGAGCATTGAGACAATGAATGCGGTTATGGCTCATCACAGACGTGATGAAGGCTCTTTATCTGTTACCCGTGAACAGAGTTGGGAATGTTTCTATCATGCATTATGTGCGGTAAGAGATCAGCTCAAAGAATGGAATCTGTATGACCAGATTGAAAGAGATTTTGTTAATTATGCACAGCACTTTACACTCTGGAATCTGACAACATTGAAGGGTGCTTCTTATTTCAAATTATATAAGAAGATTCAGGAAGAATGGGCAGCAGATCTTGGTATTACAGGACGCGATGCAGATTATTTCTATAATGAGGATGAATATGAAGAAATGCAGACTGTTTTAAACAGTACACCGGAAGAGTTCCTTTTCTATAGAATGGATATGTTCAGAGAGCAGTTGGACAAAGCAAACTCAACGGCTAATGGACTTCGTTCAAAGATCGGTTCTCTGAATAATGATGTTAAGAATCTGACCGGAGAGAAGGAAGTACTGAAACAGGAAAAACAGCAGTTAAAGAAACAGAACGAAGAAATCCGAAACAATCTTGTATGGAAAGTCGGCAAGAAGGTTTCAAGAGTTCCTTCAAAATTAAAATCTATAACAAAAAACAGAAAGTAAGGATAGATAAAAATGAAAATTGCAGTTGCAGGAACAGGTTATGTTGGTCTTTCGAATGCTATTTTGCTGGCACAGAACAATGAGGTTTATGCAGTAGATATTATTCCTGAGAAGGTCGAGATGATCAATCAGAGAAAATCTCCGATTGTGGATAAGGAAATTGAAGAATATTTGTCAGAAAAGAAATTAGATCTTACAGCAACACTGGATGCGGAAAAGGCTTATAAGGACGCTGAATTTGTCGTTGTTGCAGCACCAACCAATTATGACAGCAAGAAAAACTTCTTTGATACATCTGCTGTGGAGAATGTGATCGAGCTGGTAATGAAGTACAATGACCATGCCATTATCGTGATTAAGTCAACTATTCCAGTTGGATATACCAAAGGAATTCGTGAGAAGTATCATACAGACCGTATTATTTTCAGCCCGGAATTCCTGAGAGAGGGTCATGCCCTATATGATAATCTTTATCCGTCAAGAATTATTGTCGGAACAGATATGAATGATCAGAAGCTTACTGAGGCAGCACATACATTTGCCGGACTGCTTCAGCAAGGTGCCATCAAGGAGAATATAGATACACTGTTTATGGGCTTTACAGAAGCAGAAGCAGTGAAGCTGTTTGCAAATACGTATCTTGCATTGAGAGTCAGCTATTTTAATGAGCTGGATACCTATGCAGAGATGAAAGGCCTGAATACAAAACAGATTATTGATGGTGTATGTCTTGATCCGAGAATTGGCTCCCATTACAATAATCCGAGTTTCGGATATGGCGGTTACTGCCTGCCAAAAGACACAAAACAGCTGCTTGCGAACTATCAGGATGTGCCGGAAAATCTGGTGGAAGCTATTGTAGAAGCCAATCGTACCCGTAAAGACTTTATTGCAGATCGTGTGCTTCAGAAGGCCGGTTATTATGGCTACGATGAGGACAATACCTACAATCAGACAATGGAGAAGAAAGTGACTGTCGGAGTATACAGACTGACAATGAAATCCAACAGTGATAATTTCCGTCAGAGCAGTATCCAGGGTGTTATGAAGCGTATCAAAGCAAAAGGTGCAGCGGTGATTATTTATGAGCCGACCCTTGAAGACGGCACAACTTTCTTTGGCAGCCTTGTTGTCAATGATCTGGAAAAATTTAAGAGTGAATGTGATGCGATCATTGCCAATCGTTACAGTGAAGTGTTGGATGATGTCAAAGATAAAGTTTATACAAGGGACATTTTCAACAGGGACTAGACCTAAAAGGAAAATGTATTGCTGATAAACGAAGCTGCTGCATAATGTGGACATTATTGCAGCAGCTTGTTGTTTTACTTTTATTTCGTTTAAGAGGTAATAAATTAAGATGCAAAAGAAGAGAGTGTTATATTTTGATGTATTAAATATACTGGCCTGTATTGCAGTTATCAGTCTGCACCACAATGGTGTTGTGCATACTTATTCGAATTCATGGACATGGAAAACAGCATTGATCGTGGAGACAGGTGCTTATTGGGCGGTGCCGGTTTTTCTGATGCTGTCCGGGGCCACATTGATGAATTACAGAGAAAATTATGATACAGTAACATTTTTTAAAAAGAGGTTTTCCAGAGCGGTGATTCCGTTCTTTTGCTGGAGCGGGATTGTCTTGATATGGAAATTGATGACAGATCAGTTTTCTTTTGACTCGATTTCCATCAAAGCTGTGATCAATACGATGCTGAATTATAAGATGGAAAATGTTTACTGGTATTTCCCACTGTTGTTCTCTATTTATTTGTTTATGCCGATTATTTCCAGGCTGGCGGATCGGAGATACAGAAACACACTTTGGTATGCTGTGGGGGTTATGTTTATCTGTCAATCTACGATTGTGCCGCTGACAAAATTATGCGGCATACAGTGGAATGGCAATTATGGTCTGCCGATCAACAGCTATATCATTTTCGTTTTTCTTGGCTATTTGCTTTCAACATCCAATTTCAAAAAAGCCACGAGATACAAAATTTACGCAGCGGGGATACTGGGATGGATCATCAGATATGCCGCTATTTATGTTCTATCAACTCATGATGGTGAAAAAAATAAACTGTTTTTCAACTATGGCTATTTTCCGTCAGTGATGCTGGCATGTGCGGTATTTGTGCTGATTAAGGCGATTAATTGGGAAAAGATTTATGAAAGACTGCATATCAATGCCGGAACTGTGGCAAAAATATCATCGTATAGTCTGGGTATTTATCTGACTCATCGTATCATTATGTATTATGAACTGAAGGTATTGGGGCTTTTTGACATTACCAACAGCAGTGTGATCTGGAGAACTTTATTTATTTTTGTGACATATCTGGTTGCCATGTTTTTTGTGGCGTTGCTGAAAAAAATACCTTTGGTTGAGAGGATTGTTCCGTAAGGGAAACTTAAGAAAGATGTAATAATATATAACATGTTGATTGTGCTATAATATAAAAATGTATACGGAATGAATAGGAAAACGGAAATGGAGAATAAAGATATATTCGATCGGATAATGGAGTTGGGGATATTGAAGCCACTTTATCCGATTTATCATCAGCATAAAGAAATCTTATTGTATTTGTTTTTTGGGGGATTAACATTTATTGTCAGCATTGGTTCTTATGCTTTTTTTGAGATTTCTATAAAGTTGGAACCGTTGATTGCGAATATATTTTCATGGATTCTTGCGGTTTTATATGCATATTTTACAAATCGTATATGGGTCTTTGAAAATACTGCCAGAGACTTTGCGGATATTTGTAAAGAGATAAGTTCATTCTTTGGAGGAAGAATAGTAACCCTTGTCATAGAAGAAATTATTCTGTATGTCGGTATTGAAATCTTATCCGTTAACAGTATCGTTGTCAAAGTTATTGGGCAGATTATTGTTATTGTTTCAAATTATTTTATAAGCAAGGTACTGGTCTTTAGAAGCAGATAGCAGAAGAACAAAATAGTCAGAGGCATAAAAAGATGGAGAGAACAAGCAGAAATATAAAACCTTATGCAGCGGGCATCATTACGGCAGCAGCTCTTTCTGTATCACCCAAGATATCAGAAGAAACAGGGCTTTTCGAAAAGATATTATATGAAATGAATGGCATCGGATTACGGGAGACTTTGCTGGCGGCGGCAGTGTTCTGTCTGTATGTCAAATACTGGTCTGTTATTAAACAGAGACAGAATTGGGTGACTCGCTGTCTCGCAGGATTATTTTCAGTGTTTACATTAATAGGGATGAGCTATTCCTATCTGAAAAATTGGAATTTTATTTTTGGTGACTGGCAGCAGTTCCTAATTGCCGCCTTAACCGGAATAGGGTATTATATTTTCTATAATGCGTGTCTTTGCCTGTTATATCATATCGGTATAAAACGTACTGCCGAACCAAAGGAGAAAGTACGCAAACTGCCTGTCTGGATAGAAAAGAATTATGGCGTATTTTCTTTTCTGTGTATAGTGACTGGCTGGCTGCCGTATCTGATCTGTTTTTTGCCGGGGTCTGTGGCTTATGATGGTTACCGGCAATTAAACATGGCCTTTGGTATCGAACAGATTTCAAATCATCATCCATGGCTGCTTACCGAATGCTTTTCTCTGTTGATGAGGATTGGAAGATGTGTCTCAGATAATTTCGGTGTATTTTTGATTGTTATTGTCATGTATGTCATAGAGGCTGTTTGTTATGCAGTTGTTTGTTCGAAAATAAAAAGCTGGGGTTCTTCTTTGTGGCTGAATGTAGGAACACTGATTTTTTTTGCAGTTCTTCCTGCATTTGGGGCATATGCACAGGTAGTTATGAAGGATGGAGTGTTTACAGCTTTTTTTGCGTTGTTTTTTGTTTTATACATAGAATTTTACTTGAAGTACATAAAACGAAAACAGCAGGATTCTGTTTTAAAAAGATGCTTTGCTTTGGGAATCGCAGAGTTGGCTGTTGCATTGACCAGAAATAATGGTATTTATATGGTCATGGCTTCTGACGTGATCCTTTTGATTTTCATCATTAGGAAACGTCGTTTGCTTGTGACAGCGCTTGTCATGACGGTTGGCGTAACGATGCTGTATCAGTTTGCGGAGGGACCGCTTGCGTCGGCAGCAGGCGTTGAACCTGGTTCAGTGAAGGAAATGCTGTCGGTACCATTCCAGCAGACGGCTCGCTACCTGAAAGAATATCCGGATGATGTGACTTCAAAGGAGAGAAAAGCCATCAATAAAATATTGGATTATGATAAGCTTGCGGAAATTTATCAGCCTGAGAGATCAGACAACGTGAAGGACACCTACAAGAATAAAAAGGGCGGGCTTAAGCGGTATTTCAGACAGGCATGGCTGCCAATGTTTTTTAAACATCCAGATGCCTATTTTGAGGCGACATTAGAAAACACATACGGCTATTATTATCCTTTTTATAATTGCAATACACTGTCTGCCTATCAATTTTATATTCAGGACAAACCATTGGCAACAGGGTATTTCGATATTCATTATGTGATGCCGGAAAAAGTTCGGCAATTAATGAAAGGGTATGCAGAGTTATATTCGAAAATACCTGTTTTAGCACAGCTGTGTAATCCGGCAGTTTATACATGGCTGCTGTTGATTATGAGTGGGTGGCTGTTTTATCGCCGAAAGGGAAAACAGGTTCTCTTTTTGGCAGCACCTTATTTGAATGTTGCAGTATGTCTGGTTTCACCGGTCAATGGCTATCTGCGATATGCGATTCCGTTGATGGCCTGTATGCCGGCGATTATTTATTGGTGTGTGGTTGATTGCAGTGAAGGACCGGAATGAAAACGGTTGTTGTGTGATGGCAGGAAACGTGTATATGTGGATTGAAAATAATACCGATAAAAAGGAGTGTTTTAGAATGGATATGGTTGCAGTACTGATTCCATGCTATAATGAAGCAAAGACGATAGAAAAAGTCGTAAAGGATTATTTGAAGGTTTTGCCTGAGAACAGTAAAATATATGTTTATGACAATAATTCTTCAGATGGAACAGGAGAAATTGCAGAAAAAGCGGGAGCAATCGTCAGAAAAGAATATCAGCAGGGGAAGGGTAATGTTATCCGGAGAATGTTTCGCGAGATTGATGCAAAGTGTTATATTATGGTAGATGGAGATGATACATATCCGGCTGAATACGCACCGGAAATGATTGACCGTGTGCTTAACAAGAAAAAGGATATGGTTGTCGGCGACCGATTGTCCTCAACTTATTTTACGGAGAACAAGAGGCCTTTTCATAATTTTGGCAACAGCCTTGTCAGAAAAAGTATCAATCTTCTTTTTGAGAGCGATATCAAGGACATCATGACCGGGTACAGGGCATTCAGCTATCAGTTTGTCAAAAGTTTTCCGGTTCTTTCCAAGGGGTTTGAGATAGAGACAGAGATGTCCATTCATGCTGTGGACAAGAACATGGCCATTGATAATGTTGTCATCAATTATCGAGACAGACCGGAGGGCAGTGTGTCGAAGCTAAGTACCTATTCTGACGGTTTTAAAGTATTGAATACGATATTCAGATTGTTCAGAACCTACAAGCCGATGGTGTTCTTTGGAATATTGGCTGCAGTTTTAGCTGTACTTTCAGGTGCCTTTTTTACACCGGTATTGATTCATTATTTGTATACAGGGATGGTGCCGGAGTTTCCAACACTTATTGTCAGCGGTTTTGCGGCAATAGCTGCGATACAGTCATTTTTTGCGGGGTTGGTATTGCAGACGATGCTGCAAAAAAACCATCAGGATTTTGAAATGGTTCTGGTTCAGAATGAGAATCATTATAAAGAATTGCTGCAGGCGGATGCACATTCGGAAAATTGAGGGGGAATACCAATTAAAATTTTATAAACATAGAAAGGATGAAGAAGGTATGAAAAAAAGGGGTAAATGGCTGCTTAGTATGGCGCTGATGGTGTCATTGGCGGTACCAGTATCAGCAGCACCGGTGAATTTACAGGATGTATCAGCAGTGGAGGCATCGGCAGATACAGCGGCGGATGAACAGTCGGCAGAAACGGGGGTGTCGTCGATTGAAGAATCTGCAGTCGGCACAGAGATGACAGAATCTGCAGTCGGCACAGAGACGACGGAATCCACAGAGATACCGGAGACAAAAGAGACAGAACCAGAGACAAAAGAGACAGAACCAGAGACGAAGAAAACAGAACCAGAGACAAAAGAGACAGAACCTGAAACAAAAGAGACAGAGGACAATACCAAAACAGATCACGAGCTGATTGGTGAGATGACAAAAGCTTCTGTTAGCCTGAAATCTGCAAAGTGCCAGGCTTTCAATACGATAAAAGTTGAATGGCAAGCAGCGGCCGGGGCAGATGCAGACGGTTATGTTATTTACAGAAAAACTGAAAACAGCAATTGGCAGAGAATCGATGTGACAAAAGACAGAACTTATGAGGATACGTCGGTTGAGTATGGCCAGAAGTATTTGTATACCGTTCGGGCTTATAAGAAAGTTGCCGGCAAAGAATATCTCAGTCAGTATGACAAGAAGGGGATCGGCTGCAAAGCTGTACCATCGGCACCGAAGATGAGTGCAAAGGTGCAGGACGACCAGAAGGTGCATTTATCCTGGAATGCCATCGGAGGCACAGACACCTATAAGATTTACGAGAAGGATAGTCAGACCGGCAAATGGAAAGAATTAAGCCGGACAAAGAATACGTCGGCAGTGATCACAGCTGATGGCGGACAGACTCATACTTATACGGTTCGTGCGATTAAGCACATCAATGGCAAAGATGTACTTAGTGATTATGATACAAAGGGTACATCCGTGAAAGTTGGACTGGCTGCACCGACGCTTTCCGGAGCAAAATCTACAGGAACCAACAGTATTCAGGTATCCTGGAAAAAGGTATCCAGTACAGCATCTTACAGAATTTACCGTAAGGGCGGAAGCGACAAGAACTTCAAAGCTCTTGCGGATACAGCTAATTTGAATTATACAGATAAGACAGCAACGCCGGGTGTGACCTACACTTATACAGTAAAGGCTTATATCAAGAGCGGCAATCAGCGGATCTACAGTGATTATGACCGCAAAGGTGTTTCTGCATCATCCAGACCGTCTACGCCTGTTTTAAAATCAGCAAAGTCTGCGGGATATAACAGTGTAACAGTTACCTGGCAGGCCGTTGAAGGTGCAACTAATTATAAAGTTTACCGCAAAAACGGCAGTGCAGGTTATAAACTGGTTGCCACAACGGGCAAGACTTCTTTCACAGACAGCGGTCTGACCTGCGGTACAGCTTATACCTATACGGTGAAAGCCTATGTCAAGGTACAGAACAAGGCAGTTGAAAGTGATTACAACAAAAAGGGTTTGTCAGCAACACCGATGCTGACAACACCGACAGTGAAATCGGCGGCGCGATCAGAATATGATACTTCTGTCAGAGTTGTATGGAGTAAGGTTCAGGGGGCAGATGGCTACAAGGTTTACAGAAAACAGCCTGGAGGAAACTGGGAATGTATTCAGACAGCGGATAAAGATTGGTTAGATTTTGATGATTACTCTGCAGATGAGAATACAGTTTACATTTATACTGTCAGAGCTTATCGCAAGTCCAGTGGGAAGACATGGATGAGTGGTTACAATAGAACAGGAAAATATATGATCGATCAGGCAGAGCTGTCTTCTGCGATTAATGAGTCAGGCAAGAAAGAGATTATCGTCGGCTGGCATCATATTAAAGGTGTGGATGGTTACTATGTTTACCGCAAGGAAAATGGCGGCGGATGGAAGAAAGTCGGTGATTTTCCAGCTGAAGATATGGGAAATATTAATGCAGGGGAATTGATAGCTGGAACAGATTCTATTATTACAGAAGGTAAGTATTATACATATACGATTCGCGGTTACTGCAAGGCAAATGGCAATGTACAGATGGGCAGTTACGACAAAAAAGGCGTATCCTCAGCTTACTTGAAATTAAAGGCAGAGTATTATTCGAAGGACGCAGCTGACTTTTATTTTCATGCTATGAATGTCCGCATTACCAATAATTCGGGTAAATCGGTAACCTTCTATAACGATGCCGTATTTATGCGAAATTATGATGCCGTGGATGTGCAGTATATGGGAGAGTATGATGTAAAAACAGGACAGTCAAAAACGTATAATGAGAGTGAGATAAGCCTTAATCCGGGAAAGAGCAAAATAATACAGTATGGCGTGGGTAGCTGGGATGAAGAAAGTCTGGCACCTGGAGACGGTGTTCAGCTGCAGGCATTATTTAAATATGATGGCAGATATTATGTACTTGTAGTAACTGAAGATTATGCGGGTTTTGTAGGATATGATCAATAACAAATGGAAAACTTACCTGTCCTTAATTGAAAGATAATGGGTGAGCAAGTCTTAATTCATAAAGGGGCTGGCGCTGCGGCGTCAGCCCCTTTCATGTGGTATAGGCAATTCTGTTATAATATCTTATAATGCAGAAAGTTACTGCATACTGGAAATCGCAGTTCCCGGAATGAATCAGCCTTCACGGTTGCGGTTGACTTATAAGGGAAAAATGTTAAAATGGGGGTACGGTATCAATAACAGAAGGAGCGTATTGAATAGAATGAAAGGAAATGGGAGACATCTGCTGGCTGTTCTTTTGACAGTCGGGATGATTATAGGGAATATGTCCGGGGCTGTATATGCAGATGAGATTCAGCCATCTGCGGCTTCTGAATCCGTATTGGAAACAGAAACATCGGATACAGCGGATGAAATTGTAGACTCAGAAGAAATTCAGTCGGAAAGTGACACTGGAGAAACAGAGTGGGATGAAACTTCTGTTGAAACAGAAGAAGAGAATACAGAAGAGACGGATTTTGAGCAGGAAACAGCGGAGAGCGAGAGTATGACTGTTCAGGAAACATCTGAAGATCAGTCTTATCAGATTACATCCGTGAAGAAGATATCACTGAAATATGATGATCGTTATGCATTTGATGAGCATGAAGAATTTGCGGGTTATGAAATTCAACGGATCGAGGATGAAACAGTTGATTCATACAAGGTCAGCGAGGGAAGAAAGACAAACTCAAAGGATGAGCATGTGCTTATATCGGGGCAGGATGCAAAGCATGATATCATTGCAGCAGGTACGGGAAGTGCGAAAGTTATTTTAGTTCCGGAGAAAACGGCGGAGGAAACAGAGGCATCAGATACAGCGGAACAGGCGTTGGATGCAATAGAAGTTGATATCTCCGTTGAGGCAGCAACTCTTACGGTCATGTTTTTGACTGGTCAGAGTAACATGGAGGGATACAGCAGTGATGATACCGGTTATCATCCGGAAGATTCAGTTGTCTGTGAAGCAGGACAGGTGTATTCTACATATGTGCCGACGAATCGCAGAACATCAAGTGAAATTGGCAATGTGTCTTTTGGCAGCGTATGTACAGCAGATAATGCCGAAAGTTTTGTTGCCGGTTCGCTGACCGGTCAGCAGGCGGCAAACGGAAGTTCGTTGATCTATCCTTTGAATGCATTGACTGAAGAAGGCTCAGGTAAAGCCGGTATGGACGGTGCGCTTGCCTATGAGTGGCATGCATTAAGCAATGATAAAATCTGGGTGATCAATACAGCATACAGCGGTACCACAATCAATAAATGGCTGCCGGGCAATATGTGTTATGAGAGAGCAAAAGTAGTTTATAAACTGGCTGAGAAAACGTTGGATGCGGAAATCAAGGCCGGACATTATGTCGGTGGCAGCAGGCTGATGTTTTGGCAGCAAGGAGAAACCGATGGTCTTGTAGGAACAGACTATCAGACCTATTATGCGGACTTTGTACAGATGTATGAGGCCTTTCAGTCAGAGTTTAGCATTGATAAATGCGGTATTATTGTGTCCCGGGCGCATAACGGCAGTGAGAACAATGCAGAAGATATTGTTATGACAGGTGCACGAATGGCGCAGTATCTTCTGGCAGTTGACTCTGAACAGCCGGATATTTATATGGTCAGCAATGTCAATGAAGAATGGGTCAGTGACCATGGGGTGCAGCGATATTTTCAGGAGACCTATTCATCCGGTCATTTTACATATCCGCTGCGTGCAAATACAACCTTAACTGGTTTGCCATCGGCTGTTGCCGATATCCATGGAGGGGTTCATTATGCACAGGCAGCCCACAACGAAAATGGCCTGACAGCAGCAAAGTGTATGTATCAGATTATACAAAATACATCAGGAAATCCTTCTGCATTCTGGAAGAATATGGAAGGTCAGACAGTTGAAGGCGTTCAGTGCAATATCGGAGACCGGGTGCCTGCTGTGCCGGAAGTTTCACCGCTGTATTTATCTAAAAAGATTAAAGTCAAAGTGGATGAAAGTTATCTGACTTCTCTCAATAGAAATGGAACATTTACGGCGATCAATGTAGGTGAAACTCAGATCAAAGTTAAAAACAGGGTCGGTATTTCTGTAGGAGCACTTCAGGTAGTCATCAGCAGTCTTCCTGCCCCTAAGCTTACCAGTCTTGTCAATGAGAACAAAAAAACAATATTAAAATGGCATGCAGTTGACCATGCGCAGAAGTATATTGTTTATCGTAAAACGGCAAACAGTGGATGGAAGCGTCTAGGAGAGACTAAGGAAGAAGCATTTACAGATACGAATGTTAAACATGGAGAACAATACACCTATACTGTCAGAGCAGGGTATAATGAAAGCCTTGGTGCTTATGACCAGAAGGGGATGTCAATTGTTTATATGGATATGCCCGTCATTAAATCCATATCCAATATGGCAAAGGGAATCAATATTAAATGGACAGCCATCAATGGAGCAGATAAATATGCTGTTTTCAGAAAGCAGGCTGGCGGTAAATGGAGCCGTATCGGTTTAGGCGGCAGCACAAGCTTTACTGATACAAGTGCGGAGGATGGTCAGCAGTATATTTACACAATTGTAGCCAGAAAAGGCAGCAATGCCAGCGGTTATGACAGAAATGGGCAGTCTATCTATCGTTTGTGAGTTCCGTGTTTTGTGATCAGAGGCGTAGGCAAAAACTTTATAGATGTCGGATGGAACAGAATCAAGGATGCAGATGGATATTATATTTATCGCAAAACCGGCAGAAACGGCTGGCAGCGCATAGCAAGCGTGAGCGGAGATAAGAATACTTCTTATAGTGATAAGAGGGTCAGCAGAGATCAGCACTATTATTATACGGTTCGTGCCTATAAAGGAAAAACAATCAGTACTTATAGTGCAGGACAGGAAGCCTGGTGTGTCAATCAGCCTTCAGCAGTTTCGAAGGTGAGTGCTGTCAAAAGCGAGTGCCGTGCAGAATTGAGCTGGACTGCTGTGGATGATGCTTCGGGATATGGTATTTATATGCGTGAAAGCGGCAGTGAGACGTGGAAAACGGTTAAGGCCGAGACAACAGGTACAAAATATACGGTTAAGAATCTGGAACCTGGGGTAAAATATGAATTTATGGTTCGCAGCTATACGAAGCAGGGCAAAATGAAAGCTTATGGTAAATACAGCAAAATTGTCAGTGCCGTCCCGTATGAGATTGTCCCGGATAAGCCGACAGGATTGAGTGCGGCAGCAGGCAATCAGAGCATTACACTTTCATGGAAATCCGCAAAGAATGCAACAGGTTATAATATATTTTATTATGATAAAAATACAGGAAATATGACTTCAGCAGGCAGCACAAGGAGCAGCAGCTGCACGATTAAGAATTTGGATAATGGGACAAAGTATTCTTTTGTTATCAGATCATATCGTCAATGTGATTCTCATGTAACAAGAAGCGGTTATACATCTGCCGTTACAGCGGTGCCTGATATGCGAAAATAGTGGATGTGGCTTAGAAATGTTTTAAAAGCAGTGAAGTGATTTAGGAGGAAAGCAGAACATGTATGATTATTTAATTGTAGGAACCGGTTTATTTGGTGCAATTTTTGCCCATGAGGCCATGAAGAAAGGCAAGACCTGCCTGGTTCTTGAGAAGAGAGACCATATCGGCGGCAATATTTACACAGAAGAAGTGGAAGGTATTCAGGTTCACTGTTATGGTGCCCACATTTTCCATACAAGCAACAAAGAAGTCTGGGATTACATTCAGCAGTTTGCAGAATTTAACCGCTATACCAATTCACCGATTGCCAGATATAAAGATGAACTTTATAATCTGCCCTTCAATATGAACACATTTTCAAAGATGTGGGGGATTGCAACACCTGCTGAGGCAAAAGCCAGGATTGAAGAACAGGTGAAGGAGGCCGGCATCACGGAACCGAAGAATCTGGAAGAACAGGCATTAAGCCTTGTGGGACGTGATATCTATGAGAAACTGGTGAAGGGCTATACAGAGAAGCAGTGGGGACGTCGTGCCACAGAACTGCCGTCCTTTATTATCAAGCGTCTGCCGGTTCGTCTCACATATGATAATAATTACTTTAATGATAAATATCAGGGTATACCTGTAGGAGGATATACGCAGATCATTGAAAAGATGCTGGAAGGTGCCGATGTGCGTCTGAATACAGATTTCCTTTCAAATAAAGAAAGCTTTTCAGCGATGGCGCATAAGATCGTCTACACAGGCATGATCGATGCTTACTATGACTATAGTCTGGGTGAACTGGAATACAGAAGTCTGAGATTTGAGGATGAGATTCTTGATACAGATAATTATCAGGGCAATGCGGTTGTGAATTATACAGAGTATGAGGTGCCTTATACACGAATTATCGAGCATAAGCATTTTGAGTATGGAACACAGCCAAAGACAGTGATCACCCGAGAGTATCCGCAGGTATGGCATCATGGTGATGAGCCGTACTATCCGATGAATGATGAGAAAAACAATACATTATATAAGAAGTACCGTGAGCTGGCAGACAAAGAGGAGAATGTGATCTTCGGCGGAAGACTGGGAATGTATCAGTATTTTGATATGCACAATATCGTAGCTGAGGCTTTAAAGTGCACAAAGCAATATTTATAGAGGTTTAGTTGCTGAAAAGGAGGCATTCTTTTGAATAAAATCGGGAAATGGTGTTTGAGTGCATTATTGGCTGTAACGATGGCGATGCCGGTTTGGGCGGCACAACCTGCAGATCAGGCGGCATATACACAGATATCTGCATCAGAAACGGATAATATGGATCAGACAAAAGAAACAGGCGGTTTGTCTACAGGAGAGACGGGCACAGAAGAGACCGGAGATTTTCGACCAGGGATAAAAGAGACAGAGTCAGAAACAGACGAAACGTCCCAGCCGGAGACAGGGGAGACTGAGCCGGAAACAAAGGCGACAGAGCCGGAGACAGAGGAGACTGAGCTGGAAACAAAGGCGACAGAGCCGGAGACAAAGAAGCCGGAGTCGGAAACAGAGACACCAGTGGATCCGGTTGCTGAACTGATTCATCAGGTGACTACGTCAGTTCCGGTTATGGCATCTGTGAAATGTACCGGTTTTCAGTTGACGGTGGCATGGAAGAAAGTGAGCAGTTACACTCCGGATGGTTATTATCTATATAAAAGAACAGGTAAAGAGGGCTGGAAGCGGATAGCGGCTTTAGGAGCAGATAAGAGCAGTTATGTGGATAAATCAGCTCAATATGGTGTAAAATGTACTTATACAGTGCGTGCTTACAAAAAGATTGAAGGACGCGGTTATATCAGTAATTATGACCGTGGGGGAATGAGTGCGGTTGTTCAGCCGGCGGCTCCGAAAATGACTGTGAAAGAGGCCGAATACAAGACAGTAGTGCTTTCATGGAATGCCATTGGCAATGCCGATGAATATACTTTGTATAGGATGAATCCTTCAACAAAGAAATGGGAATATCAGGCAACACTCAAAGAAACAAGTTATCGGGCTGCAGTTATATGCGGTAAATCTTACACTTACACGGTACGTGCCCGGAAGAATAGGAATGGGCAGATTGAACGAGGTGACTATGACAAAAAGGGAATCACCTTTAAGACAAAGCTGAATACACCCGTTTTGAAAAAGGCTGTTTCAAAATCCTATAATTCCATTATGCTTTCATGGGAAAAGGTTGATGGTGCCCAGAAGTATGAAGTTTATCGCAAAATAGGAGGAACAGGATATAAGTATATTGGCGATACGGCAAGTACCAGCTATATAGATACAGTGACATGCGGTGATACATATACTTATACAGTTAGAGCCTATAGAGTTGAATCAGGGGTAAAGGCCTACAGTGGTTACAATAAATCGGGCATAACAGCATCAGCAGTTGTCGGTACACCGGTGTTAAAGGAAATTACCGGCAGTAATTATAAGAAAATAGATATCCGGTGGAGCTCGGTTGAAGGAACTTCTGCCTACTATATTTACAGAAAAATACCGGGTGGTGAGTGGAGCAGAATCGGTACCGTAAAGGGAGGCAATAAGACGCTTTTTACGGATTTATCTGCAGATGCCAACCAGGTTTATGCTTATACGGTCCGGGCGGTTCGAACAGAAAATCATAAAAATATATTAAGCAAGTATGACAGAACAGGTGTCTACTGGGTTGATTGCCCAAAGGTAACAGATGTAAGGGCAGCAAAGGATGCTGTCGTATTTACATGGCCTGAAATTCATGGCGCAGATGAATACCTGATCTACAAGAAAACAGGAACCGGAGGATGGACAAGACTTGCCGTTGTTGACGGAAGTACAGAGAACAGTTACCGTGATGAGGATTGTAAGGAAGGTGTTATGTATCGATATACAGTACGTGCCTGTGCATCCACTGGGGGTAAGAGTGTTTTGAGTGATTATGAACGAGCACCTATGCCTGTGGTATGCTTGGATATTCAGACTGAGATGAATATTCAGCCTGAAGGCGGCGAAGAACAGGTGATGGTATCCATTCAGAATAATGCTGAGAAAAGCATCATTTTAGGAGATGCAATGTCTGTCAATCCGGATACGGGTGCAAGTACCTTTTTTGATGCTTATTCAAGCGAGAATGTTAAAGCGGGTACAATAGAAGTTTTGAGCCAGACTAATCAGCGGATTATTTATAAGGCAGAAGAGGCATCAGGTATGACTAAGGATTCAGAGTATATTTTGTATATTTATATGATGTATGATGGAGAAGAATATCTTCTTTGTATTTCACAAGGTGGCTGTTATATTACCGGAGGAAATGTTCGATGAATGGATTGCTGTCAGTAATTATACCGGCTTATAATGAAGAAGAGATGATTTCGCGGACGGCCGAAACTATTTCTGGGGTTCTGGAGCAGGCGGATATCTTATATGAGTTATTATTTGTCAATGATGGATCAAAAGACAGAAGCTGGCAGTGTATACAAGATGAAGTCAAGAAGAATAAGAATATCAGGGGACTGAATTTTTCGAGAAACTTTGGTAAGGAGTCAGCAATGTTTGCCGGTCTTTCGGAAGCAATTGGGGAATGTGTTGTGGTTATAGATTGTGATCTGCAGCATCCCCCGGAGAAAATTGTGGAGATGTATCATCTGTGGCAGGAAGGTTATGAAGTTATTGAAGGTGTGAAACGCAGCCGAGGCAAGGAGAGTGCTGTGCATACCTTTGCGGCATCCTGTTTTTATGGGATGATCGGGAAGGCTGCAGGATTTGATATGAGCCATGCATCGGATTTTAAGCTGCTTGATCGGAAAGCAGTGAATGTATTGCTGAATATGAGGGAGAAGAATGCTTTCTTCAGGGCACTGTCATCCTGGGTTGGATTTAAGACAACATCGGTGGAATTTGATGTTCAGGAGAGAGTGGCTGGTGAATCCAAGTGGTCTGTCTGGTCACTTGTGAAGTACGCGATTTCCAATATCACATCTTTTTCAACGGCACCTATGCAGATTGTTACTTTTCTTGGGGCAGCGATGCTGATATTGTCTGTGGTGCTTGGGGCCATTTCTATTGGACAGAAGATTTCCGGGGCAGCCCTTGGCGGTTTTACAACAGTGATCATTATTCAGCTTTTTACAGGCAGCATCATTATGATCAGTTTGGGGATTATTGGTTATTATATTGCTAAAATCTATGACGAAGTTAAAGGTCGTCCGAGATATATTATTGCTTCGACCTGCGGTGAGAAGAAAACCGGGGAGAATGAAGGAACAACAGGAGGAAAATAAAACATGTATGATTATTTAATTGTAGGATCCGGTTTATTTGGTGCGATTTTTGCCCATGAGGCCATGAAGAAAGGCAAGACCTGTCTGGTTCTTGAGAAGAGAGACCATATCGGCGGCAATATTTACACAGAAGAAGTGGAAGGTATTCAGGTTCACTGTTATGGTGCCCACATTTTCCATACAAGCAACAAAGAAGTCTGGGATTACATTCAGCAGTTTGCAGAATTTAACCGCTATACCAATTCACCGATTGCCAGATATAAAGATGAACTTTATAATCTGCCCTTCAATATGAACACATTTTCAAAGATGTGGGGGATTGCAACACCTGCTGAGGCAAAAGCCAGGATTGAAGAACAGGTGAAGGAGGCCGGCATCACGGAACCGAAGAATCTGGAAGAACAGGCATTAAGCCTTGTGGGACGTGATATCTATGAGAAACTGGTGAAGGGCTATACAGAGAAGCAGTGGGGACGTCGTGCCACAGAACTGCCGTCCTTTATTATCAAGCGTCTGCCGGTTCGTCTCACATATGATAATAATTACTTTAATGATAAATATCAGGGTATACCTGTAGGAGGATATACGCAGATCATTGAAAAGATGCTGGAAGGTGCCGATGTGCGTCTGAATACAGATTTCCTTTCAAATAAAGAAAGCTTTTCAGCGATGGCGCATAAGATCGTCTACACAGGCATGATCGATGCTTACTATGACTATAGTCTGGGTGAACTGGAATACAGAAGTCTGAGATTTGAGGATGAGATTCTTGATACAGATAATTATCAGGGCAATGCGGTTGTGAATTATACAGAGTATGAGGTGCCTTATACACGAATTATCGAGCATAAGCATTTTGAGTATGGAACACAGCCAAAGACAGTGATCACCCGAGAGTATCCGCAGGTATGGCATCATGGTGATGAGCCGTACTATCCGATGAATGATGAGAAAAACAATACATTATATAAGAAGTACCGTGAGCTGGCAGACAAAGAGGAGAATGTGATCTTCGGCGGAAGACTGGGAATGTATCAGTATTTTGATATGCACAATATCGTAGCTGAAGCACTGAAGTGTGCCAAACAGTACTTATAATCAGAGAAGGTGACTGGATTGAAAACAGTAATAGAATTGTATGATGCCGAAAACCGCAGATCGGAAGTTATGGAGAAGGCCGGAGAAATCCTGAAATCAGGCGGCCTTGTGGCATTTCCTACGGAAACAGTATATGGCCTCGGCGGTGATGCCCTGAATCCTGAAGCATCAGCAAAGATTTATGCGGCGAAGGGAAGACCTTCAGACAATCCGCTGATTGTGCATATTGCGGATATGGAGGCATTAAAGGTGTTGGCATCGGAAGTGCCGGAGAAAGCAAAGCTTCTGGCTGACCGCTTCTGGCCGGGACCATTGACCATGATTATGCCGAAGTCTGATGCGGTGCCTTATGCCACAACAGGGGGGCTGGATACAGTGGCGATCCGTATGCCGTCCCATCCTACTGCCTATGAACTGATCAGAAGCTCAGGGGTTTATATTGCGGCACCAAGTGCCAATACATCAGGCCGCCCTAGTCCGACAACGGCCCAGCATGTTTACGAGGATTTAAATGGCCGCATTGATATGATCATTGACAGCGGCAAGGTGGATATTGGACTGGAGTCCACAATTGTGGATCTGACTGGGGAGATTCCGACGATTCTCCGTCCGGGTTATATTACCAGGGCGATGCTTGAAGAAGTTGTCGGACCGGTGACTATTGACAAGGCTATTCTGGCAGAGCATGAGGATCCGAATCTCCGTCCAAAGGCTCCGGGAATGAAATACAAGCACTATGCACCGAAAGGTGATCTGGTCATTGTTGAGGGCAAAAAGCAGGCAGTGGCTGAGATGATCAATTATTTAACAAAGATGGATGCAGAATCCGGATTAAAAACAGCAGTTATTGCTTCGGATGAGAATTTATCGCTGTATGATGCGGACTGCAGGATCAATATCGGATCCCGGGAACATGAAGAGAGCATTGCGGCCAATTTGTATGAAGTGCTTCGTGAAATGGATGAACTGGGGGTTCAGAAGATGTATTCTGAGAGCTTTGCGGGGGGAAGCCTTGGCGCGGCTATTATGAATCGTCTGCTGAAAGCAGCGGGACATCATGTGATCCGTGTGTAGCCGGCGTAGCCATTGCTTCGTAGTGGAACTGAAAATTGGTGTACAAAATGGGGCATAGAGATGTCCCGGCATTATATATAACAAAGGAGAATGAGAAAATGATAGCACTTGGATGTGACCATGGTGGTTATGAACTGATGAAGGAAGTCATCAAATATCTGGAAGAACATGGATTGGAATATAAGAATTATGGTACGTATTCCACAGATTCCTGTGATTATCCGGATTATGCGAAGAAAGTGGCAGAAGCAATTCTTTCAGGTGAATGCGAAAAAGGTATTCTGATCTGCGGTACAGGTATCGGAATCACAATTGCGGCCAATCGCTATGAGGGAATCAGAGCGGCCAACTGTACAAACAGCTTTATGGCAGAAGCCACAAGAGAGCATAACGATGCCAATATCCTTGGTATGGGTGCCCGTGTCATCGGTGTCGGTACAGCGTTGAAGATTGTTGATACTTTCCTCAATACACCGTTTTCCGATGATGAAAGACATAAGAGAAGAATTGCGAAGATTGAAAACTAATGGATCAAAATCATCCGCCGGGCAGGCATCAGCGCCTGCTCTCAGCGGATGATTTTATACTATGTAAAAAAATAGATGCGTGATCAAGAAAAGGGGGATAAAGATGTCAGAAAAGAGACAGGATTATATCAGTTGGGATGAGTATTTTATGGGGGTAGCGAAGCTGGCAGGCTTGAGATCCAAAGATCCCAACAGCCAAGTGGGATCCTGCATCGTCAGCCCGGACAATAAAATTCTTTCTATTGGGTACAATGGTTTTCCGAGAGGGTGCTCAGATGATGTTTTCCCATGGAGCAGAGAGGGCGATGAACTGGATACCAAGTATTTTTATGTGACACACAGCGAATTGAATGCTATTCTGAACTATCGAGGGGGAAGCCTGGAGGGCAGCAAAATATATGTGTCACTGTTTCCCTGCAATGAATGTTCCAAGGCGATCATCCAGAGCGGAATCCGTGAGATAATCTATGATTCGGACAAATACGGAGATACACCGGCAGTTATTGCGTCAAGAAAAATGCTGGATGCGGCAGGGGTTCATTATCGTCGTTATATCCGGAGTGGCCGTGAACTGAAGATAACGGTATAGCCGGAAATAACGGTATAACCAAATGATTATAAGGTATTCATAAATTTTATTGGTAAAATATGTTCAATATGAACAGTAGGAAGATACAGAATTATGTATACAGTAGACATGTTAAATAATAAATATGAGCCTATGCAAAAGAATTATAGACATATTCGTTAAATTTTGCTAAAATAAATATTGTATGAATTTTGGAACAAATAGAGCAATCATAAAAGGGAGAGAGAGGATGAAGGATAAACATGGTATCGGACAGGCGATTGTGATGATCACACAGCTGAGTATCAATATGCTGGTGCCTGTTTTTATGTGTCTGTTTATAGGTATCTGGCTGGATAAGCAGTTGGGTACGGGATGGCTGACACTTGTTTTTCTGATTCTTGGTATTATGGCATCTATTCGTTCAATGTTCATCACATTAAAGCCATTGTTGAAGGGAGAAAGAGAGAAGAAGGATGAAGCATTTAAAAAGCAACTGGATGAGCAATTTAAAGACTCAGAATGAAGCACTTGTGGATCTGATTCTTGGTATCCTGATATTTGGCATACTGGTAGTATTTGTGGGACTGTTTGCGGCCCCGGATAAAGCAGCATTTGTGCTGGGAACAATACTGGGTACGGCGGCTTCTGTGATTCGAGCTGTGCATATGGCGGTGACACTTGACAGACAGCTGGATTACAGTGAGAAGGATGCGAGAGCTTATGCGGCACGTAATTACAGCATTCGTTATCTCATTATGATCGCGGTACTTCTTGTTTCCACCAGACTGGGTGTTTCCGGTATGGCGGGAACGGTGATCGGACTGTTTTCGATGAAGCCGGCTGCGATTTTGAGTCCGCAGATTCACAAGTATGTGTATACCAGAATTTTTGGCAAAGGAAGGTGAAGTTATGGGCAATGAAGTCGACTTTATGGTACATGGATATGTTCCTCTGAATATTTTCGGCCATGAAGTCTGGTTGACGACAACACATGTCTGCCTGCTGATTGTCTGCCTTTTTATGCTGGTCATAGGGCTGATTGTCAACAACAAGATGAAGCACGCAACAGAGGTGCCGGGAATGGTACAGAACATTGCGGAGCTTTATGTGGAAATGATGGACGGCGTGGTCCAGTCAAGTATGTTCAGGCATTGGGGCAAATATGCCAACTATATCCTGACAATTTTCATGTTCCTTCTGTTTTCCAACATTTCGGGTCTTTTCGGACTCAGACCGCCAACTGCTGATTACGGTGTGACATTGCCGCTGGCATTGATCACGTTCGTTCTCATTCAGTTTAATGCATTCAAGTGGAAGGGTGTTGGAGGCTATGTGAAGGATCTGATGGATCCAATCCCATTATTCCTGCCAATCAATATTATCAGCGAATTTGCAACGCCGGTTTCACTGTCGCTGCGTCTGTTTGGTAATGTCATGGCCGGAACCATTATGCTGGCATTGTATTACGGCATGCTGCCTGTGCTGGCAACAGTAGTGATTCCGTCATTCTTACATGCATATCTTGACTTATTCTCTGGAGCGATCCAGGCATATGTCTTCTGTATGCTGTCAATGACATTTATCTACCAGAAAATGCCGGAATAAAATATCCGGACAATCAAAATTTATATTTTTTTAAGGAGGAAATATAATGAATGGTATAACAAATGAAGGTTTAGTATTAGCGTGTTCAGCAATTGGCGCCGGCCTCGCTGTTATTGCCGGTATCGGACCTGGTGTAGGCCAGGGTATTGCAGCCGGTCATGGTGCATCTGCAGTTGGACGTAACCCGGGTGCTAAGGGTGATATCATGCAGACAATGCTTCTTGGTCAGGCCGTTGCCGAGACAACAGGTCTTTATGGTCTGGTTATCGCTCTGATTCTGCTCTTCGCCAACCCATTATTTGGCAAACTGTAAGATCAGACAATATTGTTTAAGCAACAATATAAAACAGAGATATTCTGAAAGGAGGCTTAAACTTGGAGGACAGATTGTTTGGGCTTGACGTGCAGCTCCTGTTCGATGCGTTTGTACTGTTTGTTGTGATTATGATCATGTACGCCATCATGAGCAGGCTCTTCTTTAAGCCGGTGCGTGCCTTTCTTGAACAGAGAAAGCAGGCAGTGGCAGCAGATAGAGATGAAGCACAGCAGCTTCAGGAAGCAGCCGAGGTATCAAAGGCAGCATATGAAGAAAAGCTGAAGGCTGTACACAAAGAAGCCGAAGAGATTCTATCCGCATCCAGAAAAGCTGCAATGAAGCAGCAGGATGCCATTATTGACCAGGCGAAGTCAGAAGCCTCTGCAATCATGGAACAGGCAGACAGGGAAACAGTATCTGAAAAACAGCGTATCAAAGCGGATGTGAGAAAAGAGATGTGCGGACTGGCACTTGCAATGACAGGGCGGTTTGCAGATCATGCGGATCCACAGCGTGGCGAAGCCCTTCTTGAGGAAGCGCTGAAGGAAATGGGTGGTGAAGCATGGTTGAATTAATTGTTACAGCGATCAATGTGTTCATCCTGTTTTTCCTGATAGGATACCTTGTCTCAGATATGCTGTCCGGGATGCTCACAAAGCGTCAGGAACGGATTGCTGATGACATCAACACAGCCCGTATGAGTAAAGAAGAAGCGCTGGCTCTTAAGAATGATTATGAGCACAGACTGGCTGATTTTGAAAGTGAAAGGGCTGATATTCTTGAGAATACACGCAGGAAAGCTGCACAGATGGAAGAGAGAATTCTGCTGGATGGACAGCAGGAGGCTGACAGAGTGATTGCCCGTGCGAAGAGAGAAGCTGAGTTGAAGAAGACGAAGCTTATGGAAGATGTCAGACATGATATGATCATGGCTGCATCTATCACAGCATGCAAGCTGGCAGCAGAAACTCTTGATGACAAGAAGCAGGCGGTATATATTCAGGAAATGCTGGATGAGATGGGTGAATCAACATGGCAGAATTAATTGATAAGACGTATGGAGAGGCATTGTTTCAGCTGAGTCTTGAAGAAGGCAAAGTAGAACAGTATGCCGATGAGGTAAGAAACATCAAAGAAGCCATTGCTGAGAACCCTGAATTCATGGTTTTACTGGACCATCCTCAGATTACGAGGGAAGAGAAAGTGGAAGTTATGAGAAACTGTCTGGATGGCAGAGCCTCTGACAGTGTGACCGGTTTCTTTGTTACCGTTATTCAGGCGGGAAGACAGCATTTTCTTATGGGAATGATTGATTATTTCCTGGATGCTGTCAGAAAGTATCAGCATATTGGCATAGCAGATGTGACCAGTGCCTGTGCATTGAGTGATGCGCAGAAGGCGGCCGTTGAAAAACGGCTTCTGGAGACAACAGGTGATGTCTCCATTGAGATTAATTATCAGGTAGATCCTGAGATCATTGGAGGATTGGTTATCCGGATCGGTGACAAGGTTGCCGACAACAGTATCCGGACAAAGATCAATACTCTGACGAAGGCTATATTAAACAGCTAGAAAGAAGGTGCCGAAAGCTCCATGAATTTAAGACCTGAAGAAATTAGTTCAGTTATTAAAGAACAGATTAAGAGATATAAATCAGAACTTGAAGTATCAGATATTGGTACAGTCGTTCAGGTAGCGGATGGTATTGCGCGTATTCACGGACTTGAGAATGCGATGCAGGGCGAACTTCTTGAATTCCCGGGTGACGTTTATGGTATGGTCATGAACCTGGAGGAAGATAATGTTGGTGCCGTTTTACTTGGCAGTAACAGAAATATCAATGAGGGTGACGTTGTTAAGACAACAGGACGAGTTGTTGAGGTACCTGTTGGTGACGCAATGCTTGGACGTGTGGTAAACTCCCTTGGCCAGCCAATTGATGGCAAAGGCCCTATTGATACCAATGCTTTCCGACAGATTGAGAGAGTAGCCCATGGCGTTATCGAGAGAAAGAAAGTCGATACACCGTTACAGACAGGAATTAAGGCGATTGACGCCATGATCCCGATTGGCCGTGGTCAGCGTGAGCTGATCATCGGTGACAGACAGACTGGTAAAACAGCTATTGCCCTTGATACAATCATCAATCAGAAAGGACAGGATGTCCTTTGTATCTATGTTGCAATTGGCCAGAAGCAGTCTACAGTTTCTTCTATTGTACACACACTGGAATCCTTCGGAGCCATGGATTATACAGTTGTTGTTGCAGCAACAGCATCCGAACTTGCACCACTGCAGTACATCGCACCATATGCGGGTTGTGCAATTGGTGAAGAGTGGATGGAGCAGGGCAAGGATGTCCTCATTGTTTATGATGACTTGACCAAGCATGCCGCTGCTTATCGTACACTTTCCTTGCTTCTCCGCAGACCACCAGGGCGTGAAGCATACCCAGGTGACGTTTTCTACCTGCATTCAAGACTTCTGGAACGTGCTTCCAGACTGTCCGATGATCTGGGCGGCGGTTCACTGACTGCACTTCCGATCATTGAAACACAGGCAGGCGACGTATCTGCGTATATTCCGACAAACGTTATCTCCATCACAGACGGACAGATCTACCTTGAAACAGAAATGTTCAACGCAGGTTTCAGACCAGCGATCAATGCCGGACTTTCTGTCAGCCGAGTTGGTGGTGATGCGCAGATCAAGGCAATGAAGAAGATTGCCGGTCCTATCCGTACAGAGCTTGCTCAGTTCAGAGAACTGCAGTCCTTCGCACAGTTCGGTTCCGATCTGGATGCGGATACACTGCAGAACCTGGCACAGGGCGAACGTATCCAGCAGATACTGAAACAGCCTCAGTATCAGCCAATGCCGGTTGAGAAGCAGGTTGTTATGATTTATGCCGTTACAAGAAGACATCTGACAGATATTCCTGTAGATCAGGTACTTGACTTTGAAAAGGGTCTGCTTGAATACATGGACAGCAAATGCGATGATGTTCTGGCAGCTATCCGTACAGAAAAGGTACTGACAGAAGATATCGAAGCAGGTCTTGTAAAGGCAATCACAGAGTACAAGAAGGTATTTCTGGAAGAAAATAAGAGGTGATAAAGCATGGCCTCAATGAGAGAAATTAAACGACGCAAAACCAGTATTCAGAGTACGGCTCAGATTACAAAAGCCATGAAACTGGTTTCTACGGTTAAGTTTCAGAAGGCGAAAGTCAAAGCTGAAACCACCCGTCCGTATTTTGACAAGATGTATGAGACAGTGTCTTCTATCCTGTCAAGATCAGGCAATATTCACCATCGTTATCTGATGCAGGGTGAATCTCAGAAAAAGGCAGTTATTGTCATTACGTCCAATCGCGGCCTTGCCGGCGGCTACAACAGTAATGTTGAAAAGGCTGTTACCAGTGCCGGTTTTAATCCTGCAGATGTGCAGCTTTACACAGTAGGTAGTAAAGGACGTGACAATCTCTCCAAAAAAGGTTATGCCGTAGCAAAGGATTACGACGATGTCATTGAAGCACCGACGTATCGTGCAGCAATGGATATCGGCCGTGATGTGCTGAATGCCTTTTCGTCTGGTGAAGTGGGTGAAATCTGGATGGCCTATACGGTCTTCAAGAATACGATCACTCATATTCCGAAGATGATCCGTCTTCTGCCTGTAGCTGTTCCTGAAGAGGAAACAGCCGAAGAGAAGAAAGACGGACCAATGCTTCTGATGAATTTTGAGCCGGAACCGGAAGAAGTACTGGATGCAGTCATTCCGAAGTATATCAATAGTGTTATCTACGGTGGTATGATGGATGCCGTTGCCTCTGAGAACGGTGCCCGTATGACAGCCATGGATAATGCAACAAGCAATGCAGAGGATATGATTGAGAATCTGACATTAAGCTATAACAGAGCAAGACAGGGTGCGATTACACAGGAAATTACCGAAATCGTATCCGGTGCAGAAGCGCTTAAATAAACAGAAGGGAGTGATAGCAGCATATGGCAGAGCATAGTATTGGCAAAATCACTCAGATTATCGGTGCGGTACTGGATATCAAGTTTGCCGACGGAAATCTTCCTGAGATAAACGATGCCATCCGCATTACCAGAAAAGACGGCTCAACACTCGTTGTTGAAGTTGCTCAGCATCTGGGTGATGATACTGTCCGCTGTATTTCCATGGGACCTACGGATGGTCTTGTGCGTGGTATGGAGGCTATCGCTACAGGCGGCCCTATTATGGTGCCTGTAGGTGAAAAGACACTGGGACGTATTTTCAACGTTCTCGGTGAAGCAATTGATAATAAAGAAGCTCCACAGGCTGAAGAACACCTGCCGATTCATAGAAAACCACCTGCTTTTGAAGATCTGTCTGATGAGCAGGAAATTCTTGAGACAGGTATCAAAGTCGTTGACTTACTTTGCCCTTATCAGAAGGGTGGTAAGATCGGTCTGTTCGGTGGTGCCGGTGTAGGTAAGACCGTCCTGATCCAGGAGCTGATCCGTAATATCGCAACAGAGCACGGCGGCTACTCTGTATTCACAGGTGTAGGCGAGCGTACCCGTGAAGGTAATGACCTTTACACAGAAATGTCTGAATCCGGCGTTATCAACAAGACAACCATGGTATTCGGACAGATGAATGAGCCGCCTGGCTCAAGAATGCGTGTCGGTCTGACAGGACTGACAATGGCAGAATATTTCCGTGATACCGGCAAAGACGTGCTGCTTTTCATTGACAATATTTTCCGTTTTACACAGGCTGGTTCAGAGGTATCCGCTCTGTTGGGCCGTGTACCTAGTGCCGTTGGTTATCAGCCGACACTGCAGACGGAAATGGGTGCGCTTCAGGAGCGTATCACATCTACAAAGACAGGTTCCATCACATCCGTACAGGCTGTATATGTACCTGCCGATGACTTAACAGACCCTGCTCCGGCAACGACATTCACCCATCTGGATGCAACGACGGTACTTTCACGTTCCATCGTTGAGCTGGGTATTTATCCGGCCGTTGATCCGCTGGAATCCACATCACGTATGTTGGATCCTCATATTGTTGGTGAAGAACATTACCATGTTGCCAGAAGCGTACAGGAGATTCTTCAGCGTTATAAAGAATTGCAGGATATTATCGCTATTCTTGGTATGGATGAACTTTCAGAAGAAGATAAGCTGGTTGTGTCCAGAGCACGTAAAGTTCAGAGATTCCTGTCCCAGCCTTTCTTCGTAGGAGAACAGTTTACAGGTCTGAAAGGACGTTATGTACCGCTGTCTGAGACAATCCAGGGCTTCAAGGAAATCATTGCAGGTAAATATGATGATATTCCTGAAAGCTATTTCCTGATGGCAGGTAATATTGATGACGTTCTTGCCAAAGTGAAATAAGTCTGGAGGATGAGATATGGAAGCCTTGATGCAGCTGCAGATCATTACACCGGATCGTCTGATGTGTGATGAATCTGTCAAAATGGTTGAAATGAGAACTGCGGAAGGCGAGATTGGCGTCCTTCCGGGACATATTCCGGTGACTGTCATGATGGCGCCGGGAGTCACTCATATCACAATGGCTGACGGAAGTATCCGACATATTGCGATTCATGATGGTTTTGTAGAAATACAGCCAGACAAGGTCAGCATCATGGCGGAAATTGCCGAATGGCCAGAGGAAGTCGATCTGGATAGAGCAAAAGCTGCGCTTTCCCGTGCGAGAGAGCGTATCACTAATCCAGGTCCGGATACGGATATTGCCCGCGCAAGACGTGCATGGGCCCGTGCCGCAGCTCGAATTGAATTACTTACCCGTGAGTGGTAGCAGATAAAAGACGCTGTCAGCAGCCGATGATGAAGAATCATACGCTGTTGATGGCGTCTTTTTATTATGTAATAGGAAATTCCGTTGGAATTCCCCATTACATAAAAAGGCACTGCGTGCCAGAAAGCGCAGTTCGTGGAGAGGAATATATAGCTGTGCTATCCGCTCACGCGCGAAAGTGTGCGTCAAGCGCACACTTTGTTCTTATATAGACATTATTTTTAGCACAGAGAAAAAACTTTTGATGGGGATATCGGCGTGGTATAATGATAAACGGGAGAGCTTCAGAACGACAGAAAGAGAGTGACAAGCATGCAGGAAAATTATTACAAGCCGATTAAACTGGCAGAAAACATCTTTCACATTTATGAACCGGGCAATGTCTATACCACATTGATCATCGGCGAGGAGAAAGCACTTCTTATTGACACAGGGTATGGTTTTGGAGATCTGGCCGGTTTTGTCCGGACTTTGACGGATAAGCCGTTGGAGGTCGTGCTGACCCATGGCCATACAGATCATTGCGGAGGAAATTCACAGTTTCCGATGGTTTATATGAACATGATGGATGTGCCGACCTATCTCTGGTACGAAGCGACTCAGAAAACATTGATCGTGGAGAAGTTCAAAAGAGACCGTGCGGCAGCAGGACTGCCGGACGTGTGGCCCGAGGACTTTGATCAGGAGAAATGGAGTGCACAGCATACGCGGCATTTTGAACCGCTGAAGAATGGGCAGATTTTTGATCTTGGCGGAAGGAAAGAAGAAATCTTCTTTATGCCGGGACATACCGTCGGATCCATTGTGGTTTTTGATCATGAAACAGGACTTCTTTTTTCCGGGGACAATATCAGTGATAGTTTGTGGATCATGTTTGATACCAGTGCCAGACTCTCAGAATACGTTGAGCACTTGATGGATATCAAGCTGCTTCCGATACAGGGAATTGTGGCTGCGCATCGGGGGATCATTTTTCCGATAAGTATTATGAGTGATCTGCTGAGGACGATTAGCTGTATTAATCCGGAGACAGACAGGACATTTACACATCCCAGAACGGGGCAGAAAGCACTCAAACATCGGGAAGAATGTCGAGCCGTGGAAGATATCAAGTATATATATGTTGTCTACGATAAAGATAAGATTGAATAATTATTAAGAAGTTGTTCCTATATACGATCATATTTATCTTAAATATGTATGAAATATTGCGCTTTTGTTAAGAAAGTGTTATCATAAAAAGAAGATGAGTATGAGAGAGGGGAGCAATGTTAGCATGAAGAAGATAGGAAAAAGACTTTTGGCAGGATGTTTAATGTCCATTCTTGTTTTGGCACAGATTCGTCCGGAGATTGCCTATGCTCAGGAGGAAATGACGGATGTTGCTTTACAGGCAGAATCCGCTGTGCAGGAGACGGAAGAAACGGATATTGCAGATATAGAAGCGGACAATCAGATAGCGGCTATCGATGATAGTGAAGTACCCGGATCCGATGATATAGAAAGTACAGAGACAGAAAGTATGGAGACTGAGACTGAGACCGAGACTGAGATAGAGATGCATACGATTACAGGTGTGCAGGATCTGGCAGAGGAGGATCGCAGAATAGATATAGCCTATGCGGATAAACCATCCTTGGAAGAATTGGTTGAGGTTATGCCGAAGACAATGAATGTTTATCTGGATGGAGGTAAAGAAGTATATACGGTTCCGGTAACCTGGTATTGCGTCACCGGGGATTATGAGGATACGGAAGGTCATTATTATCAGTTTAGCCCTTTGTTTGATGAAACACAGTATCAATTATCGGCAGATCTGGATTTATTGACGGAAGTTCCGTATATTAGTGTCTTTTTGTATGCCGATGATGGTATTTCACTGTTGTCTTCAAATAGTGAGAGTTCGAATACAACAATTGTGTTTAATTATCTGGTGGATGAATTGAAGATGAATTCAGCAGCCGCCTGCGGTGTGCTGGCAAATATTTATTATGAGTCTGGATTTGATCCTCATATGGAAGGAGATAATAATACAAGCTACGGTATTTGCCAATGGCATGCAGATCGCAAGACGAATTTAATTAATTATTGTAAGTCGAACAACTTGGATTACACGACACTTGAGGGGCAGCTGGCCTTTTTGAAATATGAATTGGTCAATAGTTACAGCAAGATTTACAATTATATGTTGGACGAGAAGAATACAGCGGATGGTGCTTATGATGCAGGATGGTACTGGTGCTATAATTTTGAAGTTCCGGCCAACAGAGAGACCGTCTCTGTGACACGAGGCAATCTTGCTAAAAATACATATTGGGAACAGTACGGCAAAGATGAAATTGCACCTCCTGCAATTTCAAATCTTCAAAATCTGGAGAATAGTATTTTATTGCAATGGAAAGTAACAGCAGGTGTCTCCGGTTATAATATATACAGAAAAACTTCTTTAAGTGATGCTTGGACTCAGATTGATTCTGTGTCAGATGGAGATATCAATCGTTATACCGACAAAAATGTCAGCTGCGGTACGAATTATTACTATGCGGTTGCCTCATATGTGGGTGACAATGCATATGATACCTATGTGACAACAGAATCTGTTAATTACAGAACCGGTCCGGGAACTTCCTATGCCAAGGCAGGTACATTGGAATCAGGTGTTCAGGTAAAGGTGGATCCTTCTTATAAAAAGACTTCAGATGGATATACATGGTATAAGATCCATTATTCAGGCAGCGATTATTATGTCGCTTCACAGTATTTAAAGAAGCAATCTTCTGCATCAGGAAGTACAACGCTGCAGGAATCAGAAAAATCTTCCTATAAGAGTATTATGTATCTGACACAGGTAACTGTGACAAAATCTGAGAATACAGCGGATGGTGTAAAAATCTCATGGAACAAAGTAAAAGGTGCATCAGAGTATTACGTCTATCGAAAAGGCAGTGATGGAAAATATACACGTCTTGGGAAGAGTTCAGGAAATACCTTGAATTATACAGATAAGACGGCGGAAAGCGGCAGTACTTATACTTATACAGTACGAGCTGTTTCAGGAGACTCAATAGGTACTTATAAGTCTACAAGCACAATTTATTGCCTGGCATATCCTGTGATCAGTAGCGTGTCGAATGTGCAGAATGGTATCCACATCAGTTGGAATAAAGTGAAGGGTGCATCCGAATATTATCTCTATCGAAAAGGCAGTGATGGTGTTTATTCACGTTTGGCAAGTGTATCAGAAAGTACATTGAGTTACACAGATAAGAAGGCAGTCAATGGTGAGAAATATGTCTACACACTTCGAGCTGTCAATAAGAATACAATTAGTGCCTATCATTCTCTGAAAGGAATTGTGTGCTTAAGTGTCCCGGTTCTGGATAAGGCCGCATCAAAGCAGGATGGCATGCATATTTCATGGAAATCAGTAAAAGGTGCAGACGCCTATTATATTTACAGAAAGACAGGCAGCGGAAGCTGGCAGCGGATAGGAACCACCAATAAAGGTACGGCAGTTTCTTATACAGACGGCAGTGCTGTCGGTGGAGTAACATATAGTTATACTGTACGTGCCTGTAAGGATTCATCTTTATCCGGATATGACAGAAAGGGACTGGTTCAAAGATATTCTCAGAGTCTTGTAAATTACAAAACAATAGAAAAGGTGAATTATCGAACAGGAGCAGGTACATCTTATAATATCGGAGGTACATTCAATAAAGGCACAGCTGTTAAAGTAGTTGCCAATTATAGTGTGAAAGCTGATGGGTATACATGGTATAAAATTTATTACAACGGCAAGTATTATTATGCTGCCAATAAATATTTGAAAAAAGCATAATATTACGCTTGACTAACCTGATATCTGCGTATTATATTAATGATAATCTCTTTGCACTGCATCTATACAGTACAAACTGATCAGGCGGGGCGCACTTTTTATAAGCGATTGCAGCCGGGCCCTTTCGGGCAGCAGATGAATGGAATGATGAAGCATCTGTGGGACAGTTGGTGTTCCGCAGGTGCTTTTTATATTGAATGAGGAGTATCTGCTGCAGAATATGGAGAGAGCGAGTATTAGAATCGTTTCATTTTCAGAATGGAGGGCGTTATTTATGAAGAATGTAAAAGCAAAGACAAATGAACAAATTGCAATGCAGGTTTCAGCGAATAGTATTGCTGTGAATTTGATGCTATCTATTTTTAAATTGATTGCCGGTCTTTTGGCATCATCGGGAGCTATGATTTCTGATGCTATTCACTCGGCATCGGATGTATTCAGTACAATTATTGTTATCATAGGTGTGAAGATTTCCGGTAAGGCATCAGATGAAGACCATCCATATGGACATGACAGATTTGAGTGCGTTGCTTCTATTATATTGGCAATCCTTCTTGGAGTTACCGGTGTGGGTATCGGATTGACAGGTGTACAAAAACTGATAGCCGGTCATTACGATACATTGGCGATACCGGGTATATTGGCATTGGCAGCGGCAGTCATTTCTATTGTGGTCAAGGAAATCATGTACTGGTATACAAGAAATGCAGCGAAGAAAATTAATTCCGGTGCGTTAATGGCAGATGCATGGCATCATCGTTCAGATGCATTATCATCTGTAGGCAGTTTTGTGGGTATATTAGGAGCCAGAATGGGATTTCCTATGCTGGATCCTTTGGCCAGTGTTGTCATCTGTCTGTTTGTTGTCAAGGCAGCTGTCGATATTTTCAGAGATGCCATCAGCAAGATGACGGATAAATCATGCGATCAGGAAACCGTGAATGAAATGCATGACTGCATTATGAATATTCAGGGTGTAGAAGGCATTGACCTTCTGAAAACAAGAAGTTTCGGGTCAAAGTATTATGTAGATATTGAGATCAAAGCGGATGGTGATAAAAAATTGTGGGAGGCACATGCCATTGCTGAGAATGTCCATCATGCCATAGAGCATCAGTTCCCATTGGTCAAACATTGCATGGTCCACGTTAATCCGGCATAAAATAATAAATGCAGAATGCTGTGTTGTTTAAATGCGTAAGAAATGATAAAAAATTACTTAGACAGAGGTTTAGGTGAAACAGTATTGAAAATTTAATAGCGTGCGGTAAAAAGCTTTAGAATAGGCTTCAAAAAGGCCATTCAGACACAGGGGCTTCAACGGCGGCTGGTACTTAGGCAGTGTATTGTACTGCCTTATGTACCATTGCCAGACGTTGGCAGCGGAAGCAATCCTGTGACTGAATGGCCTTTTTGAAGCCTTTTTATGTCTGGGGCCGCACGCCCTGAATTTTCGTATTTTTTTCATGAATTTTACATTTCCCTGGTTTTAGATTTTACATGGAAGTTTTATCTTTAATAGCGACACGAGAAGTCGAGTAGTAAAAAAGAAATCTCAACGAGAAGGAGAAATGAAAAATGAAAAAATTTATTTGTACAGCATTAACACTTGCAATGGTTGTAGGAAGCCTTGCAGGATGCGGAAGTTCATCATCTAAGGAAACAACAGCAGCAAGCGGTGCCGCTACGGAAGCTGCCACAGAAGCTGCTGCAGCAGGCGATTTTGATACAAGCAAAGAAATCAGTGTTAACTCACGTGAAGATGGTTCAGGTACAAGAGGCGCTTTCATTGAATTGTTTGGTGTAGAAGAGAAAGCCGCTGATGGTACAAAGGTAGATAATACAACAGTAGAGGCCAATATCACAAACAGTACAGCTGTTATGATGACAAGCGTAGCCGGTGATCCATATGCAATCGGTTACATCTCACTTGGTTCTTTAAATGATACAGTCAAGGCAGCTAAAATTGACGGTGCTGAGGCAACAACAGAAAATGTAGCAAATGGTTCATATAAAGTAGCAAGACCGTTTAATATTGTAACAAAAGACGGACTCAGTGATGTGGCAAAGGATTTTGTAGATTATATTATGAGTGCTGAAGGTCAGGATATCATTGAACAGAACGGTTACATCAAGATTGATCAGAATGCAGCAGCTTATGCAGGCAGTAAGCCTGAGGGTAAAATCGTTGTCGCAGGTTCCTCAAGTGTATCTCCGGTTATGGAAAAATTAAAAGAAGCTTATCTTGCAGTGAACACAAATGCAGATATTGAAATCCAGACATCCGATTCCACAACAGGTGTTGTATCTACACAGGAAGGTATCTGTGATATCGGTATGGCTTCCAGAGATCTGAAAGATACAGAAACAGGTGTAACAGCAACAACAATTGCACAGGATGGTATCGCAGTTATTGTCAACAATGAAAACCCTGTAGAGAACCTGACAAGTGACCAGGTAAAATCTATCTTCACAGGTGAAACAACAGTCTGGGCAGATGTTCAGTAAGCAGTATTCGAGTCAATGAATTGGGGGCTGTCTCCGGACAGTCCCCATGTTTTAGGATGCAGGAGTATTTATGAAAGTTAAAGAAAAAGTAATGGAAATCGTTTTTCTGGTGGCGGCCTGTGTTTCTATTCTGGCAGTTTTACTGATCTGTGTTTTCCTCTTTTCAAGTGGTATTCCGGCCATTGGTAAGATTGGACCGCTGAATTTCCTTGGAGGAACTGTCTGGAAACCAAGCAATAACTTATTTGGCATTTTACCGATGATTCTCGGCAGTATTTATGTTACAGCAGGGGCCATCATCATTGGTGTTCCAATTGGTATATTTATGGCTGTTTTCATGGCAAGATTCTGCCCAGGCAGCCTGTATAAAATTTTGAAGCCGGCAGTAGAACTTCTGGCGGGTATCCCATCGATTGTTTATGGCTTCTTTGGTATGGAAGTTTTGGTGCCACTGCTCCGAAATACATTTGCGGCATTTAACTGCAAAGGTAATTCTATGCTGGCAGCATCTATTCTGTTAGGCATTATGATACTTCCCACCATTATCGGTGTTTCTGAATCCGCGATTCGTGCAGTGCCGAACAGTTATTATGAAGGATCTCTGGCATTGGGAGCAGATCATGAAAGAAGTGTATTCTTTGCGGTGCTTCCGGCTGCTAAATCCGGCATTCTGGCCGGCGTTGTCCTTGGTATTGGACGTGCGATCGGTGAAACAATGGCGGTTATCATGGTAGCAGGTAATCAGCCGGCGATGGCGCACAGTATATTTAAGGGTGTACGAACCATGACAGCCAATGTTGTCATTGAAATGGGGTATGCAACAGGTATTCACAGAGAAGCATTGATTGCGACGGGTGTTGTATTATTTGTATTTATTCTTTTGATCAATCTGTTGTTCTCGGTTATTAAAAGGAGGGAGAAATAATGAGTGAAGTAGACGGCGTTAAAGCAATTAATAAAGTCACTTTTGGACAGCGCCTGAAAGCTTATAAAAGAAGCAAATTATCTTTCCTTCTGGCAGTACTTGTTTTACTTTCAGCGATTATTACGATTGGCGTGCTGGGTTACCTGATATTTTATATTTTGATTAAGGGCGTCCCAAATCTCAGTCCAGACCTGTTCTCATTGACTTACACCTCAGAAAATGTGTCCATGATTCCGGCGATCATTAATACGCTGATTATGACGATTCTGGCTCTTTTGATCGCAGTACCGCTTGGTATTTTCTCAGCTATTTATATGGTTGAGTATGCTAAAAAAGGAAATAAGCTGGTAGGCGTTGTCAGTGTGACAACGGAAACATTGGCAGGTATTCCTTCTATTGTATATGGCCTTTTCGGTATGCTGTTTTTCGTTACCTATTGCCATTGGAAATATTCTATACTGGCCGGTGCATTTACTCTCTCCATTATGATTCTGCCTTCTATTATGCGTACGACGCAGGAAGCCCTTTTGTCAGTGCCGGATTCATTCCGTGAAGGCAGTTATGGACTGGGAGCCGGTAAATTGAGAACCGTTTTTAGAATTGTTCTGCCGTCAGCAATTCCGGGTATACTGGCAGGTATTATTCTGGCTATTGGTCGTATTGTAGGTGAGACAGCAGCTTTAATCTTTACAGCCGGAACTGTACCGGATATTGCAAAAAACCTGATGTCATCCGGACGAACACTGGCGGTTCATATGTATGTGTTATCCGGTGAAGGACTGCATACGGATCAGGCTTATGCAACGGCGGTTGTGCTGCTGGCCGTTGTTATCATTATCAATGGATTATCTACACTGATCGCCAAGAAATTTACGAAGGCCTAGAAGAAAGAGAAAGGAATAGATATGGATAAATTTAATGTAGAACATCTTGATTTATATTATGGTGATTTCAAGGCGCTCAAGGATATCAACCTGAAGCTTCCGGCCAACGAGATCACCGCATTTATCGGACCGTCCGGCTGCGGTAAATCAACATTTTTAAAATCACTGAATCGTATGAATGATCTGGTGGAGGGATGCAAGATTACCGGTAAAGTGACGTTGGACGGTGAGGACATTTACGGATCGAATATGGACGTCAATGTGCTGAGAAAAAAAGTAGGTATGGTTTTTCAGAAACCGAATCCTTTTCCGATGAGTGTTTATGACAATATTACTTATGGACCGAGAACCCATGGTATTCACAAAAAATCCCAATTGGACGAAATTGTAGAACGCTCACTGAGAGGAGCCGCAATCTGGGATGAATTAAAGGACAGATTAAATAAGAGTGCCCTTGGACTTTCCGGTGGACAGCAGCAGAGACTTTGTATTGCAAGAGCACTGGCTGTGCAGCCGGATGTCATCCTGATGGATGAACCAACGTCTGCTTTGGACCCAATCTCAACTTCCAAGATTGAAGATCTGGTTTTGGAATTGAAAAAAGATTATACCATCATCATGGTCACTCATAATATGCAGCAGGCGACCCGTGTTTCAGACAGAACCGTCTTTTTCCTGCTGGGTGAAGTGATTGAAGATGGTAAAACAGAAGAACTCTTCTCTATGCCGAGAGATAAGAGAACAGAAGATTATATCACAGGGAGGTTTGGCTAATGCGCAATCGTTTCGATTTACAGTTAAAGCAGCTTAATGACGACATTATTGAGATGGGCAATATGATTGAGAGAGCCATCGAAATGGGTGTTTATGCCCTGATTGGTCACGATACGGATAAAGCAAAGCAGACCATTGATTATGATATGGATATTGATCACATGGAACGCGATATTGAAGCACTGTGTATGAAACTTCTGCTTCAGCAGCAGCCGGTGGCAAGAGATCTGAGACAGATTTCCTCAGCATTGAAGATGATCACAGATATGGAGCGAATCGGCGATCAGGCATCGGATATTGCGGAGCTCTCACTTCAGCTGGGAGATGTATCGGATATCGCAGAACTCTCCTTGATTCAGAAAATGGCCAATGAGACAATGATGATGGTTGTCCGTGGCACAGAGGCTTATGTAACAAAGGATTTGGAAGTCGCACATAATGTCATTGACAATGATGATGTAGTAGATGATCTCTTCGATCAGATCAAAATGGCACTTGTGAAACGCATTCAGGAGAATCATGTGAAGAGTTTTGAAGCGGCGGATCTTCTGATGGTTGCCAAATATTTTGAACGAATCGGTGATCATGCCACTAATATTGCCGAATGGGTTATTTATTCCATTACCGGCAAGCATGTGGATGAGGCAGAGAATTAAGCCGTGCAATGAGATTACAGGAGCGATAAAAGAAAGGCGGGAGAGAATGATGATAAAGCGTATGTGGTATGAACTGAATATTTTGGCACTGAGAAAACATGTGCGTCCGGTCAGCCTGTTCCTGCTGGTGCATACATTGCTCTGGTGTGATCTGACATGGCTGGTTTGCCAGATAGGCTGTGATATCCTGGAGATACCAAAGGCGTTATATCAGATGGATATCCTTCTGATCACGGCCTATGCAGGCGTCTTTGGCGGATTGATCGGCGGAATGATCTATCTGATGCATGAGAATCTCATTTAGGTGAACGTGATCGGTCAGGTTTCTTTGAAAAAATACAGAATCGTAAAAATGACCCGTATACGGTGGAAGTTCCACTGCATACGGGTCATTTTCAGATAAAAATCTTCTGAACAACACGAAAACTCACGATGTCAAATAAAAATCCTTCTGTGATATCATTTCATTCATCTGCCCGGCAGAATGTACAGAGAATCAATGGAATGTTATATGTAAGTGGTAGGAATTAAAGCATCCTTGGTTCCCGTGATATTCTGAACACTGCCGACAGTGTCAATGGATGATTATCAGACACCGCAAGTTAAAGCGTTACAGCCATTATATCATTTCGCATGGAAAATATCAATGACTGAGGCTATGAAAAAAAGCAATAGACCTGTGAGTAAAAAAGAGGACTTGCATTTCAAGGTAGCAGCTGTTAAGCTAGAGTTGGTAAATTGAAGGGAATTAAAGATGGAAACGTATCAGGAAGCGAGGAAGAGCAAATGATAACATCGGATGATATATTATCCCTGAATTTTTATAATTACGGGAATCCATTTACCGGAAGCTATCAGGGAATGAGATACCGAATTGTCAAACAGAAAGAGACAAAGGATGAGGAAGGCCGGACAATCAAGGAGGAAGGTCTTCTTGTAGCGATATGGCCGGAACCTTTCGCTTATGAGAAGACAGCGGATGAGCTGAAGACAACGAAGCTTTTTCCATTTAGTGAGGAGGGCAAGGCACAGGTGCTGGAATGGTTGAATTCGTCCTGGGAGAATGGAGAATGGAAGCCGGGATTTACGGCTTCCGAGCTGGATAATCTGACACAAAAGATGAAAGAAGGACATGAAGAATGAGAAGTACAAAGACAGAGAGTCTGGAATTGATCAAAGCATTATCAGAGGCGAAGGCACCTTCCGGGTTTGAGGATGCCTCCATCGCAGTGGCAGGGGAATTTGCAGAGACATTTGCAGCAGTGGAAGAGGATCATCTTCGAAATCTTTATGTGACACCGAAGAAGAGTCAGAATTCAGATAAACCGGTATTTATGCTGGATGCTCATGGAGATGAAGTGGGGATGATGATTCATTCGATTACACCAAAAGGAACATTGCATTTCCTTACATTAGGACGATGGGATCCAAATACCCTTCCGGCATCAAAGGTCATGGTGCATACAAAGTTTAACACTTGGATTCCGGGTATTATTGCAGCAAAGCCAGTGCATTTTATGACTGAGGAAGAAAAAGGAAAGCCCCTCAATATTGCAGATCTGGTCATTGATGTAGGGGCTGTATCCTATGAAGATGCCGTGGAGAATTTTGGTGTAAGAATAGGTGAACCGACTGTATCAGCTGTAGATTTTTCGTATGATGAACAACATGATATCATGTTTGGTAAGGGATTTGACTGCAGAATTGGCTGTGCGGCTATGCTGGAATCAGTGAAGCGTCTTAGTGATAAAGATTTGCCTTTTGCAGTCAGGGGCGTGATGTCTGCCCAGGAAGAAGTGGGAGAACGCGGTGTTCAGGTGGCAGTTCAGAATACAGCACCTCAGGTTGCAATCTGTTTTGAAGGCTGCCCGGCCGATGATACATTTACTGAAGATTATGCGGTTCAGACAGCTATGAAGAAAGGTCCGATGCTGCGGTTTATGGATGTATCTATGATAGCCAATCCGCGCTATATGCGTGATACATTTGAGTTGGCTGAGAAGCTCAGTATTCCGTGTCAGGCTTCTGTTCGTGCAGGAGGCGGCAACAATGGGGCTTACGTGAATTTGACGGGACGCGGCGTTCCGGTCATTGTCATTGGTATACCGGTGCGTTATATCCATTCTCATTATGGCATTGCATCCTACAGTGATTTTGAGGCAGCAGTCGACTTGGCAGTGGCAGTTGTGGAGCATATGACACAGGAGAAACTTGAGAGTTTTTAAAACTGCAATGTTTTTAGCGGAACGAGAATATAGGGAGATTTAAAGAATGAAACAATATGATGTGATTATAATCGGTGCAGGACCGGGCGGTATTTATTCAGCATGGGAGCTGGCCATGAAGAAACCGGAGCTTAAGATTGCGGTTTTTGAGAAAGGCAGAGAGCTTGAAAAGAGAAAATGTCCGATCAACGGAGATACAGTTAAATCCTGTGTAGGATGTCCTTCCTGTGCTATTATGAGCGGCTTTGGCGGTGCAGGTGCCTTTTCTGACGGAAAATACAATATTACCAATGAATTCGGCGGTACGCTGCATGAATATATTGGCAAGAAAAAGGCCATGGAGCTGATGCGTTATGTAGATGATATCAATATGAGTCATGGCGGCGAGGAAACACGCATGTACTCAACAGGTGATACAAAGTTTAAGAAGATCTGTATTCAGAACAATCTGCATCTGTTGGATGCATCTGTGAGACATCTTGGTACAGATGTGAATTATATTGTGCTGGAACAGCTTTTTGCCGAGCTGAAGGATAAAGTTGATTTTTACTTTAACTGTAGTGTGGAGCATGTGACAAAAGAAGCTGAAGGCTATGGTGTTCATACGGCTAAGGAGAGTTATTTCTGCAAACAGTGCATTATTTCCGTTGGCCGAAGCGGCAGTAAGTGGATGGAAACTGTCTGTCAGGAGATGAATATCCCAACTAAATCCAATCGTGTGGATATCGGTGTGCGTGTTGAATTGCCGGCGGTTGTATTTTCAGATTTAACAGATGAATTATATGAAAGCAAGATTGTTTATAGAACAGAAAAGTTTGAAGATCTGGTGCGTACGTTCTGTATGAATCCGAAGGGTGCGGTTGTGGCCGAGAATACAAACGGAATTGTGACAGTGAATGGTCACAGCTATGAGAATCCGGAACTGCAGACAGAGAATACCAACTTTGCCCTTCTTGTAGCCAAGCATTTCTCAGAACCCTTTAAGGACAGCAATGGTTACGGTGAAAGTATTGCCAGACTTTCCAATATGCTGGGCGGCGGTGTTATTGTACAGCGTTTCGGAGATTTGATCAGGGGAAGAAGAAGTACAGAAAAGCGTATTAAAGAGAGCCTTGTTGTGCCGACATTGTCAGCGACCCCGGGAGATCTGAGCCTTGTACTTCCGAAGCGAATTCTTGACGGCATTATCGAGATGATCTATGCACTGGACAAGATTGCTCCGGGTACGGCCAATGGAGACACTTTGCTTTATGGTGTGGAAGTTAAGTTCTATAACATGGAAGTGTCCATTGATGAAAACCTTGAGACAAAACACAAAGGCCTGTATATTATCGGCGACGGCAGCGGTGTGACCCATTCTCTGTCTCATGCATCTGCCAGCGGTGTGTTTGTGGCAAGACGCATTATGGAAGGCATCGAATAAAGATCATATACAAAATAGTTCCGGCGGCCACACTTAACAGTGTATTGCGTTTCCAGATATGGAGAATAACAACACCTGCAATGGCGATCAGTAAAATAGAATGACTTGGATTCATTACGGCAGTTCCTTTCTTCTTTCAGCCTGTGTAAAAGCAGTGACAAATAAAACGGTAACAATAAGGGCCGGAAGCAGGAAATTACCTGTACCAAATATAAACAGGCAGATAATGCCTGCAAGAAGCCCGGTAACGGCACAGCGGCTGGCCACTTTCGGATGAGCCAGTACCTGATCCAGCAGAATGACAACAAAAAGTGCGGTCATTGAAAAATCAATGCCGGTAAAATCAAAAGGCAGAACCTGACCGAGAAGCGCACCGATGACGGAGCCGACGATCCAGTAACTCTGATCAAAAAGATTGATCAGAAACCAGGCTGGACGGTTTTTCTCTTCCGGATCTTCATTTTTACAGCTGCAGAGAACGGAATAGGTTTCATCCGACAGGGAGAAAATCATGTAAAGCTGCGTAAATAGCAGGCTTTTATTGACGGGAATAGATTTTCTATGTTACTCTAAGAGATGGATATTAATGAGAAATTCAATAAAAAAGCGGTGTTTACGGAGAAGGAATTTCCAATGGTCACTGATGGACAATTTTGCATGGTCATCAACAGTTGTATAGGATGGAGAGAAAAGAATGAATGAGTCTGCAGAGATAACAATTAAAGAATTATCCGACATGGCCGTGGGTTCTTACCTGCTGGCAGATGTCAGGGATGAGATTTCCTTTGGTTACGGTGCGATTCCTGGGGCGGTCAGTATGCCGAATATTGTTGAACTGGCCAAAGAAGGAACTCTTGCAAAGGATAAGAAATATATTTTATATTGCATGAAGGGGGTGGCCAGTGCAGATGCGGCAATTGAGCTGCGAGAGCTGGATTACGATGCAGTGAGTCTGGCCGGTGGTTATAGCGCATGGCTGATGGCCAGTTTCGGCGGTGATGACAAGCAGGAGGATATTGAAAAAAGTCTTCGCAAGGGGCGTTTTCATAAGGCACTGTTCAGCAAATTTGCCAAGGCCATCAATACCTATGATCTGATTCAGCCCGGAGACAAGATTGCGGTCTGCATTTCCGGCGGCAAGGACTCTATGCTGATGGCGAAGCTGTTCCAGGAATTGAAGCGGCACAATAAGTTTCCATTTGAGCTTGTTTTCCTTGTCATGGATCCGGGTTACAGTGAGGTTAATCGAAAGCTCATTGAAAATAATGCACGGATCATGGGGGTGCCGATTACTGTTTTTGAATCTCAGATTTTTGAGGCAGTGTACGATATCAAAAAATCTCCATGTTATCTTTGTGCAAGAATGCGTCGCGGTCATCTGTACAACAAGGCAAAAGAACTGGGGTGTAATAAGATTGCATTGGGTCATCACTATGATGATGTTATTGAAACTATTCTGATGGGGATGCTTTATGGTGCACAGGTGCAGACCATGATGCCGAAACTGCACAGCAGCAATTTTGAGGGGATGGAACTGATCCGTCCGATGTATTTGATCCGTGAGGATGATATCAAGCAGTGGCGTGATTTGAACGGCCTGCACTTTATTCAGTGTGCCTGCAGATTCACGGATACCTGCAGTTCCTGCCGTCCGGATGGGACATCTGCTTCCAAACGAATGGAGATCAAGCAGTTGATCAGTGAACTTAAGAAAGTGAATCCTTTCGTGGAGGGCAATATTTTCAAGAGTGTGGAAAATGTGAATCTCAGCACAATCATCGCCTACAAACAGAATGGACAGGTTCATCATTTCCTTGATACCTACAATGACAAATAGGAGGTTTGCAAATGACTCATAAAATCATATGCTATGGTGATTCCAATACTTATGGTGCCTGCGGTTTTGTAGGCGGAAGACATGCTGCGGACAGTCGCTGGACAGGGATTCTTCATGATTCTGGTTTATATGAGGTTGTAAATTTGGGAGAGAACGGGCGGGAGATTCCATCGGACCGATGGGAGTTCAATGAATTGGCAGATTTTCTTCGTCAGGAGCCGGATTTTGATTTGCTGACGATTATGCTCGGCACGAATGATTTGTTGACCATGGTTCGCTCCGGAAGTGCCAAAGTGGCTGTGCGTATGGAGCAGTTTCTGACAGAACTTCTGAATACACAGCCAAACGTCTGCAGGACGGAACAGATATTGTTGATCGCTCCCCCTTCAACAGTACTTGGTAAAATGGCACCTTCATCCGCCGCATTGGATGAGGCTTGTCGTGAACTTGGAGATTATTATGCAGATATTGCAGGAAAACTTCATATACATTTTGCTAATGCATCTGTCTGGCCTGTTGAATTGGGGCCTGACGGTGTTCATATGACAGTAACGGGACATCAGGTTTTTGCTGAAGAAATGAAAAAGGTACTGGCTGACATTTTTTAAATGTCGGTCAGTACCTTTTTATCAGTTTACCTTAAAAATTATTCTGAGACTTCAAAAACTGTTTCCAAAATAAGCTGTGAAAGTTTACTGCATCACACCAACTTTATCCGGAACGATGACGTCAGCTTCTGTACATGCCAGAATATCTTCAACTGTATATCCCGGTGCAACTTCGCGGAGAACGAGACCTTCCGGTGTTACTTCAAAGTAACATCTCTCAGTAACGATATCGGTGACACACTGATAACCTGTCAGAGGCAGTGTGCATTTCTTGAGAATCTTGGACTGACCGTTCTTCTCGCAGTGATCAGTTGCAACGATAATCTTCTTGACACCGGCACAGAGGTCCATAGCGCCGCCCATACCAGGAACAAGTTTGCCAGGAATCGTCCAGTTGGCAATGCTGCCTTCCTGATCGACCTGCAATGTACCAAGAACAGCTGCGTCAATATGACCGCCGCGGATAAACATAAAGGAAGTTTCATTATCATAAACACTTCCGCCAGGAATGATAGAAGCAGGCTGACCACCGGCATCGATACAGTCGATATCAACGTCGTCCCAGCTTGGGGAAGGACCACTTCCCACCGTTCCGATTTCAGCTTCAAGCCAGAGCTCAACACCTTCAGGAAGATAGTTCACACACATAAGAGGAACACCGATACCAAGATTTACAAAATCACCATTTTTAAAGAATTTCGCGCAGCGGGATGCAATGAGTGCGCGTCCGGTTAATTCTGCCATTACTTATTCCCTCCTTCTGCCTTTTCTTTTGCTTTGGCTTCTGCCTTGGCTTTTGCACGCTGCCACATTGGACACAGTGGGCGTTTCTCGCCTGTGCGCACATAGACCATATCAACAATAGGTGCAGGTACGTGAATCTCTTCCGGTCCGAGTTCACCGACTTCTACGACTTCTTCTACTTCGGCAATGACAAAATCACCGGCGAAAGCCATCGTGCTGTTGGTAGCTCTGGAATTCAGATGGAAATAGAGATTGCCGGCTGTATCAGCTTTTGTTGCCTTAATCAGGGAAACGTCTGCATGGAGCGGCATCTCAAGGAGATATTCCTTGCCGTTGATTGTCAGTTTCTGCTTGCCGTTTTCAACTTCCGTGCCAACACCGGTAGGTGTCAGACAGCCGCCAAGACCGGCACCGCCGCAGCGGATACGTTCGGACCATGTACCCTGTGGACAGAATTCGATATCCAGTTCGCCTGCAAACATCTGATCGCGGGCAAGCGGATTGAGAGCGATATGTGTTGTTACAAGCGTTTTCACACGTTTTTCACGGATCAGCTTGCCCACACCCTGATCCGTGAAAAACGTGTGAAAACAGCAATGGCATGGATATCCTTGACACCCTTCTCGAGCATACCGTCAATAATCTCATCGGCGGCAAATTCACCGTGCCAGTCGCCAAACATAATAGTCTGGCCATCATGAATCTTGCTAAGTGCTTCTTCTTTGCTTACAACTTTAGATAGCAATTCGACAACCACCTTTCTTACTTATTCTGTTCAAAAATCTATTTGCCTTCAAAATGGGCTTTGCGTTTCTCCATAAATGCTTTGCAGCCTTCCTGGAAATCCATAGATGCAGCACATTCGCGCTGTGTAGGAATTTCAGTTTCAGCAAGCCACTGCTTGTAATCTGAATAAGCGGCATCGTAAATCTGTTTCTTGATATTCTTATAAGAAAGTAATGGGCCTGCAGCCAGCTTTCTTGCAAACTTCATGGTTGCTTCATCCAGTTCTTCTTTAGCAACAACCTTGTAAGCCAATCCGAGCTCTTTTGCTTCCTCTGCACTGACTGGGCGACCAGTAGCAGCCAGTTCCATTGTGCGAGCGGTACCAAGGCTCTTCGTCAGAAGATAAGTTGCACCTGTGTCAGGAACAAGACCGATATTGACAAAGGCTAGAATGAATTTGGCATTGTCAGCACAGATCATAAAGTCACCGCCCAGCGCAAGGCTGACACCTGCACCTGCAGATGCACCGCAAACGGAAGTGATGACGAGCTTGCTCATACGTTTGAGACCGTCAGCAACAACACCAACCTTGCCAATCAGACCATCCATGTTCACTTCACCGCCTGCCTGAATCAGATCATAGAAATATCCGATATCGCCACCAGCGGAGAAAGCACGGTCTGTACCTTTTAATACAACAACTTTAACATTCGGGTCCTTCTCAGCAGCATCCACTACATACATCAGCTCATCAGCCATCTGTTCGTCAATCGCGTTCAGATTCTTCATGTAGTTCATTGTGATCACAGCAATACCGTCTGTGTCAACGGTATAGATCAGTTTTTTCAGTTCCATAAAAAAACCCCCTTTAAAAGTACCTGTCGGCACATCACTGCAATGCAGAGATGAAATATAATTGTGCAGTATGCACAATGTCTATATAGTTATTATACGATGATGTGTAAAAAGCGTCAACAAGATTTTGCGTTATTCCGGCTACAAAACATGCAAAATGTCGTAAAAATAAAGTGTTAACGGAAATTATATATAAAAAATAAACAAAAGTATAGTGCACTGGTAGGAATGTTTCGATTTGTATTGACATGTTAGATAATATATCATATAATTCCTATCAATACACTAAGAAAAAAAGAAGTGAGTCAGTTGATCAGATTTGAACATGTTTCCCGTGTTTATCACAATGATGGCCGGGAATTTGCAGCAGTGAACGATGTGAGTCTTGAAATTGAAAAAGGAGAGATATTCGGTATCATCGGATTCTCCGGTGCCGGCAAATCCACATTAGTTCGATGTATTAATTTGCTGGAGCGGCCGACTTCAGGAAAAGTCTTTATCGGTGACGAGGAACTGACTGCCATGTCACCGGCAGAACTGAGACAGCACCGCAAGAAAATCGGTATGATTTTCCAGCAGTTTAATCTCTTTGCTTCCAGAACGGTTTATGATAATGTGTCATTTCCGTTAAAGGGCAGCAATCTGACAAAGGAACAAAAGGATAAGAAAGTCCGTGATTTGCTGAAACTGGTAGAACTGGAGGAGAAGGCTTCAGCGTATCCGTCACAGTTATCCGGCGGACAGAAGCAGCGTGTGGCTATTGCCAGAGCTCTGGCTAATGATCCGGAGATTATTCTCAGCGATGAGTCCACCAGTGCGCTGGATCCGAGAACAACAAGAGCGATTCTTGACCTTTTGAAGAAAGTCAACAGAGAGCTGGGCATCACCATTGTGGTGATTACCCATGAGATGCAGGTTATTAAAGACATTTGTGATCGGGTAGTGGTTATGAAAGATGGTCGTGTTGTTGAGACAGGAACAGTATTTGATATTTTTGCCAATCCAAAGGAGCAGATTACAAGAGAGTTCGTTGCGAACACATCCAATATGTCCCGGATTTATGAATTGGTGGAGACCAAGAGCCCTGTGGTGGAGTTAAAACCGGGAGAGGCTATCTTGCGTTTCAGATATCTGGAGCGAAACGTGTCGGAAGCCCTTGTTTCACAGTTATCAAGAAAATTCGATTTGGATTTAAATATTATTTTCGGAAGCATTGAATTGATTGGTGAAAATCCAATCGGCGGGCTGGTGGTTATTGCCCAGGGAACATCGGACAATATCAATCAGGCAATTCAATACCTGAAGGACAAGAATGTAGGAGTGGAGGTGATTCTGGATGGTCGAACTGCTTAATCAATGGTTGCCGAATGTCATGGACAGACCGGATGTTTTTATCAAGAGCATTCAGGAGACCTTTATCATGGTGGGATGGTCAGGAGCTATATCATTTGTGGTTGGTTTATTTCTGGGAGTTCTGATTACAGTAACGAAGCCGGGAAATATTCTGGAACACCCGCTGGTTTATCAGATTATCGATAAGGTGGTCAACCTTTTCAGATCTGTACCCTTTATTATCCTGCTGGCTTGTCTGGTTCCCCTTAGCCGTCTGATCATGGGAACGGCCATCGGTGTCAAAGGTGCCATTGTGCCTCTGGTATTTGGATGCGCACCGTTTTTTACAAGACAGATTGAATCAGCGTTGGCGGATGTGGATCCAGGGCTGATCGAGGCTGCACAGTCTATGGGACTGGACAATAAAGATATTATTTTCAGAGTGTATCTGAAAGAGAGTATTGCAGGTATTGCCCGCGGTACAACTATTACCATTATCAGTCTGATTGGCCTGACAGCCATGGCAGGTGCCATCGGTGCAGGCGGTCTGGGAAACTTTGCCATTATGTATGGTCATCAGAGAAACATGCCGGATATCACTTATACAACAGTGGTTGTGCTGGTTATCATTGTTACGGTGGTACAGCTCATCGGCAATTATATAGCGAAAAAAAATACACATTAAATTTTTACCACAATGCATTAGGAGGAAAATGACATGAAAAAGAAGAGTTTTATTGCACTTGCATTAACAGCCGCACTGGCACTTGGCGTATTAACAGGCTGCGGAAACACCACAGCAAAGGAGACAACAGGCAGCACAGATGCAGCAGCTGAGACAACAAAAGCATCCGAAACAGCAGGCTCAGAGACTTCAGGAAGTGAGACAAAAGCTGCTTCAGGAGAAGGCCGTGTCGTTAAGCTTGGTTTGACTGGCGTTATCTATGAAGATATCTGGAATCCAATCAAAGAAGAACTGGCAAAAGAGGGCATTGATTTGGAATATGTTCAGTTTTCTGATTATTCCCTGCCGAATGAAGCCTTAAATGCCGGTGAAATCGACATCAATGCTTTTCAGCATCACGCATATTTCAACAATGATGTGGAAAAGAATGGTTATGATATTACACCAATTGCAGATACATTTATTATTGCCATGAATCTTTACTCTGACAAGGTAAAATCTGTAGATGAAATCAAAGATGGTGACGTTATTGCTATTCCGGATGATGCATCCAATGGCGGCCGTGCTCTGAAAGTGCTGGCCAACGCAGGCCTGATCACACTGAAAGCAGAAGCAGGTTCTAATCCAACTGTTGCGGATATCGATACATATAATGTAAAAATTGAAATCAAGGAAATGGGCGCAGCAGATATCCCATCTGTATTGCCGGATGTGACCGCAGCCGTTGTCAATGGTAACTATGCATTGGATTATGGTATTGATCCGAGCACAGCTATTTTTGAAGAAAAAGATTACGATGACGACAGCTATTTCTGCCTGATGGCTGTTCGCAGCAGTGACGCAGACGATGCAGTTTATAAGAGAATTGTAGAATTATTCCAGTCAGAAACAACAAAGCAGATTTTCCAGGATGAATTCAACGGTTACTTTGTTCCTGCATGGGAAGTACAGAAATAATAGACAGAATAAACATAACTATTCAGTACAATCTGAAGCATTTGCTGCCGAAGATGTGAGAAGATGATTCAAAGATGCAAAATTCCATCAGCAAAGGTGATTGTTGATGGATTTTGCATTATAACAGTGAGAGAACTGAACTGTTATGACAGAAAAGATGAGGAGAGCGAGAAAAGCCATGAAGGAAGCACTTTTATCAATTATAAAAGATGAAAACAGAATCATTACAGACCAAATTGACCCGCAGTATCTTTCTGATAATCTGGGGCGTAAAAAAGGCACAGCCGAAGCGGTTGTTTTCCCGGTATCCACAGAGGAAGTCAGCGGTGTCATGCACTATGCCTGGGAAAATAATCTGCCGGTGACACCGAGAGGTGCAGGTACGAATCTTGTTGGCTCCACTGTACCGTCAGGTCACGGCATTGTGCTGGATGTGTCTTTGATGAATCATGTCCTTGAGCTGGATGAGGAAACCTTCACGGCCACTGTTGAGCCGGGGGTTGTACTGGAAGATTTTCAGGCCTATGTTGAAAGCAAAGGTTTATTCTATCCACCGGATCCGGGTGAAAAGAAAGCCACCATCGGCGGCAATATCAGCACAAATGCAGGCGGTATGCGTGCTGTGAAATACGGTGTAACAAGAGATTATGTCATGGGGCTGGAACTGGTTCTGGCAGATGGCACCGTTGTCATGGCGGGCAGCAAGAACAGAAAAGATACCTCCGGCCTTGATCTGAAAGAGATTGTTATCGGTTCCGAAGGAACACTGGCGGTGATCACCGAATGTATACTGAAACTGATTCCGAAGCCTGAGGACAGCCTCAGTGTCCTTCTCAGCTTCGACAGTCTGAAAGCAGGTATTGAGAGTGTCAGAAAAATTATTCAGGCCAATTTGAATCCGACAGCCATGGAATTTATTGAGCGTAAAGTGATTCAGCTGGGGGAAGATTATCTGAAAATGTCATTCCCTGAACCGGAGGCCAGTGCGTATGTGCTGACAACCCTTGATGGCAGCAAAAATGAAATCAATGAGCATCTGGCTGGTCTTAAGAAAGTTGCAGAAGAGAGCGGTGCCCTTTCCATTCTTCCTCTGGAGGATAAAGAGGAGGCAGCCAGAGTATGGAAGATCCGCGGTATGCTGGTGAAAGGTGTGGAGGCTGTTTCAGAACAGGAACCAATGGATATCGTTGTGCCTATTAACCAGATTGATGCCTTTGTCAATTTTGTCAATGCCTTTGAAAAAGAATGTGGTATGCGCATGATTAGTTTCGGACACGCCGGAGACGGCAATGTGCATTTGTGTGTTGTCAGAGGTGATAGAGACGATGAAACATGGGAAAAAGAGCTTGACGCTAATCTGACTGTCCTTTATGATAAAGCTTATGCACTGGGCGGTCTGGCCAGCGGCGAGCACGGCATCGGACTGAGCAAACAGAAATATCTGCTGAAAGCATCAAAGCCGGAAAACATTGCATTGATGAAGCGTGTGAAAGCAGCTTTTGATGAGAAAAATATTTTAAATGCAGGCATTTCCTACAATGTCTAAAGGAGTACAGAATATATGAAACCGTTAAGTGATAAAACTGCCGGATTTACAGATTCGGTAATCAGAAGAATGACAAGAGTCTCAAATCAATATGGTGCTGTGAATTTATCTCAGGGATTTCCGGATTTTGACCCGCCGAAGGAAATCACAGACAGACTGCGTGAGATTGCACCGCACGGACCGCATCAGTATGCCCTGACATGGGGCGCACAGAACTTCAGAGAAGCCCTTGCGAGAAAACATGAACATTTCTCGGGTATGAAAGTAGACCCGAATAAAGAAATTGTTGTCACATGCGGCAGTACGGAAGCGATGATGGCTTCCATGCTCACCGTCTGCAATCCGGGAGACAAAGTCGTTGTCTTTTCCCCATTTTATGAGAATTACGGTGCAGATGCGATTCTGTCCGGCGCACAGCCGATTTATGTGCCGTTAAATCCGCCGGAATTTAACTTTGATGCCAATGTACTGGAAGATGCCATGAAGCAGGATGGGGTGAAAGCCCTGATTCTCTGCAACCCGTCCAACCCATGTGGCAAAGTCTTTACACTGGAAGAACTACAGATCATCGCTGATCTGGCCATTAAATATGATCTGTATGTTATTACTGATGAAGTGTATGAGCATATTTTGTATAAGCCGAATAAACATATTTATATGGCCACGCTGCCTGGAATGCGTGAGCGTACAATTATCTGCAACTCCCTTTCAAAGACTTATTCCATTACAGGATGGCGTCTGGGTTATGTCATTGCACCGCCTGAAGTCATTGACAGAGTCAAGAAAGTGCACGACTTCCTGACTGTAGGCGCTGCAGCACCGCTGATGGAGGCGGTTGTGCCGGGACTGAACTTCGGTGATGATTATTATATCGAACTGCAGAACCATTACACCCATATGAAAAACCTCTTTGTAGGCGGGTTAAAAAACATCGGTTTGACCTTCACAGAGCCTCAGGGGGCTTATTATGTCATGGTAGATATCAGCGAGTTCGGTTATAAAGATGACTATGAATTCTGTATGGATCTGGCAGAGAAAGTCGGCGTCGGCGCTGTTCCGGGTTCCAGCTTCTTCAGAGAAGACGTGAACCAGTACATCCGATTCCATTTTGCAAAGAAGGACGATACATTGAATGCGGCGTTGGAAAGACTGGCGGATATTCGGAAGATATTGAAGAAATAATAAAAAAAGACAATGTTTCATCTGAAAAACTCATGCTGGATAAAACATTGTCTTTTGCCGTTTTAAAGTTCTTTTCTTGCTAGTGGCTTTAAATAATCTTTCTTTAATTAGAAGCCTCAATATCCCCATGTCATCAGCTTCCACTTACCGCCATTAGAACGAGCCAGCCACCATTGCCAGCCGGTATATTCTTCATCAGGATTCCATGCACCGCCGCCATTTTTCGGAGAATGAAAATCGCTTGTAAACATAATGCACTGGTCGAAGGTTTCCTTGTTATCATTGGCAGCTTCCAGTTCGTTCATCCAGGCAATGTGATCGGGGGTGTTGCATTGGTCATCTGAACTGTAGGAAATACTGTGCAGTTCACAGCCGTCAAAATCCTTGAATACAGTTTTAATGGCCTTGATGGCGGCATCCATATCTTCTTTGGAATAGATAGAGGAGCTGCCATAATCAATGGTGACATCTGACATCTTGGCCTGTTTGCCGCATGCGGTTAAGGCAAAAAGACCGATGATACCTAAAAATAATAAATATTTTTTCAATGTTTCCGACCTCCGTTCTGTGAAATTTCCGAAATCCTAATATTTTCATGAGTAGTATAACATATAATTAGGAGATATAAATGAACGAATCCCTTAAGAAAAAGTGACGATTTATATAGGGATTATTCATCCGTATACTGAAATAATTCCTCAACCGTTGTGTGAAAAACCCTGGCGATATCCATAGCCAGCTTTAGGGAAGGATTGTATTTGCCCCGTTCAAGATTGACAATGGTTTCCCGGCGGACGCCTACCAGTTCGGCGAGGTCGGCCTGTTTGAGGTTGTATTTTTCTCTGTAGGGTTTTAAATTGGTTAAAAGTGCCATGCTATACTCCTTTGGTGTCCATGATGTAGAAGAGAATCGTGCGTATAATGGCAAGAGCAATCAGGATACCCATCAGGCAATAGCCAATGAGGTCTGTTGTTATTGACAATCTGCCGACAGCACAGACGAAACTCAGGACAATGATTGCAGCGGCACCGATTTTCAGACACAGGGCATCGCAGCGTTTTAGGTTGGCCTCAGACATTTCATCCGGTCGTTCCTGTTTGTATTTCCTAAGGCGAGATGCGCGGGAGATAAAATAGAAGAATGTAAAGGCAAAGACAGCATATTGAATCGACGTATAATAGTTGTGCCAGTCATTTCTTGCCCACATCCAGTAGTAAAGGGCAATCAGAATGGCAAAGACAATCTTATCAGCAACAATTTCCCGTAATGATACTTTTCTCATAAAACAAATTCCTCCTTTGAAGTGATGTATTTCTCACTTGCTATGTGATAAATATATCACTTTTTAAAACGTGTGTCAAGACAAAATGTGCGAAATTTATCACTTAATACGCAGTCGTTGACAGCTTTGGAAAAGTATGTTATTTTGAGGTTAAGTAAAGTTTTCTTCGGAAATGAGCATGTTCTCTACTGGCGGTGACAGCCCGCGAGCCATTCGGTTAATTCGGTGTAATTTCGGAGCCAACAGTCAGTCTGGAGGGGAGAAGAAGGCTTTCCGGCTGGACGCCGGATGCTTTTTGCTTTGTTCAAGTCGAGCGACCGCGAGACTTGGCGCGTGATTCTGGTCAGCGTAAGCTGACATATTCTTTACAGAATCACTGCGCATCCTCGCGGAGCGTTTATCTCAGTCGGAGATTGGACTCCCACTGAGACAAATTTGCTGTTACTCACCACCTGAAAGAGGTGGGAGTCTTCTCGACTGAGATAAAATTTCATGATGATTGAGGAGGAGATGGAGAATGGAAAATATGCAGACAAACAGAAATCCTTTGGAATCGGAACCGCTGACGAAGCTTTTACTGAAATATTCTGTTCCGACAACCTTGACTTTGATGGTTAATTACATCTATAACATCGCAGACCAGATTTTTGTGGGGCAGGGTGTGGGCATCACAGGAATGGCAGCCATCAATATCGCTTTTCCGCTGTCAATTCTTGTCAACGCGGTTTCACTGCTTCTGGGAGATGGTTGTGCGGCTAATGTCAGTCTGTGTCTGGGTCGTCGGGAGCAGGAAAATGCCAATAAGATTTTCGGGCAGGCAGTGACCTGGATTGTTGCCAGCGGCATTGCGCTGGCATTCATTTGCGGTATATTTGCGCCGCATATTGTTACGCTGTTCGGAACAACGAATACGGCTTATGGGGAATCGCTGGCTTATATGCGGGTGATTGCCATTGGTATCCCGTTTCAGCTCATTTGTCCGGCTTTTACGGCGATGATTCGTGCGGACGGATCACCGCAATATACTATGAAATGTATGATGGCCGGTGCAGTGGTCAATATTATTCTGGATCCTGTATTTATTTTCGGGTTGAAAATGGGAGTCGTGGGGGCAGGTATTGCCACGGTGATTGGAGAAATGGCAGCAGGCATATTATGTCTGCTCTATCTGCGCAGATTGCAATCTGTACAGCTTGAAAAGGGCACATTGCGCCCGACATGGACGGTGACAAAGATGATTCTGTAGCTTGGTTTTCCGAGTCTGCTGACTCAGGGATTAACGGCGCTGGTACAGATCGTGTTGAACAATCTCATGCGGGTTTACGGTGAAGCCAGCATTTACGGCAGTGATATGTCGCTTTCTGTTTATGGTATGATGATGAAAGTCTATCAGCTTGCGCATTCCATGTTTGTCGGCGTTTCCTCCGCTATTCAGCCAATTAACGGCTATAATTTCGGAGCGAAGAATTATCAGCGTGTGCGTCAGACTTATCGATTGGCCACAGGAATCGCAGTCGTTATTTCAGCTGCATGGTGGCTGGTTTATATGGTATTTTCAAGACAGATAGCAGGATTGTTTGTTGCGGATAATCAGCTGTATTTTGACTGTACGCAGCATTGTTTCCGGCTTTATATGATGGCCTTTTTCCTCTATGGGGTGCATATGACGACGGCTTCCTTCTTCCAGGGAATCGGGAAGCCGACGAAATCCTTGCTGATACCGCTGATTCGACAGGGCATACTGCTTATTCCTTTGGCTTTGCTGCTGTCAAGAGCAGTAGGTCTTGACGGGGCACTGCTGGCGGCACCTGCGGCAGATACGGTTACTTGTCTGCTGTGTGTGGCTTTGGCACGGACGGAATTCAGGCGGTGGGAAAAAGCTGGGATGTTGTTACCATCTTAATAAATGAGAATGTTTATCAAAAATGCAGTATTCTATCAATGATGCTGCATTTTTATGATACACTGGTTAGAGATAACTAATATTGCGGCGAAAAACAGTCAATATAGAATGAAGAGAGGCGAGAGGAATGTTTCTGGAAATCAATCAAATCAGGAAATCTTACGGCTCAGGGGAGAGCCGGGTTGAAGTGTTGAAGGGGATTGATCTGTACGTAGAGCAGGGGGAATTCTGTGTGCTTCTGGGGCCTTCCGGTTCCGGCAAATCGACACTTTTGAATATTATCGGCGGTATTGACCAGGCAGACAGCGGGGATATCTGCATTCGAGGTGAAAGAATGGCAGATATGAAAGAAAAAAAGCTGACATTGTATCGCAGAAAGCATCTGGGTTACATTTTCCAGATGTATAATCTGATCCCGAATCTGACAGTCAGGGAGAATGTAGAAGTGGGGGCTTATCTCAGTGAGAAGCCGCTGGATGTGGATGAACTTTTACATACACTGGGGCTTTACGACCATAGAAATAAGCTGCCGAACCAGCTTTCCGGCGGACAACAGCAGAGAACGGCCATCGGCAGAGCCATAGTCAAAAATCCGGATATTCTACTGTGTGATGAACCGACAGGCGCGCTGGATTACAATACATCTAAAGAAATCCTGAAACTCATTGAGAAGGTCAATCAGAAATACGGCAACACAGTGATTATGGTCACCCATAATGATGCCATCAAAGATATGGCGGATCGTGTGGTACGTCTGAGAGACGGCATGATCCGCAAGAATTATCTGAATGAGCAGAAGCTTTCGGCGGATGCGCTGGACTGGTAGGAGGTGGTACAGATGAAGAATCCACTGAATCGGCGTCTGACAAGAGAATTAAAAGGAGAATTGGGAAAATATCTGGTGATTCTGATTCTTCTGATCGCAACCATCGGGTTTGTATCCGGTTTCCTTGTGGCGGATGGCAGTATGCTGACAGCTTACAATGAAAGTTTTGAAAAATACAACATAGAAGACGGTCATTTCACAGTTGTCAAACAAATGAACAAAGCCCAGAAAAAGAATATTGAATCTCTGGGAATAACGCTTTACGATTTGTTTTATGTGGAAGAAACGTTAGTGACGAATGATAGTACGCTTCGAATTTTTCCAGATCGCAAGGACGTCGATAAAGTATGTCTGATGGAAGGAAGTATGCCGGAGAAATCGGACGAAATTGCCATCGACAGAATGTATGCGGACAACAACAGTCTGAAAGTAGGCGATGTCATTGCATCAACAGATCACAGCTGGAGAGTGACTGGATTGGTGGCATTGCCTGATTACAGCGCATTATTCTCGGACAATAATGATTCAATGTTTGATGCGATCAAGTTTGGGGTGGCCATTGTGGCTGAGGAGGGTTTTGCACAGCTGGATCAGTCTAAAATGACCTGGCAGTATGCATGGAAATACAATCAATCGCCAAAGAACAACATAGAAGAAAAAGAAATGTCGGATGATTTGATGTCAGATATCAATAGCACTATTGTACTGGACAGCTATACACCGCGTTATCTGAATCAGGCGATTAATTTTACCGGTGAAGATATGGGCAGTGACAGAGGCATGATGATTGTCCTGCTGTATATGGTTATTGTGATCATGGCTTTTGTGTTCAGTGTGACCATCAGCAACACCATCAGCAAAGAGGCCAATGTCATCGGCACGCTTCGGGCATCCGGTTATACGAGAAGCGAGTTGGTGCGGCATTATATGATGGTGCCGATTTTCGTCACTTTGATTGGTGCCGGTATCGGCAATATTTTGGGATACACTGTTTTGAAAGATGTTTGTGCGGGCATGTATTACGGCAGTTATAGTTTGCCGACCTATGTTACATTGTGGAACTCGGAAGCCTTTGTATTGACCACCATTGTGCCAGTGGTGCTGATGGCAATCATCACCTTCGCGGTATTGTCTTACAAACTGACACTTTCACCGCTGAAGTTTCTGAGACGTGATCTGAGCAGAAGAAAACAGAAACATGCGTTGCCGTTGAGTGTGCATATTCCGTTTTTTAATCGATTCCGCATCAGGGTCATTCTACAGAATCTCAGCAATTATCTAGTGCTTTTTGTCGGCATATTATTTGCCAATATGCTGCTGCTCTTTGGACTGGGATTGCCGGTAGTACTGGATCATTACAAAGCGACCATTGGCGACAATATGCTGGCCAATTATCAGTATCTGCTTCAGATGCCTGTGGGAACGGTGGATGAGGATCACAAGCTTGAAAGCATGCTGAATATGTTGATGTTCAATCGTTTTGTTGAAACGGATAATGAGGATGCGGAGAAATTCAGCGCATATTCTTTGAAAATGCAGCAGAATACATCTAAAACAGAGGAAATTTTGCTTTATGGCATTGAGTCGGACAGCCGATACGTTCACTTGGATTTGCAGCCGACGGATGTCTATATTTCATCGGCCTATGCGGATAAATATCTGATTCAGCCAGGAGATACCATTACGCTGAAAGAAACCTATGAAGATAAGAACTATGATCTGACGGTAACCGGTATTTATGATTATGAAGGTGCATTGGATGTCTTTATGTCGAGAGAAGCATTAAATGACATGTTTGATCTGGGCAGTGATTATTTTTGCGGTTATTTTTCCAACAGTGAAATTACGGATATTGATTCGAAATATATTGGATCGGTGATTGATATTGATGATATGACCAGAATCAGTCGTCAATTGGAACAATCCATGGGCAGTATGATGTATATGGTTGATGGATTTGCAATGCTGATATTTATTGTTTTGATATATCTGCTGTCCAAAATTATTATAGAAAAAAATACCCAGTCCATTTCTATGAGCAAGATTCTTGGCTATACCAACAGTGAAATTAGTCGGTTATATATTGTTTCAACCCTCGTGGTGGTGGCTGTGTGTATCCTGATCAGCATGCCGATTGTTTATGAGGGATTGGTTTATATTTTTCGGTGGATGCTGATCAACAGTATGTCCGGATGGATTCCGATTTATCTTGGCAAATCAATTTATGTCAAAATGTTTATCATGGGTGTTGTTTCCTATGGTGTGGTTGCTTTGCTGGAGTGCAGGCGTATTCAGAAGATTCCGATGGATACAGCGCTTAAAAATGTGGAATAGACGGGAGGCAGTGCGATGAAAATAAAAAAGCGATTAAAAGATAAGGCGGGAATGCTCGTATTAACAGTGGTGCTTGTGGTGGCTGCGTTGATAGCGTCTGTTGTGAGCGGTTGCACGGAGCAGGTCAAAGCAGGGGAGAATGAGGTTTCAGCAGAAACTTCAGCTGATACTGACAATAGTAGCTATAAAGAGACCAGGACAACAGATGCAGATAAGAACGGTAGTAAGAATGCTCAGGTATCGGATAGCGATAAAAGCGCTGACAAAGGCAGTGATAAAACAGATAAAACGGAAACTGTCTATGCCAAGGCAGATTCATCCGGCAAAATTTATGATGTGTCTGTGGAGGCAGTGCTGAAAAATGAAGGAGAGGGTGAAATCACAGATTATTCGACACTTTCTGACATTAAGAACACAGAAGGCGACGAAGAATTTACAGAGAAGGGCAGCAACGTGGTTATATGGGAGAATCATGGTGAGGACATTCAATATAAAGGTACTTCTACAGATGCTCTGCCGGTGGATGTCAAGATTACTTATTATCTGAATGACAAACAGGTGACTGCGGATGAATTAAAAGGACAAAGCGGCAAAGTCAGAATCCGCTTTGATTATACCAACAAGTATTCTCAGAAAGTAGAAGTAAATGGAAAGACAGTTGAGGTATCCACACCTTTTGTTGTGTGCTCAGCCATGTTCCTGTCATCGGATAACTTCAGTAATATTGAAGTGACCAACGGCAAAACCGTGGAAATGGATGACCAGAACATTGTAATTGGTTATGCCATGCCGGGACTTTCCGACAGTCTGCAGTTGAAGAATTATGAAGCCACAGAAGATGTTGATGTTCCGGAATATGTGGAACTGACAGCGGATGTGACAGATTTTACACTGGATTTCACAGCAACCATTATCTCCAACGGTATGTTCGGCAATATGGATACGGATGACTTGAAAGATGTAGATGACCTGATTGATGCCATGGATGATTTATCAGAGGCTTCAGACAAACTGGTGGACGGCGCTGCAGAGCTGGCAGATGGTGCGGATGAATTGGGTGACTATTTTGGACAGTATCTGACAGGGGTATCTGCAATGGATGAAGGTTCCGCAGGTTTAATGAAAGGGCTGAAAACCGTCAATGACCAGAAAGGCGCACTTTTTGAAGGTGCCAAAGGCCTGCAGCAGGGACTTGAAACATTGAATCAGTCATTGGCGACCGTAAATCTGGATGGACAGTCTGTAGATATGCAGCCGATGTCAGCGGCAGCAGCGGCACTTGGACAGGATGCGGCAAAATTAAAAGAAGCATTGACAGCCATGCAGTCAACATTAAATGATGTACAGGATTTTGCAAAAGAGGCAAAATCTTATAAGGAATCTGTTCAGAAAAAGACTTCCGAGGCAAAAGGTGCACTGGATGCAGTGGATTTGAGCGAGGCAGAGAAAAAGGCAGAATTAGAAGCAAAAGAGCAGGCAGCCAAGGCTGTGAAAGAGGCTCTTGCGGGTACAGATTTGACAGATGATCAGAAAGCTGAGATTCAGTCAAAAGTGAAAGACAGTATTTCCATTTCCGGTACAACGGATACGGCTTCAGGAAAGATTGCCGAGGCAAAAAATGCGCTGAAAGATATGCCGGATCTTGAGATTCCGGAGTTTTCACTGGGTACAGATACAATTACCGCATTGGTTGAAGATATGCAGAAGCAGCTGCAGGCACTGGGACAGTATTCAGAAGCCTTGTCGAATCTTGGCACACAGATGTCTGGGCTCTCCGGTACACTGGAAGAGTTAAAAACAGGTGTCAGCAGTCTGGCTGAGGGCAGCGGGCAGCTGACAGCAGGAGTGTTGGCGTTGAATGACGGTATTGAACAGCTTTATCGGGGGTCAGTGGCATTAAATGACGGTACAGGCCAGCTTATCACAGCTGGCAATGCTATTGCCAAAGGTTTTGACGGTCTGTCAGAGGGAACAGATGCCCTCAGTGACGGCATGAAAGAATTTGACAAAGAGGGCATTCAGGAACTGAAGAAACTGGCCGGGGACGACCTGGAAAATATCATCACCCGTGTCCGTGCCTTGAAAAAAGCAGATGAGCAGTACAACAACTTTTCTGGTCTTGAAAAAGGCAAAACCGGAAGTGTACGCTTTATTGTAGAAACAGACGAGATAAAAAAGTAAAGCTATTCTAATATTTTAAATTGGTTCTTATGATAATCTATCCGGCCTTCCCGGCGCAATTTGCTGAGTTCCGTGGACATAGCACTGCGCTCGACGCCGAGATAATCCGCCAACTCCTGGCGGTCATAAGGAATCGCAAAAATTCGGCTTTTATTTTGTTTGGCCTGCATCAGCAGATAAGCCATCAGCTTTTCCTTGGTGGTCCGTTTGGAAGTCAGCTCAATCTTCTGATTCAGCATAATGTTTTTGGCGGCAACAATATGTAGAAGGTTGGCGATAATCCGATTATGAAATTCACAGGAATTGCCGCAGGTGGTGATGACACGGCGGCAGTCCAGCAGAAGAATCTCACTGTCGGTAACTGCGGTTGCAGTGACCGGCAGTTTTTCTATGCCCGCGCAGGCAAAAGCTTCGCCAAAGAGCTGTGACGGCTCCATCATGGAAATGATATTGCGGTTGCCGAAAAAATCATCTTTGGCAATCTGGACTTTGCCGGTTAATACAACACCAATAAGACTTGCCGGTTCCCCTTCCCAGAAAATCGGCTGGTTCTTTGAATAGGAAGCAGTCCGTGCTCCGAGACAGGTCAGCATGCCATCTAAATCATCCTCAGAGATACCTTGAAAAAGTGCTGATTTTTTTATCACTGGAAAATATTCTCTCATAAAAGAACTCCTTTTGTTGGAATTACAACGTAACTTTTGGGCAAAGTATACTATGATAGGTTCATAAAGTCAAGGAGGTATTCCAATGGAAAATAATATGTTTTGTTTTCAGTGTGAGCAGACAGCCGGATGCGGCGGATGTACAGGCAGAGCAGGTGTCTGCGGCAAACAGGCAGATACGGCACAGCTTCAGGATCAACTGACAGGGGCACTCATCGGTCTTGCCCGTGCGGCAGAGGGAAATGTACCGGGACCTTCCACTGATAAAGTCATTATCGAGGGATTATTTACAACCGTCACAAATGTGAATTTTAATAATGAAACCATTAACGCTCTGATCAATCGTGTCCATGAGGAGAAGCATAAACTGGTGCCGGACTGTGGATCATGCGGTTCTCCATGCGGCAGAACAGAAGATTATGATATGAAAGGCATCTGGGAAGCAGATGAGGATATTCGTTCATTAAAATCACTGATTCTTTTTGGTATCCGAGGTATGGCAGCCTATGCTTATCATGCTGCTGTGCTTGGATACACTGACAAAGATGTTAATCAATTTTTCTATAAGGCTCTTTTTGTCATCGGTGAAAATTGGAAAGTGGATGAGCTTCTGCCGGTAGTTATGGAAGTGGGAGAAGTGAATCTGAAGTGTATGGCACTCCTGGATAAGGCCAATACAGAGACTTACGGGACGCCGGAGCCGACAACTGTTCCTTTAACTGTGGAAAAAGGCCCGTTTATTGTTGTGACAGGTCATGATCTGTATGATCTTAAACAGCTTTTGGAGCAGACAAAGGATAAGGGCATCAACATTTACACCCATGGCGAGATGCTTCCGGCCCATGCTTATCCGGAATTGAAAAAATATCCTCACCTCAGGGGCAACTTTGGTACCGCATGGCAGAACCAGCAGAAAGAATTTGCCAATATGCCAGCACCGGTTCTGTTTACAACCAACTGTCTGATGCCGCCAAAAGCAAGTTATGCAGACAGAGTATTTACTACAGAGATGGTGTCTTATCCGGAAATCGTGCATATCGGCGATGAAAAAGATTTCTCACCGGTGATCGGGAAAGCACTGGAACTTGGTGGTTATAAGGAAGATCAGCATTTTACCGGCATCAACGGCGGGCATGAAGTGACAACCGGTTTTGGTCACGGCACAATTCTGTCAGTGGCTGATAAAGTGGTTGAAGCGGTTAAAGCCGGAGATATCCGTCATTTCTTCCTGGTGGGCGGCTGTGACGGTGCAAGACCGGGCAGAAATTATTTCACGGATTTTGTGAAGCAGACACCAAAGGATAGCATTGTACTGACATTAGCCTGTGGTAAGTACCGTTTTAACGATTTAGATCTGGGAACCATTGGCGGTCTGCCTCGCCTTATGGATATGGGACAATGTAATGATGCTTATGGCGCGATTCAGGTGGCGGTGGCGCTGGCGAATGCTTTTGATTGTGGTGTCAATGATCTGCCGTTATCCATGGTACTGTCCTGGTATGAGCAGAAAGCGGTCTGCATCCTGCTGACGCTGCTGCATCTTGGCATCAAAAATATTCTTCTCGGACCGACACTGCCGGCATTTATCTCACCAAATGTACTGAAGATTCTGGTGGATACCTACAATATCGGTGCGGTGACAACACCGGAAGCAGATATGGCGCGATGCCTTGGAAGAGAGTAATAATTGTGATAATGAGTGAAACTCATAAAGCGTGTTTTATCTCGTCAGGGCAGAAAGCGTGCAGTCTGAGACGAATTTTTAACGATGTCGAAAATAGTCAGAAAAACAGGCGAATCTCATGATGGGAATGGCAAAAACAGGAAAACAGCATGTCAATCTGCACAAAAACAGAGACTTAAAATATGAATAACTAACAATTTGACAAAAAAGCAAGAGAATTCTCTTGCTTTTTTTGTTGAAGTGGTATATGATGTAATTACAGAGTTGGAAACGTTTCCAGAAACGTTTCCGGGAAGGTTTTATCTTTAAAACGAGGAGGAATCATAATGAAAAAAAGAAGTTTATTAGCTTTGGCCATGGTTGGCGCACTCAGTGTTTCCATGCTTGCAGGCTGTGGCAGCTCTTCAACAAAAGAGACACAGGCTCCTGCAGGTTCTGAGGCAGCAACAGAGGCAGCAACAGAGGCAGCGAAAGAAAGCACAGCAGCAGGCGACGGCAAGGTTTATTATCTGAACTTTAAGCCTGAACAGGATGCACAGTGGCAGGAACTGGCTAAGCTGTACACAGAAGAGACTGGTGTTCCTGTAACAGTTTTAACAGCTGCATCAGGTAATTATGAGACAACACTGAAGTCAGAGATGGCTAAGACAGATGCACCAACATTATTCCAGGTAAATGGTCCTGTTGGTCTGGCTTCTTGGAAAGATTACTGCTACGATCTGAAGGATTCTAAGATCGCAGGTGAACTGACAAATGATGAATTTGCTCTGATGGATGGCGATTCTATGGCAGGTATCGGCTATGTTATCGAGACATACGGCATCATTTACAACAAAGCTCTTCTTGAAAAAGCAGGTTATACACAGGATGATATCAAGAGCTTTGATGATCTGAAGAAGGTTGCTGAGGACATCACAGCACGTAAGGATGAGCTTGGCTTCTCAGCCTTTACATCCGCAGGTATGGATGGCTCTTCTGACTGGAGATTCAAGACACATCTTGCAAATCTTCCAATCTACTATGAATACAAAGCAGACGACATCAATACAACAGATGCCATCAAAGGTACATACCTTGACAACTATAGAAATATCTGGAATCTTTACATCAACAACGCGACATGTGATCCGGCCCTTCTTTCCACAAAGACAGGTGATGATGCAGTTGCTGAATTCGTAACAGAACAGGCTGTATTCTATCAGAATGGTACATGGGCATACAACGATGTTGCAGAACTCGGTGATGACAACCTTGGCATGCTGCCAATTTACATCGGTGCTGAAGGTGAAGACAAACAGGGTCTTTGTACAGGTACAGAGAACTACTGGTGTGTTAACAGCAAAGCAAGCGAAGCTGATATCCAGGCTACACTTGATTTCATGTACTGGTGTGTAACATCTGAAGTTGGTACAAAAGCTATGTGCGGCGGCGAAAGTGCAATGCCATCCGGTGGCGCAGGCATGGGCTTCGTTATTCCTTTTAAAGGCAACCTTGAATCATCCAATCCTCTGGTTAACATCGCTAACCAGTATGTAGCTGATGGCTATACACCAGTTGCATGGACATTCTCCACAATGCCTTCAGAAGAATGGAAGAACGGTGTTGGTTCTGCTCTGACAACATACGCAGCAGACCAGACAGATGATAACTGGAACGCAGTTGTAAGCGCATTCGTAGACGGATGGGCTAAAGAAGCAGCAGCTTCCAAATAATCAGGAACGCAAACGGTTTTATATCGTAACTGTAGATTAAAAGACAGTGGGCGGGCATCCCTTGCCCGCCCACTGGTTTTTTATGCGGGTAGAATCTGCCAAGCATATTTGGACTCGCACTGTTATCAACTTAAGAGGGAGGTTGATTCTGTGGAAAAGGCTATTAAACGTTATCTTCCAATATTCGTTTTACCGACTCTGGCTGCATTTATCATAGGCTTTATCGCGCCGTTTATTATGGGTGTTGGACTGTCCTTTTGTGAATTTACGACAGTCAAAGATGCGAAATTTGTAGGTATCAGCAATTATGTAAAAGCATTTCAGGATACAATTTTCAGACATTCGTTTTGGTATACGGCACTTTTTGCGATTGTATCACTGATAGTGATTAATGTCTGCGCCTTTGCACTGGCGCTGGCTCTGACTAGGAAAATGAGAGGAACAAACATCTTCAGGACGATTTTCTTTATGCCGAACCTGATCGGTGGTATTGTTCTTGGATATATATGGCAGCTGATTTTTAACGGTATTCTTGCAAAATATTCCACAGCGCTGGCATTGAACCAGTGGCTGGGCTTCTGGGGACTGATCATTCTGGTATCCTGGCAGCAGATTGGTTATATGATGATCATCTATATTGCTGGACTTCAGTCTATTCCTGGAGAAGTTATGGAAGCAGCACAGATTGACGGTGCCAACAGCTGGCAGCGCTTATGGAAAGTTACCATTCCGATGATGATGCCGTCTATTACGATTTGTACATTCTTATCCATTACCAACGGATTTAAGCTTTTCGACCAGAACCTGTCATTGACAGCTGGTGAGCCGTCCAAATTATCTGAAATGATGGCGCTGAATATTTACAACACATTCTATGGCCGTTCAGGATGGGAAGGTGTTGGGCAGGCCAAAGCGGTTATTTTCTTTGTCATCGTTGTGGCTATTGGTCTTATTCAGCTGAGAGCAACACGTTCGAAGGAGGTGCAGCAGTAAATGAAGAACAAAAAGACATTGAGCTGGATCGGTACAATCTTTTTTACCATATTGGGTCTCGTTTATATTGCACCGATTATTATTGTATTATTTAACTCATTTAAGAAGAAATCATTTATCAATCTGGAACCCTTCAAGCTTCCGTCAGCGAAGAACTTCATTGGTTTGGACAACTATACAACTGCATTGAATCAGTATGGTCTGCTGAAGGCTGTAGGATGGACAGTATTTATTACTGTGGGTTCTGTTATCGTTATTCTGATCTGTACTTCTATGTGCGCATGGGCAATTACCCGAGTGAAGAATAAGTTTACGAATGCATTTTATTTATTATGTGTTTTCTCAATGGTTGTACCATTTCAGATGGTCATGTTTACATTGTCATTAATCGCGGACCGACTGAGATTAAATACACCTTGGGGCATCATTATTATTTATCTGGGATTTGGTGCCGGCTTGGCCGTCTTTATGTTCTGCGGTTTTGTTAAATCCATTCCTATTGAAATAGAAGAAGCGGCTATGATTGACGGATGCAATCCGGTGCGTACATTCTTCTCAGTTGTATTGCCGATCATGCAGCCAACTTATATTTCAGTGGGTATTCTTGAGACAATGTGGATCTGGAATGACTTCCTGCTGCCATATCTTGTTTTGGATATTAATAAATATAAGACGATTTCCATCGCAATCCAGTATATGAAGGGCAGTTATGGACGAGTAGATATGGGCGCGATCATGGCGGCGCTGATTATGGCGGTTATTCCTGTTATTATCTTTTATCTTGCCTGCCAGAAATATATTATCGAGGGTGTTGCAGCCGGTGCTGTTAAGGGTTAGAATTATATGCGGAAATCCTGCTGAGAAATGTGTCTGCGAAGCAGGCTGACATTCTGTATCAGGATTCGCAGACAGATATTGAATCTGACACCTGAAGAGAGAGGTAAAAACTGTGACAATAAAAGACATTGCAAAGGAAGCCGGATATTCCGTAGGTACAGTCTCAAGGGTACTGAATAATCATCCGGATGTTTCTGACAAGGCTAGGAAAAAGGTCATGGCCGTTGTCAAAAAAAATCATTTTAAACTGAACAATAATGCGAAGCATCTGAAACAGCAGTCTAACAGTGGTATTGCAGTGATTGTCAAAGGTAATAATAACATGCTTTTTGCAACGATTGTTGAAAAGCTTCAGGGATTGATCAAAGAGCGTGGCTATGTCTGTCTGATCTACTATATTGATGAGGATGAGAATGAAGTTGAACAGGCACTGCAGATTTGTCGTGAACGGCAGCCCATGGGCATTCTTTTTCTAGGCAGCGATTTAGAGTATTATCGCGGTCGTTTTGGGGATGCCGGCATTCCGGGGCTGCTGGTTACAAACTCGGCAGAGGGGATGGAACTTGAGAATCTTTCAAGCGTCAGTACGGATGATGAAGGTGCGGCACAGACGGCGATAGAGTATCTGTTCACGCTGGGGCACAGAGAAATCGGTGTATTAGGCGGCAAATTGGAGAATTCTTACGCAGCAAGATCCAGATATATGGGCTGCCGGAGAGCATTTGAACTCCGGGGACGGAATTTTGACAGGAGCCGACAGTATGAAGGTGCCAGATTTTCTATGGAAGATGGTTATCATGGCATGCTGAGAATGCTGAACAAGATGCCTGAGGTGACAGCCGTTTTTGCTATGTCAGATGTGATGGCGATTGGGGCCATTCGGGCCATCAAAGACCGGGGCCTTCGGGTACCGGAAGATATTTCGGTGATTGGCTTTGATGGTATTGTACTCAGTCAGTATATGTGTCCGAGATTGACCACCATCAAGCAGGATAGTGAGATTATTGCCAGACGTAGTCTGGAGATACTGCTTGGCAATATCCGGGAGGAGCTTCCGGTGACGTATGAGAGAATTCCGTCACTTTTTATAAGGGGTGAAAGTACCTGCGCTCTGTCAGAACAGAATAAAGGAGATGAGAAAAAGTGAGGAAAAGCGGTATTTTGATGCACCTGGCGTCTCTGCCGTCTGAATACGGCGTTGGAACGATGGGGGCAGCGGCAAGAAAGTTTGCTGATTTCCTCAGCGATGCAGGACAGCAGTATTGGCAGCTTCTGCCAATCTGTCCGACCAGTTACGGTGATTCGCCGTATCAGTCCTTTTCTACATTTGCAGGCAATCCTTATTTCATTGATTTGGATTTGCTGGCGTCTGAAGGGCTTTTGGATAAAAAAGAATATGTATCTGTCAATTGGGGTGATGATGTATCACGAATTGATTACGGAAGACTTTATGAACAACGCTATCCGGTTTTAAAATTGGCCGCAAAACGTTTTTTGGAAAATGAACCAGAAGATTTTGAGACATTTTGCGAGCTGCAGGCTTTCTGGCTGGAAGATTATGCGCTGTTTATGACATTGAAGGATACCCATGGCGGCTGCTCATGGTGGCAGTGGGAGGATGAACTGAAAAGACGCGATCATTCGGCCATTGATAAAGTACGCGAAACAATGGCTGAACAGATTGCTTTCTGGAAAGTGCTGCAGTATTTCTTCTTCCGTCAGTGGAAGAGTCTGAAGCAGTATGTCAATGACAAAGGCATTGATTTTATCGGTGATCTGCCGATTTATGTTTCCCAGGACAGCGTGGATGTCTGGGCCCATCCGGAACTTTTCCAGCTGGATGAGAATCTGATGCCGAAGGAAGTTTCCGGTTGTCCGCCGGATGGCTTTTCTGCCACAGGACAGTTGTGGGGCAATCCGCTCTTTGACTGGGACAAGATGGCAGAAGATGATTATGCATGGTGGGTTGGAAGAATCGATTATTTCTGTCATATTTATGATGTACTGAGAATCGACCATTTCCGAGGCTTTGATTCTTATTTTGCGATTCCGTATGGCGCTGAGACAGCCAAAGACGGTTACTGGAAGCAGGGGCCGGGCATGAAACTTTTCAATGCGGTGGAAGCCAAGATTGGTAAACAGCCGATTATTGCCGAAGATTTAGGCTTTCTGACAGACTCTGTCAAGAAACTTTTGGCCGATAGCGGATTTCCGGGCATGAAAGTTTTTGAATTGGGCTTTGACAGCAGGGATACCAATGGCAACGGCTATCAGCCGCATAACTTTATCAGGGACTGTGTGGCTTATACAGGAACCCATGACAATGATACCATTCAAGGCTGGTTTGCATCCGCGGATCCTGTTGATACAGAATGGGCCAGAGAATACTTCCGACTGACCAAAGAGGAAGGCTATCACTGGGGTATGATGCGGGCTTTGTGGGGCAGTGTGGCAGACACAGCCATCGTGCAGGCGCAGGATCTTCTGGGACTTGGCAGCGAAGCCAGAATGAACGAGCCGTCCACTGTGGGGCGGAACTGGCAGTGGCGGGCATTGCCGGGAGTGTTCACAGAAGAATTGGCACAGAAGATACATCGGATGATGGTGCTGTATGAGAGAGTAAACTAAAAATATTTAAGAGAGAGATTATATAAAGCGGCCGTGAGCGGAAAACTCACGGCCGTTTTTTAGAGTCCTATCAGATAGAACATAAAAGACAAGTTAGTATTGAGCTTTTGACTTTTTTACTGTATACTGTTAAAGGTGAAAGTGATAAAGCACAACTTTTAATAACTATGGCGTTTTGCTATTTAGGGAAGGAAATTTAGAATGTTTATTGTACAGCTTATTGAAGCCACCTACAATTTTCTGTGGGGCGACTTATTTCAAATTCCGCTGCCGGGCGGCGGTTCTATCGGCATTTCACTGCTGATTATATTTCTTGTGCCGGCGGCGGTTTATTTTACGATTCGTATGCGTTTTATGCAGCTTCGCCTGTTCCCGGATATGGTGCGTGCACTGACGGAACAAAAGAGCGGGGAAAATGGTCTGTCACCTTTTCAGACTTTGATTGTATCCACGGCCACCCGTGTCGGTATGGGGAATCTTGTGGGCGTTGTAGCGGCTATTTCTGCCGGTGGTGCAGGCGCCGTTTTCTGGATGTGGATCATGGCGGTTTTGGGTTCTGCCACAGCTTTTATCGAGGCCACACTGGCACAGCTTTATAAAGAAAAAGACCCGCTTTACGGCGGTTATCGGGGTGGACCGGCTTATTATATTCACCGCTTTTTCGAGCGCAAAGAGGGCAGGAAGAAAAGGTATGTTCTGCCGGCGGTATTATTTGCCATTTCGGGTCTGATCTGCTGGTGCGGTATCAGTCAGGTTATCAGTAATTCGGTTTCGGAATCATTTAACAATGCCTTTAACATTCCGCCGCTTTATACAACGATTGCACTGGTAATTTTGGCGGCGGTGATCGTGCTCAGGAAAAATGCGACGGTCAAGGTGCTGGATGTATTGGTACCGGTGATGGCCGTTTTATATTTTGTGATCACATTGATTATCATCGGAATGAATATAACGGCATTGCCGGGGGTTTTTCAGCGTATTTTTGAAGAAGCTTTCGGCATCCGGCAGTTTGCCGGCGGAAGTTTTGGCGCTATTTTGATGAATGGTGTAAAACGCGGCTTGTTTTCCAATGAGGCCGGTTCGGGTTCTGCACCTTGTGCGGCAGCTGCTGCAGAGGGAAAGACACCGGTGACCATGGGACTGGTTCAGTCTCTTGGCGTCTTTATCGATACCATTGTGATTTGCAGCTGCACCGCATTTATTATGCTGCTTGTACCGCAGGAAGTGACAGATGGTCTGTCAGGTATGGCACTTTTGCAGACGGCCATGGAATTTCATCTGGGGCGATTTGGCGTGATTTTTATTGCAGTCACATTAGCTATGTTCAGTTTTTCAACATTTCTCGGTATTCTTTTTTATGCCCGATCTAATGTGGCGTACCTTTTTGGTGATAAATGGTGCTGGCAGACGGCCTATAAAGTATTGGCGCTGGTTATGCTGTTCATCGGCGGTATTGCCGCCTATACATTTGTATGGGATCTGGGTGATGTGGGCATCGGCCTGATGACATTGTTTAACATTTCAATCCTATATCCGTTGTCGAAGGAGGCATTTCAGGCACTGGGACAGTATGAGAAAGAGAAAACGGAGAAATAGGATTTTTGTAAAGTATTTAAGTCATTTGTATCGGATAATGCCCAGCAAAGTTAATATTTGGTAAAGACGGTAAATTTTGTAAAAAGTACTTGCCATCTGTTTTAAAGTCTGCTATGATAGTGCCAGACAAAGACGTCAGAAGAATATATCTTTTGGCGTCTTTTTTTTATCCGTAGGAAATGACCTTTCCTATAGAGTTCATTCAGCGCGCGCATATTTTGAACGAACGAATTTTGAATACGAATCGAGAGATGATTGATCTGAGAAAAGATGGATTCGAGAGATGATTGGAGGAATATGTGATGAATGCAGGAGATACTGGTTTTATGATGATTTGTGCCGCCATGGTGTTCTTTATGACACCGGGACTGGCCTTCTTTTATGGCGGACTTGTCCGCAGGAAAAATGTTGTCAATACGATGCTGGCTTGTACAGCCCTGATGGGTCTGTCTGTGGTGATGTGGGTTTTGTTTGGCTCTTCGTTGTCATTTGGCGGCAATCATGCCGGTATTATCGGCGATTTCAGATGGTTTGCGTTAAATGGCATTGCTATAAATGAGGCAGGGCCTTATGCAGCCACCATTCCGCATCTTGTATTTGTCGCTTTTCAGATGATGTTTGCTATGATCACACCTGCCTTGATCACAGGTTCTTTGGTTGGCCGAGTGAGATTTAAAGCGTTATTTATCTTTATTTTGCTGTGGTCGGTTGTTGTTTATTATCCGATGGCCCATATGGTATGGGGAGAAGGCGGATTTCTGGCAGAAATCGGTTCTGTGGATTTTGCCGGCGGCAATGTCGTCCATATCAGTTCCGGTGTCAGTGCCCTTGTATTTGCCATGATTCTTGGTAGAAGAAAAGGCTATGGCAGTACCGCTTACAAGGTTCATAATATTCCATTTGTGGCCCTTGGTGCTTTTATTCTCTGGTTCGGCTGGTTTGGATTCAATGCAGGAAGTGCCCTTGGTGCCAATGGACTGGCAGCCCATGCATTTATGACAACGGCACTTGCCAGTGCCAGCGCTATGATGTCCTGGATGCTGATCGATGTGATCAAAGACGGCAAGCCGACCCTTGTAGGTGCTTCCACCGGTCTGGTGGTTGGTCTGGTAGCCATTACACCCGGGGCAGGCTTTGTACCGATCTGGTCAGCGATTATTATCGGTGCAGCGGTTAGCCCGATCTGCTGTTTTATAATTTCATTTTTGAAGGGTAAGCTGAAAATTGATGATGCACTGGACGCTTTTGGCTGTCATGGCATTGGCGGTATCTGGGGTGGCATTGCTACCGGTTTCTTTGCCAAGAGCTCTATCAACAGTGTGGCCCGCTGGGACGGTTTTATCTATGGCGATTATCATCTTCTGTTGGCACAGATCATCGGTATTGTGGTGACTGCGGCGGTTGCAGTTGTCGGTACATTGATTTGTCTGGCGATCGTCAGAATCTTTACGCCGCTTCGTGTGGATGAGAGAGAAGAAAAAATAGGTCTGGATATTTCCCAGCATGGTGAGAGTGCTTATCCGACATTCAATGGTCTGGATTCATAGTAAAGGAGTGGTAGATAGATATGATGATCAAGATAGAAGCCATTGTGCGTGAAGAAGTTTTTGAAGATGTCAAAGAAGCACTGAATGCCATCAATGTGAATGGCATCACTGTTTCACAGGTCATGGGGTGTGGAGCCCAGCGCGGCTATAAGAAGCGTGTCCGTGGTACAGAAGTAGATGTGATGATGCTGCCAAAAATCAAATTTGAAATCGTTGTTTCATCGGAAGAATGGGAAAAGAAAACCATTGAGGCTATTCAGAAGGCTGCTTTTACAGGTGAGGTCGGTGATGGCAAGATTTTCAGTTACGAGATTCGCTCGGCCATGAAAATACGAACAAGAGAATGCGGATATGACGCATTGAATTAAACGATATTTTAATGTCAGGATCGTTATTAGACAATCCTGACATTTTTATTTACGCGAGCAACGAGCCAAAGTCCGTGCTTGCACGAGACCTTG